>Ga0181569_10002623_pt1 | contig 14150 bp, 11 predicted proteins | sample 101ome_19_FD_132452 | JGI IMG/M metagenome (GOLD analysis project Ga0181569, IMG submission 132452) | Coastal salt marsh microbial communities from the Groves Creek Marsh, Skidaway Island, Georgia - 101405AT metaG (megahit assembly) | ecosystem: Environmental > Aquatic > Marine > Intertidal...
AATCATTATATATCTCTTCTGAAATATTATAATTTAAATTTAATTCTTCAATATTTGTTAATGGATTTGTTAATCTTCTTATTAAAAATCTTTTTCCCATTACTGTTGATGTATTATCTAAAATTTCACATAGACTAAATTTATTATAACTTGAATTATTACTTACTATATTTAATTGTTCTAATGTATTATAATCAAGATTTAAATATTCCTTTAATTCTATATATTTTGGTATTGTTAAATTTTTTAATAATAACTTATTCGATTTCCCAATATAATCTAATAGTAATACATATGATAATCTAGCCTCTTCATAATAATGAAAAGCATTTCCTTCAATATTAGTCGATATTAAAATATCATCATTATATATCTCTTTTAAATATTCTCTTTGATATTCTACTCTTTTTAAATCTTTATTTATTAAGTTATCATAATTAATTAAATTATCATATAAATTCAAATCTAAATCTTTCGATAATTTATTAAATTCATAACATGAAAAGTTATATAAAATTATTTTATTCGGATTATAAGTTAATACAATCTTATTGATTTTATTTTTTACATTATTTCTATATACTTTTGTATCAATACACTCATATATATAATTTTCATTTGAATTTAAATTAAATAATGAAATACCACAACTATAAAAATCATTATAATTATTTAATGTTATACACATTGTAAAATTATCAAAGTTTAAATTATTAACATTCGTCGATGGATTAAATATTTCAACTTGATCTCTTATTTTTATTTTTGGATCTTTATCATCATCTCTTTGACTTACTACTACTATATGATAATTTTCACTTAATAATTTATCAATATGTTTATCTTTTGAAACTATTGGAAACCCAAACATATATGGATTATCATATCCATGTTTTATATTATTATTTTTTTTTGCTTTTAACATATTTAAAACATAAGTTATATTTTCATAACCATCATAATATAAACTAATTGTTTTTCCATTTTCATCTAACACATTCCACGAATATCCTTCATAAAATGAACCAACTTGCATAAAAAATGCATACTTTTCAACTTTTAATAGTTTTTTATATTCTATAAAATATTTACAATATTCTGAATAAATTGATTTTTTCTTTAACTTTTTTTTTAAAATATTATAATTTTTTATAACCTCATTTAATTCTTTATCCATAAGCTATTTATATTTTATAATCATTTTTAAAATAAAATATATAAAAATTAATATATATTTAGGCATATTTATTACCATAATATTAATAGATGATTTAAGAATATTAAAAACAAAAAATCTATGGAATGATAAAAGTTTGGGAGATGTTAACTATATTGATTTAATTATTAAAAAAATTAAAACAATTAATAATAATAAATTTACTACATTAGATGGAATACAAAAAATGATGTATTATGTGCTTATATTTAGTTTTTATAATAATTTTTAAAATTGATTAATAAAAAAATCATATACATAATCATATTATAATGAATTTACTTGAAAAATTAGTAATAGTTATTGATACTGATAATTATGAACATATTTTTTATATATGGTTCGCAGGATTTTTAGCATTTCAATTAATGATTTTTGTTATTTTTTCTGATAGATTTCCAAAAATTATTAGTTTAATCGGTTCAATTCATCATATTTTTGTTTCATTATATTCTTTCATTTTTTTTTTCTTTATCTTTTTTTTAGATAAAACAACTAAAAGTAAAAATGCAATTTATCCATTGGCATTTTCATTATCATATTTATTTATTGATATTTTACATATTATTGGTAAACCAGATTATTCTATTTTGACAAAAGTTGCATTTATTTTTCATCATTTATTTATGTTAATTCTTGGATTTTATGCTATTACAAATATTGCATCTTTTTGTATTTTCGGTGTTGAAATTTTAGAATCAGCATCTGTTTTTTATAATTTATATAATTTTACACCATTAGAACATCCTAAATTAAAATTCTTTATGTTTACATGTTTCGTAATTTTCTTCTTTATTACTAGATTTATTTTATATCCATTTTTAATTGGACATTGTTATAATAATTTTACACCATTTATTTTTGTAATTGGTATTTTCTTTCAATTATTAATGTGTTTATGGATGTTTATTATTGCAAAAAAATATAAAAATATGTTATCTTTATTATTTGATAAAGATTATGATAGTGAATCTGATTTTGAATTAACAAATGTAAAAATGAATAATATTAAAAAAATAGAAAATAAACCAATCTCTTGTAGTGAATTATGTACTATGTCTACATTTAAAGGTCTTTTATCTTGTTTTGCCTGTACATGTTTAGACTGTAGTGTAGAAGAATATGATGAAAGTGATAATGAATATGATAGTGATGATTTAGAATATATTAGAAAACATAAAAGAAAAAATAAAAATAGAGAAGTAGAATTAGAAATTCGCGATGATTAGAATTTTTTTAAAATTGATTTTTAAATTATATTTTAAAATCAAAATGTTATATATTTTACTATTAGTTAAATTAGTTTTAGGAAATAACTATACATTTAAAAAACCAGAAAAAATAATTTTTCAAAATCATAAAAATTCAGTAACAAGTGGAATTAAAAAATTTCATTTTAACAATAAAAAAAGAATAAGTGATACAGGTTCATTTACTTATCAAAAATGGTCATGTCCGATTGCTTTTAGTTATGGTTCTGCATTATTTCCTGAAAGAATTGATATTGCAATAGATTATATTCAAAAAAAAACAGGATGGACTTTTGTGGAAAGAACATCTCAAACAGATTATATCGAATTTATAGATGATGATGGTTGTTGGTCATATTTAGGAAAACAAGGGGGAAAACAAGAAATTGGATTATCATTATATTGTGATCAAGGTGCAGTAATCCATGAAATTGGGCATGCAATTGGATTACATCATGAACAAACGCGTATGGATAGAGATAATTTTGTAACAATTAATTTTGATAATATACCAGATGATGTAGAAGGTAATTTTCAAAAATCAAATGCGTATAATTGGGGAAATTATGATTATGGTTCAATAATGCATTATGGTAAATGGGATTTTGCAATTAATGATTCTATTAAAACAATAACACCAACTGGAAATACAAATGGATTTTGTTATATTGGTCAAAGATTTGAATTATCAGATAATGATGTATTACATTTAACAAATTTATTTGATAATTCATCTTGTGCATCTCAAGAAGAAACATGTTTTGCAAATAGTATAAAATTATGTGGTGTAAATTCAGAAGTCAATGGATTAGATTTAATTTTTGGTGAATATGAATTAGTAGGATTAAAGAATAAAAAAAATAAATATAGATCAAAATGGAAATTTTTAGATTCGTATTTCTATGTATATTGGGCGGGATCATATTGGGTGATTGAGTTTGAATATAATTTAAATCAATATGCCTTCTCATTAGATACTGATTTATTATCTGCTACATGGTATCAATATAATTTTGCATCAAATAATTATGAAACAGATCCAGCAATGATTTTTAATGAAATTAATTGTACATCTTCACCAACACCTTTACCTACATCTTCACCAACAACTTCTGAATCAAATAAATTCAATATCATTTTTGTTATTTTAATGAACTTTTTGATTTTTATTTTAATCATTTAAAATTGATTTTTTGTAATAATAAGTTTTACTATTACAAAAATGGAATATACTATAATTATTAATAATAATTATAAAGAAATATTATTAAAAAATAATAATGAAGAAATCTCAATAAATTTAAATAAAAATATCAAAGTATTTCACCAAGATATTGTAAAATATGATAAAAAAACAAATAATATTTCTATTATTAATTCTTATATAAAAAAAAAAAATATTGTTGGTATATTAGAAATTAATAATAAATTAATTTATGGGTTTAATTCAAAAAAAAATCCATATTATTTATTTAAACCTTTAGATAATCATTATCCTAATTTTTATGTAGCTGTTAATGATAAAAATTTAAAAAATAAAAATGGAAAGTATTATATCGTAATTAAATATAATGAATGGATTAAAAAACTTCCTTATGGAATTATTATAAAAAATATAGGTGAAATTGGTGAAAAAAATAATGAAATTGAAAAATTATTATATTATTATAATATTGATACTAAAAATTATAAAATAGATTTAAAACAAAATAATACAATATATGATATATTTAATGATGATGATTTAAAAAATATAATAAAAAAAACAGATTTAAAGGTTTATTCTATTGATCCTAAAAATTCAAAAGATATTGATGATGCATTAAGTATTCAATATATTAATGATAATAAAAAAATAATCGGTATTCATATTGCGGATGTATCATCTTGGTTTTTTAAATTAAATTTAGATAAATATATAAAGAATAATCGTTATTTTACAGTTTATTTAAAAAATAAAAAATATAATCTTTTTCCAAATATTCTTTCTGATAATTTAATGTCTTTATTACAAAATAAAGATCGTATATGTTTAAGTTTATATATAACATATGATAAAGATAATCAAATTATAGAATATAAATTTGAAAATAATATTATTAATGTTAATAAAAATTATTCATATGAAAAATTTAATAATATTTTAAATAATAATGATAAAGAAAGATATAAAACATTTCATGATTTATTTAATTTATCTAAAAAAATTAATTTATCAAATAATAATGAAAAATATGATTCACATAATATGATTGAAAATTATATGATTCTAGCAAATAAATTAACTGCAGAATATCTAATTAATAATAATAAAAATCCAATATTAAGATATCATATTGAAAGTAAATATAATATTGATTTCAATAATGTTGAAAATGTTAAATTAAAAAACTTTTTGAAAATTTTTCAAACTAAATCAGCATTATATAAAATTTATAATAAAACAGATAATTTTAATTATTATCATTATGGTTTAAATTTAAATTTATATACACATTTTACTTCTCCAATAAGAAGATTTGTTGATATTATAAATCATATTTTAATTAAAAAATGTATTTTTTCTCAATTTGATAATTTTTATAATGATTTTAATATTGATGATATAAATATTAATAATAAAAATTTAAGAAAAATGGATAGAGAATTAAATGAAATTGAAATCGGTGAAAAAATAGTTAATAAAACAGTAAATGGATATTTAATTAATTATAAAAAAAATTTTTTGTATTTTTATATTCCAGAATATAATCTCTATATTAAAAAACAAATTTATACAAATGATAATTTATTTAAAGATATTGACTTTACTATATCTGATAATATATTTACGATAAAAAATAAAATTAATGATAATTCTATTTCATTTTTTAAATATAATAGTTATAACATTTCTATTACAAAATTATTAAAATCTAATAAGTTTTATTACAATCTTATTAATTATGACTTCTCAAAAATTATTTTATAAAAACATATAAAATAATGATAATTATAAAAAAATATAATTATATTTTTATAATTAAAAAAATAAACATATTTAAAATTTATTTATAATACTTATATATATATTTTGTAATGGAAAATTTTTTAAAATTATTAGATATCACAGAAATCAATCCAAATAATATAAAAAAAAATAAAAAAATAAATCCTTCTGATATCGAAGATGATTTTGGAAAATATAATTTAAATGTGGTTTTTAAATTAAATGATAGAGAATCTACACAATTAACATATTATGAATTATACCATTATTTAAAATATTTTTATCGTGGTTCTAATTTTTTTAAAAGAGGTCTTACTTGTTTTGAATATTTCAATGCTAAAAATAATGAAATAAAACCACGTATTGATATTGATAAAAAAGTAACTGAAATTTTTCATCCAACAAAAGGTGAAAAAATAAAAGTATCTAAAACAATGAATGATCCATCTGTATTAGAAAAATATGTAGAAGAAGTTTTATTTAATATTTATACTATTTTAAAATCTTTATTTCCAGAATTAGAAAAAAAAGATTATGCAATATCAAAAGATTGTAGGTGGATTACAAAAAATGATGAAACATTTTTTAAAGTTTCATATCATATAGTATTATGGAATAAAAAAATAGAATCTAGAATATTTAAAAATTATCTTATTCAAAATAAAGAATTATTTGAAACTTTTAATTTATGGGATGCAATCGATACAAAAATTTATATGTCTGGATTCACAAAATGGAGAATGCCATTTTGTAAAAAAAATTCAATTGATCCAAATATAGATGATAGTTTATTAATACCAATTAATTATACTGATTATGATAATTATCATAAACATATTGTTACATATATAAAGGATTGTGATATTCTTGAATTAGATATTACAGAAGTAGAAAATAAAAAAGAAGATTTTAAATATAATAGTGATGCAATTGATTATATTTCTAAAATGGAAGATAATAATAAAGAAATACAACATATAAAACGTCAATTTACAATAATTGGAGCACCACGTTTAGATGATAAATTAGAATATACTGATATTGAACAATTATTATGTGGTAAAAATCATAATAATAATCATAATTATTTAATTCATGATACATTAAAAGGAAGTTTAAAAGTAAAATGTCATAGTGAGAAATGTCTTAATTTTTGTAAAGTTTTATATACTCCTAAAAATAATTATAAAGAATTTAATATAGAATATTTTAATAATATTCCATTACTTGATGATCAAAATGATAATTATAATTCATGTAAAGAATATTTTGAATATTTTTTTAAATATATGAGAGATTCTAATTCATTTTATAGAATTGATAATACATATGATAGAAGATTAAAATATTATGAAAGAAAAGTTAAACCAGTAAAAATTGAAGGATATTCAGATTTATTATTTAAAGAAAAATCTGATGATGGAGAAATAAAACCTAAAAAATTTATTGAAAAATATAAAAATGATTCTTCGAAAAATGCATTTTTCGATTTATCATTTGAACCATATAATAAAAAAACAGATAATGAACCAGTTCAAGAAAAAAACTTTAATTTATTCAGTGGTTTTAATTATGATGATATATTAACATATGATCAAAGAAATGATATACCAGAAGAAAAATATAAGTTATTACAAAAATTATTAAATCATATCAAAAAATATCATTGTTCTAATAATGATAAACATTTTGATTTTTTCTTACAATATTTTGCAAATATTATTCAAAAACCACAATTTATTCCTCAAATTATATTAATTTTTTATTCATCTGTTCACGGAACAGGCAAAAGTAACTGTACAAGATTTTTAGCTGAAGTTATTGGTAATGCATTATCTTTTTTTGGTTCGTTAAAACAAATAACTGATACACATACAAATGCACATTTAGGTAAATTAATGAATGTTATTGAAGAAGTTGATAATTATAGTACAAGACAATATGAAAATATTATTAAAGATTATTCACAAAGAAGTTATGCACAACTTAATCAAAAAAATAAAGATATTATTCAAATTAAAACTTTTGTTAGATATATTTTTACTACAAATCATTATAACGGTGTATATTTTGATAATGAAGATAGAAGATATGTTGTATATACATTTAATAAAATTTATGATAAAAATTATGTTGACGAAATTCAAGAAATTATGAATGATAATTATGTAAAATATCTTTTTGGTAAATATCTTGAAGAGTATGAAATAAAATATAATAACCCGAATGATTGGAATATTAACAGATATAAAAATGAAGATTACTATAATATGATGTCAGAAGATCCACTTAAAAACTTCTTTAAACAATTATATAATGCAGATTATATTAATATTGAAGAAGAAAATTCAAATGATGTAAAAATTGACGAAAATGATAAAGAATTTTTATTAATACATTATAATAAATTCACTGATTATTTAAAAGAATTTTGCAAAGATAATGGTGAAAAACAACCTAAAATTATGAATATTAAAAAACAATTAACTTCCACATATAAACATATTATATCTGAAAAAAGATTAAGAAAAAGAAAATATTATAAAATTAATCTTTTCCTACTTGGTGAATTTTTACACCAAAAAGAAATAAAAAATAATTATAATGGTTATACAAGAGAAAATAAAATTACTGAAAATTAATTAATTTTTATAATTAATGTTGCTAATATATCTCCAAATTTTTTTGTTCTATATATTAATCCCTTTCTCTTTATTGGTTCTAATAATCTATATTCTAAAAAATTTTCTGTTTTTTTTACTCTTTTTATTGGTTTTTTTATATTATATTTTTTCATCCATTCTCTTGCTTTTGTACTTGTATATTTTTTTTTTGGAAATCTTAAAGATTGTATTTGGGATTCTCCTCCAATTAAATTTATATTTTTCATTATATATTTAATAAATAAAATTTTACCTGCTAAATTATTATACAAATTTAAATTATAAAAATTTTCATTAAAATTTATTTAATTAATATTAAAATTAATATTAAATATGAAAAAATATACATATAAAGATGAATATCATGATGTTTTTCTTTCATATGAATATTCAACAAATATATACACATATATCCTTCATTTAAATATTTTTTATAAAACTCAAGAAGAACAATATAAAAAAATATCTTTATGTTATAATGATATTAATCATAATACTATAATATTATTATTTAATATATTAACAGATTATTTAAAAAAAATTTTTTATAATTTAAAATGTAAATCTCGTTATGATGAAAAAGATTTAAATCTTGATCTTATTAAAAAAATTAATTTATCTTTTATAATACATTATGTAAATAATAAAAAATTTTTAAATTGGAAACATGAAAAAAATTATAAATTAAATGAATTGTTTTCTATTCTTGATTTATAATGAATAAATTAAATTGTCACATATGTAATTTTAATACATTTAATACTAGAATATATAAAAAACATATTAATAGTAGATATCATATTTTAAATAAAAAAAATTATATTATATCTATTAAAAAATTATTAACTAATATAAATGATATTGATAATATAATATTATCTTATAAAAATGATTTAGAAAATTTTGATAAATGTAAATTATGTTATAATAAATTATCATATGATTTTTGTATTGATCATTATAATTTATGTTTTTATTGTTATTTTTCAGATGATTTTTTCTTTTGTTAAATAAATAAAATTTACATGATTTATTATTAGTAATATGTTTATATTATTTATTATTTTACTTATTATTTATTTATATAAATCGTATTTTTTAAATTAAAATTTATTTTTTTTTAATTTAATTTTAAATGTTTTGTTTTTATTGTACTAATTTTAATGCTTTTTTTACAATTTTATCTATTTTTTTTATATTACCATGTATAATTTTATTATGTATTTATAGTCCTAATTGTATTAATCATCAAGTACCAAATAATAATCAAAATATAGAATTAATTATTGTAAATAATTATAATGAAGAAAATGAACAAATCGAAGGTCATTAAAAAATATTAAAATTTATTTAATTATTATTATAACTTTTATTATAATAATTAAAATTATGTCTTTGCATTATACTAATTTAGATAAAGTAAGTATTTTAAATAAAAAATTTGAAAATTATAATGATTTTATTAGTAATGAATTTAGTATTTATCCATTTGAATTAGATGATTTTCAAAAACATTCTATTGAAAAAATTTTATTAAATGAAAATATTTTAATTACCGCAAATACTGGTAGTGGCAAATGTCATAAAAAAGATACAGAAATATTAATGTATGATGGTTCTATTAAAAAAGTACAAAATATAAAAAAAAATGAATTAATTATGGGTGACGATTCTACACCAAGAAAAGTATTGGGATTAGCAAGAGGAATTGAAATGATGTATAATATTATATTATCTGATGGTACATCTTTCGGTTGTAATGAATCACATATTCTATGTTTAAAATATCAAGTAAAACCAACGATGAGAATTGATAAAAGAAGAAACGCATTTTGTGTAACTTGGTTCGATAATAAGAATATAAAAATGAATTATAAACAATTTAATTTTAATATAAATAATAAAGAAAAAATTAAAAAAATTACAGAAGATTTTTTAAAAGAAAAAATAACTAATCATAAGAGTGAATTTATAATTTCAGTAAGAGATTTTTTAAAAAAATCTAAATATATTCAAAGAAATTCTTTATCTTATCGTAATTCTATTGATTTTTCTGAAAAAAAAATAGAAATAGATCCATATATTATGGGATTATGGTTAGGAGATGGTCATTCAAAAAATGTAAATGAAATAACTAATCAGGATGCAGTTATTTTAAAATATTTAAATAGTAAAGCAAAAGAGTATAATTGTTATTTACATCATAAGAAAGATTATACATATGTATTAAAAACTTTAAATAAAAACAATGGTGGTAGAGGTTATTATAATGATTTTATTGAAAAAATGTCAAAATATAATTTAATAAATAATAAACATATTCCAAATGATTATAAAATAAATTCAAGAGAAAATAGATTAAAATTATTAGCTGGTTTAATAGATACAGATGGATATTATTCTAAATGTTTATTATATGAAATAGTTCAAAAAAATAATAAATTATCAAATGATATTGTTTATCTTGTTAGAAGTTTAGGATTTCATTGTACTATTAAAAAAACAACAAAATATTGTTATTATAAAGGTGAAAAAAAAGAAGATATTTACAATAGAATATATATTTCAGGAGATAAATTAGATGAAATACCAGTTTTATGTAAAAGAAAAAAAGGTGAAAAAAGAGTTATAAATAAACCATCATTGTGTTATTTTTTTAAAGTAGAAAAAGTAGGTATTGATAATTATTATGGTTTTAATTTAGATGGTAATCATAAATATTTCCTTGGTAATTTTATTATCACACATAATACATTACCAGCAGAGTATTCTATTATTAATTCTGTTCGCCAAGGAAAAAAAGTTATATATACTTCACCTATTAAATCATTATCTAATCAAAAATTTTTTGAATTTAAGAAAAAATTTAAAAATATATCTTTTGGTATTTTAACTGGTGATATTAAATTTAATCCTGAAGCAGATTGTATTATTATGACTACTGAAATTTTAAGAAATTTATTATATAAAAAACAATATGATTCTGATAAAATTAATTATAAATTAGATTTAGATATTGATCTTAATAATGATATTCATTCTATTATTTTTGATGAGGTTCATTATATTAATGATCAAGATCGTGGTAAAGTTTGGGAAGAATGTTTAGTTCTTTTACCTAAACATATTAATTTGGTTTTACTTTCCGCAACTATTAATAATGCAGAAGAATTTGCATTTTGGTTACAAAAAATTAAAAATAAACCATGTCATTTAATTCCAAAAAAAGAACGTATTATTCCATTAAATCATTATCTTTTTTATACTACTAAATATCCGAAAAAATCCAAAACTGATAAATTTCATATTGATTTAGTTACTAAAAAATCTGATAAATTAGTTCATATAATGGATAATGATAAAAAATTTAATGATTTAAATTATGAAGAAATTAAAAAATTAAAAATGTATGATTTAAAGGCTAATAATTATTATAATAATGATGTTGTAGTTATTCAAAAAATGATTAAATTACTTAAAAACAAATCTATGTTGCCATCTTTATTTTTTGTTCTATCTAGAAAAAAATGTCTTAAGTTAGCACAATGTATTGAACATTCTCTTATAAATAAAAATGAAATGACTCAAATTAAAAATATTGTTAATTATAATATTCATAAATTAGATAATCCAGATTTTTATTTAAAATCAAATGAATTTTATGAATTAGAACCTTTACTATATAAAGGTGTTGCTATTCATCATTCAGGATTACGACCAATTTTTAAAGAAATTATTGAAATATTATATGCAAATGGTTTAATTAAAGTTTTATTTGCAACTGAAACTTTCGCAATTGGTGTAAATATGCCAACAAAATCTGTTATTTTTACCGATATTAAAAAATTTACAAATACTGAACATCGTTTTTTTAAAACTAGTGAATATTTACAAATGGCAGGAAGAGCAGGTAGAAGAGGCCTTGATACTGTAGGTAATGTTATTCTTATGGCAAATATGTTCGATATGCCAAATATTACAAAAGTTAAAAATATGATGGCTGGAAATACAGAAGATATTATTTCTAAATTTGAAGTTAGTTATAAATTTATTTTAAAAATATTATTAAATAATGAATATAATTTTAATGATTTCTTAAATAATACACTCATTTTTAAACAAAATAATCAAGATAATATTGATAATCAAAATAGATTAAATTATCTTGAAAAATATTTTAATGAACTTAATTTAAATTTTGATTTTTCTATTTTTGATAAATATTATATATTAAAATATGAAACTGTTAAGTTAACAAAAAATAATAAAAAATTTATTAAAAAAATAGAAAATAATAAAGATTTTGATCAAAATTATAAATTATATTTGGAAAAATATGAATTATATAATGAAATGAATTATCTTAAAAATAAAATCAATGATATTGATTATAATACTTATATTTTTAATTCTTTGAAAAATATTTTAAATTTTTTAAATGAATATAATTATATTACTAATTATAATAATTTAGATAGTTTAAGTAAAGATAATATAACATTAAAAGGAATTATATGTTCTCAAATAAATGAATGTAATGAAATTTTATTAAGTGAAATGTTATTACAAGATTATTTTGATGATTTAGATGATAAACAAATATGTGGATTATTATCTGTATTCTGTAATACTAAATGTTTAAATGATGATATGAAAGTATATAATGTAGATATTCTTGATATTGATGATTTATTAAAAAATAAATTAAAAAAATTAGAATCATTAAAAAATGATTTTCAAAAAAAAGAAGAAAATTTAGAAATTTTCATTAATACCGAATGGGAATTAAATTTTGATATGGTTGAGTATAACTATAAATGGTGTAATGGTGATTCTTTCAATTCACTTAATTTTGATAATTATATTGGCAATTTTATAAAAGATGTTTTAAAATTAGATAATTTATTATGTACATTAGAAGTTTTATGTACAAATTTAGAAAAATATGATTTATATAATAAATTAGTAAATATTCATTCTAAAATTTTAAGAGATATTGTTACTTCTGAAAGTTTATATATTAAAATGTAATAAAAAAATTTATCATAATATAATATATATTCTATTATGATATTACAAAATTATGCTTTATTATATGAATTAAACACAGTTATATTATTTTTGATCATTATATATTTTTTATTTAGAATGGGTTTTTATAAATTTATGGGAATATTTATTTTTCTATTATTTTTTCTTTTTCACTTTTTTAGGGTACCAAAAATAAATAATAATCTTTCGAATAAATATATTTATTCTCCATGTTATGGCACCATTAAAGAAATAAAAAAAACTGATAAATATTTACAAATCGCTATTTTTATAAATGTAACTGATCCTCATATTCAATATATTCCATATAAAGGTCATATTAGAAAAATTTTATATAAAAAAGGAGAATTTAATCCTGCATATATTATGAAAAAGGGTAAATATAATGAAAAAATGATTTATCATATTGATACAATTAAAGGTAATATTATAGTTTCTCAAATCGCAGGTGTTTTAGCAAGAACAATTATCCCCTTTGTCAAAGAAAAACAATTTGTAGAACAAAATGAAGAATTAGGTCTAATAAAATTAGGTAGTAGATGTGATATATTTATTCCTATTTATAATAATATGAATATCCTAGTTAAAAAAGGTGATTATGTTAATGGAACATTTACTAAATTAATTGAATTCTTAAATTAATTGTAATATTCTTTTATTAAATTTAAATTATATTTAGTATAGTTTTTATTCCATTTTACATTAAATAAAAAACTAGAAGGTTTTTTTATATTATTTATATCACATATTCTATTTGATAAATATATATATCTATATTTATTATTATAATTTTTTAATATTAATCTTTTATAATTAAACATTATTATTATTATATTTATTATATGTATTTAAATTATAATATTATTTTTTTTTTTTTATTAAAAAAATAATTTTATAATATAATATAATATAATATGAATAACAAAAAAAAAAAATAAAATTCTAATAATAATTTAAAATTTTCAACAAATGAGTTGAGA
>Ga0181569_10002626_pt1 | contig 14143 bp, 14 predicted proteins | sample 101ome_19_FD_132452 | JGI IMG/M metagenome (GOLD analysis project Ga0181569, IMG submission 132452) | Coastal salt marsh microbial communities from the Groves Creek Marsh, Skidaway Island, Georgia - 101405AT metaG (megahit assembly) | ecosystem: Environmental > Aquatic > Marine > Intertidal...
ATTCAAAAGGTTTAAGAATTTTAAAAGTTTCTGGCTTACATGCTAGTTCAATATCACATTCCAACGCTGAGCCGACCAATCCCTTTTCCCTTTCAGCTTCAATACTCTTATTCACAATCGGTCTAATTTTTTCAATCTCCTGCAAAAACTGAAGTTCTGCTTGATGCAATGGGGTTGATGTAAATTCATACCATGATTCTTTGAAAATATTTTGATCATTAGTAATGGTCTGCCACAATTCCTCAGCAGTAAAACTTAAAATTGGAGCGATCATTCGTGTTAATGCATGAGTGATGTGATATAAAGCAGTTTGTGCCGAACGTCGCTCTGGAGATTTCTCGGGCATAGTATAGAGTCGGTCTTTAATAATATCTAAATAAAATCCTCCCATGTCCTCAGAACAAAAGCTGACTAATTTTTTTGTCAGATGGTGAAAGTCATAACTTTCATACAACTGAGCTATTTCTTTTTGCAGTTCTTGAGTTTTAAGGAGGGCATATTTATCCAATAATAATAGATTGGATTCTTCAACCATCATGGAAGATGCATCAAAGTCAGAAATATTTGCACATAAAAATCTTAATGTATTTCTTAGCCTTCGATAACCGTCAGCAGACCTCTTAATAATCTCATCAGAAATATTTAATTCACCTGAAAAATCAGTCATTGCCACCCAAAATCTTAGAATATCTGCGCCATACTGATCCATTATCTTTTGTGGTGCAATCACATTCCCTTTAGACTTACTCATTTTTTTTCCATGACCATCCACCACAAAACCATGAGTTAGCAAGGCTTTATATGGTGCCTGCCCAGAGATGGCTGAGGCTGTTAGTAAGCTAGACTGGAACCAGCCGCGATGTTGATCCGAACCTTCAAGATAGAGGTCAGCAGGATAATCTAAATTATCATTCGTTTTTAGCACTGATTCATGAGTAGTTCCGGAGTCGAACCACACGTCTAAAGTGTCCGTGACTTTCTTGTAATATTTTGCATCATCCCCAAGCCATTCATTAATATCCAAATCAAACCATGCATCAATTCCCTGCTTTTCGATCAGTAAGGCAATTTTTTCGAAATACTCAACGGTCTTAGGATGCGGCTCATCCGTTTCTATATGAGTAAAAAGTGTAATGGGTACTCCCCAATTTCTTTGCCGAGAGATACACCAGTCCGGTCTATTTTTCATCATTCCCTCTAGCCGTGCTTTTCCCCATGATGGAATAAATTGTGTTTTTTCAACCTCTTCTTTAGCTATATCTCGTAAAGTCTTTTGGCCTGGAGAAAGATTCATGCCAATAAACCACTGCTGTGTGGCTCTAAAAATGATTGGCGTTTTATGTCTCCAGCAATGCGGGTAACTATGTTCAAATGATTTTTTAAAAATAAGCGCATCGTTCTTTATTAACAGGTCGATAATTTCAGAGTTAGCTTTCCAGATATTTTTTCCAGCAAAAAACTCCACATTACTCTTAAAACTACCCTCTTCGTTAACTGGATTTTCTACAGGAAGGTTGTACTTCATCCCAACAATGTAGTCATCCAAACCATGGGCTGGGGCGGTATGGACTAACCCGGTTCCATCTTCAGTGGTCACATGTTCCCCCAATATGATTGGGACGTTTTTTTCCGAATAAAAAGGATGATTGAACAAGAAATTTTCAAGCTCCTGGCCAACAATAGAATGTATTTTATTAATTTTCTGACCCGTTCTTGCCTCAAATTTATCAACAAGCTCATCAGCAATAATTAACAATTTCTCCTCTATTTCGACCAGAACATAATATAGTTTTGGGTTAACTGAAATTGCCTCATTAGCCGGCAGCGTCCATGGTGTGGTTGTCCATATAACAGCGTAAATAGCTTTTTCCGTCTTTGCTGATTTAAATAATTGATGCAAACCTTTTTGATCAACCCCTTTAAAAGCCACATCAATCGATGTTGAAGTTTTGTTTTCATAATCAACTTCAGCTTCAGCAAGCGCAGATCCACAATCAAGACACCAATGTACTGGCTTGTTACCCTGATACAGCATATTATTCTGATAAATTTTGCCTAGCGATCGAACAATATCCGCTTCTGTTTTTTTATTTAATGTAAGGTATGGGTTATCCCAGTCTCCTAAGACGCCCAGCCTAACAAAATCCTTTTTTTGGTTAGTCACTTGTAGATTTGCATATTCCCTGCACAATTGTCGAAATTTTTTCGAATCAAGGTTTTTGCCATGCTCTTTTTCAATAGCTAACTCAATTGGCAAGCCATGACAATCCCAACCAGGAATATAGGGAGCGTCATAACCTGACAATCCCTTAGATTTAATAATGATATCTTTTAATACTTTATTGACCGCATGACCGATATGAATATTTCCATTGGCGTAAGGTGGGCCATCATGGAGAATAAATTTAGGTTTTCCTTTTTTCACATCCCTAATTTGTTGATAATATTTTTCTTCCACCCATGAAGATACCCAATCAGGCTCTCGCTGAGCCAAATTACCTCTCATAGGAAATTCTGTATCCGGTAAATTTAGACTATATTTTTTATTATCATTACTCATAGATTGAAAAAGTCTTTAACATGATTAATATCAGAAGCTATTTGGGAAGATAATTCATTTGAAGAGGAAAATCTTTTTTCATCGCGAATTTTTTTAAAAAAAGTAACATGCACATGTTTTCCATAGATATTCTTATCAAAGTCAAATAGATGAACTTCTAAAACTAAATTTTTTACGCCACCAAAAGTTGGCTTTAAACCTAAATTGGCAACCCCAAAAAAAGAATCTAATTTTACAGCAAACACTCCGGACAATGGTGGGCTTTTATGAAACATATGAATATTTGCCGTTGGGTAACCTAACAGCCTGGCTTTTTTTTCTCCATGAATGACTCTTCCAGATATAACGTAAGGCCTACCTAGTAAGGATTCAACGTGATCGAAATCTGCATCTTGTAATGCATTTCGAACTCTAGAGCTGGAAATTCTTTCATTATTGAGAAAAATTGTTCCTGGTTGAGTTACTTGAATACCAGAATGTTTTAATTCAATTATTCCAAATTGTCTTTTCTTGCCAAAACGAAAGTCGTCGCCAACAACTAATCCTTCTACCAACAATTTTGTTTGTAAAATTTCAATAAAATCATTTCCTACAAGATTTGCAAAATTATCATCAAACCTAATCACATATACTCTATCAAGTTTATGTGAGTGAAAAAATTCTAACTTCTCCCTTAAGCTTATAACTCTTTTTGGTGCAGCCTTGGGCTGAAAATATTCTTTAGGATGTGGTTCAAATGTAATGATTGCAGACTCTAAATGTTTTGCTCTAGATTCAGAAATGACATGATTTATGAGAGATTGATGACCTAAGTGAATGCCATCATAATTTCCAATAGTAGCAATACATGGATTACTTGCTTGAGCAAAATGGCGAAAGATTCTCATATATTATTATTTCTTAAGTTTTTTAATTTAACGCCTTGAAGAAAAAGTAAGCTCAGAAAGACAAGTGCACCTAGAGCAACTAATGCTAATAGCAAAATCAACCTACTAAAAAAATTAATAGTTATCCAATACTGAAAATCTGGGTTGATAAGGTATAAAACTACTCCCATCATAGATGCAGATAAAATAACCTTCATTAGAAAAATAAATGTTGTAGACTCAATTTTAAAGTCATTCATTTTTTTTATCGCTAAAAACAACATGGCTGCATTAAATGTTGCTCCGATACTAATCGCCAGAGCTAGACCAACATGCTCAAAGTAAGGAATTAAGATTAAATTCATTGCTTGAGTAACGAATAAAGTGATGATTCCGATTCTGACTGGGGTTTTAATATTTTTTTGAGAATAAAAAATTGGAGCAAACACCTTAATCATGATTAACCCAATTAATCCAAAACTATATGCAAATAATGCTTTATGCGTCATAACTAAATCAAGCTCACTGAATTTACCATAATAAAATAGGGTTGTGATTAAAGGGAGGGATAAAACTGCAATACCAATTGCTGCAGGTATTGACACCAAGAGCCCTATTCTTGTGCTCCAGTTCATGAGTTTGTTGAATTCTTCATAATTTTTACTGGAAAATGATGCGGATAATGCTGGTAAAAAAACTGTGCTTAATGCTACCCCCAAAACACCAGCAGGGAATTCCATTAGCCGATCTGCAAAGTACAGCCAAGATACACTCCCTTGTTGAAGAAAAGAAGCAAAAATAGTATTGATTAATAATGAAATCTGAGTAATAGACACACCGATAATTGCTGGACCCATCAATTTAAGAACTTTCCATACACCGTCATCTTTTAAATTAAAATCTAACTTAGGAGACCAGCCTAGTTTTAATATAAAAGGATATTGAAATAAAAGCTGGATCACTCCCCCAAAAAATACAGCCCATGCGAGAACAGTGATGGGCTCATCAAAAAAGTCATTAAAAAATAATGCTGCAAAAATAAAACTTAAATTTAGAAATACCGGAGAAAATGCTGGAGCTGCAAACTTACCAAAAGTATTTAAAACACCCCCAAACATTGCAACAATCGATATGAGAAAAATATATGGAAAAGTAATTTTTAAGAGGTCAGAAGCCAAATTAAATTGGTAAGAACCATATTCAAATCCTGGTGCACTAATATAAATTAACCAAGGTGATGCAAAAATTCCTATAAGAGTAATAATTAATAAAATGACACTCAAAAGCGTCACGACCTTGTTTAAAAATACATTGAATTCTTTTTTGGACTTATTTTTATAATCAGATAGGGTTGGAATAAATGCTTGAGTAAAAGCACCTTCAGCAGTGATTCGTCGTAACATATTCGGTAATTTAAAAGCTACAAAAAAGGCATCAGTTGCTATGCTGACTCCAAAAGCTCGTGCAATTACCATATCTCTTAAAAAACCTAAAATTCTAGAGATAATGGTTAGGCTACTGAAACTTATTAAATTGTTTACGATTTTTGTTTTCATCTATTATTATTATCGCAGATGACGGTATTTAAATGATTTAAAACTTGAAAAAAAACGATGTTTTCGCTAGAATAGCCAATCTTACAAATTTTGAGTAATTATATATGGCAAATACTGCACAAGCACGAAAAAGAGCTAGACAAAATGATAAGCAACGCGCTCATAATGCGAGCCTAAAATCAACCTTTCGAACAGCAATTAAAAAAGTAATTAAGGCAATTTCCTCCGGCGATAAAAAAGTTGCCAAGGAGACTTTTGATTCTAACGTGGCAATTATTGATCGTATTGCTGATAAAAAAATTGTGCACAAAAATAAAGCTGCACGTCATAAAAGTAGACTGAACTCAGCTATTAAAGCTCTTTAAAATAACCAAGTTATATTCAAAAAAAGGCGCATAAGGCGCCTTTTTTTATAAACTTTTCTTTATCTTTTGGAGCTTATCTATTTCATCTTTATTAATAGTGTCTTTACTTAGGTAAGTAAGATGTCCCATTTTTCTTCCAACCCTTGGCTCTTCTTTGCCATACAAATGAAGATTGAAATTATTTTCATTTAATATTTTAGTCCATTCAGGTTCATGAGATCTGGGTAATTCCCATGAATCTCCTAATAAATTTATCATAAATGCATTCGAGTGATTCATTGGATTCCCAATAGGCATTTCAGTAAGGGTCCGGACCTGCTGATCAAACTGAGAAGTGTAGCAGGCATCAATAGTGTAATGACCAGAGTTATGAGGTCGAGGCGCTATCTCATTAACAAATATCTCTTTACCTGAGATAAAAAATTCAACCGCCATGACTCCAACATAATTCAACTTCAAGGCAACCATTTTTGCTAAGTCGGTAACATTTTTTTCAGTGAGTTGATCAATGTTGGCAGGTGCAAGAGTGCTATCCAGAATACCATTGACATGGACATTCTCAGCTACTGGATGGCATTTAATTAGTCCAGCCGCAGACCTTGCTAAGACAACAGATACTTCCTTTTCCAGATTAACTCGCTTTTCAAGTATGCATGGTTTCTTGTGAAATTCATTAAAAGCCTGTATTAGAGTTGTCTTGCAGTTGATGGATTTTTGCCCTTTGCCATCGTAACCAAATTCAGCAATTTTTAGGATTCCTGGAAATAAATCCTCTGGAACATTAGCAATATCTTCTTGATCATTAATGATGTGAAACCTTCCAACAGGAATAGCATTTTCTCTTAAAAATGTTTTTTCTCTAATTCTATTCTGCACCACTCTTACTGATTCACCATCAGGATAAACTTGAATTTTTTGTTTTAGGTAATTTAATGAATCTGCAGGGATATTTTCAAACTCTGTAGTTGCTGCCTCGCATGAGTTAATAATTTGATCAAGTGCATTTCTATTATCATAGGCGCAACATAAATGCACATCAGCAATTTTTCCAGCAGGGCTTTGTGGGTCTGGATCTAAAACAGTAACTTTATAACCCATTTTATGGGCTGACATTACAAAATATCTCCCTAATTGACCGCCACCAAGCATGGCTAACATTTTTTTTGGATAGATTATCAAATTAGGCTTCCTAATCAATCTTCATAGCTTTTACTTTTTCTTCTTGTTCAATTCTAAACTTTTTTAGTTTTTCTAGTAAATCATTATCCTCTTGTGCAAAAATTGAAATAGCAAATAATGCAGCATTTGTTGCTCCAGCCTCGCCAATCGCAAAAGTGGCTACAGGGATCCCTTTAGGCATTTGAACAATCGAATATAGAGAGTCTTGTCCATTCAGATATTTAGTTGGAATGGGGACACCCAAAACTGGAACTCTTGACTTCGACGCAACCATCCCAGGTAAATGGGCAGCGCCTCCAGCACCGGCAATAATTAAACTGATGCCATTATCATTTGATGATTCCGCAAAATCGAACATAAGATCTGGGGTTCGATGAGCTGAAACAACTTTTGCTTCATATGGAATTTTAAATTGATCAAGTACATCAGCGGCATTTTTCATTACCGGCCAATCACTGTTCGATCCCATTATAATTGCAATTTTTTTCTGTTTCATAATTTTTCCAATACTAAATAATAACCAAGTTGTTGCGGTGAATTAAATTTTCCTCAATCATATTTTCAAGTGATTGATTTTTACGATCTGTCTGTTGTCCTATAATTTTTTTAACATCTATACTTGAAAAATTTGACAAACCTCTTGCTACCTCGACACCATCTTTATTCATGCATGACAACAGATCTCCTCTTTGGAAATTTCCAGAGAAACTTTTTACTCCAACTGGTAATAGGCTTTTTTTATTTTCTACCAAAGCCTTAATTGCTCCATCATCAAGAAATAATTTACCAATTGGTTTGCTATTATCAATCATCCAAGTTTGTTTAGCGTTATTCTTTTTTTGAATTGGAGAAATAATTGTTACTTTCAGTTTATTGTCAAAAAAATATTTGAAGAAATTCTTTATCATCCCCTTTCCTATGATCGTTGATGCTCCTCCTCGAGCTGCCGTTTTTGCAGCATAAATTTTTGATCTAATTCCTCCAGAGCCAATGCCTGAGCTTGATGATGTATTTTGAGAAATATCTGTTAATAATGGATCGTCTGACTGAATCTTCTCGATGAGTTTTGCATCTAGATGCTTTGAAGGATCTTTATCAAATACACCATCTTGGTCAGTAAAGATGGTTAGTAAATCAGCTTGAATAAGATTGGCTACCCTTGAGGCAAGCATATCATTATCCCCAAATTGAATTTCATCATATGCGACCGTATCATTTTCATTGACAATTGGAACCACTCCACATTTTAATAACTCATCAAATGCATTTTTTGCATTTAAATAGCGTTCTCTTGACACTAAATCGTCGTTGGTTAAGAGCACTTGACCAATTTGAATATCTTTATTGTTTTTATGAAAAAACTTTTTATAAGCTTGCATTAACTCAATTTGTCCAATGGCTGCTAAAGACTGAAGCTGAGCTAATTTAGTTGGCCTGTTTTGTTTTCCACTTACATGCAGACCTAAAGAAATTGCTCCACTTGATACCAGGACAACCTTAACACCATGCTTTTTTAACCAATCAATTTCATTAACTAGAATAGTAATATTTGATTGATTAAGGCCGTTCTTGATCGATGAAATTGAGCTTGAGCCAATTTTTATAACTATTTTTTTTATTTTATTGATCTTCATTTTCTAAAAAGTATGCAATTTCTTTTATCAACTCCTGACAACCTTGTCCAGTTAGAGATGAAATAACAAAGATTTTATCATCCCACCCTATTTTTTCTTTAATTAGTTTCTTCAGCCCATCTGCATCGTAATTAAGATCAATTTTATTCAACACAATCCATCGAGGCTTATTAAACAATGTTTCCTCATATTTTTTTAGCTCACTGATAATCGTTTGTGCATCATCTATTGGGTCTGACCCATTTATGCTAGAAAGTCCATCAAGCAAGTGAAGTAATAATCTGGTTCTAGTTAAATGTTTTAAGAACTTATCCCCCAAACCTACCCCATCAGAGGCCCCCTCAATTAATCCAGGAACGTCTGCAATGACAAAGCTTTTATCAACATCATATTTAACAACACCCAAATTAGGCTGCAAAGTTGTAAAAGGATAATCTGCAACTTTCGGGGTAGCTGCCGAAACTTTTCGAATAAAAGAAGATTTGCCTGCATTTGGTAAACCTACCAGACCAATGTCAGCAATCAGTTTTAATTCTAGAAATAATTCAAATTCCTCACCTGGCTCACCATGCGTAAACTGCCTGGGGGCTCTATTAATACTTGATTTAAAATGTATGTTGCCGAGACCGCCCTTGCCTCCTTTGGCGACTAAAATTTTTTGACCATGGTGTGTCAAATCACCAAAAATATTTTCAGAGAAACTGTCTTTGATGACAGTTCCAACAGGAACTTTAAGAATAAGATCGTCTCCTCCTGCTCCATACTGATCAGAACTCCTGCCGTTTTCTCCTCTTTGAGCGCGATGTTCCTTCTTAAATCTAAAATCAATAAGGGTATTTAAGTTTTCATCAGCTTGAAAAAATACGGATCCACCCCTACCGCCATCGCCTCCACTAGGTCCTCCCATAGGCTCAAACTTTTCTCTTCTGAACGAAGCAATACCATTGCCTCCATCACCAGCAAACACTTTTATTAAAACTTCGTCTATAAATTTCATTGGTTACACCAAATAAAAAAGCCCTATCAGGTGATAGGGCTCAAATCAAAGGTTTTATTTAGATCAATTAGTAACAATACTAACTAATTTTCTTTTCAAATGCCCTTTAACACTAAAACTTACCTTACCATCCGCTTTTGCAAATAAGGTATGGTCTTTACCCATACCAACATTTTCACCAGGATGCATTTTCGTCCCACGCTGTCTCAAGATTATGCCACCAGCTTTTACAAACTGGTCGCCAAAAACCTTAAGTCCTAAACGTTTCGCGTTTGAGTCTCTTCCGTTTCTTGAGCTTCCGCCCGCTTTCTTATGTGCCATATTATTTCCTAAATATTATTTTGCGTTAATTTTAGTTACTTTAAGCTCAGTAAAAGTTTGTCTATGTCCTTGAGTTTTTTTGTAATGCTTACGTCTTTTCATTTTAAAAATCATAACTTTATCGTGTTTACCATGAGCAACGACAGATACATCAACATTTGCACCTTTAACTATTGGAGCGCCAATTGTAGTTTTCTCACCGTCAACCAATGCTAGAACATTGTCTAATTTTAGACTATCACCTTCTTTAGCAGTAAGTTTTTCTACCCTTAAAATATCACCTTCGGATACTTTATACTGTTTTCCACCAGTTTTGATTACAGCTTGCATTATAATTCCTATTATCTAAACAATTTGTTTGTTTCTAAAGATCGCACATTATATGAAAAAACTTGAATTTAATCAACTAAATAATCATATTCAGCATAGTATAATTACTATCAACAAATAGACAATACAATGCTAAAAATGCAAATTAATTAAAGTGAAAACTATATCTAAAAAAAATGTAACACTAGATGACAGCATGGAAGATCATTTACGAAAAGTAAATGATGTCATCAGGTCATCATTAGACTCAGAAGTCCCTTTAATCAATCAAGTCGGTAAGCATATTATCGATGGCGGTGGGAAAAAAATGAGGCCACAATGTTTGCTGAATTTAGCAGGTCTTGCTGGTGGTATAAAAGATATACATTATCAATTAGCTGCAATTGTAGAATTTATTCACACAGCAACTCTTCTTCATGATGACGTTGTGGATGGCTCAGATACGAGAAGAAGTTCTCCAACCGCCAATATAAAATTTGGGAATTCAGCCAGCATACTGGTTGGTGATTTTATTTATTCAAGGTCATTTCAGATGATGGTGGAGCTAGATAATATTGAGATTATGGATATTCTTGCATACACCACGAACAAAATTGCAGAAGGTGAAGTTCTTCAACTCATCAATAAAAATAATTTTGATATTTCTCAAGAAGATTATTTTAAGGTTATACAAGCAAAAACAGGGGTTCTTTTTGAAGCATGCGGAAAATTAGCCTCTACTAGCAATGAATGTTCTTTTAATCAAAAAAATTCACTCTCCACGATTGGTGAAATTTTTGGTCAAATATATCAATTAATAGATGATATGCTTGATTATTCTGGTGATGCCGCAAAAATTGGGAAAAATTTAGGTGATGATTTAAAAGATGGAAAAATGACACTCCCTCTTATATTTGCTGCTGAAAAAGCAAATATAAATGATCGGGAAATTATCAAAAATTCTATTAATCATGGCGATTTAAGCCAATTAACCAAAATCATATCCATTATTAATAAAACAAATGCAATTGAATCCGTCAAAGAAATTATTATTACTAAATATGCTGAGCTTGACCATAAAATATCGAATTTTAATGATAGCGCGTATAAAGATCAGATAATGAAATTCATTTCAAAATCTATTCACAGGGACTTCTAAAAAAACCAGATCAATAGATATGTTAGGTAGAAAGATTTTAATATATGGCTCAATTGGCTCTGGAAAAACAACCTTTTCAAGACAATTTTTCAATAATCTTCCACTAATAGAGTTAGATGAAATTAATCGAGAATTAATTGAGCCTGGAAATTTGGGATATATCCAACTAAAAAAAAATCTTAGCTCAGAATATTTTCAAATTGATGGTCAAATAAATAAAAAAAAATTAAAAATTAATTTATTTAATGACAAGATATTTAGAGAAGAAATTGAAAATCTCTTACATCCTTTAATATTTGACGAGCTTCAAAATTTTATTGAAAAAAAAGATTCGTATGTTGTCATCTCACCACTTGTTAAAATGCTAAGAAAAAAAATAAAATTTGACCTAAAAATAAAAGTTATCTGTAATATTAATGATCAAATAAAAAGAGTAAAATTAAGGGATGGTTTAGGAAAAAATATAATTGAAAAAATTATTGCTTACCAAGAGAATAATTATGAATTAATTCAACCAGATTTCATTTTTGACTCCGCAGCAGATCTGGAAGAACAAATTATCCAACTAAAGAGTATTTTATGATTAATGTTGAGTTCCCAATTAATGAAAAATATAGAAAATATTTAAAAATAGAATATTTATTTAATCAATATCATTTTTTTATTAAGCAAAAACATTCTGACAACATCTCAAATATTCTTTTTCAACTTTTATTTAAACTTAATGCAAATGCTGCTAGGGCCGACATCAAAGTTGAATTAATTAATGATCTTCAAAGAATCATCACCAAATATAATGTTCACGCTGACGAAGCATTAAAATTTAAAAAAGCTCTTGAAAAAATAAATTCTTTTTCGCCTTTTGGGCTAAGTGGAAATAAAATGATTCAGGAGTTAAGAGTAAGATCGGATTCGCCCCATGGCATAAATGATATAGATTTTTCAAAATATAAAATATGGTCAGAACTACAAACTACCAAATCGCGTAATTTATTTTTTAAGGACCTATTTAAGGATTTATTTATCATCAATGAATCACTCACATTTATTTTAAAAATTTTAAGAAAATTGTCCATTAAAGAAAATTTAACTGCGAATAGTATGATTGCTCAACTCAAGCTAGATCCTTTAGTAAAATTTGATTTACTAACTATTAATTTAAAAAGCAACTCGGTCTATGAGCCATCAATCTCTGCAAACAAGTATGCAATTAATATAAATTTTTCTCACCCAAGCGATGATAAAAAAACCAAACGTATAATTAAATTTTCTGCTTCATTACATAGTTTATAAGGAAAAAATATGAAAAAACTAATATCAATAATTCTTTTGTTAATGTCTAGCCCTCTTCTGGCTGATATTATTTTTAAAGATCCTATTATTAAAAATAATTTTGGCAAAAAGATTACTGCTGGCTTTGCAACAATTTCCTCAGATGAGGATCTTGAAATAGTTTCAATATCTTCAAAAATAAGTAAGAGAATTGAGGTTCATACGATGCTAATGGAGGGTGATGTAATGAAAATGAGAAAAATCGACTCACCAGTTATTATTAAAAATAAGCCATTTGTCTTAAAGAAAAGCGGAGATCATCTTATGATCTATGAATTAACAGAAAATCTTGATGATTTAAAAAATGTAGCCTTTACTTTCACTTTTAAAAACAAAAGTGGGGAAATAATTAATAAAGATATTGATTTTCTAGTTCAATAAATTCCATCCATCTCTTTGGGAAGAAATGCCTACAGCTCCATTTTTCTGGGCCTCAATCAAGTCTGATGGACTCAAACCTCCAAGAGCATAAACAGGTATATCTGAATGATTAACAATTTTCTTAAATTTGTCCCAGCCCATTCCTTCTCTCTCAGGATGACTTAATGTTTTTTTAATTTGCGATAATACAATAAAATCAAAACCAAGTTTATTTGCACGATTAACCTCATCAAGATTATGGACTGAGGCACAATTAATAATTTTTTTATCAAGCTTTTCAATGTTATTTAAATCTTTTGATGTAAAGTGAATTCCATGTTTACAGATAATTACATCTTTGTGTCTTGAGTTAATTAAAATTTTTGAGGTACACCTTTGTTTTAAAACCTCATAAGAACAATGGATTTTATCAATTGATAAAAATGGTTCTCTAAATTGAACCCAGATATCTTTTGAATTTATTACTTTTGTTATAAAATTTTTGTCCTCAAAAAAATTTGTTATTAGATAATAACTCGGCAATATAAGTGCTTTAAGGACATATATATTTTTTGGCAGTATTTTTTTTGGCCATGAAGAAATTTTTTCAACATCAATCCACTTATAGTCATTGACTTCTTTTTTTTTAATTTCGCCAGCCCATCGGATGATTTTGAAAAAAGTAATCTTTATAATTCGATCATCTTGCAAAAATTCTCGAGTGATCCATTCAGAATATGAAACAGGATTTATACCAATTTCCTCAAATAACTCTCTTGATAAACATTCTTCAAGCGATTCATTTTCCTCAACTTTCCCACCAGGAAACTCCCAATAATTTGGCCAAGGCTGAGAAGATAGTCTTTGAGAGATCAAAACTTCATTTTTACTATTAATTAAAATTCCTGCAGCGACTTTAATTATTTTAGGTTCTGTATTCTGCATTAATTTTTACATATTCATAAGAAAGATCCGTAGTTAGAATTGTTGCTACTTCTTTTCCCCTTTTTAAATCAATACTGAGTTTAAATTCTTTTGATTTCATGGCCTGAATGGCTTTATCCTCAGAGTATCGTTTTGAAAGCATTCCGTTTTTAACCACAATATTCTTATTCAGATGAAGATCTATAACAGAAACATCGAGATCACTTATTGGCGAGTTGCCAATGGCTGATAATATTCTTCCCAAGTTTGGATCTGATGCAAAAAAAGCAGTCTTTACAAGTGGTGAATTTGCAATGGCCTTACCGATTATTTTAGATTCATTCAAATCTTTCGCATTTCTTACTTCTATTTCAACAAATTTTGTTGCGCCCTCTCCATCTCTGACTATCTTTTCTGCTAGGTCTTTAGCAATTTCAAGCACATTATTTCTTAACCGTGTATACATCTTATCTTTTTTATTTATTACTGAGTTTTGAGCAAGATTTGACGTAGATATGACAAATGCATCATTTGTTGACGTATCTCCATCTACACTAATCAAATTGAATGATCTATCAGCG
>Ga0181569_10002632_pt1 | contig 14134 bp, 12 predicted proteins | sample 101ome_19_FD_132452 | JGI IMG/M metagenome (GOLD analysis project Ga0181569, IMG submission 132452) | Coastal salt marsh microbial communities from the Groves Creek Marsh, Skidaway Island, Georgia - 101405AT metaG (megahit assembly) | ecosystem: Environmental > Aquatic > Marine > Intertidal...
CATATCTAATAATGACCTCACAGGAACTGTGACAACCTGAGTGCAGGATGAAAACCCTAATAATATCATTACGATTAGAATCTTGCACATAGTTGTTTTAGATACTAAATCGAACCGTTTAGCAACTAACTTTTGCCTGTGATCAATCTTTCTGACTTATTTCCCGCTTTTTTGGCTTCCACCGAGCTTCATCAATCCAACGAAATCCATTGGATTCTCTTTTTGCTTCCATTTATCGCGGCACTAATCGGCTGGATGACTAATTATATTGCAGTCAAAATGCTCTTCCATCCAAAAGAGCCCAAGAACTTCTTAGGAATTACTTTTCACGGGGTCTTTCCTAAGCGGCAAAACGCACTTGCAGAAAAACTTGGTCAATTGGTTGCCGATGAGCTATTCTCTATTTCAGATGTTTCGGCAAAGATAAAGGAGTTTGCCACCAGTGACGAAGCAATGAACGAAGTGGGGAAGAGAATAGAGATGACTATCAGGAACAAACTGGTTCAGGCTTTTCCGATGCTTGCCATGTTTTTAAGCGATGAAATGGTCGAAAAAGTCACAGGCCTTTTTAAAAATGAACTCAAGGACTTTTTATCAGCCACATCTCAGGGCATGGGAGAAAAGCTAGAAGAGAACCTAAATGTGCAAGAAATGGTTAAAGAAAGAGTTAATGCATTTTCATCGGAAAAACTAGAGGAACTACTCAATCAATTGATGAAGAAAGAATTCAAATTCATTGAGTTAGTTGGGGCAATTCTCGGATTTTTTATTGGATGTATTCAATTGGGAATATCTTTCTTTGCATACTAGCACCAATATTCATTTGAACCGAATTGAATTGCCATCTATCTCCACGAATTAAGTAATTAGATCGTGTTACCTATAGATCAGATACCATGGCAAAATGTACAATTGTTGTGGAGCAATACTGAATTAAGACTGCAATGGGTGACCTTGTTGGTGATCATTCCACTCACCGCAGTGTTCACATCACTGATGACCCGTTTGATTAAGAAGAATTTCCTTCAACAGTCAGGAGTAACGACCTCAGAAAAGTGGATAACCCACTCCCTTAGGCTTCTAGCACCCACTACTTTCCTTCTTCTGTCGGTGCTATGTATATCAGTATTCCAGAGCTTACACCTCAATACAACCGATTTTATTAGACCCGCATTTAATGTCTCAGTTGCCTGGATGGCTTACCGAATGGTTGGGATCTTCACAAATAACCGAACCTGGTTGCGTACCATTGCTGTTGTTTTATTTGGCTTAGCCGCCTTGCAAAGCTTCGGAATTCTGTCAGTGACCATTGAATTGCTCGAAATGATCTCTTTTCAATTTGGAGAGAGAAAAATCTCAGTTCTCGATTTGATGAATGGGTTAGGCATTCTCTTGGCTCTGCTTTGGGGAAGTTCCTTTCTAGGTGGAGCAGGTGAAAAAAAAATCAAGCAACTCCCACATGTCCCACCGTCTCTACAGGTATTATTGGCAAAAGTTTTCCGAACCGTTTTGGTTGTCATGAGTTTTGCCATCGCCCTCTCGACAATCGGGTTGGATCTTTCATCTTTTGCAATTCTCGGGGGTGCGATTGGTGTCGGTATAGGATTTGGTTTACAAAAAGTAGTCTCTAACTTGGTGAGCGGTCTAATCCTTCTTCTCGACCGCTCCATTAAACCAGGAGATGTAATCGAAATCGAGGGAACCTACGGATGGATTAATTCATTACGGGCCCGTTATGCCTCTGTAATAACCCGTGATGGCAAAGAACACTTAATTCCAAATGAAGATTTAATTACTAATCGTGTAATCAATTGGTCTTTCAGTGACCGGAATGTTCGCGTGCGTGTACCAGTCGGGATTTCATACGATGCCAACCCAAGGGAGGCAATAAAGCTTTGCTTAGATTCCGCAAATGCTTCCAGTAGAACCCTACAGAACCCAGAGCCCAAGTGTTTGATAACAGGATTTGGTGAAAACTCAATTGATCTCGAACTGCGTTTCTGGATCGATGATCCTTCCAATGGAGTTGGCAATATAAGAAGCGAAGTGCTTTTGGGTATTTGGGATCGTTTTAAGGAAAATGGAGTGAATATCCCCTTTCCTCAACGTGATGTTCGTATAGTTAAGGGTGATTTATCTTAATTCGATGTAACGGAATTTCTTCGAAACTTCGTTACAACCGATTCTATCGATGCTTGCAAAGGCTAGAGAATAAGGTTTTACTCTAACGCTTCGACTATGGATCAGACTGACCTTACTTCACTTTTACATTCTATCGCTATGGCTCCGCCCCCAGGTGAATCCGGCGGAGGAGGACTTATGGGTTTTTTGCCCATGATTCTCATTTTTGTTGCTTTCTATTTTTTATTGATTGCACCGCAAAGAAAGAAACAAAAACAGCACCAGAAAATGATTAACGCTCTTGAAAAAGGGGATAATGTCAAAACGATCGGAGGAGTATTCGGTAAAGTTACCGGTGTTAAAGATGATCGTGTTGTTGTACAAATTGCAGAAAATGTGAAAGTGGAAGTGGCCAAAGACGCTGTATCTGCAAAAGTAGAATAAAAGATCATATAAAGCTTTCCCCAGCCTCGGGAACTCAATTGCTAGCACCATGAATAAGACTCAAGTTTGGAAACTTCTTTTCGTCGTTTTAATAATTTTTATCAGCCTTGGGCTTATCTCCCCCTTTGAAGACAGAGAGCTCGGAGAATATGCACAGAGTCAAGTAACATCTGAGGCAAATTCGTCCAATCACCTTGGATATGAAACATTCGATGAAGTGATAGAAACACTTCGAAGACAATTACCTGAGGATCAGGCTATAGATTTCCGTGCACTTCGTGATTTTGGAACAAGCAATCAATTGGATTATTCCGCCTATTTCAAAGCACCTCAAGGCGTTTTAGAAACAGTTGCTTCCCGACTTGTACCGGTTCTGGTTAAACCCGGTATACGTGCAAGTCACATGAAAGATCGTGAAAAAAGAAATGAATTGGTTCTTCGTTCTCTGCTTCGAGGTTCTCAGGCGGCAATCAAGCGTGGCTTAGATCTTCGCGGGGGAATTGCATTCACGATGGAAGTAACAGATCTTAATGAAAGTGATAGTTCATTGGAAGGAGGTGCATCTCCCATGGATAAAGTCGTGGAGATCATGAGCGAGCGTCTCAACGCCTTTGGAGTGGCCGAGACACTCGTCCGTAAAAAAGGGGACAATGCCATCGAGATTCAAATTCCTGACCGTACTACCAAACAAGATCCGGGTATGGTTGAAGACTTACAAAAGCCTGCCAAACTAGAATTTCGAATTGTCAATGTTGATTCCAATGCACCGCCTGCTCAAACCGGCGAAGAATGGACAGATGATGAAGGGATTCCATATGTGGCGATGTTACGAAGTGACGCCGAGGCGAATGAAAGACCCATTTGGGTCAGGCGTTTGTGGTCAGCAGATGGTGAAATCATTGAAAAAGCTTATCCGCGCCAAGATCAAATGGGAGGATGGGAAGTCGGGCTAGACTTCACTTCTGAAGGAGCTCAAATTTTTGCTGACCTTACAGGGCAGGTCGCTGAAATGTCAGACCCGGTAACGGGCCAACCTGGCAGAATGGCGATTGTACTGGATAGTCAATTGGAAAGTGCTCCTTCAGTCAGACAAAAAATTGACGGTGGAAGTGCAGTCATTGAAGGAAATTTCAATCAAAGAGAAGCGAAAATGCTTTCTGACATACTGAACAATCCTCTTAAAGTTTCCCTCGAGATTGGAGAGAAATACGAAGTCTCCCCCACCCTTGCATCGGGTGCTTTAAGTAGCAGTCTCCAGGCATGTATTTTGGGTGCAGTTCTCGTTATCGCCTTTATGGTTGTCTATTACAAAGCCGGTGGCTTGGTCGCTGTTTTGTCTGTTGGTACCAATGTTCTCTTAGTTATTGCCTGTTTAGCCGGAATATTCCAAGCCACCTTTACCCTACCTGGTATGGCTGCACTTGTGCTCACGATCGGCATGGCTGTGGATGCAAATATCCTTATTTTTGAAAGAATTCGAGAGGAGCTAAAAGCTGGAAAAAGCTCGGAGAATGCACTTCTTGGAGGATATGAAAAAGCTTTCTCCACCATTATTGATGCTAATTTCACTACTCTTATTACTGCTAGTATCCTAATCTGGCTAGGTACTGGCCCAGTTAAAGGCTTCGGTATAACTTTAGCCATAGGTATTGTTACTTCGGTCTTCTGTGCACTTTTCATAAGTCGCCTTCTCCTTACCGTGCTTGTTTCATCAGGGGTTAAAAATTTGATTAGTTTGAGCACCATTGCAAAGAGTGATCCAAGAGCTGAAATAGATTTCCATAAGTATCGTAAACTTGCTTTTCTGATCTCCTGGGTTGTGGTTGCAGTGGGAATCGCATCAATTTATTCGAATAAAGACCGGATTTTAGGAATTGATTTTCGTGGCGGTGAAGAAAGTATCATTTCTTTTTCTGAGATGATTGATGCCGGTGACTTGGAGAGCACTTTTGCAAGTGCCCCCGAAGTCGGAGAAGTCCAACATGTATATCGTTCGGAAGTTGGATCCGGGGATGAAGCCTCCCGTCTCGTCTTGCAAACAGAAGTTGGGAAAGGTCGTGAAGCTCTTTCTCTTCTCCAAGCAAAATTCCCCTCCGCTAATTTAGTCGAGGAAGGCATGAGCAATATCGGAGCATCGGTAAGTAACCAAATTACCAGTGATGCAATTTCATCTGTATTAGTCGCTCTTATCGGTATTCTTCTTTATGTGGCAATCCGTTTTGAAATGGGCTACGCGATAGGTGCGGTCGTTGCTACCGTCCACGATGTATTGATGACGATTGGCCTCTTTGTTTTACTGGGTAAACTTTCAGGGGGAACGCTTTGCTCAGGTCAATTCACTGCCCCCATGATTGCATCTATTCTCATGATTGTCGGATACTCGATCAATGATACCATCGTAGTCTTTGACCGAATAAGAGAGGAGTTAGAACTAAATCCTGTGACCAACCTTAGAAAAATAATTCTCATTGCGATCAATCGTGTGCTTTCAAGATCAATCATTACGAGTTTCACGACGCTCTTGGCTGCCATATCACTTTGGATTTTCGGAGCAGGGATCATCAACGATTTTGCTTTTGTTTTCGTTATCGGAATCGTAACCGGAACTTTCTCTTCTATTTTCATTGCAAGTCCGATTTTCTACTTTTGGCACAAAGGTGATAGAAAGCATGTGGAAGAAGGAGAAATCTTGCCCAAATACGAGTGGCAAACATCCACTTCCAAATAATATTCTAAGCTGTCCGCAAACATGAAAGAGCCTGCTATTAAATGGCAGGAAAAATCTTTTGACCAAAAGATTGCAGACACACTAGCGAATTCCACAAATTTATCTCCATTCGTCGCGAAACTTCTTGCAGAGAGAAATATAGAGTCGATCGCAGATGCTGAAGCTTTCATAAGTCCCAAACTTGCACATCTGAATGATCCTTTTGATATCAAGAACATGGATCGTGCAGTTGGACGGATCAAAGATGCTATTAAAAAGAAAGAGGAAATTCTTCTCGTAGGTGATTATGATGTGGATGGAATCTCATCGGTAAGTATCCTACAAAAGGTTCTCACAGAACTAGGTGGTGTATCTAGCCTAATCATACCAAGAAGAAAGGATGAAGGATATGGTTTGACCATGAATGTCCTAAAAAGAGGGCTTAAGAAAAGAGACCTTTCATTGGTTATTGCCCTCGACTGTGGAACCAATTCTATGGAGGAGGCAATCTTTCTTAAAGATTCAGGCATAGACCTTATCGTGGTCGATCACCACCAAGCTAAGGAAGATATTTCGGACTTTCCAATTATTTTAAACCCTCATTTATTCGACAGTCCAAATGCTCCGTGGGTCAACTTATGTACCGCAGGCCTCGCATTTAAATTAGCGCACGCGATCGTGAAAAGCATTAGAATAGAAGGTTCAAAGATTGCAGAGCGAATTGATCTTAAGGAATACCTCCCCCTTTCCGCACTCGGTACGATTGCGGATTTAGTTCCCCTTCAAGAAGAAAACAGAATTATCTCCAAATTCGGACTCAAACATTTGGGCTACAACCCATCGATCGGCTTAAACGCTCTTTTACAAGAGAGTCGAATCGACAGGAATTTATATCCCCAAAGTGAAGATATTACCTTTAAATTAGCCCCCATGATCAACGCGTGTGGTAGAATGGATGATCCTACTGTAGCAACTTCCCTATTTTTGGAAAGCGATGCAAAACGTTGTAAGGAGTTAGCTAAAAAGATGAATGAATACAATGAGGAAAGAAAATTCATCGAGGCTCAACTCACTGAAGAAGCAAAATTGCAAGCCCGCGACTTGTTTTCAGAAGAAGTGGCCCTAGTGGCCCATGGCGATGGAAAATACTGGAATCCTGGAGTTGTAGGGATTGTGGCAGGAAAACTCGCAAATTCCTTGCGAAAACCCTGCCTCGTCCTGGCAAAATCAGAAAACGGAGAATATCGTGGATCTGGAAGAGGTGTAAAGGGATTGGATTTAGTGCAAGCATTGGCAGAATGTAAGAATCTTCTTCTACACTGGGGAGGGCACCCGGTGGCTGTTGGCTTAAGCATCGTTAAGGAAAATCTAGAAGAATTTACCAAGGCATTTTTAACCGCAGTCAAATCTCAGATCGGAACTCACACTACCAATCAGTACTTGGAAATAGATGCATTTGTTCAACAAAATCAATTGAATGACAATCTGCTGCATGAAATTGAAAAACTGGCACCTTTTGGGCAGGGTAATCCACAACCTTTACTTGGAATTGAAAAAGTCAGATTAAACGGGAAACCAAGATCCGTTGGTTCAGGCGAACACTTTCAGTTTTCAATTCACAATGGCGAAGAAGCCATCACAGGAATCGCTTGGAGAATGGCAGATAACATTCCCCCAATCGATAAAGAAATTGATATTGCTTTCCGCCTACAATGGAACCTCTGGAATCAAAGGAAAAGACTACAAATGGTTATGGACTCCTGGAAAATTCATGGATCCTAGAAGATTCATTTTTTTGAAAATCGAATTGCTTGCTTTTCCTAATTTAGGGATTAATTTCTCCTTCAATCATAGCAATCGCTTCCTCCACGCTTAACCTTTTTTGCTCAGTAGTGTCACGATTACGAACAGTAACCGTACCATCTCCTTCGATTGTATCAAAATCAACGGTAATTCCAAAAGGTACGCCTGCTTCATCAATTCTTCTGTATCTTCTTCCAATCGCACCGGATTGATCATAAATAACATTCCACCGCTTTTGCATTAATTTGTAAATTTCCTGGGCTCGCTCGACCAAGACGGGCTTATTTTTAACCAAAGGAAAAATACCCACTTTAATTGGGGCGACTCTTGGATGGAAGCGAAGAACAGTGCGCTTCTCGCCTTCAATTTCATCTACGGAGTAGGCAGAACAAAGAACAGCAAGGAAAGTACGATCGACTCCCAGACTTGGCTCGATAACATGAGGTAGGTATTTTTGTTTCATCTCCTCATCAAAATATTCCAGATTCTTCCCGGAATGCTCCTGATGTTGAGTGAGGTCAAAATTACCCCTCGCGGCAATGCCTTCTAATTCATGCTCTCCAAACGGGAACTTGAATGTAATATCTGTACAAGCTTTGGCATAATGTGCGAGTTTATGCTGCGGATGTACTTCTTCCCCCAAATACTCAGGTGTCAATCCGATCGACGAAAACCAATCCTTCCGGGTTTTTATCCACTCAGCATGGTATTTCGGCCATTGATCCTCACCTGGGGGAATAAAATATTCGATTTCCATTTGTTCAAATTCTCTCGAACGGAAAATGAAATTACGGGGAGTAATTTCATTACGAAAAGCTTTTCCGATTTGGGCTATTCCAAAAGGAACCTTTACACGACCTGTATCTACTACATTTTTAAAATTTGCGAAAATGCCCTGAGCCGTCTCCGGACGCAAATAACAAAGAGATGAACCGTCCCTCAGTGCACCTACATGTGTTTCAAACATCATGTTAAAATCTCTTGGAGGAGTAAGTGAACCAGGTCTCCCAGTCGCAGGAGATGGAACAAGTTGCTGTTCATCTGAAGAAAGTTCATCGTAAGCTCTTAAATCAACCGGTTCGAGAGTCCCTTGTTTGGCGGCTTTTCTCTTCATTGATTCTGCCATAGACTCGGCTTCCTCATGCATATTTTCTGACTCAATTAAGGAAACCCATCCAATACTCTCACCATTAACCTTAACCTCAGAAGCAAAAAGTTGATCGGCACGGTACCTCATTTTCGATTCCTTACAATCAACCATGGGGTCAGTAAAACCATCAACATGACCTGACGCCTGCCAAATCTTTGGATTCATAATAATGCCGGAATCTAGACCGACCATATCGTCACGTCGCCTCACCATATCTTCCCACCAAGCATCCTTGATGTTTTTACGAAGTTCCACGCCAAGCGGACCGTAATCAAAAAAACCGTTTAGACCACCATAGATTTCCGAGGATTGAAATACAAAACCCCTGCGTTTCGCAAGTGCTACTATTTCTTCGATGAGAGAAATTTCTTTTACCATAAGATGATTTCTTCTAATTGATTCGATTCATAGTCTCAATCAATAAACATATATTGAAATAAATTGACTATCACTTGAACACATATTGATATATTGGGATGTCATGGAATAAAAAAATAATCAATAGATTCAAAGGTTTTTTTATAGTACTGCTTTGCATATTCATGTCATCAGGGTGCAGGTATGTTCAAAATGCCAAAAATTATTTCTCCAAAGACTTCAATGCTGCGGGTGCATTGTCAAATACCACTAAATCTTACGAACCTATCGAAAAAGGAACAATAAGGCTTAGATCAAGTGATATTTGGAACCGCAAACATTTTTCGGGTACTAGAACATCTGCTCTTTGGGGACTTTTTACTTACACAGATTATTAATCGCCTGAAGAGTTTAATTAGAATAATTCTAATTAAACTTGCGAATTAAAATCCTCCATTTATCATGGCTGTTGTGATTCAGCATCATTTATCTCCAAGTGTGCAGGAATTATCTTCCACGCTAAACAAAATAGGTCTTCGTTCAACCAAGCAGAGGCTATGCGTTTACGATGTAATTTTGGAGAAAAGAGACCATCCTACTGCAGATGACATCTTCTTACGGGTCAGAAAAAAACTTCCAAAGATATCATTTGCGACTGTATATAACTGCCTGGAAACTTTTGTAGAATGTGGTTTGGTGAAAAAGATTAACTTGGACAGAACTTCATCTCGTTATTGTCCTAATCTTGCTCCTCATGCACATTTTAAGTGTACTGAATCTGGTGCTATCACCGACTTACCGATATGTGAAGAAACATTATCTTCCCTTAAATCAATTTTACCGAAAGGTTTTTCTCTCGCCGGGTTTGATTTATCATTTCATGGCACGACTCCCTCCAACAACTAATCAACAATACCTAAATGTGAGTACGCTTAAAGTACAGAATCTGTCAGTTAACATCGAAGATAAATCCATTCTCAATGATTTCTCATTGGAAATACCGAGTGGCGAAGTACATGCAATAATGGGCCCTAATGGTAGTGGCAAAAGTACTTTATCCAAGGCACTTGCCGCCCACCCAAGTTATGAAGTCCTTGGAGGAACTGCAGAATTAGACGGCAAAGACTTGATCGGTTTGGAACCAGATGAAATTTCCAGGGCAGGACTTTTTCTAGCATTTCAATACCCCATCGAAGTCCCTGGTGTTACAATTGCCAACTTTATCCGTGCAGCAATCCAAGCCAGAATGGAAGACAGCAAAGCTTTCAAGGCAGTTGATTATTATAAGGATCTATACAAGAAAATGGACGAGCTTGGCATTGATCGTAAGTTTACGGCACGTGCTCTGAATGATGGTTTTTCAGGTGGAGAGAAAAAAAGATGCGAAATCCTACAGATGGCAATGCTCGATCCGAGATTCTGCATTCTAGACGAAACTGATAGCGGACTAGACATTGACGCCTTGCGAGTGGTTTCTGAAGGGGTTAATTCTATGAGAAGTGAAAACAGAGGATTCCTCGTCATCACCCATTACCAAAGGCTTCTGGACTACATTGTCCCTGATAAAGTTCATGTGATGTGGGAAGGTAAAATCGTTCGATCTGGTGATAAAGAACTTGCTAAAGAGCTAGAATCCAAAGGGTACGACTGGATCAAAGAAGAACTCGCCGCGTAACCCAATACACCTTTCTTTCCCTATGATAAAAACAAATCCAATCGAGATTGACCGCGAAAAAGGTAATTTCCACTACAACACTGATTATGAATTTGATGCGGGAGTAGGACTCTCCGAAGATGTTGTTCGCTACATTTCTGATGTTAAGAGCGAAGATGACTGGGTAAAAGAGTTCAGACTGAAAGCTTTAAAAACTTTTGAGAAAAAAAAGCTTCCTACTCATTGGGCAACTAAAGATCTTGAAAATATAGATTTTGATATTATCCGATACTATTTATCAAAAGGACAAATGCCCAGCCGCACATGGGAAGAAGTTCCAGATGATGTAAAGAAAACCTTCGAAAGATTAGGGATACCTGAACAAGAAAGAAAGTTTTTGGCCGGAGTTGAAGCTCAATTTGATAGCGAAGCGGCTTATTCGAGAATGAAAGATGATCTCACGGAAAAAGGAGTTATTTTCGTTGGATCCACTGAGGGACTCAAAGAATACCCCGAAATCTTCAAAAAATGGTTTGGCAAGGTCATTCCCACCTCTGACAATAAATTCTCTGCACTTAATAGTGCGGTCTTTAGTGGGGGAAGCTTCATATATGTTCCTCCCGGAGTTAAACTTGAACAACCACTGCAAGCTTACTTTCGCATAAATGCAGAAAACTTTGGGCAATTTGAGCGAACGCTTATTATCGCCGATGAAGGTGCTGAAATCACATATATGGAAGGCTGTACCGCACCAAAGTTTGAAACTTCAACATTGCATAGTGCTGTTGTCGAACTTGTAGCTTTAAAAGGTGCAAAGATTCAATATGTGACAGTACAAAACTGGTCAAATAATGTTTTCAATCTGGTAACCAAGCGAGCAATGGCTCATGAGGAGTCAGAAGTTCGATGGATTGATTGTAATATTGGATCACGACTCACAATGAAATATCCTGGAGTTATCCTTCGTGGGAGAAAAGCAAGAGGAGAGGTACTATCTATTGCACTCGCAAATGACGGGCAGCACCAAGATACAGGTGCTAAAATGGTCCACACTGCAGACGAAACCACAAGTAATGTAATCGCCAAGTCGGTGTCTATTGGCGAAGGAAGATCTACATATCGAGGGCTTGTACAAATGCCGGGCCATTTAAAGCATTGTAAAAATAACACCGAATGCGATGCATTGCTTATTAATTCAGATAGCCAAACGGACACCTATCCAGCTATCACAGTTCAAGGCGAAGATCACAGTGTTCAACATGAAGCAAGTGTGTCAAAAGTCAGTGCGGAACAAATTTTCTACATGCAACAAAGGGGCCTTTCGGAAGCAGATGCAATGAGTATGTGCGTCAATGGTTTTGTAAATGATCTAATCCGGGAATTCCCCATGGAGTACAGTGTCGAACTTAAAAGGCTTATAGATCTAGAGATGGAAGGTTCTGTAGGATAATGATTACCGATAATGTAAATTCTAACACTATCCCTGATTTATTTTCCGACGAATATTACGAAAGTTTTGCAGGCAAACATTCCTGGGAACCTGGTTGGCTTGCTGACTTCCGAAGCGTTTCCTGGGCAACTTTGAAAGAAAATCAAAACTTAAGTATTAAGGACGAACATTGGCGTTTTTCTCCGAAAAATAGGTTCGCGTTTACTAATTTTGAAAACATCTCAGAATCATCTAATTCCGTAAAACTTGATCGTTCATCTAATTCTGCTGAATGTATATTGGACACAATTGACAACCTACTCTTAGAAAACCCTGAACTTATTGCTGAGTTCACCGGAAACCGAGGACCAAACTTAGGTGCAAATGAATCATTCCATCTTACAAATACTTACTTTAATAACGGTTTTTTTCTCAAAGTTTCAGGAAACCAAAAGCAGACTTTACGGATAGACCATACTTGCCCTGCCAAAGGGCATGTAGCCTTTCATAAGAATTATGTTTTATTAGATGATTTAGCTGAAGTTACCCTCATTGAAAATTTCGATTCCGAAAACAGCACTTCTAAGGGTGGTTTATCAAACCTCACTCATTTCAAAATCGGAAAGGGTGCAAAACTTACTCGTATTCTGATACAAAACATGGCAATTGGTTCAACTTTTCATAACTTGGAAAATTTTGATCTTCACAAAGATTCTTCCGTCGTGAATGTGGAGTGCTTCCTAGGCTCTGAACAAAGCCGTATCGAAACTAAAGGAAATTTGCTCGAACCTGGTGCTAATTTTGAAAACTTTTCTTTTGTTTCGGGGCGTAACAGACAACTATTCGACCAACGTACGGAGCAACACCACCTCGCACCTCATTGTTCAAGTAACTTACTTTCCAAAAACTTGCTACAAGGTGAAGCAAAATCAATTTTTGCAGGAATGATAAAAGTAGATCCAGAAGCTCAACAAACGAACGCACTGCAAACAAATCGTAACCTTCTTCTCTCGAAGGAAGCAGAGGCTAATTCTTTGCCTGGATTGGAAATTTTAGCAAACGATGTCAGATGCACTCATGGTGCAACAACCAGTCGCTTAGATCAGGAAGAATTATTTTATCTTTTGAGCAGAGGAATTCAGAAAAAGTCAGCTGAATCACTTATTTCTCTTGGATTCATAGAAGAGATTATTGCAAAAATCAACGATGATAACTTGATCCAAAATATTCGGGATTTGGTCTGTGAACATTTCAGATAAGTCATAAAAATATGTCAAACTCACAAGAAGAAGTAACCCTAACCCGGGATGTGATAGCCACCCTTATCCCTCACGGTGAAGAATTCACTCTTGGCAGTGGCGAAAAAGTAACCATAACACATCGCCTCGGTGGAAACTTCACTGTCATGACTTTGCAGGGAATGTATAGGATAGCGGCAAGGGATGCAGATGCTCTCGGAGAGATCAGTGACAACTCAAGTAAGCACATTAAGCAGTCTGATGGCAAACCGGCAACTACTGAAGAAATTCGTGAAAATCTTAAAAGTGTCTTTGACCCCGAGATCCCCGTCAATGTAGTAGATCTTGGTCTAATCTACAGGGTAGAGATCGAAGAGATGGACGATCGGGGACGAGTTGCATTTGTTGATCTAACTCTCACTGCTCCAGGCTGTGGCATGGGACCTGTAATTGCTGAAGATGTCAAAGGTAAAGTCATGGAACTTGCAGGCATTGATGATGCCGAAGTTGAAATTGTGTGGGATCCACCCTGGACCCAAGATTTAATCTCTGAGGAAGGTAAAATGGAACTGGGGTTGATCTAAGTTTTCACTTAATCCTTTATTGTACCATGTCAGAAGCAGAAAATAAGGTCTTAACCTTTGCCTTAGGCACAGATCATGCAGGTTATCTTTACAAGGAAGCAATCAAAGAGCATCTACACAATCTTGGCCACCAAACTAAAGACTTTGGAACATTTAATGAAGAATCCGTTGATTATCCCGAGTTCATCACTCCCGCGGCAGAAGCAGTCGCGAATTCACTTGTCGATTATGGCATAGTGCTAGGTGGCAGTGGAAATGGCGAGGCCATGGCAGCCAATAAAGTAAAAGGGGTTCGCTGTGCTTTGTGCTGGTCAGTGGAAACTGCAAAACTGGCCAAGGAACATAACAATGCAAATGTCATTGCAATTGGAGAGCGACAAATTTCTAAAGATTTAGCGATCAAGATAATTGATGCATGGCTCGATTCCAAATTTGAAGGAGGAAGACACGAAAGAAGAATTCAGATGCTCGACTCTTAGTAAAAATTTGATAGAAATAATTTAATGAGCGAAGAAAAAGACAAAAAGCCAAGTTCGGTAACCGAACAAATCCAAAACAAGTTCCTTGAACAAAGAAAAATTTTCCTTTGGGGGGAAGTTAGTGATCGTTCGGCAAGAGATTTGACCGAGAAACTACTTTTTCTCGAA
>Ga0181569_10002642_pt1 | contig 14112 bp, 16 predicted proteins | sample 101ome_19_FD_132452 | JGI IMG/M metagenome (GOLD analysis project Ga0181569, IMG submission 132452) | Coastal salt marsh microbial communities from the Groves Creek Marsh, Skidaway Island, Georgia - 101405AT metaG (megahit assembly) | ecosystem: Environmental > Aquatic > Marine > Intertidal...
GATCGAAATCAAGAAGTACGATCCGGTTGTTCGCCAGCACGTGGTCTTCAAGGAAGAGCGCTGAGCGTTCGCCCGTCGAACCGGCGGCGCTGACCGCTCAGATCGTCGGTCTTGCATGGGTCGACCGATCGCAATGTTCGATTCTGGCTTCGGCGGTCTCACCGTTGCGCGTGCTGTGATCGACCTGCTGCCCGGCGACGATCTGGTGTACTTCGGTGACACGGCCCGATATCCGTACGGGCCGCGAACCGCAGAAGAGGTCCGCCACTTCGCGCTGCAGATCAGCGACTGGTTGGTGGCCGAATTCGATCCGAAGGTGCTCGTCGTCGCCTGCAACACCGCAACAGCGGTCGCACTCGAGGATCTTCGGACCCGCTATCCGCTCCCGGTGATGGGCGTGCTCGAGCCAGGTCTCGAGTCACTGCTCACCGTCACCACCTCGGGTCGGGTCGGCGTCATCGGAACGGTCGGCACCATTGCAAGTGGTGCCTACCAGCAGGCGGCTGAAGCCATCGCCCCAGACGTCGAACTCACCTGTGCTGCATGTCCTGGATTCGTCGAGTTCGTCGAACGAGGTGACACCGACAGCGAACAGGTTCATGTCCTCGCCCAGCGTCTCCTGACCCCGATCATCGAGGCCGAGGTGGATGCGCTGTTGCTCGGCTGCACGCACTACCCGTTTCTGGCGCGTACGATCGCCAACGTGCTCGGACCCGAGGTGGTGCTGGTCTCGTCGGCGGATGAGACGGCCTTCTCGCTGCTGCGCGAACTCGACCCGGTTGCCACGGCCGAGCCGAGCGGGCGTCGAGGTACCCACACCTTCGTCTCCACCGGCGACGTCGACACGTTTGCTCGTCTCGGGCGCCAGTTGCTCGGTCCTGAACTCGGCACGGTCGCTGCGCACTGTTGGGGCGACTCGTGACGTTCCGGGTCACCATTCTCGGTTCGTCGGGCAGCTACGCCTCCGCCGAGAATCCGTGCAGTGGTTATCTGGTGCGTAGCGACGGCGCCTCGGTCCTGCTCGACGCCGGCCCGGGAACGCTCGGGCCTCTCCAACGCGAGATCGACCTCGGTGAGCTCGACGCGATCGTCTTGACTCACGCACATCCTGATCACTGGCTCGAGCTGCCAGTGCTTCGGAATGTCTTCCTGTACTTCGTTCGGCGAACCATTCCGGTGTTCGGGACGGCCGAGACTGCGCAACTCAACAGCGACATCACGATCGGGGAGAAGACGCCGTTCGTCTGGACCACGATCAACCCGTCGTCCGACCTGATGATCGGGGACCAGCGTTGGCGGTTCGGACTGGCCGATCATCCTGTCGAGACGCTGGGGCCCCGCGTCGACTGTGGCGACCGGTCGTTCGTCTTCACAGCTGACTCCGGGCCGGGCTGGGACTATGCCACTGTCGACGGGATCGACGATCCGATCGACGTTGCGCTCTCCGATGCGAGCCATCTGCAGGTGCACGAGGGTCGAGGTATCCCTCACATGAGTGCCCGCCAGGCTGCAGTGCGGGCCAGCGAAGCCGGCGTTCGGCGCCTGATCCTCACCCATCTCGTTCCCGGGTCGGACCCCGATGCACACCGGGCCGAGGCCGAAGCGGCGTACGGTGGGCCGGTCGAGGTCGCGCTGCCCGGGTTGACCTTCACGATCTGAACGTTCAGCACCAAGGAGACTCTGTGGCCACTCGCTACGACGGGCGTGCGCCCGACGAACTTCGTCCGTTCTCGTTCACCCGAGACTTCACCACCATGACCGTGGGCTCGTGTCTCGTGAGCTTCGGTGAGACGCGTGTGCTCTGTACGGCGTCGGTCGAGGATGACGTGCCGCGCTGGATGAAGGGCAAAGGCGAGGGGTGGGTCACCGCCGAGTACGCCATGCTTCCCGGCTCGTCGCCGGAACGCATCGGACGGGAGCGTCGCGGTGCGAAGGGGCGAACCCAGGAGATCGAGCGGCTGATCGGCCGTTCCTTGCGAGCGGTCACCGACATGCGGGCACTTGGTGAGACGTCGATTCGGCTCGACTGCGACGTCCTTCAGGCCGACGGCGGAACTCGCACCGCATCGATCTGTGGCGCGTACGTTGCACTGCACGATGCGTGCGAACGCCTCGTGCAGGCCGGTCAGATCTCGGCCAACCCCTTGGTCACGGAATGTGTCGCCATCTCGGTGGGCATCGTCGCCGGGCAGCCGGTACTCGACCTCCCGTACCCGGAGGACTCGACCGCCGACGTCGACTTCAATGTGATCATGGACGGAAACGGCCAACTGATCGAGGTGCAGGGCACGGCTGAAGGCAACACGTTCAACCGAGCCGAACTCGATCAACTGCTCGATCTGGCCGAGAGCGGCACGGCCACGATCGTCGAGGCCCAGCGAGCCGTGCTGCTCGATGCACCGGCGCCCCGAACGCCTGGTCGCTGATGGCTCTGCCCCAGTTCGTCTGCGGTAGCGCAAATCCAGACAAGGTCGCAGAGATGTCGCTCGTCCTCGACGGACTCGTCGATCTCCAGCCCCGTCCGGAGGGGCTCGGTGACGTCGTGGAAGATGCTCCCGATCTGGAAGGCAACGCCCGGTTGAAAGCGGTTGCGGTCTGTGAGGCTGCCGGGGCCGCTGCCATCAGCGATGACACCGGACTCGAAGTCGATGCGCTCGGTGGTGCGCCAGGCGTCCTGTCCGCTCGCTACGCAGGCCCGAACGTGAGCTACAAGGACAATGTCGACAAGCTTCTCGCCGAACTCGATCGGGTGGGAGCCGTCACGCCGCAGCAGCGACGCGCTCGATTCCGCACTGCGGTGATGGTCGTCTGGCCCGACGGACGAGAAGTCGGCGTCGAGGGGGTGGTCGAGGGCCACATCGCGGCCGAGCCGGTCGGTGACGGCGGATTCGGGTACGACCCCGTCTTCGTGCCCGACGAGGCCGACGGCCGAACGTTCGCGCAGATGGGGGACGAGAAGCACGCGATCTCCCACCGGGGGCGGGCGCTCCGCGCCCTCGCAGCCGCCCTGGTCGAGCAGCGCTGACCATGGTTGAGGGCCGCCGACGCGGCTGGGCACTTGCTGCGCTCGGCATGTTGCTCGTCTCGACGGATTCATTGTTCGTTCGCATGGCCGACACCGACCCCTGGACCATTGCCTTTGTGGTGTCTGCCCTGTCGTTGGTCGTTCAGCTCATCCTCCAACGTCGGGTCGAGGGTGGGCGTCCGGTCGACCGCTTTCGAGCATTTCCGAAAAGTTTGCTGGTGGTCGGTTTGCTCTCGGCGTGCAGCCAACTCTTGTTCATCGGTTCCCTGACCCAGACCAGGGTTGCGAACGTCGTGGTGATCGTCGCTGCGTCGCCGGTCCTTGCGGCGGTGGTCGGACGGCTGTTCTTCGGCGAGCGGACCGATCGTCGGGTGTGGGTTGCGATTGTGATCACGCTGATCGGGGTGGTCGTGGTCGTCTCGGCCTCCATCGGGTCTCCGAACATGACCGGAGACCTGCTTGCGGTCGGCGCAATCGCGGCGTTTGCGACGAACATCAACATCTGGCGGCGATTTCCTCAGCAGAGCCGGTTCGTCGGCCTTGCGATCGCAGCGGCGCTTACCGTCGCGATTGCGGCACCGTTCGCCGATCCATTCCAGCAAGACCGCCGCGTCTATCTGGCCTGCATCGGCATGGGTGTGATCTTCAACCCGCTCGGTCGTTTGTGTCACACGTCGGCACCACGCCACGCACCGGCTGCCGAAGTGGCACTCTTCACGCCGGTCGAGACGGTCGCCGCATCGGCATGGGCGTGGTTGTTCTTCAGTGAACAGCCACCGGTCCAGACCTTCATCGGTGCGGCGGTGATCGTCGTAGGACTCGTCGTCGGTACGCTCGCCCGCCAAGGGGCGTCCCCTCGGCTTGCCACCTAGGGTTGGCATCATGCCGAAGGTCTTTGTCCATGGAAACCCCGAGTGCGATGCGGTGTGGGGTCCACTCATCGCGGCGCTGACAGACCGCGGTGTCGACGACTGTGTGTCGTTGTCTCCGCCTGGATTCGGAGCGCCAGTGCCCGATGGCTTTCGTGCGACGCCGGCGGGATACGTCGCATGGCTCGCTGCAGCGTTGGGAGATCTCACCGGCCCAATCGATCTCGTCGGCCACGACTGGGGTAGCGGACACGTGGCCGGTCTTGCCGCCGCCCACCCAGACCTGATCCGTTCCTTCACGGTCGACTGCGGAGGTCTCATCCACCCTGACTACGTCTGGCACGACATGGCGCAGACCTGGCAAACCCCTGGGGCCGGGGAAGAAGCGATTGCAGCAATGGTCGCCACCCCTCACGAGGACAAGGTCGCCATGTTCGAGAGTTTCGGGGCACCGGCCGACATTGCTGCGCACATGGCGGCTGCTGTCGACCAGGCCATGGGGGAGTGCGTGCTCACCCTCTATCGCGCCGCAGCGCAGCCGTTCTCGGCCGACTTGAGTGCCCGACTCGATGAAGCCGAGCCCCGACCTGCGCACATCATCTCGGCGCTCGACGACCCATATGTGCCGGCTGCGCTCGGTGCTGCAACAGCCGAGCGGCTCGGTGCTCGTCACACCCCGCTACCCGGTCGAGGTCATTGGTGGATGACCACCGAACCCGATGAGCCAGCCGACGCCATGAAGGCGTTCTGGGACAGTTTGTAGGGATCCCCGATGTGCTCTGTCACCCGTGCAGCCGACTCTGGGCCTGCGCACTATCGGTGCGGACGGGGGGACTCGAACCCCCACACCCTCTCGGGCACCAGGACCTAAACCTGGCGTGTCTGCCAATTCCACCACGTCCGCAGACGGTGAAGCGTAGCGATAGGCCGAGCTGCGCTTACGGACGAACGGGCCGGTACCCTGACCGAGGTATGACCGAGTCGAATGTGTTTCCCCCCGTGACCGCCAGTGCTCCCGTCGCCGGAAGCCCGCAGGCCGACATCTACCATCGGCTGCTGCAGGATCGCATCGTGGTGCTCGGCACCGATGTCAACGACGACATCGCCAACTACATCACAGCACAGCTGCTCTACCTCGAAGGTCAGGACAGCGAAAAGCCGATCTGGTTGTACATCAACAGTCCCGGTGGTTCGGTCACCGCCGGCATGGCCATCTATGACACGATGCAGTTCGTGCAGCCCGAGGTCGGCACCATCTGTATGGGCCTTGGCGCATCGATGGGGCAATTCTTGCTGTGCGCCGGTGCGCCGGGGAAGCGCTACGCCCTCCCGCACGCTCGCATCATGATGCACCAACCCCTCGGCGGGGTGCAGGGGCAGGCGACCGACATCGCAATTCAGGCTGAGCAGATGGCGTACACGAAGCGGCTGCTGCAGGAGCGCATCGCACAGCACACCGGTCAGACGTACGAGCAGATCGAGGCCGACTCGGACCGCGACCGCTGGTTCACCGCCGAACAGGCCAAGGAGTACGGCATCATCGACCATGTCATCGTCCGTCGTGGCGAGATGATCTGAGCGCAGCGGTCCAACGCCGCTACCTGACCGCAGTGGTTGTCGGGTGCTGGCGTCGGTCGATCATCCGTCCCCGCGAGCGATCCGTTCGCCGTACTCTTCCAGACTGATCGTCTCCCCCTCGCGTTCGACCCTTGCCGCATCGTCGGGTGGAAGCAGCGGGGCCATGCCGTCGATCTTCTTCCATGCGGGGATCGGTGCGTTGCCGTCGGCATCGGGGACGTAGCGCGACGCCTCGACGCGTTCATGTTTGACGATGTAGCGGGGACAATTGACGAAGGTGTCCGTGATCGACGCTCGCACAACGAGTTGTGCGCCCGGAAACTCGACCAGGAGTGCATCGGCAGGGTCGACGCTCGCCTCGGCGTGGAGCCGAAGTCGATGGGGGGTTCCGAAGTCGATGAAGAGCATCCCGATCTTCGCCGTGGCCGCAATGTTTCCCATCGAGAAGAACATGCCGTTGCCGTCATAGCTCGGGAAGACGAGTGTCCGAGGATCGAGAACTCTGACAAATCCGGGCGGGCCGCCTTTGTGCGAAACGGTGGGTTGCCCATCAGCGGTGACTGTCGACAGGAAGAAGAATTCGCAACTCGAAATGAACTCGGCGGATGATTCGTCGAGTTGGGGTTGGACGATCATCGCCTCGAGTGAGTCGGCGAGCACGCGACTGTCGAATCGATCCTGCAGTTCGCGATGGTGCTCGTCGTAGAGGCCGTCAGCCACGTGCGGCCTCGGCCTTCGCCTTGAGCTCGGCGACACCGGCAGCTGTGTCGTCGTAGCGGAAGAGCGCCGAACCACTGACGAAGACGTTCGCTCCCGCTGCAGCACACTCGCCGATCGTGTCGGCACTGATACCACCATCGATTTCGATGTCGATGTCGTGTCCACCCGCATCGACCATCGCTTTGATCTCGGCGATCTTGTCGGTGAGTGGGATGTACTGCTGGCCTCCGAAGCCAGGGTTCACCGTCATGATCAGGATGTGATCGACGGCGTCGAGCACGTGCTGAATCGTCGCTGCCGGGGTGTGCGGATTCAAGACCACTCCTGACTTCGCACCGAGCGTCCGGATGTTGGTCAGCGAGCGGTGCAGATGGGTACACGCTTCAGCGTGAACCATCACCGTCGAGCATCCCGCCTCGACGAAGAGCGGTGCCATGGCGTCGGCTTCCTTCACCATGAGGTGCGCCTCGAACGGAATCGACAGGTGCGGTCGCAGGCTCTTCACGACATCGGGACCGACGGTGATGTTCGGCACGAACACACCGTCCATGACGTCCCAATGGATTCGGTCACAGCCGGCCGCCTCGAGCGCAACGCACTCCTCGCCCAGTCGGGCGAAGTCGGCCGGGAGGATGGATGGGCTGATTTCGATGTCGCGGTGCACGAGCGCGACCCTACCCGCGCCGATCGGGGGCACCGGTTCCAAACGAGCGGTGGGTCGGTACCGTTTGGGAGCGTGGAACTCCGGGTGACCGCAACAGCGCGAGATGGGGCCGGTGTTGCGCGTGGTGACGATGGTCGCGTGGTCTTCGTGGAGGGTGCGCTGCCTGGTGAATCCGTGACTGCCGAGATCGTCAGGTCCGACAGGCGCTGGGCTCGTGCCCGGGTGGTCCAGATCATCGAATCCTCGCCTGATCGGGTGCCGGTATCGTGCGCCCACCAACTCGAGGGCTGTGGCGGCTGCGACTTTCTGCACGTCGCCCCACCCGCCCGAATCACCATGAAGACGGCGATGGCAGTGGACCAACTCGCTCGAGCGGGGGTGGACGGACCCGACCCTGCGATGCGAACACTCGAGGACGACCACGGAAGAACGACCATCCGCGCTGCCGTCCACAACAGTCGGGCCGCCTATCGCAGGCGCAGTTCACACGATGTCGTCGTCCCTGACTCGTGCGCCGCAGTCGATCCCTGTGCCGAATCGCTCTTGATCGAAGGCCGATATCCGGGTTCGAGCACGGTTGTCATTCGGGTCGGCAACCGCACCGGCGATCGACTTGTTGTCGTCGACGGGCCGACCTTCGAAGTCGAGGTGCCCGATGATGTTCGGGTGGTGTCTCGGCGTGAACTGTCGGAAGGAAAGCGGGCCTGGATCCACGAGGTCGTCGCTGGCCATCGACTCCGCATCTCCGCCAATTCGTTCTTTCAGAACCGGCCCGCCGGCGCTGACGCGCTCGTCGACGAGGTCGCTTCGATGATCACCGACGCCCCTGACGGCCCCTTGATCGACGCGTACTCAGGGGTCGGGTTGTTCTCGCGAGCGCTGCATGGTGACCGAGCGGTCACGGCGATCGAGCGCAGCCGTGACTCGATCGCAGACGCGCGGGTCAACCTTGCCGGCGTCGACGCTCGCATCATCCGGTCCGGTGTCGAACGCTGGCGTGCATCGAATGCCGCTGTCGTGATCGCCGATCCGGCCCGTGAGGGGTTGGGGTCACGGGGAGTCGGTGCGCTGCTCGCCGCGGAACCGGACGTCTTCATCCTCGTGAGTTGTGATCCTTCGGCGTTCGGGCGCGACGCAGCCCGTGTGGTCGAAGGCGGTTACGAACTCGACTGCTGGACCGTGCTCGACCTGTTCCCGGGAACGAGCCATGTCGAGACGGTCGCTCGCTTCACGCGCTGAGTCAACCGACGGGAAAGGGCACCGGCGACGCCAGGTCGCCGAGCACGGCGAGGCGGTGAAGCCGCCATCCACCCTTCGTGTCGACAGAGACGGTGACATCGAGGCCCACATCGCCGTCGGCGACGGAAAACGTGAGCGAGTCACCTGGGCCGAGGCCACCTGCCCCCGACGGTTCGGTGGCATCGACTTCGACCAAGGAAAGGTCGAATGCAAACCCGGCCGTGTCGAGGACATCGTCGAGGACGGCGGCCGCAACATGGTTGTCGGCAGTGCCCGTCGCCGGGAGACGGCTGACGAGTTCTCGTTGGGCAGGCCCGTCGAGCAGGAGGTAGACCGAGACGTAGTCACGGCTGCTGACGAGTTGCACGATCGTCTGGACAAGTTCGTTGGGTGTTCCGTTCGGCAGACTGGTACGCCACGTCGTTGCGATGTCGAGGAGTCGTTCCGGGGACGCGAGAAGTGGTTCGCCAGCGAACGGGAGGTCGGCGGCCGAGCCGTCCTCGAGTCGCACCTGGCGGATGCGCCAGGTGCCGTCGGAAATCGGCGCCAGTTCGAACACGACCGGTTCGCCGCTCGTCGTCAGGGCCGCGTCCACGACCGCCGTGAAACGGTCGGCGCTTCGTTGTGACACATCGTCGATCCCGCCGGCAAGATCGACACGAAACCCACCGTTGACAGTTGCCTCTTCCATGGCGATTTCGAAGACACGCAAGACATCGAGTGCGTGGTCACCGTCCCGTTCGAGTTCGATGCGGGCCAGGACGGCAGGTTCGACCTCGGGCATCACCCACGAAGAGAAGTCGGCATTCAACACGTCGGTGACCATCGTCGCCTGCGTTGCCGGGTGAAGCAGCAGCATTGCGGTGACGAAGTCTCGGCGGACGTACGCCGAGCTGAATTCGGCCACAGCTGCCACCGGCGATCCGAGATCGAGTTGGTCGTAGGTGCGTGGGAGGGTGAAGGTCCCCTCCGGTTCGTCCTCGGCACTGTCTCCTCCGCAGGCCACTGCGAGCGTTGCAGCAGCCAGGACGCAGACAGCGAGGCGACCGATCGCTCGACCCGTCCTCCTGCGTTCCACGGGCGCAAGTTACCCCCGGGCGCCTGTCCTGTCAGCCGATGGTGCTACCCGACGAGCCGTTCGCGCACGGAGAGCCGCTCGACGAGTTCATCGGCGACTGGTCCGTAGCTCTCGTGAAGCTCGACGGTGCGATGGGCGAGGTGACGGTACGGTTCGACGTACTGGTTGTGCATCGGGGCGACGGTGGCGGCGAACTGGCGGCGGACATCATCGGGTTCTCGTCCTCGTTCGGCGACATCACGAATGATCCGGCGTTCGAGCCGAACCGCTTCGGGAACATCGATGAAGACGGCGAGGTCGAGGTGGGCGGCGATCTCCGGGAAGCTGAGCAGCAAGATGCCTTCGACGATGACCACCGGTTTTGGTTCGATCATCACAACCTCGCCGGTGCGGGTGTGGGTTGCGAAGTCGTACACCGGCGCAGCGACCGCTCGGCCACTTCTCAGCGCCTGAACGTCGGCCGCGAACATCTCATGGTCGAGCGAACTCGGGTGGTCGTAGTTGACCAAGGCGCGATCGGCGGGCGAGAGGTGACCCTGGTCGCGGTAGTAGGCATCGAACGCTACGACGGAGACCTGGTCGGTCCCGAGTCGTTCGACGAGGTGCCGGGTGAGCGTGGTCTTGCCGGCACCCGAGCCACCACTGATTCCGCAGGTCTTGACCACGGAAGTGCACGGTAGCCCGTGGCTGGCGTGCCAACATCCCCTGATGAGTCCAACCCCGTCTCGACGCAGGTCGTCACAGCGTGGCCAGATCGCTCCCTTCTATGTGATGGAGGTCATGCGAGCCGCCGAGGAGCGCGAGATGGCTGGTGGTGATGTCTTGCACCTCGAGGTTGGTCAGCCGTCGACACCTGCGCCGTCGGGCGTGATCGCCGCCGCCCATCGAGCCCTCGACGAGGATGTGATCGGTTACACCACGGCGGCCGGGACTCCCGTGCTGCGGCAACGGGTCGCCACGCACTATCGCTCGTGGTACGGCGTGGACGTCGATCCGGATCGAGTCATGTTCACCGTGGGGGCGTCCGGTGCGTTCGTTGCCGCATTCCTCGCAGCGTTCGATGTCGGCGCTCGGGTCGTGGTGCCCTCGCCGGGCTACCCGTGCTACCGGAATGCCCTCGATGCGCTGGGGTGTGAGGTCGTCGATTTGCCGACCACCATGGCCACGAGATTCCAACCCACCGTTGCGTTGCTCGACGAGATCGTCACAGCCGGCGGGCCGATCGATGGTCTGGTTCTCTCCTCGCCCTCGAACCCCACCGGCACGATGCTGAACGACGAGCGAATGGCCGAGATCGCCGCATGGTGCCGGTCACATGGCGTTTGGTTCATCAGCGACGAGATCTATCACGGTCTCACCTACGGCACTCGAGCGCCGACTGCCCTCGAGCACGACAACGAGGCGATTGTGATCAATTCGTTCTCGAAGTACTTCTCGATGACGGGCTGGCGTCTCGGCTGGGTGGTCATGCCCGACGCATTGACCGAGACACTCACCCGGATCGGACAGAACGTCACGATCTCTGCGCCCACCCTCTCCCAACTCGCGGCCGAGGCTGCCTTCGACTGCCACGACGAGTGTGAGGCGTACGTGGCCCGCTACGCCGTCAACCGAGAGGTTCTTCTGTCGGGCCTCCGGTCTGCGGGCTTCGACGAACTCGCTCCTGCCGATGGTGCGTTCTACATCTGGGCGGGTGTCGATCATCTCATCCAATCGGGCCGCGCCGCCGACAGTCAGACTCTCTGCGCCGAATGGTTGGCCGACATCGGGGTTGCGGCGACGCCGGGTATCGACTTCGACCCGAGTCGGGGGCAGCGATATGTGCGCTTCTCCTTCGCCGGGTCGACCGACGATTGCACGGAAGCAATGGTCCGCCTGAAAGACTGGGCCTCGGCTTCCGGAGGAAGGTCATGAGCGAACTCACCACGATCACCGTCGATGTCGACCCTGAGACCAAGGTGGCAACGGTCACCCTCGACCGACCTGATGCCCACAATGCGTTCAACCCGCTGATGCAGCAAGAGCTGCGGGCAACCTGGACGGCGTTTCGCAGCAACGACGACGTCAATGCCGTCATCCTCACCGCAACAGGTGACAGAGCATTCTGTGTCGGTATCGATCGCAAGGAAGCCGAGTTCACGAACCTTGCGGGCAGCGACAACCTGTACGGCACGTCGTCCAACGTCATGTACGACGATCCGGGCGATGATCTGGGTCCGAAGTCGTGCGATCTCTGGAAGCCTGTGATCTGCGCAGTCAACGGCATGGCGTGCGGCGGTGCGTTCTACATGCTCGCCGAGTCCGATGTGATCGTGGCCGCCGACCACGCCACCTTCTTCGATCCTCATGTCACGTACGGCATGGCGGCGGTCTACGAGCCGATGAAGATGTTGCAGTACATGCCCCTGGCCGAGGTGCTTCGCATGACGTTACTCGGCAACCACGAACGTATGACCGCCCAGACCGCTCAGCGCATCGGTCTGGTCAGTGAAGTGTGCCCTGGCGACCAACTCATGGACCGCGCCCGTTGGGTCGCCGAGGCGATCGCATCGCAGCCGCCTGTCGGTGTGCAGGCGACGCTTCGGGCGATCTGGGCGGCAAACGATCTTGGCACCAGGCAGGCCCTGTCGATGGGGCCTGCGTTGCTCACCACCGGCTTCGACCGGGCTGGACTGGAGGCCGGCGCAACTGCTTTCTCCTCGGGCGAGCGGGTCGAGCCGAGGCTTCGCTGATTCAGTTGCCGCCGTTCATCGGGCCGGGGTTCAGCCATTGGTACCGGGGGACGCGGGGGGTGGGGTGGACCTCGACGTCTTCGCATCCCGGAGGCACGGCTTGTGAGCGGTGGGGTGCGTCGCCCAGCCGGGATTGTTCGCGCCACATCAGCGCGGTGAGTTCGGCTCGGACCTCCGCATAGGCCGGGTCGCCTGCGACGTTGTGTATCTCGTCGGGATCGGTTTCGAGGTCGTACAGCTCCCACTCGGGCGGGTAGCTGAACGGACCGGTAAACGGCAAACCGAAGCTCTCGTTGTAGTAGTAGATCAGCTTGTAGCGGGTGGTTCGGAAGCCGTAGTGGGCTGGGGCTCGGTGGATGAAGTCCTCGTTTTCCCAGTACCGGTAGTACAACCCGGCGCTTTGTGGGGCCGCGTCGGGGGTACCCCGTAGATCGGGCCAGAAGCTGCGACCCTGCATCCGATCGTGATGTTCGACGCCTGCTGCGTCGAGGATCGTCTGTGCCATGTCGACGTTGCTCACGATGCCGTCGTGGACGGCTCCCGCATCGATTGCATTCGGATAACTGACGAGGAAGGGCATGCGGAGCGATTCCTCGAACATCAGTCGTTTGTCGAACCAACCGTGATCACCGAGGAAGAACCCTTGATCCGACGAGTAGATGAACATCGTGTCGGCGAACTCTCCCCGATCACGGAGCCAGTCGATCAGTCGTCCTACGTTCTCGTCGACGGAGTGCACACATGCCAGGTAGTCGCGCATGTAGCGCTGGTATTTCCAGACGGCCGCTTCCTCGTAGGACAGGCCCTCGGGAGGATCGTCCTTGAGATCTTGACGGTTGAGATGATCGGCAACCCGCATCGTGGTTCGGCGTACCGATGCGGTTCGGGTCTCGTAGTCGTCCCAGAACGTGCGGGGGAGGGGGCGCGGTTGCTCATAGAGCGCTCGGTGCTCGGGCTTGGGTTGCCATGCGCGGTGCGGTGCCTTGTGCCAGACGAGTACACACCATGGACGGTCGTCCTCGCCGTCCTGGCAGGCGCGCTCGACCCACTCGATCGCGAGGTCGGTGATGATGTCGGTGGCATAGCCTTCGATCCGGCGTCGACCCTCGGAGTTGATGAAGAGTGGATCCCAGTAGTCGCCTTGGCCGGGCAGAACCTCCCAGTGATCGACGTTGTCGGGGTCGTGGCCCTCGCCGTGACCCATGTGCCATTTGCCGATCATCGCGGTGCGATAGCCAGCTTCCTTGAGCAGCGACAGGAAGGTCGGCTGACTCGCCTCGAATGGAGTGAACAGCGAGTAGACGCCGTTGACGTGGCTGTAGGTGCCGGTGAGTATTGCCGCTCGAGACGGGGTGCACAGCGAGTTGGTGACGAAACAGTTGTCGAACCGCCATCCGTTTGCGGCGATCTCGTCGATACGAGGCGTCTCGTTGACGACAGAGCCGTAGGCGCTGATGGCATGTGCGGCGTGATCGTCGGTCAGGACGAAGACGATGTTGGGGCGGCGTGCCGCCGTCGTCGACCGTGCTGGATCAGCCACTCAGACGAGCGCGTGCTGCGGCGCTCTTGTCGAGCCAACTCTGGGCGATGAACACCCCGTTGACCTCGACCCCGGCGCCAGCGCCAGCGGCTTCGCCGCTTCCACCCGCCTCGGCCGTGGCGGCCGCCGCCGAAGCGGCGAGTTCGGCGGCCTTTTCGGCCTCGATCGCCTCACGGTCACGGGCCACGAGGAAGGTGTCGTATTCTTTGGCCCGGACAAGGATGTCGTGGCCGACGTGCCCCACCGCGTTTCCGTCGGCGAAGCGAACCCAGTAGCGCTTCCACGTGATGCCGTTGGCGACACTGATTTTCCCGGTGGTCCCGGCTGGGTAGCCCGGGATGTCTTCGAGCAGTCGGACTTTCTCGCCGCGTTTGTAGGTGCGGCCCTGGAGTTCAGCAGTCGTCGGCACGGCTACAGAATCTAGCGGCGCGGACGGTGGTTGCGCCGACATGGGGCGGCGCTCCCGCCATAGGGCCTTGATGCTCGAGCGGTCCTGGTGGTTCGCTGACGGCCGACCGACCTACGGCCACCTGCAGCCGTCGAGCTTCCGGCATCGCAGCGTGGACCGCTACCGTGAGCGTCATGACACCTGATGAGCTCGGGTTCGCACCGTTCGATGCTGACAATCACTACTACGAGGCGCTCGACGCGTTCACCCGTCACGTGC
>Ga0181569_10002645_pt1 | contig 14107 bp, 10 predicted proteins | sample 101ome_19_FD_132452 | JGI IMG/M metagenome (GOLD analysis project Ga0181569, IMG submission 132452) | Coastal salt marsh microbial communities from the Groves Creek Marsh, Skidaway Island, Georgia - 101405AT metaG (megahit assembly) | ecosystem: Environmental > Aquatic > Marine > Intertidal...
AGAATAGGAGCAGTTTCTCCTAACGCTCTCGCAACGGAGAGAATTGCTCCAGTTGCTATTCCGGGAACTGCATTTGGAAGAACATGATGTCTGACTGCCTGCCACCTAGTTGCCCCAATTCCCAATGCTGCATCTCGAAACGATTTCGGAACCGCTAGCAATGCCTCTTCTGTAGTTACTACAATCATTGGTAAAACCATCATAGCAAGAGTCAGAGAACCTGTGAGTAAACTAAGCCCAAAACCAAACATCCTGCTGAAAACATACAACCCGACCAAACCAAAAATAATCGATGGAACCGCTGCTAGGTTCTGTAGGGTTCTTCTCAAAAATTGATTCAAGATACCTTCAGGTGCAAGTTCAGTTAAGTAAACCGCAGCACCAACACCCGCTGGCAATGCGAATAACATTGTCAGTGTAATTAGCCAAAGTGACCCCCAAATTGTAGGGCCTATACCCGCTTGGTCAGCTCGATAGGACGGGAAGTTTGTCAGAAACTGTAAATCAATACCAGCCAATCCTGTTTCTAGGATTGTTTGGAGTAAGATAAGCAAAAATGCTAACCCTACAAATAGGCTACTTGCAACAATAAATCGTGAAACTTTTTCCTTTCTTCTTCTAAATAAATCGTATTTAGTTGGTATAAATGGATTTGATTGAGTTAAATTATATTCGATATCTCCGCTAATTCTCTCTAAAATCATTGATAATTTCACTTTGATTTGAAAAAGGAGAGAAGCCATTTTGCCTCTATCTGCTCCCAGTCTTTTTCTTGTTGCCCCAACTGCCAATATATTCACTGAATATGTTAGGACAAAGAGGGCAGAGCCTACCGCGAATCCCGCATCGGTTGCTGGGCCTGGTGGTATGTCACCAGTTGCAACTTGGGCAATATATGCAGTCAGAGTTTGTACTTCCAGACGTGGATCAAAATGTAGTGCTGCAACTGAGCCAGCAGCCATAGTTACAGCCATTGTTTCGCCTACTGCACGTGCAAGCGCGAGTAAAACCGCTGCAACTATTCCCGAACGAGCAGATGGTAGAACAACTTTGCTGGCCATTTCCCAACGCGTTGCTCCAAGGCCTAATGCTGCTTCCTTTATTTCTCTAGGAACTGCTCTGATAGCATCATCTGATATTGAAACTATAATCGGCAAAATCATTGCTGCTACGACAATTATTGCACTAGCTGCATTGAAGTATGTTGCATCGATGGTTCTTTGCATAAAGGGGCTAATTACAAGAAGAGCGAAGAAACCGTGAACCACTGATGGTATTCCTGAAAGAACCTCGACTATTGGCTTGAGAAAACGTCGTGATCTGGGCGAAGCAAATTCACCTAGATGCAGAGCAGCCGCTACTCCAAGAGGAATAGAAATCATTAGTGACCCCACAGCAATGAGAGCTGTGCCTGAAAGTAAAGGCCAGATCCCGAAGCTGGGGTTACGTCCGTTAGGAACCCAATCCGTTCCAGTAATGAATTCGAAAAAGGTGGCTTCTTCGTATTCAAAAAAGCGAATTGTACCTGATGCCAGTGTGTATATGATTAACGCACTTGCAATCACCGACAATGAGGCGGCTGCGAACAATGCGCTATGGGTAAATCGGTTACGTGGAGCCCGGCCATCTAGGAAGGTACCAGACTCAATCATGATTTACCACTTCATAGTTCACGCCAATGCTGCGCGTTGGAGTGAAAGCAGATTGGCATCTACCAACTCTACCTTCACGTATCCTACTTCGTCACAGACTGCTTGTCCTTCATCAGACAATGCAAAACTCAAGTAGCCGTTGACAGCATCAGAATTTGCCGCATTGGCATCGGTGTATATGTGAAGTGGACGAGCCATAGGGTAATCTGCAACCGTCTCTAATGAAGGTTCAACAGCGCCACTACCATCATCAATCGATACGGTATTTACCTTGTCAGCATTCTCTCTAACGTATGCGAATCCTAGGAATCCAATTGCGTATTCGTTGGATTGTATTGCGGTCATAATGACATTGTCGTCCGCTGATGGATGATATACACCATCGCCTGATTCTAGACGGGTTCCTGCGACTTGAGTTTCGTCACCCCAATCTTCGATAATCTCTTCGAAAAAGTAGTCAAAGGTACCACTTGCTTCATCTGGTGCGTAGATTTGGATTTCTTCGTGAGGAGCGCCCTCTAATCCAGCTACATCATCCCAATACACAGCTGGGTTATCATCTGTGAAAATTGAGTATAACTGATCGTAAGTTAGAGTGCTCGCAAAGTCGTTTGAAGGATGGGTAATTACTGCAAGAACATCAAAGGCAACGACCCACTTGGTTGGCATTACACCCATGCACTCTTCAGATGCAGTTCCATCAGATCTAACCCCTGATTCATCGCAGTTTACTTTTGTGTAGTCCTTGCCTTTCATCAGTCTGGAAGCATCCCCTAGGTCGGCTTCCCCATTCAACAAAGCATTGATTCCATGGCTGGAACCTCCTCCTGAGACAGATACATCTGCCCCTTCATATTCTTCTGCCCAGGCCACCGCTAGTGGCAAAACAGTCGAAGATCCGGTTTGGATCAAGCTTTCTTTTTCATCATCACCTGTACACCCGGCCAGTGAGGCACTGAGCAACAGTACAATCATCATATTCGTCAATAGAGTTCGATTCATTCGTATTTCTCCGATCGCTTCGACATCGCATGGTATGTTGAAATGAATCTGTAAAGTAAACATAGATGGAAGGAACCTATCTAATCTCTATAGTTAGGTAAAATAAATGTTAATTTACGCCCCGATATAACACAACAAAATAGTCTATTCAATTGTTACATCTATTGAATTTCTATGTGTGTGTATATTGATTAATATCTCCGCCATGTCGACTGTGTATGCCAATATTCTCCTCAGAGATTCTGATAATTTATCCAAAAACAAGGCATCGGTGGATTGTAGTTTCATTTCCCACAAGCTATCTTCGTATTCCCTCAGATTCATAATGGCAGATTCTAGATTCGATTTTGCATCGTGGATTTCCTTAACTTTCCTTTTCCGTAAATTTGCGATAAGTTGCTTAATTGAGGACTGCCAAATGGGAATTACAGAAACTGGTAATTCTGCTGATGAAAGATTCTTGGGTACTTCTTGGTTAACGCACAGCCTGCTTAAGATGTAACAGTGATCACCAATCCTTTCGAGCGTTCGTACAATATTCGACAATTCGGCGGCTTCCCACCTGGTTGTTCCAAAACTAGTTTCAATTGACGCTGATTCCAATATTTGGCCAACCTGCCTTTCTAGTAACAAACGCAATGCATCAACCTCTTTTTCCCTCTCCTCGCTATCTTCTAGGATAGTAATGTCTCCACCAGTAAGGACTTCCACCACATCCCTTATCTGGCTAGAAACTAAGAGATACATTCTGTTTAGACTAGAATGTAATGGCATCTCTGCAGGATTAAGTAGGGTTATCATTTCTACGCTGTAATCAGATTCGTTGGCGATTTCGATTCCACGGGTAGTTTGAATGAATCTTCGAAGTTCCCTTCTGTGTTCTCTATCAATTCCAGACTTAGAAATGATTCGAATATTTTGAGCCCCAGAGAGATAAGCAGCAATTAGGTGATCAAGAATAAAATCCCTACTGATTTCCTGTAAATCAATTTCCACTTGTCGTCTTTTCCTAACCGAAGTAGTTTCTGCATTTACCCGCAAACTACCGGAAGGCCTCCATTCAATTCTGACTTCATCTTTAGCAGACAATTGGTGTTCCATCACCCACCTCTTTGGTAAACTGACAATGTAAGTTGAACCACCTGTCAGTTGAAGTTTTCTCACTTCGGATTTGTTGGAGGCGACCCTTTCCACGTATCTTGCCGCATTACTCGCGAAATATATACCTTTCATAGGCTCGCAGTACTCGTATTCTATAGTGCACTATATATTCTATATAATATTATGACTATATGCCTTACCTATTGAGGCTCTATAGATGGAACCGATAATGTGGCTCGTCCTGATTCTTGCAACTGCCGTTTGTGCCTACATGGCTTGGAACATTGGAGCGAATGATGTAGCGAATGCGATGGGGACTTCTGTTGGTTCCAGAGCATTAACTCTGAAGCAAGCGGTAATTATTGCTGCAGTCTTCGAATTCATGGGTGCATTCTTTGCCGGAGATGCTGTTACTGATACGGTAAGGAAAGGAATCCTCTACTTTGATACAGAGGCGGATTACTTCAATGCGGCTTTCACTAATGATCTGATGTACGGATTCATCGCTGCTATGATGGCGGCAGCGGTTTGGATTACAATCGCAACTAGATTTGGATTGCCCGTGTCTACTACACACTCGATAATTGGCGGAATTGTAGGAATCGGGTTAGTTCTCGAAGTACAATATGATGCTTCACTTATCAACTGGGAAAAGTTGACTGAAGTTGTTTTGTCTTGGGTAGCAAGTCCGTTAATGGGTGGTTTGCTCGCTTTCTTTACATTCTTCATTGTCCGGGCTACGATTTTAGAAGCTCCAAATCCTATTGAAAGAAGTAGGTGGATGGCCCCACTTATGGCACTTCCAACCTTTTTTGTGCTTGGTATTGCTTTACAATTCAAGGCTCTAAAGGGCCTAATTGCTAGACTCGAAAGAGAGGGCGTAATCGCGGATAAGTACGATTGGTTACCGGTCAAAGAAAATGGTGTTTGGAACCCAATGGCAGAAAATGCATGGATTCCATTCAACGCGATTATGGTTGCTTTAGTGATTGGAATTATTGGTTCAGTAATTCTATACTGGGTCCTCAGGAATTATGAATTCCAAGGAGAAGGATTCCACGGTGTTGAGAGAATCTTCGTTTGGCTACAAGTCATTACTGCAGCATACGTAGCATTCGCTCACGGAGCAAATGACCGATCCAATGCTATCGGACCCATGGCTACAGTCTACGAATTACTAAACTCAACCCCAGGAGAATTGGCTGGAAAGGTAGACGTTCCACTTTGGCTAGTATTGCTCGGATCTGCTGGTATAGCAATAGGTGTAGTAACATGGGGTTGGAGAGTTATGGAAACTATTGGTCACAAAATTACTGATATTACCCCAACCCGAGGATTCGCAGCAGAGTTTGGTGCAGCAACTACAATTCTAGTATTCTCAATGCCATTCCTTGCAGTCCCAGTATCCACAACCCACACATTAGTCGGAGCGGTGGTTGGAGTTGGACTAGCGGGTGGAGCCAAAAATGTAGATTTCAGAGTTTTTGGTAAGATTTTCGCCTCATGGGTGGCGAGTCTTCCTGCTGCTGGATTCGGAGCAGTTACCCTATACGTCGCTATGGGAAGTACTGCAATCAATCTAATCGTTGTATTACCGATCGCATTTGCTGCGGTAGCATATGTCCTCTGGGTCACTAGAGATGAGGAGATAGTAATCGAGGATGCGTTAGCTGATGTAGGAGGAGATGGAACAAAACAACCTACTGTATTCGAGTTGTTCCACAAGCATGCAGAAGCTGTAGAAGTGACTGTTGAACACATGCTGACCGCTGTAGATAAGGCGACAAAGGGCGAAGATGCATCTGCAGAAATTCAGGCAACAATAGATGCTGAGTTGGCTGCAGACGAAATAAAGAACGCTCTAAGAGAAAAGGTCAGTGCAAGAGAATGGAAATTACTGATTGGCTCTGATGAGTTCCTTTTCATGCTTGGTAGACAAGATAGGATTGCAGATTATGCCCAGAATGTTGCTGAGCAACTCTCTTTCAGACCCCTCTACGATAATGATGAAGCTAGGCAAATGGTCATGGAAATGGCAGAAGCAGTTCAGAAGACGGTTGCAGTCTACGAGGACACCGTGCTCCACCTACGTGATCTAACTCTATCTGGCTACACTAAAGCAGGTCGGGATGAGCTACTGAAGTATGTCCAGGAGGTTAACCTGGCAGAACATGAGGCTGATCTCGTGGAAAGCAACGCCGCAGGATTTGTGTTCAGAACTGGCGAAGAAGATGCTCTAGCTGCAGTTCACATGTATCGTGTATTGCAGAGACTGGATGATGTAGCCAATGCCTGTGAGGAAGCGGCTAACGCATTCCTACCTATCGTGTATCAATGATTGAGAATATCATTGTACACCTAGGTGCAAGCCAACCTTGTCATCCGCGAGGTCTCTGACCTTGTTGAGGAAAGGCTCTGCTACATACCAAGCAGTAAAGCCGGCTAACAAGCCGGTGAACAAGTCCCAAATGTAATGCTGCTTGGTTGTTAGAATACTGATTGAAAGCAATACAAACTCTACCCAAAGGATAGTCAGGAAGAGTTTGCGAGCCGTTGTATTGGAGTAAGATGCTTGTACCCACCTAGTAATTGCTCGGGCTAGAAAATAGGAATGAGCGATGTGTAAACTCGGCCAAGCATTCCATGGATTATCCATGAAATGCATTGATTCGAATAACGCAACTTCCCATCCAGCGAGTGAATCAAAGTCGATTTGATCTCTCATATCGATCTCTGCGGGAAGTGTGATGAAAATAACCGAACAGAGAAGTGTGATCATGGATAACATCTGCACTCCAGAAATCAATTCCAACCTGTGTCGGTCATCCATCGGATTAGTCAACAATGTCGCAGGGTAGAATAAGTAGAGAGCCATATATGGTGCAATCATCCACCCGATTACTGGAATTTGACGATCAAGAGCGATTTCGGGGTCCCAAACCGTGGTAGCGAATGTTTCGGCCCAAATGTTTGTTCCAAAGTATGGAACTGCGACCGCGACTACACCGAAAATCAAAACCATGACTCGGAAAAGATGACCACCTAGAGCCTCTCTATGCTTCCAAGGGATTACCCAAACATATGGCCAAGGTGTAAGTAGCCTATCCCAAAGAGTCCATGCACGACCTGATTGCACGAACGGACAAGGCGAAGAGTAGTCCTTGAAAGGCTCGGGAGAAGGTTTTGGAAACCAAAAAGAGACATTATCCTAATTTCGCTGAACACTCTTTGCACTTCTTCCAATCAATTTCTACATCTGCGCCGCACTCAGGACAGAGGCCTGGGATGAATACCTTGACCGGGATCTGGCAGGTATTATCGGCAGGTAGATTTGTAGGTTCTTTCACAATAATCACTCATCAGGCATCAGCAAGGAGCCAACAATTGTAACTATTGTAGAGCCTATTACTGCTGACAGGAATACTTCGAGATTCGCTAAGCCGAATTCATTTGTTGGTGAGAAAATATACTCTATTCCGTCCCTCAAATCTCCAGTAACTGCACCATATGCCACCACTGATAGTAGTCCACTGACTGCACCTAAGAGTGCGCCTTGGGAAGATATCCTATTCCAGAGTGTGAGAAGCACTGGCATTACCGTAGCAGCAGCCAGCAAGTCTGCGAAGAGGAATATTTGGAATACACCCCCTGCATCCAAAGCAGATATTCCAATGAGAGGGATGGTGAAGGGAAGCTTAGGTCCGGTCGCCAGATAAATTGCAACTGGAATCATGGCGACTGTCAGGTATCTTGCATTCTGAATATCCATCTTGCTATCGCTTAGATCTCTGGAAATTGATGCCACAACAGCATTCTGTAGAGTGTCGACGCTGGAGCAAGCCAGAGCGATTGCGAGGACTATGAAAGCGGCTACAAAAACAACCCCTGCATCATCTATCAAGTAGAAGAATGCAGATGAAGGGTCATCCACAGCACCTTGTCCAGCAACTACAGTACCTAGAACACCCATGACGAAGACTAGTGGCAAGACAAGCCCCGCAGCCAGCCAAGCACCCTTTGTCAAAGCATTATCAGACTCTGATGCCCATGCTCGCTGCCAATTTCCTTGTGAGAACATCTCGGCTGCTGTGATTGCCACAACCAAAGCCAATCCGGACTTGAAAGAGTCCATGTATGACATGGAGCCAATGCTCCATGAATCCTCAGGATTGTATGCCTTAGCATCGGAAATAAGGCCGTTAATATCCCCTCCGAAGAGAGTCAACAACAGAGCAATAACCAGGAATAAAATGGTCCATGCCTGAATGCGATCAGTTGCAAGTGATGCAGGAAGTCCCCCTTGAGTAATGTATGCTGCAGTTACAATCCCTACCAAGAACATTGGAACGAGAGGTTCAGCATCAGACAACGTTTCAGTAGCCTTTCCGATTGCCGTAAATTCGGCAAACAAAAAGGTGAACATGTAAAGCACCGAAATTAACCCTACATAGATCTGCATTGGCCTTCCTAGACGTATTCTAACGTAATCTGCAAGAGTAACTCCGGTTGGTAGTCGGTCCCTAATTTGTGGTCCTACATAGGCGAGAAGTATGAATGGAGTAGCGGACGAGACTGCGTAACCGACAACGTCCCAGAAGCCACCATAATAGCCGACTTCAGAGGGTCCGAACAGAATCCAAATCCCCATTCCAGAGGCAAACAGGCTCAGCCCTATTCTTAGCCAATCCTGCGAACCTCGAGCAGAGAGGTAATCGTCTGCTTCAATTTCCTTAGCATTCGATGCTTGGTATCCGATATAACCGAAGACACCTAGCGTTGCAATCATCAATCCGTATGCGATATTTGTATCCATTTTCTATCCCTCCGCTGGCATTACCCAGATCAGGTCAAAGGGTCGTCGCCCGAAAGCGACCTCTCAGCACTAAGCTCCCCTAAATTTCCCTGAAGAAGGAAGATAATCAAACTTGGGATTATTCATCAGCGCCCATGAATGGATATGTCCAATCCTGCGGTATGTCCAATGTACGCTTTACGGAACGAGGTGAAATCCATCTGAGTAGATTGAGTGGACCACCTGCCTTGTCGTTGGTTCCACTAGCACGTGCACCGCCAAATGGTTGCTGAGCGACTACTGCACCAGTTGGCTTATCGTTAATGTAGAAATTACCGGCTGTGAATCTTAGAGCATTGTATGCCTTCTGAATATTCTCTTCAGAACTTGAGAATATACTTCCAGTTAGGGCGTACGGAGATGCTTCATCACACATTGTAAGAACTTCATCAAAGTCTGAATCATCATAGACATAAACGGTTAGAACAGGCCCGAATATTTCCTCAACCATGCTCTCACTAGTAGGATTAGTAGTTTCGATTATTGTCGGCTCGATGAACCAACCTGTTGAGTCGTCGTAACCCCCGCCACAGATTACTGAGCAAGTATCTCTTGACTTTGCTCGATCGATATAACCTGAGATTTTGTCGAAGGCGCGCTGATCGATTACAGCGGTCATGAAGTTTGTAAAATCCCGAGCATCGCCCATCTTGATTTTGGATATCTCTGATACAAGGTCGTCTCTGATTGCATTCCAGACTGACCTTGGCACATAGGCGCGGCTGGCGGCAGAACACTTCTGCCCCTGATACTCGAATGCACCGCGCAATAGTGCAACCAGTAGACCCTGACGGTCGCAGTCTGGATGAGCCACGACGAAGTCCTTACCGCCAGTTTCCCCGACAATTCGTGGGTAGGAGCGAAGGTTAGGAAGTGCTAATCCAATTTCTTGCCACAATCCTTGGAATACTGCAGTTGAGCCAGTAAAGTGCAATCCGGCAAAGTCTGGATTGGCCAATGCGACCTCAGTAATTTCTGCACCTGAGCCTGGAAGGAAATTGATTACTCCTGGAGGCAATCCCGCTTCCATCATCAATTGCATCAAGACATAATTGGAATGGTAGGAATTACGGCTTGGCTTCCAAAGACCCGTACAACCAACGATTGCTGGAGCACTTGGCAGATTCGCTGCAATACTGGTAAAGTTGAATGGAGTAATCGAAAGGACAAATCCTTCCAAAGGTCGAATCTCTGTCGAGTTTTGAACACCGTCTGGAGAAACCAGCGGTTGGAAGTCATCGTGGAATCCTCGGACATAATGGCAATTAAATCTCCAGAAATCTATCAATTCACAAGCTGAGTCTATCTCGGCTTGGAACGCTGTCTTGGATTGATTTAGCATTGTTGCAGCATTTACGCGCATTCTCCAATCTCCAGCCAGTAAGTCCGCACAGCGCTCGAATATGGCGCATCTTCCCTCTAGCCCTAGGTCAATCCAAGCTTGCTGAGCATTTACCGCCGCATCACAAGCGGCTTCCATTTCTGCCTTACCAGCGAGGTGAACATTTGCCAAAACGTGACCGTGGTTGTGAGGTATCACTTGTGTAGTGGTGGTACCTGTGAAAACTTCCTCTCCATTGATTATGCACGGGATTTCAATTACCTCTCCCATCTGGCGATCCATCTCTGCTTGTAGGTCCGCTCTCTCTTGACTTCCCGGGGCAAACCCTAGGATTGGCTCATTATTTGGTTGAGGCATGTTACGAGCCTCTGCAAATTCTACCTAACATTGTTGCGATTGAATATTCAGACAAATTATGTCGCTAAGACCATTCATCCATGTCATCCTTCTTGGCCTTCTTCCATTCTCTGTAGTGAGCCTTACAGACTGAAACTCGCCTAGACTGTCCCTCTAGGCCGTCTTCACCCCAAACATCGGCAGCGCGGTCGAAAGCGATTCGTCGGCCTCCAATCTTTTTGTCGGCGAAGTTTTCACAGCCGGCTACATCACAACGGACTTGACCCTCAAATTCCTCTTTCTTGCCCTTACCAGTTCGACCGGCAGCAGCATCCGCTGCAGCACGCTTCTTTCGAGCCTTGGACTTGAATCCCATGAAATACCCCGATATTATCCAAGATTAGAAGGTTGCCTCTTCCCATTCGATATCGAAGGGACCTCCAATCTTTGCAATTGAAGCCCGCCTGTCTGGACCAACACCAACTGAGACAACAGGAATTCCGCTTAACACCTCGATTCTATCTACGATATTTCTAACCTCATCCGGCATTGCATCATATCCTGTACCATCTTTTCGACTACTCTCTGCCATACTGATCCAATCTTCATCGGCCAGTGCAGGGAAGCCTGAGTGTGTTTCGTAAATCGCGACACATCGTTCAACATCTGAAGCGCGAGTTGGGAAGTGCGTAATCGGTTTTCCATCCAATTCGTATCCAATACAAATCTTGATTTCGTCTAAACCGCCTAAGACATCTAATTTCGTCACTACCAAGCCAGTATATCCGCTAACTCTGTGTGCGTCTTTGAGTGCTACAATATCTAGCCATCCTGTCCTTCTTGGACGTCCGGTGGTAGTTCCAAACTCATGACCTACTTGGGCCATATGTTGACCTGGACCCTCATCAAGAGAAAGTTCACTTGGGAAAGGCCCATTTCCAACTCTTGTACAGTAGGCCTTTGTAATTCCAAAGCAGTCTGTTACATGACCTGGATGAATTCCTGCACCATGGGTTGCATTTGCCCTTCCTACTACACTTGAAGTGACAAACGGATAGGTGCCTTGGTCAATGTCAAGCAATGCTCCTTGCGCTCCCTCTAGGAGAACAGTTTCTCCATTTCTTAGGGCCAAATCAACCATCATGCCGGTCGGTTTGATTGCATGTCCAAATCGATCTAGGATCCACTGTAATTCAGAACTCAATTCAGAAGCTGTGATTTCTTTATTGTAGCCAACTGTTTCTAACTGCTTGTTCATTCGAACTACGGTTTCATCAATCATTTTCTGATCTGAAAGAATTTCTTCAATATCTGTGAAGCGGATTCCCACTCTTTCAATTCTGTCTCGATAGGCTGGACCAATTCCTCTGCCAGTTGTGCCGACTACCTCGTCCGCACTATCGTAAAACTTGTGGAAAGGAAGTATCACACTGGCTCTTTCACTGATGAATAGTCTGTCTCCTTCCGGCTTTTCTCCAGTTAGATTCTCCCAACGTGAAAGTTCCTCATCTAACACCCAAGGGTCGATTACCATGCCATCCCCTAGAACAAGATTGCATTCTTTCGATGTAACTCCGGATGGTATCTGATGAAGCTTCAAAGTAGTATCTCCAACTACTATTGTGTGACCTGCGTTATTTCCACCTTGGAAGCGAACTGCCCACGTTGACACAGGGGCAAGTTGGTCTATCGCCTTACCTTTACCTTCATCGCCCCATTGGGCTCCCAGCACTACCGTCGCAGGCACCGTTGTGTTGTGCTAGACGGAGGGTGTATGAAACCATTGGTCGGCCAATGACTCTAATTTTCTTGTCCATCTTTGTTGGGAATGGATTATGAAGGGGAGTCAGGTCGGCGCCCTTGTATGGCTCAGCGCTTTCCAGAGGCAGAAGGACGTCTGCTCAATAAATGGATTTGCATGAAGTGTAGCGCCACTCATCGTGGCACCAGAGTTCGTGTCTGCCGAAAGTGTGGATACACAGGGCTTCGAAAGAAGGCTGCTGAGAGACGTGGTTCGTGATTAGCCCATTTTTCTAGGCCTCAATGGTTTTCAATGTCCATCCTTAGGGCCACATGTGCTAAGCATCGCAATGGAAGGGTTTGCGATTAGTTTGGGCCTCATAGTAGCGATAGGTGCACAGAACGCATTTGTTTTGCGTCAAGGATTAATGCGCACTCATATTTTTGTTGTCTGTTGCATTTGCGCTCTTTCAGATGCTGCATTAATTGCCGCTGGAGTTCTTGGAGTTGGAGCGTGGTTAGCGGAATACGAAGAAGGAGCCTTTTGGATTTCATTAGCCGCGATAGCCTTCCTTGTGATTTATGGATTACTAAGAATTAGATCGGCCATGGACCCACAGGGTATCGATTTATTGGACACTCAAGAAGAGAGGTTTTCTTCGGTTGTGATTACAACATTGGCATTTACATGGTTAAACCCGCATGTGTACCTAGACACCTTGGTCTTGTTAGGAAGCGCTTCCTCCCGATACAATGGTCCTGAACGTGAAATTTTTGGAATTGGAGCGGCCCTTGCTTCATTCATTTTTTTCTTTAGTTTAGGATATGGAGCAAGACTACTATCTCCATTGATGGAAAATCCAAATGCTTGGAGATATATTGATGGAGGAATTGCAATTGTTATGTTTACAATTGCCTTAGGCATTGCTTTACCATTGCTCTAAGATTGTTTTACTTCGTTAAGAAGAGCCTCTAAGGCGGTTTGAATCTGCAGACAAAGCGGACCATAGTGGATTGGTAAATTTGCATCGTTGAAAATTTCGTCTAGAATACTAGCAGTCATACCTAAACGAATATCCATTTCCTTGTCTTTGTTAAGAAGCCATTTCTCGACTGCATCTCTTGCAGAGTTACGTATGTTACGTGGAACTTGCGTGTCCTCTAACTGACCGAGGACTTGAGCAATTTGCTGAACTCGAGACTCTATGTCTGACATGTCGTGCCCCCAACGGCCCGCCCACCAGCGACTCCTGTTTAAGCGCATCCCCGTCAGCAAAGAATCATAATTCAGGAAGCAGAACACCAGGTCGCCCAAGGCATATCGGTATTTGCGACTCCACAGCCTTCTCCTTCTGATGCCAAAGAGATGATTCCAACAGCTGTTTCTGGTTCGATTAATTCTCTGATACCCCATTGCATTCCAGATTCAAGATTACTTTCACCGAGATTACGGATTTTTTGATGCACACGGTATGAAAGTAAAGCCGTTGTAATCGCTTCACCAACACCGGTAGCAGCCACTCCGAGGCCTTCCTGCACCCAGAAACCACAACCGGGTAACGGGACATCACCTACTCTTCCTGCGGGTCTGTGGGAGGTCCCTCCTGTACTGGTCGCGGCTGCGATTAACCCTGATGAATCTCTAGCAATAGCTCCCACAGTATCAGTTTGTAATTCTGGCATGGGGCCGCCTAATTCACCAACATCTCCCTTGTTTCCTTTCGGTGGCCTTCCAACTACTGTTGAATTCAAGTGGCCACGCTCATCTGCCCATGCCCTAGCGCCTTTCCCCGCAAGACCATTGATATCTTCATCCAAGAGGTCAACACAAATACGGATGGGATTGGGAGTATTTTCCATTACTGCGACAAAACCCATCCTCCCATCGGAGACCTGTAAGGAAGCATCTGTAAGTACAGATCCGTCATTTCTCATGACACTACCCGTTCCTGCATTGAAGACTGGGTCATCCTCAAGCACAACACATGCTTCTACGGCAGCTTGGATAGCATCTCCACCCAATTCAAAAACGCGACGTGCAGCTTCGATTGCTGGTTGAAGATTGGATAGTCTCTCTGGTCC
>Ga0181569_10002653_pt1 | contig 14096 bp, 7 predicted proteins | sample 101ome_19_FD_132452 | JGI IMG/M metagenome (GOLD analysis project Ga0181569, IMG submission 132452) | Coastal salt marsh microbial communities from the Groves Creek Marsh, Skidaway Island, Georgia - 101405AT metaG (megahit assembly) | ecosystem: Environmental > Aquatic > Marine > Intertidal zone...
GCTCTGCCTAGTGGCCGTATCGCTGTGGCTTGGGAGAGACTTTCTCCGCGAGCAGTGGCATATCATCATCGGAAAACAGAGCGACAGCGGGAACCTGGTCTCGCCTAGGATAGCGGTCCTACTCGGTCTCATCGGGCTCGTATATATGGCCGGCTTTCTCCATGCCAGCGGGCTAGCGCTAGGATGGAGTCTCGTCTTTCTAGGTATCTCACTTCTCGTGTTCTTTGGCATTGCCCGCCTGCTTGCCCAAACGGGTATTGGGCGGCTTCGCGCACCCACTTCGACGCCGCCCATTATAACCAATATCGCCGGCTCCGAAGCCATTGGTGCACAGGGCGTCAGCGCATTGGGTCTCAGTATGGTTTGGACTGCGGACCTGCAGCTTTTCCTCATGGGTACGCTGGCACACGCATTCCGAGTATGCGAACCCGCACGCCTGCGTATTAGCGGACGCAAGCTGCTGGTATTTCTCAGCGGGGCCATGATCGTCGGCCTAGTGACTACAATTGTATCGTATATCTATTTGGGATATCGACACGGTCTCGTGCACGGATACGTATGGTACTTTGTCATGTCCCCACAGTATCACTGGTCTTGGGTAGCCAATACGATCAACAACCCCAATCCGTCTGAACCCTTGGCGATCTTATTTATGGGAATTGGAGCGGCCTGGGCCGCGCTCTTATCGTTGGCCTCCTACCGCTGGGTAAACTGGCCATTGCACCCCGTTGGCTTGGCGGTAGCGCTGACCAATACGGTCAGCATAGACTGGTTTGGTATGTTCTTAGCATGGCTTATTAAACTGCTTATTCTGCGCTACGGCGGCATCGTGCTCTACAGGCGTATGCTGCCTCTCTTTATCGGTCTCATCTTGGGTACGAGCGTCGGCATAGGCGGTGCCTCTCTACTCTACGCCTTTTACTACTACTAGTGCTAAGGCGTAGGCGCTTCTGATGCGATGAGACTCTCCGCCTTAAGTTCTCCCCAAAAATCGTCGGGAATCGGGTGCTCAATCAATCGAACGTTGTCCCGTATTTCCTCTGCCGAGCGCGCGCCTGGTATCGTCGTGGCCACCGCCTCGTGTCCAAAGGGAAACTGTAGGGCCGCCGCTTTTAACGGCACTTCGTGCCGCGCACAGACGGCCTCTATCTGACGGACGCGTCCCAGTAACTGCTCGTTGGCAGGTGCATAATTATACATCGCTCCGTCTATCGCTCCGGTGGCCAAAATACCCGAATTGTACGGTCCACCAATTATGATACGCACGTCCTTTTCGAGGCATAACGGCAATAGCTCGCGCAGCGACTCTTGCTCCAAGAGCGTGTAGCGACCCGCCAGAAGAAAGCAATCAAAATCGCCGGCTCGAGCAAAGTCCGCTAACATTTGCCACTGGTTCATGCCTAACCCAATCGCGCCTATGACGCCCTCTTCTCGCAGTTTGCACAGCGCGGGATAGGCTCCCTCCATAACTTCGTCAAAATGCCCTCGATCTCCGGGCTGCCAGTCGGGATCATTGCTACGTGACTCGTCGGGATCATGAATTAACACAATGTCTAACCGATCCGTCTGCAAGCGCTCTAAGCTACCCTCAATAGAGCGCAGCGTCGCTTCGCGAGAATAATCAAAAATGCTGGTTAAGGGTGGTATGTCCACAAAAGGCGTGTGGTCCTCTTCCCCTTCGGATCGCTGGACTAGCATATATCCAACTTTAGAAGAGAGCACCATATCATCGCGAGGGACGCTCAAGAGGCCCTGTCCCATGCGCGCCTCGCTCAGCCCATACCCGTAGAGCGGAGCAGTGTCACAGTAGCGAATGCCCTCAGCATAAGCGGCTTGGACAATCACCTCTGCGTCGGTCTCATCCAAACGAGCATACATATTCCCAAACGCCGTACCACCCAACCCCAATCGCGTTACTTGTAACCCGCGCGTCCCCACCCGCTGCCGATCGCTTGCCCTCATGGATATCTCCTTTAAAAAATGGGAATCCGGTTGCCCGTCTCTCCCGTAACAAAGTCGAACACAACCCAAAATCCAGAAACAAAAACGTGACCAAGTATCAGCCCAAGGAAAAAGGGCCGAAGTTTGCGATAGAGGTTCACGCCCCCATACTTAAGGATCATAGCTTTTAAAATCCAACCGACAAATATGCTGAACCAGGTATAGACGATGGTCAGCGTCGCCCCTATGGGAAAACCTATATAGTGAATAGGCCACCACAGAATGTGGTGCCGCGCCCACATTAACAGCCCCATCACGCCCGCACCAATCAGTGAAAATAGGTAGCGTGGACCAATACTAGACCAATCGCGCAGTGGATGTGTGGGATTGGCGATCTTATGCGCGGTATCCCCGTGAATTATTTCACCGAATCGATTGTAAAACCACCAGTCTAAATTGATTCCTCCATACGTATAACCCATCCACACTACCATACCCACCGATCCCGCTAGTCCAACGACAATCGACAGGACTATCGCCCAGAACAGCGGTCGACCTCGCACGTTCCCAGCATCCGCGAGTTTAAGACTGTTGATTGTCGAGGCCATGATCATCGTACGCAGGTCCCCCGCCCAACTAAACGTCATTCCCAGACTCACCAATCCGCTGGGCGTTACCGCCTCAGTTCCCACTGCATGTATGACGAAGGGCTGGGCCGTCATCTGTGCTCGAGCAAAACCCAGCCCCCCTTCTGCCACAATCCGCGCCAACCCGTAAAAGACGCAAAACGCAACAAAGAGAAAGAATAGGGCAATGCCTAAAGGCACACCCGAAAGCACAAGCCAAATTGTGGCATAGGCACTAGCACCGGTCAGAATGAGCAGAGCTGCCCTGTAGGACAAGATCTCCTGTCGATCGTCTATTACCCCTCCACGCCAGGCCTGCTGCCACACCTGACGCAAATGTGTGCGGCTGTTCCACAAACCGTACAGCACCAATACGAGCATAGCCCCCATGCCCTGGTGGGATACGGCCATAGATCCTTCCATAAAAAGGTCACTACGCCCTGGGATACTGTATCCCAGTACATTTTCTATGGCGATCTGTCCCTTAGTCACTAAATGGAAAAGCCAGATCCCAAGTCCAACGTCGAGGCTGAGAAAGTAAGCCAACCCAATGGCAATAAAATTGACGTTGGTTTGCAGCACTAGGGCGTGGTTAAACAGCGGTACGCTGTTGCGCAATTGAATGGGTGGCACAAAGGGGAAATAGTGGTTCAGAGCATTCGTGCTAAAGATGATAAAGGGTATAGAAAAGCCCAGCCACATCAACGGGCTCTTCAGGAACGCGTTGAAGATAGAACCATCGCGCCCTTCTTCGGTCATGTCCAACGGCAGTTGCAACAGCGGAAACGTCAGGCGATCGTAGTCGACCCACGGCCGACGAATAATCGACATGATGGTGATCATCATCAAATAGATTGCAATAATAAACGAACACCACGCCAATAGTGGACGAACCCAGTGCTCCCAAGGGATACGCTGCCCCTGGGGCAATCCCTCAAAAAAATACTTGATGGCCATAGGATCATGCGGCACTAGCCAATCTTTAACAAAGGGATGTAATAACTCACCCCAGTTATTTTCCGGAGTGGCATAGTAGTAGATACCGGGCAACATAGCAATCAGATTGCCGGTAAATCCCCAGGTAGGAATGGCTGATGCAACGATCATCATGCAGTAGATAACGATCAGCTCGGAGCGATCGAATCCCCAAGAGGCACGACAGAACTTAACGAGCGGATTAATCAGAGCCACAACGACAAAAAAGAGAAAGACCGCACCAGCCGTTATATAATCTGACGACATGCCTGCTGTAGCCATAGCCAAGCGTGCATAGGCAAAAAATACGTTTATTATGAGAGAGAACAGCGCGCCAACAATCAGGGCCCGCGTCGTTATTTTTGCGGTCATGGACGAGCAGTATACCCTTTTTTTCTCATGCGAGCAAGCACACTTAGAGCCGTTACCTCTCCCAGCAAGTCTCTCTCGTATCAGTGCGCACTGCGGTCGCGCACTTCTCTAAGCAAAAACTTGAGTCATTTATTGGCATATGCTATCTTGGCAACTATAAATAAGGAGAACACGCATGCATACAGTGATGATCATGCTCGCTCTTGTCATACCGGCCAATGCCCATTTTCCCCATGATAGCGTCTTTGAGATATTTCAATTCCCCGACGAGCACGTGCCGACGATGGACGGAGACAGCGCAGACTGGGACGTGGTACCTGCAGAATACTTTATCGATCATACGTCTTATCGCGAGACGTTACACGACAGTACGGTAACCGACACGCTAGATCTGCATCCTATACGAGCCGCCGTAGGCTGGAACGACAGGCTGAATCGACTCTATTTTATCGCCGAAGTATACGATGACGTTTGGCGTTTCTCGCATCCCAACACAGATTCACTAGATACGCCTCACAGCCGTATGACGGGCGCCTACGTGCACGGGTCAGATATTTGGGAAATTGTCGTTGATGCCGATCACGCTGGAGATCGCGTAATCAATTTTTCAGAGGAACCGGAGGCCGAGTTTCGCTACCGGAGCGCCTATACCCAAAACTATCACCTCTACATGCCGCCGCTCAACGGCCACTACTGGCACTGGCTATGGGGCAAAGCGCTTTGGACAAAGCGCGAGGAATTTTCTTCTGTGGGTTGGAGCGGTGGGGTACAGCACCTCGATTCCGGTCGAGTCATATACGAGTTCTATATCACGCCCTTCGACGATCTACACCCCGACGGCCCCGAACACAGCATCCTTCATGACTTGACAGAAAATACCATTCTTGGGCTGGGCTGGGCTTTTCTAGATGCCGACGAAAAGGCAGACGGCTTCGACGCATTCTGGTCTCTCTCAGGAGAGATGAAACTATACTGCAGCGGTGAGTATATATCGGACTTTAAGCTGATGCCGGTAGAGAGCGATTTATTTGATTAGAGAACGGCCTGAACCAGGCTCACGCAATCTATCGTCTCATTCCGGGCTCATCGCGTCCCTGCGACAGCACGCGCATTTGTACTCCATCGTATAACTTCCGCAGTCGATCGCGTTCGTCGGGAATCTGATCAATCGAGCGCTTGAGCACTTGTGCGGCCTGTGCCAGATCTCCCAATTGACCGTATAGGGTAATCATTTCAACGTATACCGATAATAGCTTGGGATTGAGTGCAAGCGCCTCTTCATATGCAGCAAACGCCCCATTTACGTCGCGCTGCATCACTCGGACGTGAGCGAGATTGACCCAAGGTTCAACCTGCCCAGGCACCTCACGCGATAGACGAGAAAAAATCTCTCCAGCACCGCGGACGTCTCCGAGTGAGCCTTTGACGCTCCCCAAATTCAACAATGCCTGGTGATGCTGGGGATTTTTTTCTACCGCTTTGGCAAAAGAAACGTGCGCGGCCTGCCGATTGCCGGACTTGGCATGGGCATTGCCCAAGTTGTAGTGGATGGCTGCATCACCGTCCATATCCATCGGGCTCATGCTCCTATTAACCAGTAGCACAAAAGCAGCACAAACACCTAATCCGACATAGGTTGTGCGCCAATCACGAGCCCGAACGGCTTCGCATATGATCCATCCACCGTATGCCGCAAACACCACCAGCACAGGCAACGCGGGCATCCTATAGCGCGCGGCAACAAAGAAGAGAGTAACTGCAAGCGAATAGCTCAGCACGTACACTGCGGGCCACGTCAAACCACACCGCCGTATACTCATTAGCAGTCCCCATATAGCCAATGGGGCAATCAAACCATAAGGAAAAGCAATACCTGCTTTCCACAGCGTTGCAGAAAGCACGGTCGAGTAGGTGCGCCAGAAGTAAATCGGCTGATTCCGCCCGATTTCATCCCCATGCCAGAATAGGGCAAACTTATCTACCATCAAAGCCGTCCAGGCCATCGTATCCCCGGCGATGTAATCCCATCCCCGACGCATAAAATAGGCCGACTTTTCTGAAGGAAGCGTTATACCAGACCGGGTTGGCTGAGTAACGAGTTCGTCCCATTCCCAGCCGGGACCAATCGCCACCGTGCGCTCGTAGTCAGCATTGTTACCAACATAAAAATTTATCCCCCCATTGTAGGAGATAAGCACGGAATCACCACCAATAATATGATTACGCACAGCGACAGGACCAATGGATAACGCCATACCTACGAGAAAGACAGCAGTATACGTCCATCTCTGACGACTGGGAAATTTCCACAGCAAACCAATCGGTATCAAGGCAGCAAACAGTAAGACGGAAGGTACCACTATAGACGCTATACCAAACATCATCCCGCAGACCAGAAAACGTCCGCCTGCAGGCTTGCGCCAGGCATTTAGCAACGCGGCGAGCGATCCCATATTGAAGAATGTTGCGAGCGAGGCAGGAAGTAATTCACCGTCGAAAAAAATCAGCGTGCCGCATAGGGCAACTGAAATACCAGCAATGAATCCAACGGCTTCACTGAATACGTGGCGACCGATCCACCACGTAAAACCGCAGACCAAAGCACCCAACAGAGCCTGCACGAGTCGTACAATATGAAAAAAAGAAGCGGGAAACAGTGCTTTCAAAATGCCGAGAAAGTAGGGATAAAAGGGTGGCTGCCAGAACGGACCTTGCCCCGAATAGAGCCAGTTGCCATCAGCTATGCGCTCTGCTTGATGCACATAGGTTTCCGAGTCTACGGCCGGATAAAAGAAGAGTGGGCTCTCGTCAATTTCGAATACGTACACGACGCGCAGTAAAAAGCCCAATCCCAACACGATCCAAAGGGACCTATAGCCGCTCAAGGCGAGCGATATCACAGCAATTCTCTCATGCATCTACCTCGATTAATCTACGAACCATCGGATGGACGGCTAAGCCTCATTTGCCTACACACTGAGTTGCAGCATTTCCATATCGGCAGCTGCGACGACCTCATCCCACTCAGCTACGTTCGATGGACCGCTCGAAACCGTCGACACCCGATTGTCACCTAAGATCCAACGAAAGGCACTCTGCGGTAGCGTGGAATCTTCTCTTTTCATCTCTTCTATAATATCCCATACTCGCGGTCGATCCTCTTCGTCAAACCATTCCTCAACGGCCTTTTTCTGCTCTTCATTATCGACGTAAATACCGCCGGCAAGCGGCGTAGCGATCACTATCCCCATATCATTTGCAGCGGCCGCTGGCACAACTTGCTCAGCGGCCAGCCTCTTACACGGGTGGTAATCGTGATAGCAAAGCACCGTATCAAACTCACCGGTTTCAGCCAGTTCTGCCAGCAGCGGTATGGCTCGGGCCGTAATACCAATAAAATCGCATAGGCCTCTTTGCTGAGCGGCTCGCAGGCCCTCTAATGTCCCACCCGATTCCATAATCCGCTCCCACCCAGCCAAATTCACCTCGTGAATCTGGGCCACCGTTACTCGGTCCACACCGAGCAGTTTCAAACTGCGTTCCAAGCTGGTCAGCACTGAGTCTCGCTTATAGTCGAATCCCTCAGGTTTGAACCCCACCTTGGTCGCTATAGAGAATGGCTGCTCAACGGCGGCTAAAGCCTGTCCCAGCAGACGCTCACTCTCGCCGTACAAAGGTGCCGTATCGATGTAATTGCACCCTGCTTCCCAAGCTCTCGAAACGACTTCTACGGCATTTTGTTCCATGCGTTCTACGTCGCGGCCACCGACATATGCTCCACCTAAACTCACTGAGCTCACGTTGAGCTCAGTGCGTCCAAATCGCCTGTATCTCATCCTCTATACCTAGCTTTCTTAGATCCAGCATGATCAAGCGCAATCGAACACCAAAGGATACTCGGCGAATCTCCGGACAAACGCATGAGATAGACCACGTAATTCAAGTATGGCTTTGTAGGGATCGACACTGCCAAGAGATTTAACCCTATGTGCTTTGGTAGGTTTGTACGTGGAGGGCGCGCGTATTAATAGGCCACCGATACCGTGCGCAGGACCTCGGCGTTTTCGACATCGGCTCCAAAGGTCTCCGTAGCAACGCGGAGTCGCGCGTAATACACGCCAGGAAGTACGATTTGACCCGCATCATCGCGACCGTCCCAGCGCAAAGAGCGGGGCCCCGTACTCACCGCTCGAGACTCGACCAGTTTTCGCACCTGGCGGCCGCTGAGATCGTATACGATAACTTCAGCAGGACTGCTATCACCAACGCGCACAACTGTGAACTCAAACGCTACGTCGTCGTTAATCCCATCCCCGTTAGGCGAGAATACGCGGGGAAGCACCTCTACGTCATAGAGCAATTCGTTACGGTCAACCGAACCAACCAACGTAGTCGTATTTCCCGCCCCCATAGCAACGGCATTCCCTGCGTCTACTCGCTGCCACGCCACCGCACCACCCGATCGGTTTTGCAATGAGGCGCGCAGCACTGCACCCGTAGAAAAAAGCGTAGTACGAAAATCGAGACGTAGGAGATCTGCCCCCCCATTGGGATCAATAAGAGGGAAGCTCAGCTGCAGGCTATCCCCGTTGGTAGGCAACACCGACGTATCCTCTATGCGAAGATTGGCCAGATCGGCTTCACCCGTAAAGTCGTTCTCAGAGCCGAGGTATAGGCCCGCAAATTCTAGGTTCATATCGGACGGAGAAACGAGCAGTAATTCGTCAAATCCGCTATCTCTTCGCGCAAAATCCGGGCGAATATACAGTGAAAAGAGGCGTTCTGTCCCGAGCGAATCGACTTGGAAGGGCACGATCTCACCCACCAACCCCTGTGCGACCGGATCAACATAGTTCAGACGAATGGAGCGCAGTTCAGCCGCTGCACTTGGATCTTCTGAAACCAACGTCGCGCGCACTTTGAGATACTCGCGCGGCGAGGGGGATGTAATCGTGCTACCAGAAGATAGGGTATACGGTTCGCTCCAGTCACTCCAATCGTTACCTGGGACCTCTTCTGGAATGATTTCTCCCTTAAACAGCGAAAGCAGCTTACCGTATTGGGCCTCGGTTACCTCTGTGCCATCTTTTTTATAATAGTGCAGAATTTCACCTAGCTCATTGCCGGTGCGAGTTTGGATCTGCACGCTGGTGCCCGGCGGCGTATCAGCGTCCCACTCTATGGATAATAAATTTCGACTTCCTCCCAATCGAATCAAATCTGATTCAAGAGCGAGGTTCGGCAAAAAACCCTCACCGTAGAGCTGCACTTCGGCCAGATCAGCAGCTGCACTAAAGGCGGCTACCGTCCACTGCATGCGAAAGAAACGGCCCTGCACCGGCGCAAAGACATTGCCCTCAAATCCGCCAGATCGCGTTCCACTGCGACCCTGTTCACGGTTTAGAACCCGAGTCCATTCCAGACTGCCATCCGGCGCCAAACTGCCGTCAGACACCTCGATGCGGTAATCCCCAAAAAAGCCGGTGAGCGTACGGCCACCATAGGCTATGAGGTGAGTATCGATCCAAAAAAATGTGCCTAAGTCGAAAAACAGTTCGCGATTGTTGATCTCGGTCGTAGCACCCGTCCAGCCCCCGACGCCCCACACGATACGCGACGAGCTTTCCCGCTGTCCGTCTACAAAGGCACCCAGTGCCACACCGGGTTCGGTGGTGGAAATGTACCCGCCGCGTGAAACCGTGCCGTTCAAGATTTCGTCTCCCTCGCCCCAGACCTCAATCTCTGCCAAACGCGGACGCTCGCGACGAAAATGGCGTATATCTGCTCGCTTGTCTTCACTCAGCTTTTCGTAGACTTCTCGGTCGACCTGCAGCTGGCCCCCATCGAGCAGATACTTATAGTATTCAATCGCACCGCGCTCACCCGCAGGCAACTCGCCGTATTCGGTCTCGCTCACCTCTCTTCCGCGATCCCCGTCGGTGCCGTTGATTACCAATTGGATAAAGCGCAGCCCCTGACTGCCAGTTTCTTTATTTTCTTTGGTCAGGTCGATTTCGAAAAGCCGCTGGTTCTTATTCTCCTTCAACAGGCGCATGGCCGTAGCATAGCTAGGCGTAGCCGACAGGGGCGCTAGGCTGGGCTTGCGCCCGTCGGAGTAGAGCACGTCAAAGAGTAAAAAGGGATCACCTATTTCTTCATCGACAAATTTCAACACTATTTTTTTTGCGAAAACAAAACGGCCCAAATCGAGGTTGTACCACCACTGTGCCGGCAAATCAATCCCCGCAGGCACTGGCTCCGGTTCCCAATAAGTGGTGAGGTCTCCATCAATCGCTTTATACGCATCAGCAGCATTTGAACCTGCTTTTACAGCGTCTACCAAACTAATATCTTCCGGGTCTTTTTTAATGTGATCGGGCGTATTGAGACGGAGAAAATCAACAATGTCGACTACCGCATTGTTATTCCGCTGCATGCTTTTCGGGCGTACGCTACCGTTGACAACCTCCAACGTACCCGGTGGATATACCCAGTTTTTCCAGTGATTTTGCGTATTTACAATGACCTGATTTGCGCTAACTCGATGTCCTTGCGCAAACAACTCGCCCGCTGACATCGAGAATAATCCAACGACCATTAGCCCAACGCATACTAATCGGATTCTACCGATCATCTAAATGCCCCTCTCAGACTGGAAGTTTATCAGTATGCTACCGAGACTGTGCGCAATACCTCGGCGTTATCAATGCCTGCACCGAACGTCTCTGTGGCAACGCGCAGGCGCACATGATATATGCCCGGTGCAACCATCTTGCCCGCGTCGTCACGGCCATCCCAACTCAGAGAACGCACTCCCGTACTCAATGCTCGCCGCTCAACAAGATGGCGAACTAACCGACCGCTCAAATCGAAAACCGTCACTTCAGCGGGACTACTGTCCCCCACTCGGATAACGGTAAATTCGAATGTTGTTTCGTCATTAACGCCGTCGCCATTGGGCGAAAATACGCGGGGTAACACCGCTACGTCTCGAATGAGCTCTTTGCGACCTACAGACCCGACAAGCGTCGTAGTATTACCCTCTCCAAGCACAAAGGCATTGCCCGCATCCACGCGCTGCCAAGAGCTGTCCTCACCTCGTTTCTGAAGCAGCGGTTTTAGCACGGCACCCGTTGAAAAAAGCGCCGTGCGAAAATCTAGCCGTAGAATTTCGACACTGTCACTCGGACCAATAGCCGCAAAAGACACCTGCAAACTGTCCCCACCACTTTGGGCCACTTCGATTCCCCCTACCTCCAGCGCCGATAGGTTCGCTTCGCCCACAAAATCTTCTTCAGCCCCTGCGAAGAGACCGGCAAATCCCAGCGTCATATCTGGAGGCGACACGAGAAGCAACTCATCAAAACCGCTATCATTGCGTAAAAAATCAGGACGTATATAAAGAGAGAATGAACGCTCCACGCCAAGTGAATCCACTTGAAACGGCACCACTTCACCCACGAGACCCTGGGCTACAGGGTCGACGAAGTTGAGCCGAATAGAGCGCAGCGTCGCCGCAGTATTTGGATCATCGGAGACGAGAGTCGCCCGAATCTTGAGATACTCGCGCGGCGAAGGCGAAGTAATTGGGCTACCGGACGATATTTTATACGGCTCGCTCCAATCACTCCAATCGTTGCCCGGGACCTCTTCGGGGACAATATCACCTCTGAACAACGACAGCAGTTTGCCATATTGGGACTCTGTCACTTCGGTCCCGTCTTTTTTGAAGTAGTGTAAGACCTCGCCCAATTCGTTACCGGTGCGAGTTTGAATTTGCACACTCGTACCCGGCGGCACATCGGCATCCCACTCTATAGACAAGAGATTTCTACTTCCTCCGAGTCGAATCAAATCCGTTTCTAACTCAACCCGCGGCTGAACACCGTCCCCATATAGTTGGATCTCAGCCAATTCAACTCGACTGCTGCCGCGCTCTTTGATCTGCCAAAACATGCGAAAAAAGCGAGCTTTGACCGGATCAAAATGATTGCCTTCAACGTCTTCGCGGACGCGGCCCGCCTGCGTGCGATCCAATGCAGTGCTCCACTCCAGCGTGCCGTCTGGAGCAAGCGAACCATCCGAAAACTGTAGTTGGTAGTCACCAAAACGCCGGAAACGTCCGCCGTAGGCCATACGATGCGTGTCGATCCAATAAAACGATCCCAGGTCAAAAAACAGCTCGCGATCAAATATCCGCGTCGCGCCAGGCTGTGCATCCCAGACCATCTGAGATATCGTGCCACGATCACCGTCTACAAAAGAACTGAGCGCCACATTGGGCTCTGTCGAATTGATAAACCCGCCGCGTGAAACGGTCCCGCTCAGGATTTCATCGCCCAATCCCCACACTTCGAGCTCTGCCAGCCTCGGTCGCTCTTGGCGAAAGTAGCGAACATCCCCCTGACGCTCTGCGTCCAGTTGCTCAAATATATCCTGCCGAACAGGCACCTGCCCACCGTTAATCAACCTCTTGTTGTATTCAACGTCTCCCCGGTCGACTACAGGCAGCGCCTCGTATTCCTCTCTCGCTACTTCTCGCCCTCGACCCGCATCTGTGCCGTTAACAACGACCTGTATAAACCGAATGCCCTCGCTCTCGGCTTCGGCACTAACGTCTTCTAGATCAATTTCAAAAACGCGCTGATCCTTATTTTCCTGCAGCGTTCTAAGAACCGTTTTATAGCGCGGCACCTTCGAGCCTGGCACACGCGGCGGTGCCAATCCATCCGAAACTAACACATCGAAAAGTAAAAATGGATCACCTAACTCTTCATCTACAAACTTCAACACGAGTTTTTTGGTATAAACAAAGCGACCGAGATCAACTACAAACCACCACTGCGTCGCCAAATCACTTCCCTCTTCAGCAGGTGCAGGCTGCCAATAGGTCGTCATATCACCGTCCATAATATTGGGAACGCCCGCGCGATTCGAACCCGATTGAACTGCATCAATCAGCTCGATATCTTCGGGGTCTTTTTTAATGGAAGATGGCGTGTTTAGCCGCAGAAAGTCGACGATATCGAAAACGGCATTGGTATTGCTTCGCATTACGGATGGCTGCACTTGGCCTCCATCAATCTGCAAAGTTCCCTGGGCAAAGATCCAATTTCCCCAATGGCGCTGAGTTTCGACAATGACTTGGCTACGACTCAATCGGTATCCTTGCGCTAGCGCCACATCAACACCACCCATAGCCCAGACAGCTATACACAACATCGGCAGAAAGCGGGAATTATGTGCACGAAGAATGCTTAAAAATATAATCTTCAACTCCTGTCCTCCCTTAGATACCAACGATCAATAGACGACGACGACAGGACGCAGTGCCTCGGCATTGTCTATTGCCGCTCCTTCAGTCCTTGTGGCAACGCGTAGACGCGCATAATAGATGCCAGGCATCACCATCTCACCCGCATCATCTCGGCCATCCCAACGCAGTGCTCGCGCCCCCGTACCCACCGTGCGCTGTTCTACCAAACGCCGCATCTGCCGACCACTTAGGTCGTATACCACCACTTCAGCTGGGCTATCGTCACCCACTCGAATAACGGTAAATGCAAATGTGGCCTCCTCGTTGATCCCGTCGCCGTTGGGCGAAAACACGGTAGGGGTCACCGAAACATCGCGAATCAGTTCCTTTCGGCCGACCGACCCCACAAGCGTAGTCGTGTTGCCCTGTCCCAGCGCAACTGCATTCCCTGAATCTACGCGCTGCCACGCGTTGTTGGCCCGGTCGCGCTGCTGCAGTGCTGGCCGCAGTACGGCCCCCGTCGAGAAAAGGGCCGTGCGGAAATCCAATCGCAACACGTCGACATCGTCTCTCGGAGTGATTGTGGCAAAGGCCACACGCAGGCTATCCCCTCCCTGGGCCATGAGTTGTACATCGGCCACAGCTAAGTCATCCACCGCGCGGTCCCCACCGATAAAGTCCGCTTCTTTTCCGGCGTATAACCCAACAAAGTTCAATGCCATATCCGGCGGTGCAACCAACATTAATTCATCAAACCCGCTGTCATTTCGCGCAAATTCAGGGCGTATATAAAGCGAGAACAGCCGCTCTACCCCGAGGGAATCTACCTGATGCGGAACAACTTCTCCGATTAAACCCTGCGCTACGGGATCGACAAAATGGAGTCGGATAGAACGAAGCGTGGCCGATGCGACGGGATCGTCGGA
>Ga0181569_10002656_pt1 | contig 14080 bp, 5 predicted proteins | sample 101ome_19_FD_132452 | JGI IMG/M metagenome (GOLD analysis project Ga0181569, IMG submission 132452) | Coastal salt marsh microbial communities from the Groves Creek Marsh, Skidaway Island, Georgia - 101405AT metaG (megahit assembly) | ecosystem: Environmental > Aquatic > Marine > Intertidal zone...
CCTACGAGACAATAAAACTCTTCGCCTTGCGCGGCCCTGCGTACGCTGGCGCGCACATGACACTTCGTGCCGGCCCGGGTCGCCGATCATACATCACGCTTCCGGGCGCGCTGGGAGGATGAAAAGATGACACGCTTTCGTTTAAAACAAGAAATCAATTGAGTTTGAATACAACAAGAAAAAAATTGCACGTTGCGTTACATCGCCGCCGCCCCGACGACAGCCACAAAGAGAGTCGAACACACGCTCGTCGCCGCGGGCGCGCTCGACGCAGGAGGCGGTGCTTGATCGCACGACGTGTCGGCACCAGACGCGTCGTCGCCCGCCGCGTTCGTCTCTTGAGCCGAGCACGCGACGCACGCATTCGAAGCGACACGCTCGTTCGCGCTGCATATCGTCGTCACACACGACGTATCGTTCCCGGTCGGATCGTCGCCTGCGGCTCTCTGCGTTCCAGCGACGCACGCGACGCACGCGTTGCTCGACACGTGATGATTCGCGGCGCAAGGCGAGCTCGTCGGCGGCGGTGCCGGCGACGATGAGCCGGCGGCGCGCGTGAGTGTGACGATTTGCTTATTTATGGGCGGTCCGTGTCCTCCCGCCGCCATGGAGGCGATCTCGACGCTCGGTAGCGATGAGACGTCGCTCGGCGCCGTCCACGTGAACGTGTGTGTGGAAACACCGTTATTAGCGTACCATAAACTGCTCGTCGCGCACGTATTCTCAGAGAAGATGCCACTGCTGCTCGTCGTCAGCGTTCCCGCAGACGCGTGAATGAAAGCGGCGTCCAACGACCCGGTGTTGAGCGTGATTGTGATTCGATCACCCGCGCCGTACGCGCTCGCGTTGACCGTCAGCTGCGACGCGCTCGTCGCCGGGGGGTGCCCCATGACGGTCGATTTCGTCATGACGTCGACGCCACTCACCTTACGATCGCAATTGACCTTGTCGGGGCGAGCGCTCGCGACGGCGCACAGCGTCAGCGCGATGAGCACGCGAATCACCGAACGCATCGCGCGGCGTTCGAAGCGAGGTGCGCGGCGGAAAGTGACGAAGGTCGATTTTCATCATCAACGCGTGTTGGCGCGGTGTCTTGATTTTTGATTTTTTGATTTCCAGCAGTGCAAGCACCGTGCTTTTATGTTACATTTACACCGCGGACGACGACGATAGTCGATCGAACCACTCGCTTAAAGTCGCGTTGGTTTCTCGCAAAGACGCCTCGGCCTCGTTCGATTGTCGAATGACGAGCGACGTCACGGCCTCGAGAACGTCGGGGCGCCACATTTCTTCAACTGGAATCAAAGATCCATCAGATGCGAGAGCGTCTTGAAGCTGCGTCGCGCGCGTCTCGCACCACGCAACGGCAGCCGCGACGTTCGAGGGCGAATCGAACAAGCTCAACGCCGTCGCAGTATCTTCCACGGCTCCGTCCGCGCACACATTTTGCGCGGAAAACACCGCCGCGAGTTCTTCACTCGAGAGGCCGACGAGTGACGCAACTTCGCGCTCGTCTTTACCTCCCAACGTCTCTGCGATGGTTCGTTTACCTTGCGCCGTGCGACACGCGTGAATCACCGCGGAGCAGAGTCGCACCGAACGAACACTCATCGCGCGTACCGCGTCTACGAGCGCGACGCACGGCGTGCGCCATCCACGCAACGTCTCGATCTCGTCTTGCGCTCGCACTAATTCGCGACGAAATCGAGTGGTGAGACGTTTTTCCACCTCCACTCTCGTCTCTTCCTTGATGGATTGTACGCGCGCTCTGCATGCCTCAAGCTCGCCGCTGAGCGCATCGGCGTCGCGCGCTTCTGACCCCGCCGCGTTTGCCAATCGAGTTTTGAGCTCTTCGATCTTTTCGTTCGCTTGCGCGAGAAGTTCAGCCGATTCACCCGCCCACGAACTCTCCACGCGCTTCGTCAGAGCTGCAATCTTCGATTCGGAATCGTTCACGAAACCCAGAAGTTTGTTTCGCTCTTCGACGTGTTCTCCGCGTAAACGCTGTATTAATTCCCTGTACCTTTTGCAACGCTCGACGTGTGCGCGTCGTTCTTCATCACTCAACTTACTGTTGGATCGCCACTCATCTTCTTTACGTTTTGATTCGGCGACGTCTGCTTCCAAATTGAGTAATTTCGCCGTCATGACGTCGCCGTAAGCTTCCAAGGACGTAATCTCGCGTTCAAAGCGTGACGAAAGTTGTTCAAAAACTCGTTCGAGCTGAGATTGTGATTCGTGCGACGCGTCCTCGCGTCGACGAAGTTCCTCTCGCAACTCATAGATTTCAGCCTTGCTCGCTTCCAAATCGCTCCTCGCCGCGGCGGCGACGACGGCCGCGGCGCGACTATCCTGCAAGGCTTGCGCGACGACGCCGCTCACGTCTCGATGTTCAGAAGTCATCGGAACGATGCCTCCCGCGGAGGACTCCAAAACTGAGATTCGATCGTCTCGCACTTCGATTGCCTTTTGAAGCTCCGAAACGCGCTGACTTAGTTTGGAAACAATTTCTGGAAATCCAGTCGAACCGCCGAACGACGCCGCCTCTTCTGGCGTCGTCGCCGTCGTCGTCGTCATCTCGTTTTTCTCTTCAAACGTACGAAGACGCTCGCGTTCTTCGGTGAGTTTCTCGCGCGTCTCTTCAAGTTCGCGCAGCGTTTCATCGAGCTCGCGGCGTGCGTTCGCCTCAGCGGTCACGCGATTCTCCAATTCCCGCGAAGCTTCGGCGATCGCCAAAGCTTGTTCCTCGACCAGTCGTTTCAATCTCTCCACGTTTTCTTCCAGCGTCGGAGCGCGTATTTCATCGCGTAGCTCGGATATTTCTTCTTGCAGTTTCGTAATCGTCCGCCGCGCTTCGAGCAGACGACTCTTTTCAACTTGCGCCGCAGTCTGGGCGTCGTCTCTCGCCGCAGAGATTGATTTCATCGCGCGAGCGACAGACTCTCGAGTGCTCAGAAGTTCGTTTGCGGTCACTTCGAGCTCATTGATTCGAGTTTGCATCGCGCACATCGTCTCTTCCCTGTTCGACAGAGCTTCCTCCAAATTGTATAGATTGACATCCGCGTCGTTGCCGTTTTGAATGAGCATCTGCGTCAATCGTTTATTGCGAGCCTGAGAGGAGGTTAAATGCTTTTCTAGCGAGCTCATGGCTGCAGAGCTCACTCCGATTTGCGTTTTTCGCGCAGTCTCCAGGAGGCGACACGTGTGATCGAACGCAATCGTCACGGAGTCTTTCGCGTGTTGTGTTCGTTCGAGTCGTCTCGTCGCCGTCGTAAACGCCGCTTCGTACTTGCTCGCCGTGCACTCTAGCTGAGAAATGGTGCGCTGCGCGTCCAGAAGAGCGCGCTCAATCTCCGCGAGCGCGCTCGAATCGCTCGCGGCGTCGTACCCGACGGCGTTGGCGCGAAGCGCAACCTGAATCGTTCGACAAAACTCGGAGCCCGCGTTCTCGGCGGCGGTGGATTCAACATGTTTTCGCACTTCCCGCGCGAGTTCTTCGAAACAAGACCTGGATTCCTCGCCCAATTGACTCATCTGCGCTGCGAGCGAGCGCTCGAGCGATTTGACCTTCATCTGAAGATTGACGTTTTCAGATTCGACGTCCTTCACGTGACGCAAGATTTCGAGCGCTTGCGCCTTGTACGTCTCGCACTCGTCGCTGTGCCACTCGAGTTGCGTGAGCAATATCTCTTCGCGCTGTTTCAGCGAGTTTGACGCGTTTTCGTGAAACTCGGCTCTCTCAGCAGCCGCTTTGACGTCACATCTGAGCTGCCGAAGTTCTCCCGCCAGCGTCTCTTTGTCCATCGCGAGCGACGCGTTCTCATTTTCCAGGCATCCAAGTCTCTCGTGAGCCTGTGTCAATTCGCTTCGGAGCCTATCTTCGCCGCTCAACGCGTGACCGCGCTCCATCGCCGCCACCGTGTCTCGCAGGACCAACAACGTGTCTTCGCGCTCGCGCACCACCTTCTCAAAGTGCTCTTTTTCGCGTCTCGCGTTCTCCGCCGTCACCTCTGCCGATTCTATCGTGAGTTGATTCGAGGACATTTGCTCTCTGAGCAAATTTTCCATTCGAGTGAGTTCCTTGGCCTGCGACGCGTTCACCCTTCTGAGCTCTTTCGCCGTCGTCGCGAGTTCAGACGCTCTTCGCTCGGCGTCGCGCATTTTGGACGCGTCGCGCGCGGCGCGCTCGGAATCGATCGACGACACCGAATGCACGAAACTTTCGAGCGCGACGTCGCGCTCGAAACCGTCCGCGTCGTCCCTCTCGCGGCCCGCCAACGCTTCGCGAAGCGCGATTTTCGTCGACGCCAGCGCGACGCGAAGACGAGCCACGGTGAGAGACTCGTCCCCTCGAAGCTCTTCGAAACCGTCGCCATCGTCTGAATCGAACGCACCCGCCAGACGAAGTCTGATTTCATTCAATTCGTGCTCGCACGACGTGGCTTTAAACTTCCATCCGTCCGCGTCTTCGCGAAGACGCGCGCACTCCATCGCGAGCTCAGCCAGACGCTTCGTAAGCGCGCGTTCTCCATCCGCGAGCGCCTCCTCGCGCGCTCGCGCAGAGGTTTCTCGCGCGCGCAAGACTCGATCTAATCGTTCGACCAACGCTTCGGCGTGCTTTTCGCTCGAAAGCGCAAACCTTTTCGCGTGTTCGTGCGACTGTCGCAACGCCTCGACGTTTGATTGCGCCTCACGCAACTGTCCTCGTAACCCGACCACCGCGGCGCGCTCTTCGTCCAACTCTCGCGCCATCTTCGCCGCGCGATGGTCGCCGCAATGAAGAGACGACGCGCGATGATCGTGTGCATCGCTCCACTCACCGTCGTCATCCGCGCGTCCTCGCCCGCGTCGCCCTCGCCGCTCCCGCTCTCGCAGTCTCGTCAGCTCGGACACCTCGGCCCGTAGTCGCGATATGACGACGTCTTTATCCTCCAACGCGCGCAGCGCGCGCAGGGACGTGCGCTCGAGTTTCTCTTTCAGCGCTCTCTCCGTCGCGCCCTCATCTCGACGCTCGTCATCGTCTCGATTCAGCACCACGTCTTTTAAAATGCCGCCACCATCGTCGTCAGCCATCGCCTGTCCCGTCGACCGACGAACCGACGATCCGGCGCGCGCGCGTCGACGCGTCCTCGAACGCGTCTTCTCTCCCTCGCGCGTCTTCCCTCCCTCGCCGCCGCGCGGTCGAGGACTGCCGTCGCGACGCGGACGGTTGAAAGAGGCGAGACAGCCGTGAATCAATCTTTCTCCCCTTCATTCTTCGCGCACGACCTCTGGACCGTCGGACCGCAGACGACGACGGGGAGACGGACGTCCCGTCATGGACGCACTGGGCGCGTACGGGAGCGAGAGCGAGAGCGAGGGAGAGGAGAACGCACCGCGCGACCGCGACGCGAGGGACGACGACGGCGACGACGCGTTCGTCGGACCGGCGCGGCCACCGCCGCGAGTGATGGACCGACCCGTGGACGGCGGCGACGGCGGCGACGACGGCGACGACGCGTTCGTCGGACCGGCGCGGCCACCGCCGCGAGTGATGGACCGACCCGTGGACGAGCGCGACGGCGGCGACGACGGCGACGACGCGTTCGTCGGACCGGCGCGGCCACCGCCGCGAGTGATGGACCGACCCGTGGACGGCGGCGACGGCGGCGACATCGCGTTCTTGGAAGCGATGTGCGGAGACGCGGAGGACACGAGCGCGGGGACGTCGACGAGCCGACGCGCGTTGGAACCGAACGCCCCGACGCGGCTTCTCGTCGCGCTTCCGGCGGCGGGGGAGGAGACAGAGGAGACGCGGGCGGCGCAGGCGCGCGTGAACGATATCTTTCTCTCGGCGCGGCGCGCGGGGAAAACGCCGAGCGAGCTGATGTTTACGTCTAGTTCTTTCCGAAACCCAGAGTTTATGGAGAATTGCGCCAGAGATGGCGTCGTGGCGGAGTGCGCGTTCGCCTCCGGCGCGCGCGTAGCCGTCGACGACGAACCGTTGGACGCGAGCGACTTCTATCGCGCGCTCGCGGAGGAACAGAAGCGCGTGACGGAAAAACATCTCGCAGAACGAAACGGAATAGCGTTTCAGAGCTCTCGACCGTCGACGGTGAGCGATGAAGACGCTCGAAAGGCGGCGGTGAATTCCGCCATCGCCAAGGCTCGAGTCGAGGCGCGCATAGCTCTGCAGCGGGCTGGGAAGTAGCTCGCACGGAATAGATCTTCGTAGCATGATAAATAGCACTAGAATTTTCCAAAGCGAAGAAACGAGGTTTGGTTTCAATCATAAAATATCGTTTCGTATCGATTTCAATGCGACAATGCGTCGAAAAAATGTTTAATAAGAAATCGCGTCGACTATTGTGAGCGACGTATTAAATCGTATCTTGGTGCCGGGAGGTGTCATCCATCGACCAGCCAGATCGGGTCGGCGACGCTTAGTACGCCGACAACGTGGTTTGAGTGTTCGAGGAGAGCACGTTGGACACGAGATCGCGGGATTGGTGCGGGTGCGCGTCGGCGGACATTCCGTAGTCGTACTTCATCTTCTTGCACATGTCATCAAACGACTTGGCGGAGATCAAGCGGCACTTTTGGTCCACTTGCCACGTGATTTGGTACGGAGAGCACGAATCGACGTTGTTGTAGCTGCGACCCGTCGTCGAGCCAGAGTACACGGTGACATCGTTCAAGTTGAGGCTGGCCGCGGCGCCCGTGGTGCCCGGGAAAGATTGGAGCATGCCATCCATGAGGTTGCCGCTCGGCAAATCGTACGCGGCATCGTTGACGATGTGGAACACTTGGCCGCGGACGACGACGGTCGGGTTGTTTTGAACGGCGAAAGCGCCGCCGAGGCCGTCACCCATAGCTTTACCGCCGGAGGAGTACACGTAGTGCAACTCGTACGTCTTACCGACTTCGGTTTCCTTGCAGTATTGGAAGTCGTACGCCGCCTTTTGCGCGGAGGTCAACGCGCTCACGGCGGCGACGTCGTCGCAGTAAAAGCCGTACTCGGTGTCGCCGGAGAGAAGTTTGCGGCTCGTCGTGTGCAACTTGTCGTATTCACCCGAAGACTTGTGCTCCGCACCCAAGTGGTAGTGCGTGTTCACGTGCTTCAAAGTGCTCACGGAAGCGTGATGGGCGACCGATTTCGCGACGCCCGTGCCCGCGGAGTACGAGGGGGAGACATCTCTCGGAGACTGCGGCTGCGCGTCGGCGCACTTGAGCTTCGCCGCCGGCGCCGGAGCGGCCGTCGGAGTGTCCCACTTATCCTTCAACGTCGGGTACGAGATACCGATCGTGAGCGCGGTGCCGACGATCGCGCCGACGGCGACCGCCGCGAGGGTCTTGGTGAGCGTATTGGACGCGCCGCGCTTTTCGGCGGTGACTTCAGCGATAGAGGTCATGGTTACGGACGTGTGCGTGCCCTACGAGTATACGAGTGGTGTTTGGTCGTGCTTTCGGCGACGGAATGTTCTCGTCGACGCGCGCGTGCGGTGGTGTGACGCGTCGCGCGCGTATCATCGTCATCGGCATCGTCGGCGCCCAGCCACCCCTCCTCGTGATGCCGTTTCGTGTCGAGCCAATCAAAACGCACGCTGCGCCGCGCGCACCAATCGAACGCGCCGACGTTTCGAGACGAGACCGTGGCGATGTACCCCCCTCCGGCGTCTTTTCGGAGATCACGGGGTCCTCGAGAGGATGGATGAATTGAATGCAATGTATGCGGTCGGTCGGACACATGGTGATTCCATCATGCATGCGGTCGGTCGGACACATTTTGAAAAACAAAAGACAGCTCGCCGGCGATCGATCGACCGCGGCGATCGACCGACCGCGGACGACGACGACGATGGATGGCGTCGAGTGTCGGGAGTGCGTCTTCATCTTTGTGTCGAAACTCCCCCGACGAGGCGGTGACGACACACCTCGACTCGACGCTCGCGAGGTTGGAAAACTAAACACTCGAGCGGATATACACGCATCGCGCGAGTCGTACGCGCATCGACGCGCGCGCGGGACTTGAGGGGGTCTCACGCGCCGGCGATCGATCGGTTTCGGCATTTCGGGGGAACAACCAACGGACGTGTCGAAAACGGACGATCTCGTCTCGTGATCGTCGACGCGCGCGCGATCGTGTAAAAACTGGTGTGGGTGAGCGTAGGAGGACGTGATCTCTCCACATGGCTGGTAAGAAGGCGTCGAGCGGCGGTCGTGGCAGCGCGAAGTCGACGCCCGTGAAGCAAAAACAGATGAAGAACAAGAAGGCGTGCGACGTGTCATCGGCGCCTTGTTCGCCGGCGGGACGCGGAACGCCGCGGCGTGCGATGGCGAACAAGGCGGTGGAGAGGATGAAGGAGATGGCTGTCAAGACAGAAGACATGGATGAGGACGATGCTTTCGACGGGGATGAAGATTACGATCAGGCGCCGACCGCGCGGGGAAGAACGACTCCCAAGAAGTTCAAAGCGCGCGTCGTGAACGGCTCGGCTCCATCGACGCCGATGAGTAAGAGGTACGTTACGATAGTTCTTTTCGTACTTTGGCGAGCGTGGACGCATCCATCGAGGCATCTGAGCTCGGCACGCAATCGGCGCGAGAGATTTCTCAGCGACGTATCTTTTTTTCCCGCCAAAATTTACCGAGCGGGTTTAGCGGCGTAAACGAGGGATAAAACCCTCGTTCGCGCGCACCCTCGAGTGTGCGATGACTGACGACTGTTCAATCTTATTTCCTCGTTGGATTAGATCTCCCGGAGGCACGCCGCGCAAGAGCAGACGAGACAACGACAGCGGCAGCGAAGGCTCAGGCGGCAGCGGAGGTAACCCAAGAACTCAACTCGCAGAACATTTACCAGTCATCTCGAATATCGGTGACATGTTTGAAGATCTCGTTAGTCGCGTTCCTGGTATCGAGGCGTTTTTGGGCGCGATGACGAGACCTCTCCGAGTCGCGACGATGTGCTCTGGCACCGAGTCTCCACTTCTGGCGTTGGATAAAATCGCGGACGCGACGGAGAAGCTCTATGGTAACAGAATGGCGATTGATCACGTGTTTTCTTGCGAAATTGAACCGTTCAAGCAAGCTTACATCGAGCGTAACTTTGCTCCGCCTATTCTATTCCGTGATATTCGTGAATTGGGTGGCGACCAAGCGACGACGGCGTACGGCGCCAAGGTTGACGTGCCGCACACCGTGGACATGCTCGTCGCGGGTACGTCCTGCGTTGACTACTCGAACCTCAACAACGAACGGAAGGGACTTGAAGCTCAAGGTGAATCTGGTCAGACTTTCCGTGGCATGATGAATTGGATTCGTAAAAGTCAGCCTCCCATCATCATTCTGGAGAACGTGTGTAACGCACCGTGGGATCAAGTGCAGAAGAAATTCGAAGATGAAGGGTACTTTGCGCGCTTCATGCGTGTTGATACCAAACGCTTCTACATTCCTCACACTCGCACTCGTGTCTACCTGTTCGCGTGCAAGGCTGATAACCCGTCCATCGTCGAATCGTGGAAGGCATTGGTCAAGTCGCTCGAGCGTCCGGCGAGCGCGACACTCGAGGCTTTCCTCTTCGACGCTGATGATCCTCGAGTGCACGAAGGGCGCCGCATGCTCGCTCGACCGGGTGAAGATTCGACGCGAGCGAACACTGACTGGGGTAGATGTGAGTCTCGCCATCAGCGCGCGCGCTTGGAAGAAGGTCTCGGTCAGCGCCGACCATTCACGCATTGGGACGGGGGATGCACGCTTCCAGATTTCGCTTGGAACGACTGGGGTAAAGCGCAAACGGATCGCGTGCTCGATTTGATGGATATCGATTACTTGCGTCTCGCTCAGCTGGACATTGACTCGATGCACAAGACTCTCGTCTGGAATCTCTCTCAGAACGTCGACCGCACCACCGGATCCGTCGCGCCGGGCATTTGTCCGTGTCTGACGCCTTCCATGGTGCCGTTCGTCACCAACCGCGGTGGACCGCTCGTTGGCATCGAAGCTTTGAGTTTGCAAGGCATTCCGGTCGATGATCTTCTTCTCACGCGTGAAAGTGAGAACCAAATGAGCGATTTGGCGGGTAACGCGATGACGACGACCGTCGTCGGCGCGTGCATGCTCGCGGCGATGACGCTGATGACGGACACTCTGGCTGGTAAGAAGCACAAGACTGCGAAACGCGCGTTGAAACTTGATGCCGATTCATCTGTTAGTACTCAGACGATGCAAGGTTCTTTGACCGTCGTCCAAGCCGCCGCTGCAAAGAAAGAGGAAGTGATGGGCCAAGACAAGTTGGTCAAAAGGCCGTTGGATTTGGGTATGAAGCCGATACCGCTCAAGGAGTTGCTCAGCAAAGCGAACAGATCTGCGCGTTTGTGTGTTTGTGAAGGTGAGACCGGTACCACGGACGCTGATTCTCTTGTCATCTGCCGTGACTGTGAGCACACGTGCTGCATCAGGTGCTGCGGTCGACCGGAGCACAACTACGCGGAGCACGTCGTCGATCGCATCCTGCCCGAGGATTTCAAGGAGCAACTGAAGAACTCATTGCCGATGCATATGAAGTTGGACATGAGCTCTGCGAAATTCACCAAGCCGAAGCAAATCTTGCCAGATCTCTGGGAGGAGTGGCAGAGCGCGATGAAAGCGATCGGAGAGGCTGATTTCTTGTTCCGCGGTATGAAGAGAACAAACGTCTGGCGCGTGTACTATTCGTGTGCGTCCGCAGATCATGTCCGTCTCGAACTGCGAATCGCTCCCAACTCGGCAGAGTGGTTGGTGTTTGTCGATCCTTCTATCAAAAGAGGGAAGGCGGCAGAGTTTTATCAGCGACCGATGATGCGCATGCTTCTCAACAACTCTGCGAAGAGCGTGTTGGATGGCTCTTGGGAGTACTTCTCACCAGAGTGCGCCGCCGTTCCCATCGTCATCGAAGGCAAAGGTGAGCTCGAAGATTCCTGGCAGATCAAGCTTGGCATGCAAACGGAAAGCAAGATCAATGGTGAAGTGAATTGGGCGCAAAAGCGTTGGAGTCAGTACGAGATCAAACTCAAAGATCCTAAGAACGCGGCGGCGTTTGATCGCGACATCGCTGGCACGTATCAACTCCACGATAAGTGCGATGCCGCGCAGAGTTCGTTGCACAAGCGCATTGGAAACGCACAAGATGGTCGAAACATGTACTTTTTCATGGATCCGCGTCGTAATCAAAAGGGCGACTTTGACTACTTTGTGTTCGCTGACAACCATCGACGATTGATGTACGGCGAAGATCGCATGGAGACGGCGCACTTGGATTTCATGAATCTCGGCAAACCTGCATCAACGGAGCGTTTCCGCCCGAGCGAAAAGAAAAAGGTTGAACACATGGCTTACAGTTTCGGCACGTGGACCAGCTTGTCTCCGAAGGTGACTCTCGCGCCAGCTGTTGCGAGCGCCGCCGTCGTTTTGACCCCGCCGGTGAACGCCGTACCGACTCAAGGTGAACACTCTTGCGCGAAATCGGTCGCCATCATGCGCTGCTCAGTGCCGTTGGCCGATGTTGACGCTGATTTCTGGCCAGGCAACGGTTACGAGACGTTGCGTTTGGATAAGAGTCACGCCACTTTCCAACGTTTGGAGTGGTTTACATCTCGCATGGAACTTCCCAAGGTTGTCGAAAAGTGGAATGAGCTGAAGGATGACCACGCCATGACGTGCGACAAGTTTGCCTGTCCTCGTTGTGCGCCGACTCCTCCCAATCTTATCTGGAGCAAGCAAGTGGGCTCGCAGAAGGTTCAAGCTCGTGAGGATCCTCTTCAAGCCGCGAAGTACGAACAAGCGTTGAAGTGCCGTCCAGCGCCATTCGTCGTTCAGTGGACTCGTGAAAAAATGACCGGTAACTTGATGATCGCGGGCAATCCAGCCACGCTGGTCCATCGCGCGCTCGCGCTCGTCGCGCCATCCAGTGTTCGTGGCATCGAATCGACCGAACCGAAGATGTCGTGGAGAATCGTGCGTCACGACGATCGCCCGATGGACGACTTTGGCGAGTTCACGTTGAAGAGCAATCGACACGACAAGCAAGTTTCGCAACCACCGAACTGGAGCAAGAAGTACCCGCTGCGACCGGAACAGTTGCGTTCGCTCGGTTGGATGATTCAGCAAGAAGTCAATGATAAACCGTTCGTGGAGGAAGAAATCTCAGAAAAGGTTCTACCGGCTCTCGGTCTTCGAATGGACGGCATGGCGCAAGTCTCGAAAGTGATTCGTGGCGGCATCGTGGCTGATCAAGTTGGCTATGGGAAAACTGCAATCTCTATCGGTGTCATCTTGGCGAATCAACTCAAGTTCCCCACTCCCAAGCAAGCCAAGGTTGATGCTCCAGTCAAAGCCATTCCGACCAAGGCGACGCTCGTCATCGCCCCGTCGCAGTTGCTCCGCCAGTGGCCGCGCGAGGTTGAGAAATTCTCGGCGCGAGGCTCGTTGAATACGGTTGTTCTCAAGACTATGTCTGATCTCAATGCTTTGACCGCACGTGACGTGATGGAAGCGGATGTCGTCATCGTCGCGACGACTCTTTTCCGTTCTTCTCTTTACTTTGAACGTCTCGCTCAGCTCGCTGGCAGACCGTCTCTTCCAGATCCAAAGTCATCGAGTCAGGCGCGTCACTTCACCAGCGTTTACAAAGACACTGTCAATAGTCTTGAAGAACAAGTGTTGCGTCTCACGGACAAGAACCAGGGCGTGAGCGAGGTTTCCAAGCATGTTCGACGCGGCGTGTCCACCCTCAGTGACGTCGCCGTCACGGCTGCTCCAAAACGTCTCAAGGGTGCAAAACTCATCGAGGTGACGCAGAAGGCTGGAGGTGAAGGCTATGAATTCGTTGAAGCAATGCACAAGGAACGCCAACAGAGTTTGAACAAGGAGAACATCCAGAAGCCAATCAATGCGGTTACTGAAAGCGCTCCGACGACTCCGAGCAAGCCGAAGAAGACGCCGACCAAGAAGACGCCGACCAAGAAGACGCCGACCAAGAAGACGCCGACCAAATCACCCATGATTTCTCCGAAACGAATGTCCGCGCGTAATACGCCGCGCAAGAACTACAAGGAAGATGATTGCATGGAGACTGACGACGAGATCTCCGACTGGGACGACGACGAGTCGCTTGAAGACAGCGATAGCGAGCAGTTTGTGCAAAAAGCGACTCCCAAGCGGAAGCGCGTTTCCAAGCCTCGCGCTGAAATCGACGCAGACGGTAACAAGGATCACTGGGGACTTGAAAGCGCGCAAGCTCAATACGACTGGCGAGACATCAAGTGTGTGCCCGTGGAACTCTTCCATTGGCGTCGAGTGATTGTCGATGAGTTTACGTACCTCAAGCCGTCTGATAAGGCTGTCGTCTTGGGTCTTCAATCCGAAGCGCGTTGGTGTTTGTCAGGAACTCCCCCGGTCGGCGACTTCGCTGACATCAAGGGCACAGCTGCTCTGCTCGGCATCAATCTTGGCAGCGACGAAGTTCCGCGCTTCAACAAGTCGGAAATCACCAAGGTTGAGACGTTCCAGTTCTTCAAAGAGAAACCGACGCAACACTGGCATAAGCGTCGCTGGGAGGTGGCGCAAGATTTCTTGGACCGATATATGAGACAAAACATCGCTGAGATTGACGAAATCAAGTACAAGGAAGATGTCTGCGAAGTTCAGCTGCGCCCCGCGGAGCGCGCCATCTATCTCGAGCTCGATCATTATTTGCAGTCAATGGACATGAAGGCGAAGAAGAAAAAGAAAGCCGAAGGTGATCGTGACGCACGTCTCGCGGCTGTGCTCGGTAACTCGTCTTCCGCTGAAGAAGCTCTTCTCAAGCGCGTCGCGCACTTTGAGTTGGATGATGAAGCTGGAACCGCTCTCCGAACTTGCCAAGATATCGTCAACGTCAGAAAAGCGCAGCAAGAGGACTGCCTCACCGAGTTCGGTGTCGCCATCTTGAAGGGCCGCGCCATGTTGAGCCAAATGTCTCAAATGCCCGATTTCACTGAAGAGGACAACCCGTTCATTCGTTGGGAGAACGGCGTCGAAGGCGAAGGCATCGGTGATCCCACAGCGGACAAACTCCTCAGAG
>Ga0181569_10002659_pt1 | contig 14073 bp, 25 predicted proteins | sample 101ome_19_FD_132452 | JGI IMG/M metagenome (GOLD analysis project Ga0181569, IMG submission 132452) | Coastal salt marsh microbial communities from the Groves Creek Marsh, Skidaway Island, Georgia - 101405AT metaG (megahit assembly) | ecosystem: Environmental > Aquatic > Marine > Intertidal...
GGTCTCGCGTTCTCCAACTAAGCTTTTTTCAGCGTAAATATTTAAAAAAATTACTCAAATATTAACATTTTTATCATAAATCTTAATATTTGATTGGCTTTCTTTTATGTATGTAATCAGTACCCCTTCGGCTTACAGCACGTGTACTCGTATCGGCCCTTTGACGTGTCGTCGGGATTTTTCTTGAAACGCACGGACGTCAATACTTTGTCGTCGCTGTCGCAATCAATGACGTGCGAGAGGATGTCAGCCACGTCCATGTATTCAGACGTTTTCTCTTCACACTCGTTGTCGTCCACGAGACCACCGGCACACTTGTATCGCAACGACACCTTCGTGTCATCGGAAGACGGTCGAAACTTGTACCCTTGCAGTGCCTTGGAACCACAGTCCATGCGTTGGTTCGCCATGTCTTCCATGTAGTTCCCAGACTTTGTGTCTTCGATGTTGTCTCTGATGTATCCAGAGTTGTTCATGTCGTCCATGTTAAACATGCATTTGTATTTGTGTACGTTCCCGTCTTGAACCCTCACACCCGTGAGCGCACTGTTTTCCCCGCAATCCACGTCAGCCTCATAGATGTCATCCACACCGGCGTTCGTCAGTTCACCGCCGAAGTATGTCTTCGGGGGCACCACGTACTTATCAAGGAGGACCTTTTCGATGATTTGAATTTCATCCATGGTCAGCTCACGCGAGTACACAAGGATTTCACCGATGGCAAAGTCTGATTCCCAACCCGACTTGATGTTCACACCAATGTTCTCGGGTAAGCCCTCGCCGTAGTGCAAACCACTGAGTCTGATGCCGTTTGCGCGATACATGTCTCTTTGGTCGCACGAGACGACCCACCCGTCGCCGTAGTGGTCGATGTGTTCCGTGAGCACGTTGTCGTGTTTGGCCACTCCAGACTTGCCGTCGTCGTGTCCAGAGTACCAATCACCCTCACTACTGGTGAAGATTCGCTTTTTGGAGTCTCCGTTGTACTTGGCCACCGTGAAGAGAGTGTATCGGCGGTCAAAGAGTCCAGCGGGGAGGGTAAACTTCGTGAGAGTGTCCCCCGTGACTTGTTTTTCATCCGAAGACTTGGTGAGTGTGCCGAGGACATCGAAGTCTTTGCCCCCCTCCGTGTCTTTCCACTTTCTCGCGGTCTCGTCGTACCCACTCGGGAGATATCGAGCCGAGAGGCCGCCGACATCCGCGATTTTCTCTTCCGGGGAAAAAGTTGAGGGTGCATCTTTGCACGTCGCCCCGTCCCACACGCACGGTGAGATGCACGTGGCTTCCGTGGTTTGTGCACTGCACGCCGTGTTTGCACTCGGTGTTTCTTCATCTTCACTTTTCTCATAAAAGAAAAAATAATACGCCACAGCACCCAAGACGGCGAGGGCCAAAACGAGGATGATGACTGTTCGTTGACTCACACCACCACCACCACCCCCGGTGTTCGCTACAATCTGGGTCTGGGGGTCCATATTAATTAAACCTTAGAAAATATATTCATTCATAGCGATGAATATCTATACTGATGGAAGTTGTTTGGGAAATCCAGGGCCTGGGGGGTGGGCGTGCACGTGCGACGCGTTCGAACTCTCCGGTGCCGACGAACACACCACGAACAACATCATGGAACTCACAGCCGTCGAACGGGCGTTGGAACGTTGCGTCGAGGAAGGCATCGACCGAGTGACCTTATGGACCGACAGTTCCTACGTGAAAAACGGGGTCACGTCGTGGATGGCAAATTGGAAAAAGAATGGATGGACGACAGCAAAGAAGACGCCAGTGAAAAATAAAGAACACTGGGTGCACATAGACACTTTACTTGAACGGATGAGTGATGTCCAGTGGCGATGGGTGAAGGCGCACAACGGCCACCCACAGAATGAAAGGGTCGACACCCTCGCAAGGGAACAGGCGAAAAATGTGCGCGTAAAATAATGGACGCCACCCACACATGGTGCCCGAAACAGGAACAGCTCCTCGTGCGCTGGGCCGAAAAAGCCGCCGGCTACAGGTGGCTTCACAATCACGCCAGGTTGCACTTCAAGAGGGTGAACGATTACATGTCCTACCCATCGATAGTCATCAGTAGCATTACGGGGGTCGGTGGATTCGCCGTGCTCAACCCCGCTGGAAGCGACAACACACACAGTGGAACGAAGGATAAAATTTTAATAGTCCAGTATTTTTTCGCGTTTTTAAACGTACTCGGTGGCATCCTCACATCGCTCTCGAAATTTTCACAGAGCGCGCAACTCGCGGAAGCGCACTCCGCGATGTGTGTGCAGTATTCGAAATTTTACAGGAACATCGACATGGAGCTGTCCTTGGACCCCGAACACAGACAGGACGTCATCGAGTTCGTCAACACGTGTCGACAGGAGTACGACCGCCTGTTGGATGACGCCCCGGACATTCCCGCGAACGCCATCATCCAATTCAACTTGGAGTTTCCGGAGAAAGATAATAAACCAGATGTGTGTAATGGCCTTAGTATATTGGGAACTGATGATATTGAAAAGCACGATAGAGCCATGAAGAACTGGATGAGCACGCTATTTGCTTTAAGACGCAAGAGGAGTCGAGAATCCCTCTCAAATGCATCTTCGTTAAAGTTATGATGGTATGATTTGCTAAGGAAACGACCATGGAACACTTTCGAACAGTCCTGCAAGCGAACAACTACGCCCCGTCGACCATCGACATGTACTGTCGACGACTCCGCAAGAGTGGGGTGAACCTCAACAATAGGAGGGCCGTCCACCGATACCTCTCATCCAGACGCGTCGACCTGGAAGGGGACGGGCAGGGCAATGACTATCGCGCGTTCCTCCTCTACGACCGATTCCTCCACAACTCCGATTTACCGGGAGGACACCCAACGTATCAGAGGAGGGCAGACCTCACGATTCGCGACGCGTGTCTGGCACAGACTTCGAAGGAAGACCTCCTGCGCTGCTGGTGGCTTCACCAAGTTCAGGGGTACTCCCCGGGTGTGGCCGCGACCTACGTGAGAGATGCCAAGCGCGAACCAGTCAGTGACCGACACCGCTCCGTGTACAGGGCCAAGTGTGCGCTCGAACGATTCGACATGAATCACATATTCATCACGGACAAGGTGGTGAGGGACTATTTTCAAACATTGTAATAAATAACCCCCAGTCCCGACCACCACACACACACTTAAGAAAATATGGGATACGCACCGGTGTACGATTACCGTTGGGGATGTGGGGTGAAGCAGGTCACTGACCGAGCCATTTTGAATGATGCGAAAAAGGTCATCATTAAAAATGGGTCCAAGAAGGAAATCGACCACATCCCAAAAGTGGGCGACTACGGCATTCACGGGGGGGTCCTTCAGGTCATGCGCGGAAAGAGGGTCATCACGTATCATTAAAAGAACCACCACCACCGGCGACGACGTGGCGGCGGTGGGTCTTGACACGGACACGGGTCTGGGTCGAACTCGTGGGGCACGTGGCGCACTCTGTCATTCGAGGCCACCTCCCTGTAGTGGCGGTCATGAAACACCGGGTACTGTCTCGTGCTATACATGCGATTCTTGAATAACTCTCTACCATTCATGTACGTTGTAATCGTATATTTAGAGGTTCCGACCCGAATCTTTTTCATCATCCCTGGAACGACTCTCACCACCTGCACATTGTTTGTGTCCCCTTGGTCAAACTCAGCACCAGCCTGTCCCTGGAAGGCACCGAGTGTTATTTTTTTCAAAAAACTCCCCCTAACATCCCTGATTTCGAGTTCCACAAAGTATTTACTTTGATTATAAATACGTATATCCCTCGAGAAACACTTCTTGGACCTGACCACCCCGGGCTCTTTCCTGTACTCGTCGTCCATTGCATCGCGTGCGCAACACAATAACATAGTTTTATATTAACATGAGAACAAAAACGACGACGAGGGAACAGACCTGGAACACCCCCCTCAAGGCGTTCCTTCGGGAACACGGCTGGGAAGACCTCGCGAACCTGGTGCACTACGATCACGTGATCACCGACGCCCGCGAGTTGACACGGGACCCCGACCGCGTGAAAATTATATCAGAGTATCTTAAGAACCGATGGAGGTCGTGACCTACGCGAATAAATCACATGGCCTCTTTGAAGAGCTGGTGCACAACGAATTCGACGTGCCCGTTCGGGTGTTGGGATGGGGCACGAAGTGGAACGGGTTCTTGGACAAGTACAAGGGCATGGTGGAGTACCTGCGAGAGAAGGAGGACGATGACATCGTGATTTTCCTCGACGGGTTTGATACAAAGATAAATAAAGACCCCAAAGATGTCGTGGCGATGTTCGAAGCCTGTGATTGTAAGATGTTGGTGTCCATGGACCCAGCACCGTATGGCCCACTCACAAAGACTGTGTTTGCGACGTGTCGGGCAGAACTCACCGCGAACTCGGGTTTGTACATGGGTTACGCGAAATACCTCTTACAAGTTCTCGAAGACGCGCTTCAGATGTCGTGTGAAGACGACCAGAGGAATCTCAATACCTTGTGCGGAAAGTACGATTTCATCAAGGTGGATGAGGAGAAGAAGATTTTTGAAAACATTACACCATTTAACATGCACAAAAAATCCGACGCAGTCTTCGTGTCCTATCCAGGTGCGCTCAACATAGACCGAATTTATCGCGCACTCAGAGAATATTCTCAGTTTTTCAAATATCAATTCATCGTGTCAATAATTATTTTGTTGCTTATTTTACCGAAAAAATATAAGTTTTTACCATTCTACATAGGTACTCTGTTTGTTACCTTTTATGTTCTAAAGGCTGATAAGACGTGCACGTGAAATGTGGATTTGCATTTTAACAACCTCGTCGTTGACTACTACCTCATTTCTCGCCTCGTGTGCATCTTAATTAGAGTCATCGCGCGTTTCACAAATAACAATAAAGCATGAACGTCGGCATCATAACACCCGGAAGAATTTCCCCTGGAGTGAACACGTGCATCACGGAAATCGCACTTCAGGAGAAACAGAGGCACAACAAGGTCGTCGGCGTCGTCGAGGGATGGCGAGGTCTGAACCATGGATTCATGGAGGAGCTCTTCGTCACCGGGCAGGCGAGGAACGAACCGGGCTCCATCCTTCACACCTCGCGGGAACACCTCAACCTCAAGTTGGCGAAGAGGCACCTTCTCACCTTCGACCGACTCTACTGCATCGGGGACATGGAAACTCAGAAGGAGGCGCGAAGCATCTTCGCCGCGGACCTCCCGCTCAGCATCGTGGGCATCACCGGGTTCGGCATGCAATCGAAGATTGAGGAGGTGTCGCGGTACATCAGGAAGTGCCACGTCCTCGCTGAAAGCATCCACGGTGTGGTCTTTCTGGAACTCGCGGAGAAATACGGCGAACTCGCCAGGAACGCGTCCATGTGCGAACCCCACGCGAACGTGGTCATCACACCCGAGGAGGATGAAAACTTCCTGTTCGACGTCCAGAACAACTACGCCATGAATGGTCACTGCGTCGTCGTCGTGAACGCGTGCTGCGACTATCGGTACATCCTCGACGCCCTCAAGGTGTACAACGTCGACACCACCGTGGTACGCCCGGAGTCAACTCTGGACGTGGCCACCCCTTGTGTGTACGACAACGTCCTCTGTGCGCGCATATCGAGGGACGCCTGCTCACACGCGGAGATTCGTAAGAATTTCGTGTGCGATGGAGGTCGCGTGGTCCCGTACGCTTTTTATCCCGAAACTTTATTCTCGATAAAATTTAATGTTGTATAAATACATATGTCTCTTCAGAGTACTCCCACACTTCTTGCGATTGGCGCACTTTCAGTCGCAGGTCTTCTCGCACATGATGGCTTTGACTACTTTGCTAAGACTGAAAACGTGGTCAACGGTCCCCTCATCTACGGCGTCACCATCCTCATGCACAGCGTCTTCGGTGCCAGTGGCGTGACCGAAAAGCCAAAGGCGCTCACCTCCGTCTCGGAAAACCCCCTTTTCAAGTTTTTCACCTTGTTCCTCCTCGCCTTCGCCGCCGTGCGCGATTTCGAAGACACCCTACTCCTCGTCGTTCTCTTCCTCGCCATCACCCAGTTGATTCGCACCAAGGAGGAACGCGAGAGACATCCTACCATCCTTTGATGAGGTCAGATGTGGTCGCTTTGGGAAACTGGCGTGAGAACATCTCCTCGTCGTCGTGCGCGCTGTGTCCTATGGTCGAAGGTCCACTGCGGTCGATGTCTAAGTACTCGCGAAGGTCCCGATAGTAGACGCGCGCACCGTTCGCCACGATGTCTTCAAACTTCAAGTCCACGTGGTTGTTCATGGGGAAAAAGAGGGGGAAATACTTTTTCATGTTTGGGATGTGGAGGAGGTAGCACTTCGTACTCGAAATCCATCGAACCCTATCTTTCTGCACGGCGTCGGGGAGGTAATGGAGGCAGTGGAAAAAGCACGCCTCGAAGTCATCACCTTTCTCCCTTATGAATGACTCGATGTATTGGTGCAACTTTTTCGAGGACTTCACCTTCACGTTGTCTTCGAACACCAGGGCGTACTTGTGTCCGGCTTTCGAAGCTCGGTTCCATATGTCGGCGTGGCCCATCTGACACCCTATGGCACCCAGGTTGAAATAGGTTATGTTCGGACGCACGACCGACGGGTCGTAATGCATCTCCACCGCCTTCTCCATGAATTCACTCTGCACGTGTTCTTCAAATTTCCGCGCCGTCTCCACCACTCTCGTGTCCTGTCCGTACACCACGCGGACCTTTGGACCGTGGGTGTTGTGCTCGAAGAAAACCTTCCTTCGTTCCTCGGCGTCTGGAAGCGTCAGGAGGTAGGTCTCGTACGACCACATCGGCTCCCTGCGTAAAATCAGAAATGCGACAAGAAGAATTACTACTACGACGAGGTACATTATATTACTTAAAGAATAAAATGTTTATAATAGTAGAGCTTCCATAGTGTAGTGGTTCATCACTTTGGACTTTGAATCCAACGACCCAGGTTCGAACCCTGGTGGAAGCTTTGGCCAGCCTTAGCTCAGTTGGAAGAGCAACTGATTGTAGTCGTAATCAAAGCTCAGTGGGTCACTGGTTCGAATCCGGTAGGCTGGACCACTTTCCGTCTTAACTCAATCGGAAGAGTGTGGGGCTGTTAACCTCAAAGTACTGGGATCGAAACCCAGAGACGGAGAACATTGCATTTTTTAAAAAAACATCACCTTTTTTTAAAAAATGTTTAGATTCCTCTTTGGCATGGACCCCGCCCCTGGTCCTCGTCCACCCCCGAAACCCACGATGTTGGTGGAAGCGCGCAACGAGGCGGGGGAGATAGTCCTACTGGAGGTGCCCAAGCCCATCAGAAACGATGCACGTCCAAAATCAATGTTATACGCCTTTCAGAGCCGGACTTTTCTAAACTATGATAGCGAGAGTGATCAAAAATGAACTCGTCGCCGGTCTTGTGCTTGTGCACGCAGTCCGAGAGGAAGAGGGTGCAGTCCCCCGAACCCTCCAAGGTCATGTGATAGCGCAGTTGTAAATTACTCTCCGCCCGATGGGGGGCGATGGTCATCGGACCTTCGATGACGGCGATGACCCCGGTCTCCTTGTCCACCTTTGGAATTGTATCAATAACACTCTGTAAGAATGGGAAATCCTGGACTTTGTAATAGTAGTATCTTGTGCTTTTTGGAAACCATGGGTCCATGTCGTGAAAGTAGTGTCGCTGCACACTCCCCTCCCTTTCGAAGAATTCACGACGTATCTTCCCAAAGTTAAATCCGATGGGCCACAGGTCGAAGGCTTGGTAATACTTTTGACCACAAAAGATGTCCACGAGGGTGTTTCTCATGCCCACCAGCGGTCGCCAGGGGTTTTGAAAGTAGAGTTTGTCGATGGGTGGCTTACAAAAGTCCCAAGCCATGAGACCAAAGGGCACCGCGGCGACGACCCACCACATGAATTAATTTCTCCGCAGATTATAAAAATGCCAGGATACAAGCGCTCCATGTATACCGCCCCTGAACCGACGGAAGAAGCCCCGGACCTGTCCGCGCGTTTCTTCATGCCGACGACGGAGGAAATCCTCATGCTCGTCATCGTGCTCGCCCTGTTCTTCTTGCGCAAGCAGATGACTCAGTTGACCTACGCCGCCGCGCTCCTGGCGCTCATCGGTCTCTACGTGTACCGTAGGGTGGAAAAGGTGGAAAAGTACTGCTCCAAGTGTATGATGTGAACAAAAAATAGTCGTAGATTGTATACATAAATGAAAGTCCGTCTCACGAAGAGTCCGAAGGCTGATAAAAAGTTTCGCGTCATCTTCGTGGACAGTGGGAAATCTGTGGACTTTGGTGGAAAGGGCTATTCCGACTACACCATCCACAAAGACAGGGAGAGGATGCAGCGGTACTTGGTGCGTCATCGTCGACGGGAAACCTGGACCAAGGGGGGTGTGTACACCCCAGGGTTCTGGTCGAGATGGTTGCTTTGGTCGCGCCCATCGTTGGGTGGGGCGAAGCGATTGATGACCAAGAAGTTCGGCATCGCGTTTGTTTAGAAGAAATCATCGGTGCGGTACATCTTCACGGTGTACGCACCATTCTTCCCGAGGATGTCCACACTCTCCTCGCCGTAAAATTCGGGACAACCGATGTCCTCAGTGCACTCCCGGCCTTCGTGGGTCACAGGCACTGGGTACATCTGTTCCCCAGTCGTGGTCGTGTAGTAGTTGTACCTGTCTCTGTACCCCGACGCTTCTTTCCCATAGAGTGGGAGCGTTTCCGAACCGGTTTCGTCCACGAGGAGACCCATCTGCTGCATGTACCCGGGTTTGTACTTCTTGATGGGCGCCCCCCTGTACTCAGGCGCGCGTCTCGGTGGCTCCACCACGACTGGCACCTCCACGGGAACCTTCACGGGGACCTCGACCTCGACCACGCGCGGGTTGTACCACACGTAGATGAGAAGGAGCACTAAGAGCACGATGGCCCCCACGTACACGTTGACGTTTTTATTCTTCATCTATACTATATGGCCGAGAAAAGAAAGTCACAAATGAGAAACGAGGAGGCGGCTCGTCTCGCCCTCGAAGAACACCGGGCGAAGAAGAAGAGGTTGGCGAATGCGAAGGCCTCGGCTGAACGCAGGGCCATGATGCGTCAGATTAACACCGCGGGGACGATGCTCGGGATGAACGTTCGCGGACAGCTCGTCGAACGCAAGTATCAGCGCATGGTGGCCAAAGTCATGCGTCAAGCGACGTACACACCCACGGACTTTAAACAGCTGGGGAAGATTGTTCGTGCGCGTCTCGACAGAAAGTGGGGGGAGGTGGAACGTCTCATCAAAGAGTGGGAAGCCAGTGTGAAGAAGCGCGCGTGCGCCATGAAGAAAGCGGACATGAAAGGTCTCGCCCGAGGTCTTAACGTGAACGTGGCGAACAAGAACACGCGAAAGACCATCTGTGCCAAGATTAAAAATAAATTGTGAGCCCATTGTATACATGACTGCCAAGAAGCTGGCGGATGCAAAGAATTTGTACGAGTACCAGATGAAGCTGGCCAGGTACAAGGATAATAAAATTCCAAACTACATGGCCATGGTAAGAAACAGTCGAGCCCTCCTGTACAACCGGGTGTTGCGTTCATCACAGAACGTCCCTGAGAAGTCAAAGGTTTTCGCGACGGGCATCGCGAACCGGGTGAACGCGGAATCGTCTCCAAGGCGTCTGTTCGAGGCGCTTCAAAAGCTGAACATGTTGAAAAAATCACCGTCTAAGACGACGACCTCGATGGTCGAAGACCTCGCAAAGTCCAGGAATTTCTCAAACTATGGGAAGAAGATGTTGAAATATCAGGGACAGAAGAACTACGCGCAAGCTCTGGTCAAGGCGAAGGCGCTCGTGTCCGAACGCGTCAGGGCTCGCTACGCGCAGCTCACGAAGGCGCAGCGCGATGAAGTGAACAAATACGTGGACATCAACGCGGCAACCAACAAGGCGTCGAGCCCGGCGGTCATGTTTAACGCCCTCGACGAGATGCGTCGGTTCAGAGACCCTATGAATCAGTCGTGGAGGTTCGAGTGAATCTGTATCTATCGAAGATGTGCACGGACTTTCGAAAGTTGAAGTACACAATCATGCACACCGCATCACCGATGTCGTGTTTCCTCTCGTAGGGTATGACTTCACCCTCCGGTAGGTACTTTTCCGCGATGCTCGTGGTGCGCTCTTTCCGCTGCTCGTAGTTGAGGTGTCCGATGCCGAAGTGTGAGTGCATGGACACGGGATTCACCAAGGTCACCTTGTCGCGAAACATGTAGTGCAGGAGAACCTCTATGTTTTGAAACCCCCCGGGAGGCTGTCTCTCGATGAGAATGTGTTCAGCGCTGTCGAACCAGCTCCGGTGTTCGTTGACCATCAATGGCACTAAATCCACGATGTCATTGGTGTGAATGTATTTGTAGTCCTCAAGACTCACCTTTTTCATCGCCGTGATTTCGACTTGTGCGTTCGCGCAGTCTGCCATGACCAAAGCCAAATTATGATAGCCGACATCGATGGCGAGCACCTTGTACATCTGTTATTAAAAAGAGAGACTCCCTTTAATAACATATGTTCATAGTGGAGACCTGCGGTCTCTTGAGTTCTACACTCATATCAGCCATGTTCGTCCCACAAGTGGTACACACTTGGCGTGAAAGAGATGCCAGTGGTTTGAGCTACGGGTTCCTCTTGACGAACCTCGTGGCGAGTGCGTTAGGATTGGTGTATTCCGTGTACTTCAGGGTCGTACCCATGGTCATAGCCAACATCTCGGCATCTTTATTTTCAGTGTCCATCTTATGGATAAAGAGCGAGTGCTCAAAGCCGTGTGCATCTTCGGAGAGTGTTTAATATTTCTTGATACGGTACTTCGCAAGAATCTTCTTTAAGTCATCTTCAACTATTTTAAACCGTTCGAGACGATACTGCGTAAACATCCATAGGAAGAACAGCGTGCTCTTCAGGAGGTTGTTCGCGGCGGTGTCGTCCATCTTGTACACGGGAGAGACGAGACGGTGGAAAAAGGTTTCGTCTTTGTTCTTACCGGTCATGTACGTCTCCAACTGGGTCATGGCGCACGTGTCGTCGTTCACGCTCCAATGGTAGAAGATGAACGGGATGATGAGGGAGTACGTCTGGAGCCATCGTTCGTTGTTAAGGAAGGGGATGATGATGAGACACACGAGAAACACCGCGTGAAGTGTGAAAATTATATTCATCTATTCTAAAATGGAAAAAGATAAAAAAATCCCAAAAATTTGGCACCCACAACAGGAGTCCATCCTCAAGGCATGGGGGGAGAGCGCGGCGTGCTACAGGTACATGCACTACCAGGCCTTCCTTAAGTATCGAAAATCAAACATGCACTACACCCTCCCTGTCATCGTGTTGTCGACGATCACGGGGACGGCCAACTTCGCCCAAGAACAGTTCCCTGATGGGTTAAAACCCTATGTCGCCCCGAGCATCGGTGGACTCAACCTCATCGCCGGTCTCATCGCCACCATCGCACAGTTCTTAAAGGTGAGCGAGTTGATGGAGGCCCACAGAGTGGCCGCGATGCAGTTCGGCAAGTTCTCTCGCGTGGTGCGTTTAGAACTGGCCCTCCCCCTCGTGGACCGCAGTCGCGACGGCGCGGACATGGTCGAACTTCTCAAAGGGGAGTACGACGCCCTCATCGAACAGAGCCCATCGGTGCCACAGAACGTCTTGGACCTGTTTGAACGAGATTTCCCATCAGACGACGACATCACCAAACCAGAAATCATTAACATCAAACCCATTCAAATGTTCAACGGCATCGCGGAAAACTCCGTGGTCTCTAAAATCAAGGGACTCATTCCCACTGATAAAAGTAAAAAAGAACTCGTGGAAGACCTCTCGAAGTTGCGCACGTCTGTGGATGAAAACCCACTGCCAGCGAAGACGTACTTCAAGAAGGTCGTGGGCGACGTCATCGCACAGAGACAGCAGGATGAGACGAAGAGGGAGTTGGAGGAGTTGCGCGGGAAAACACAGGTGTCGAAGAAGAATCAAAAACTCGAGGAAGAACTCAAACGTCGCGCGGAACTGATGGAAGTCGCAGTAGAATCACCACCAGAATCACCAGAAGAAGGAGATTAAAAACCACCGCACCGCACAGGTAAGGGAACATTTTCTTTTTTAAAGGGGTCAATACCTTTTCTTCTAGTACCTCCATTGCCTGGTCGGTGAGGTCTTTATTATCACCGGGCATTATGGATAGGTATATTAAAATCATCCCACAAAAAAAGAAACCCCCTGATGATGCGACGAATCTACACGTCCAACGCATCGCGCGGTTCAAACGGTGTCTCGAGGAAAACAAAAACGTGTTCATCTACGGTCCCTGTGGCACGGGGAAGACGTTCATACGAGAAAGAGGCCTGGATGAATCAAACGGCGTGGAACTGAACGTGGACCTCCTCAGGTCGAAGAGCGTGTTCTCGGACCTCATCAAAAACAGCGATAAACACCTGTACATCGAGGATTACGAACCGGACTCCCTCATACTGAAGGGAACCATCGAACGCGTGAGCGATGGCCAACGACTCACGAACGGGTCTCTCGTGGTCGTCTCCACCCACCTGTGCATGTATCCAAATTTTGAACTCATCACCGTCCCGAGGCACGACCCACAGGACATGGCCAAGTTGGACCTGAAGAGGTACGACCGCGCCGCGGCGGTAAGGTCAAGGGGGAACATACGCGATTACTTTCACTATCTCGACGGGTGCGATGAAAAAGACGTCTTCGAGTCCCCGAAAGAGGTCATCCATCGCATCTTGTGCGAGAAGGATTACAAGTTCAGGACCGAGACGCTCTCCGAACACGGGCACATGTGGTCCATCTTTCAAGAAAACTACCTCGACAGCGCCGACGTGGACTTCGGCAAGGTGGCCACCTCTTTTTCCGACGCCGACCTCATGGACACGAGCATGTACAGCACGCAGGGTGATTGGCACGTCATGCCATTCTTCGCGAACGCCGCCATGTCCTTGCCCAGGTACTACATGCGCGCACCTCTCAGAGAAGACACCCTTCGCCCTGGGGCGTCGTGGACGAAACACGGCAACTACAAGATGCGTCGAAGGAAACTGCACAGCATACAAATTAGAAACAATAGCATCAGCATAGAGGCGCTCTGTCTTTTACAACGCTACGCAGGGTTGGGGTACATCGATAAATTACGCGCCTACGACATAACCCCTCAAGATTTCGATACGATGAATCATCTGTGCATCACGACTAAATTAAAACCAAGGGACGTCAATTCAATTAAGAAACGACTCAATGGCTAACGAAGAGGAAGAAGAAGTCGTCGTGGAGTGCACGAAGGTCGTCGGGAACGAGATGTTTTACTACGGCGACATCACCAGCGAGAGCATATTGGACTTTACGGAAAAGTTTCGAAAGTTGGAGAGTGGACTGCTGAAGATGAGCGCGGACATCATCGGGTTCACCCCCAGCGTGCGTGTGAACATCATGAGCGACGGGGGAGACCTCTTCGCCGGGTTCACGGCGATGAACATCTTACAGAGGAGTCGCGTGCACGTCATCACGGTGGCCCACGGGGCGTGCTGTTCCGCCGCCACGTTCATGCTTCTCGGTGGTAAGGAGCGGCGCATCGGCAGGAACGCGCACATCCTCATTCACCAGCTCAGCACGGGGTCGTTCTGGGGGAAGTTCGAGGAGATGAAGGATGAGATGCGCACGGCCTCGAAGCTGATGGACATGATTCGTCGCACGTACTTTGAACACACGAAGATTCCAGAGAAGAAGATGAAAAAACTCCTCAAGAGGGACATCTATCTCGAACCGGAGGAGTGCATCAAGTATGCCATCGTTGACGATTACGACTGACGTCGACGTATCGCTTGTACAGTAAGAGTACACATAGGATTATAATAACAATGATGAACGTGTTCAAATTTAGCGGTGGCCCCGTGGGTTCGGGTGTCAGTCGCTCCATGCGTCCGTAGTTCACAACAGGGATCATCTATA
>Ga0181569_10002660_pt1 | contig 14070 bp, 11 predicted proteins | sample 101ome_19_FD_132452 | JGI IMG/M metagenome (GOLD analysis project Ga0181569, IMG submission 132452) | Coastal salt marsh microbial communities from the Groves Creek Marsh, Skidaway Island, Georgia - 101405AT metaG (megahit assembly) | ecosystem: Environmental > Aquatic > Marine > Intertidal...
AGAGCCGAAACACATGGATAGCTGTCTTAGTTACGCTCGAGTTACCTCTAGGCAATTAATACCTAAGTCCCCCTTTAGGGGGCTTTAGGGGGCTTTAGAGGTTTAGGGCTTTAGGGCTCGGTGATATCTAGAAAAGTAAAAACATGGCTGGCCATCGTCCGTGTGTTCCGAACGTCTCTAGCCAGTGAGATCCGAGTGCTGGGTAAATTTTTTTCCGATTCAACGAATCCAGTATTGATAATGTGGGTGGCTTAACGTATTGACATAAATCAACATAAGTATGATATTCTAAACGAAGTATAAAAAATAAACAGGGAGGAATTTTCATATGTTAGGTCCAGTAATAGGTGCAGTAATAGGTACAGCAAAAGATTCTTGCGGTTGTGCCAAGAGAGCTTCTGGGTATGGTTCGGACATTGCTGGTGGCTGTAGTAGAATGTCAACAGATCCACTAAGAGATCCACTAAGGAATGCTACAAAATCCGGATATCAAAGCGGGGTTTATACATTTCGACAGAACACTCGCCCTGTTGGGGAAAAAGCTTTAGGATCTACTGGGGCATCAGTAGATTTTACGCTTGGCCCAGCTACACGGTCATATGAGAAGGATGGCTCTTCAGCACAGGGGGGCCAATCTGAAACAACAGGTCAGTCTTCAGAAAATGGAGGCTCTTCAGATCAGGGAAGTAAATTAGTGTCAGATACAGCAGCCCGTTCAAGCGATCCAATAGCCAATTCTGCTGCTCAAACAACAGATCAATCAACTCAACCTTCATCCCAATTTACTGAAAGAGGAAGCGATAAAGCAGCCAATTCTGCTGCTCAAAAAGCAGATCAATTAACTCAACCTTCATCCCAATTTACTGAAAGAGGAAGCGATAAAGTAGCCAATTCTGCTGCTCAAACAACAGATCAATCAACTCAACCTTCATCCCAATTTACAACTCAACCTTCATCCCAATTTACTGAAAGAGGAAGCGATAAAGTAGCCAATTCTGCTGCTCAAAAAACAGATCAATCAACTCAACCTTCATCCCAATTTACAACTCAACCTTCATCCCAATTTACAACTCAACCTTCATCCCAATTTACTGAAAGAGGAAGCAATAAAGTAGCCAAGTCTGTTGCTCAAGCAGGAGAAGCGACAGCAGATTCACGACAACCCGGCGGTTCGTCTGCCCCAGGAGGAGCATCTGAAAGTGTGGAAGAGTCTCGCGTTCAAACCCAACGTTCAAGGTTTGGAACTCAAAAGAGCGGATTAGCTCAAGAGCCTTTTGGATGTTCTTTGGCAGGACCATTTTCATCCAAACATACCTTAACTCCAAAAGAAAAAGCTGATTTAAACTATCTTAAAAAATTCAATGAAAACACTGAAATCGATGCAAAAAATAAAGATGCTGCTCAGAGAAAAATTTATGAAGCATTAAAAAACATGTTATCGCCAATATTGACAGAAATGGAAAGAGATCAGAGTTATCAACCAACTAGTAGCAATTTTCCAGATTTTTTCGACTATATAAATCAAATGAAAAATGAAATGAAACAACACGAAAAAACGGATTCTTGGCCTTTACCTAGTAAAACTTATATAATTACACCACTTCCCATGAATGGAAATATGATGTCTAAATTTTTATGGAATGCTATCATAAATTTTACAACTGAGGTCCAAGACAAAGACGGATTTACTACAGTTAAACGATTTATTCCAGAAAAAGATCGCCTTGTGACATTCATTAACAAGCATTCCACCCCAAACAGGAGAGAAAGCCCCGCCATTGGCAAGGAATCAGCTTAAAAATAGAAAAAGAGGGGATGTAAAAAATGATCGCAACACTTTCTGTACAGACTCAAAGACTAAAAACTATTCCTGAAGATAGCCCTATTAACTTTGAGGATGACACATGTTTTTCTGTTGAAAAAACAGATTTTCATCAAGTCTCACAGAGACTAATAGACGCCAGTTTTCGCGAATCTTTAGGAATAAGTGGTAATAAATTGAGAAATCCAAAAACGTTAATTGAAAGTTTAGATCAAAAAATTTCTGGTTCAAAAAAACTCAGTGATACTGAAAAGGCAAAACTAAGACAAGGTTGTCATCTAAACCAATTCCATTCTTTTTTTAAGAAAGAAAATCAGTCTGAAATTGAAGAACAGGTAAAAACATTTTTCTTTCCACCTACAGGCAACACAGTCCTTAATAATTGGACTAAAGGTTCATTAAATTACCCAAAAGATCATGAAATTATTAACTGCTGCATCCAATTAGACGGATGTTTTTCTATTGATCAGTTTCAAAACTTAATTTTTAGGTTGATTTCCTTAAAAATTAACGATGAATCAAATTTTCAAACAATCGATGGAGATAAATTGTTGGAAACTTTATCTTCGATGGTTACAATTATAGATACACCATACATATTAAAATTTCTTGAATTAGAGCCAGAAGAATTGCCTAAACACTTAAAATTACCTAACAGATCACATAGGTTAAATAATTTAATTCAAGGATATAACAAGGAAGGATGTAATCAGGAAGATCAGTTTTTTGGAATAAAAAAAAGAATAAGAGAGTGGTTTGTAAATCCAACTGATTTTATTAGGTCAAAAGGACGTGAAATAGTTGCAGAGTTATTGGTAAACTTTCAACCTATACAACCTCAATTAGATGCGAAGGGTTTACCTGACATGCCTGAACAAGTCACTTTGGAAACAAGCCATCTCACCCATTCAATAGGGGATTTTCCTAATGAGAAATGGGTCGGAACGTTTATTACAAGTCATCAATTTGTATTAAAAGTTGGTGGCCATTCAGATGCAGTTCACGTTGAATTACCAAAACATTTTTACTATTCAAAATTTTTGGGTTCATTAAAGGATTTATTTTTATACAAAGAATTGAAAGATGTTTTTGATAAAATATCAGCCGAACTAGTCCATGCTGGCCTTGCTACTAAAAAAGATACAATGGTAGATTGTTATGAAATTTTAGATGGCATATCAGATGAAATGGCGTACAAGTTTTGCTCTTTTTTTGAGAGAGAGTTGACAGAAGTTGAGTATCAAAAATTTAGCCGTGTAGTAATGGAATCACTGATGAAAAAATATACTGTTTTAGGTATTGGGGCAAATGGCAATAACGATTTACAGGATACATTAGAATCTAGTATTGCCATTAGAGTTGAAGATCAAGATTTAGCAAATAGATTTTGCAAAACAGCTTATCATCGACAAGCAACAGTTGAAGGTAGAATGAATGCTTTAGATGCTATGCCGCATGGGTTTAAAACTTTTGCGGGCGACTTTATGAGAGTAATGACTCGTGAAGAGACTATGAAAAAAGCACTCGTAGATGCAATTGTTGATAATACAATTTCAGATTACTTTCAGCATCCTTTTGAATCACCATCAAAAAAATATCCTTTATATACCCGGAAAGTTGTTAATGTAGAAAGTGGAAAACCTGTCTATCAGTATGAGAAAAGCGAAGAAGGATTGTACTATTTTAATAGTAAAAAAGAGAAGTTTGAACCTACTCCATATATTCTAAAAAAAGATGGACATATAGAACATAATGGATCCCCATCCTCTGACGTAACTCGAGATAATGCATCTGCAAGCTTTTCAGAAAAAGAAGATCCAAATTGGATGAAGGGGGATTTAGATGAACAAGGACAATTTTATGAATCTAAAGATGGCCAATATTTAAAGCGTAGACGTTGTTCAGACTCAGAACCAATTCTTCGAGGGAAAGGCTTTTTGCCTCAAAACTTTGAGAAATTTTTATCAGATAAATCTGAATGGTGCTCTTCTTTTGTTCAAAGAATGTTTTTAAGCAGTTATTTGTATCTTCATTTCCCTGGCCTTAGTAAAGCGGTAGAAGATGTGCAGTTACATTTAATACGATTTTCTTCACATGGCGTTATTCAAACGGAGGAATCTACAGCCATATTAGTTAAAGCTTTTGCAGATCAAATTGCGGAACGGTTAGCATCTGAAACAATAGACTCAGGGGAAAGCATGATGACATCATTTTTTCAAATTGCCCCACGAGAACTTCGTTCTATAAAAGAAGTAACGCCAGAAGGGCATATGAGAGTTCTTACTGGCCGCTCTACAGGTCCTGTTGATTGTATATGGAGAAGGTCAGAATATTCTGGAAAGGCATTTCCTTCTTGGACTAGTTTTGAAAGTAATTTTTATAGTCAAGTTGGTGTTTGTGTAGGACATTTTGCAGTCCAAACTATACAATTAGGCTCAGATCTTGTCGCCGCGGGTCCTAACCTGTTATCTACTCCTACTTCATCTGCATGTGATGCAATAAAAACTAATAAAATAAAAACTAAATTGGGGATGACTCCTAAACGTAACCACCCTGGAGCAAAGGCATTTGTCCAATCAATGGTGAATTACCTTTTGCCTATTAAGAGAGTAACAACTTGGATTAGAACCAGGTTTGCTCCACAAACTCCGACTCTAGGCACTCCCCCGAAGCGAGTGTAATGCCCCCTTTAGGGGGATTTAGGGGCCTAGGGCAATTCAATTAACCTTCGCATCAAAGTCCCCCTTTAGAGGATTTAGGGGGCTGGGGGATTTAGGGGTTTAGGGCTCGGTAATATCTAGAAAAGCAAAAACCTGGCTGGGGTTAGTGTGTGAGTTCCGAACGTCTCTAGCCAGTGAGATCCGAGTGCTGGGTAAATTTTTTTCCGCTTCAACGAATCAAGTATTGATAATGCGGATGGCTTAATTTATTGCGTTATCTGACGGGATATACCATAATATTTTATATACTATGAATCAAAAAAAACCATGTCTGAGTATTTTTTCGATTATTGATGTGGTTTCGATTTTAGCAGAAACAACTGCTCCAAAACGGTATTGGTCTGATTTGAAGCAGAAGCTACAATGTTGCGGGAATAGGACCCCTAAAAAATTAGATGGTTAGAAAAACCGCTTATGTAGGTTTGCTCATTCTTCTTTTAGGGGGGATTTATCTTTATCATGATATTTTCTTAGCGAAACTGTCCCCTGGGTTTAGGTTTGAAAAGTATAAAACAGCAGAGTTGGCTAAAGATGCTCTACTAAAATTATATCCTGTTGGCACACCCCAAGCTAAGATAGCTGAAACGCTTAAAAAAGCTGGCGCTAATGTCGAATACATAAATAAAAAAGACCTGCCCTATAAATCATGGACAGAGGAAGGGGTTTATGGTGCCATATATTATGATTATTATCACAAAGGAGTACTATTTGGATATGACTGGGGCGGAGCTATCCTTTATGGTAAAGATGGAACTATTCTTTCGATCGGAATAAGTAGGCACTTCAATGGTCCTTAGGCGGTAACTGATGGCTAAAATTGAAATATTTTCTAGAAATGTAAAAAAGGTTCCAGATATGCCGATATTTGGCAAAGCTCAACATTTATATCTTATCTATACCGATGATTCGGGATCGAAAGAGCTTCTACGAGGAGGTCCAGAATTTGGAAATGAGTTTGGGCCTGATGAGCTTTATATCATAAATCAAGAATACAACAGTAAAAAACAAGATGATGGAAGTGAGACATATGATTGGAATGACGGCACACATGTTGGAGGCACACTGGTTTCAGGGGAAGAAGACAAAATCTTAGAAGTTTGGGTGGAAATGAACAGCACAGCTCAAAATATCAACAATGAAAAGTATGATTATGAAATCCTTACTCAAAATAGCAACACTATCGTGATGCACCTAGCACGTTCAGTGTCGTTAGATGGTGAACTTAAGGCATTTATTCAAAACCATTCTTTATGGCCACCTGCCGATGATTTTGAGTTAAAGCATAGTGGGCCAGATATAGTTTATGATGTTGGGCAAATATTACAGGAAGGAATTGAACGGACATATGGAAGTCTCGAACAATTCAAACAATTTTTACAGGATACAGGAATGAACCCGTATGTTTGGCTGTCCCTTGTTGCAAAAGTTTTACAGCGTCCTATCGAAGACTTATTAAAAGCCAAGTTTAAGGCGCTTATCAACAAACTTATCGGGAATATTGACCCTTTAAAACCTGTTATTGTGCTGAAGGAAAGTAAAACAGGTCGAAATGAGCTGTTTGTAGATCAGTTAACCGGTGCACTTATGGATCGAAAAGGTTTTGCTGCTCTTATTGATTCAGGCCAGTATGAAGGTTATACGCTCGCTTCTATTGATGGCATTGCAACGCCAATGTCAAAACCTGATAATGTTACATCAAACAACTTGGGATAATATTCAACTATAACTAGCTATTTTAACAGGCCGTTTCAAATTTTTGGAATGCTATTATTCCCCCAGGCACCTAAATCCCCTAGCCCCCTTTAGGGGGATTTAGGGGGCTTTAGGGGTTTAGGGCTCGGTGATATCTATAAAAGCAAAAACACGGCTGGCTTCACTACGTGTGTTACGAACTGAACGGGCTTCTGAGATACGGTGTTTTCAGGACGTGGTTAGAGGGTCTGATGTTGGCGAATTGATGTTGAAAGTGGCTTAACTGTACTTTGTTAAATGCGAAAAGGAAAAGGTTCACTGAGCCCACGAGTGAGCGTCCAATATAAGTTAAATAAAAATAAAAATCCTCCCAAGAGTATTACCCCATAGTTGAAATATTTACTTTTTATAAACTCGAAAAAAAATGCAAACAGACCATTGGCGCCAACTATTATACTACCTATGCCCAATGTCCAGTGTTTTGCGATATCATCAGTTTCTAGATAAACCAACACGATTATAATGGCCATCATTAAGAATGATGGAATCAAAGCACATAAAAACCGAATACTTCTTGTTAGGTGTTTATTTTCTAAAAAGGCACAGAATAAAACTGTCGGCAATATAAATCCGGAATAGAATAAAAGATTAGTTACTGGAAAAGATGAAAAATCCGTAGCCAGAATTATTATAATTGTTAAAGTGGCAAGTGCCACCAAATATCGTATAAAGAACTTTAAGATATACATGATTTGATATAATAACATGTAATATCGTCAGGGAATTTTTATGTTTTTGAGTAGATAGAGACTATAAGGAGTTTTATAAATGGCAACAATAGAAATATGGACAAGAAATGTTAAGAAAACTCGCGAAATACCAATTCTCGGCTACCCTCAACATTTATTTTTGATTTATACTGATGATAATTGCAATAAAGAAATTCTAAGGGGTGGAACTGAAGACGATAATCCATTTGGTCGATCTGAGTTAACAATCGTTAAACAAGATTACAATAGCAAGAAACAAAAGTCAGATAACTCTAAAACGTATGACTATTATGATCCAAATAATTCAAGTAGTAACCCTCTAAATTACCAAGGCAAAATTATCCTAAAAACAGATGAAGTCAACACTTCTAAGTCAATTGCTATGAAGTGGGAAAAAATGTGGGATCGTGCTCAAGACATTAATCAAGAAAAATACGATTACGAATTTTTAACACAAAATAGCAATACGGCTGTTGTACAAATGGCAGAAGCAGTAGGCCTAAATAACGAGGTTAAAGCCTTTATAGACGCTAATTCACTATTTGCCCCAGCTGATAAAGCTGACCTTGAACATAGCTTGATAGACCGTAGTTATGATGTTGCTAAAGCTTTAACTGATAGTGTTGAGCGAAGCAAAGGAACTATCGAAGAGTTTAAGTTAGCTTTACAGGAACTTGGCATGAACCCGTATGTTTGGCTGTATTTAATTGCGAAAATAGTTCGGCGTCCCACAGGGGAGCTTTTGAAGGATAAAGTAAAAGAGCTACTCAAGAAACTTTTAGGCTTTGTTGACCCCCTTAAGCCTGTTATTGTTCTCAAGGAAAGTACAACAGGACGAAATGAATTATTTGTAGACCAATTAACAGGCAGCCTGATGGATAGAGAAGAATTTGCTTCTTTGATAGAGTCAGGCCAATATTCCGGATATACTGTTGCTTCCATTGATGGCATTGCAACGCCAATGTCAAAACCCGATAAGGTTACTTCAAACAACTTAGGATAATATTCAACTATAACTAGCTATTTTAACAGGCCGTTTCAAATTTTTGGAATGCTATTATTCCCCCTCCCCCTAAAGGGGGACTTGTGATACGGATAACCTCAACAAAAAAGACTTGGGGGGGGGCAACATTTATACAACACCTTATCATTGGGTCAAGTTTAGATAAAGTAATTTCAACAATCCAAATACACCCAAGTCCCCTTTAGGGGATTTAGGGGCCTGGGCAATTTCATTGACCTTCGCATCAAAGTCCCCCTTTAGGGGGATTTAGGGGGCCTTAGGAATTTAGGGGTTTAGGGGCTTTAGAGCTTTAGGGGGATTTAGGGGGCTTTAGGGATTTAGGCCTAGGTGATATCTATAAAATTAGAAAAATGGCTGGCCATCGTCCGTGAGTTCCGAACGTCTCTAGCCAGTGAGATCCGAGTGCTGGGTAAATTTTTTGCCGCCTCAACGAATCAAGGATTGATGGTGAGTGTGGTTTAACCGATATACTTTTTCAGCCTCTTTTTTTCAGCATCTTAATAGTATAATGTTTTACAATTTTATCCAAAGGAGTTCATTTTTCCAGATAAGCCAGACTAGTTAACTATTAAGAATGCTGCGAAGATTTTAGGGGTAAATCCAGCAACTTTAAGACGATGGGACACTATAACTAAACGACACCCTATCAGTAACTATCGCATTTATGATCCGATTGAGGTTGAATCCCTTCGCAAGTTGATATTAGAGGGCAAACTCAATTTTATGCCCAGAAAACCATCGGCCAGCAGCAAAACTAGCCAACTTGTCAATACGTATTTTTCAATATTTCTTATATGATGAAAAGCATAAATTTAACATAAAAAAGGAGCACCAATAACTAAGAAAACTATTAAAGACAACCTCCTAAAAACAAGCAACCTAATAGAAGTCGTATTTACCACATTGAAGTATATGCGTATCCCTGTAACCTGTTTAGAAATTATTGAATGGGGAGTGACAAACTGAGTGCTGCAGTTAGTTTAGCCTGAAATTTGACTGATTCATGAATATGAAGTAAAATTAAATCTATAATTTAAGTATTCAAAGAGATACAAACTGTCCTCGTGTGCCCTAGCTAGTACATTTTTTTACCTCCAAAAATATAACAACATGTGTTCCTTGGAGGTGTGGCATGAGAACTATAAATTTAATAATATCACTTTCCATTGCCTCTATGCTTGCTCCCGTTTTTGGAGAGACAAACCATATACATGTGCTATCAGAGACACATCCCTATAAGGCTGTTCCAGAGGCATCCACGCGTGGCCCTAGTATTCCAGAGTTCTATGAAGTGTTTCAAGATACAAGTAAGACAGCAATAAAAATAGAAACCAATACCCAAAAACATAGTGGAGGCAAGAATTATGCCCGAAAAAAATAAGAAAAATATTGAGGATTATTTAAGTGAAGTTGCCGATCAATTTAAAAAACTAGGGTTAAACTTGAAGACAACCAAGCATGATCTTGATCAATTGGCTTTGAAAGCCTGTCACCATCGTAACGCAGAAGGAAGGTATGCCTATTCAGAGTATGGGAATCCACTGCTGTATTATGTGTTTGAGCCACATGAGGACTCACCCTCACTCAAAAGCGTTTTGCTGTTGGGGGGGATTCATCCCGATGAAATAGCACCTTTATACACACTTTGGAAACTTTTAATACAATTTTTAAGAGGGAAATCGTCTTCTGAGATGAAAAACCGAATCATCGTAATCCCGTTGTTAAATCCGGATTGTTTTTTAGGCACAGGTGAAGAACACTTTATGCCGACGAGAATAAAAAAGAATGGGGTTGATTTAAATCGTTGTTTTTATAGCCCCTCTATAAAAACGTGTCGACCTGATTTTCAAGCCGAGCCAGAAATGGAGTTTCTAGTTGGCCTTATTGCAACGCATGACCCAAGCCATTTTGTAGTTACACACTCGCCTCTAAATTTATTGGAACTAGATGGGCTTTGTACAAAGGCAGATCGTGAATGGGTGAATCGTGTATTTGGGCATCTTATGAAATTCATGCAAAAGACCTCACTGATGTTTGAATTTCCTGGTATGAAAACAGCCTATTCAACAGCAGAAGACTTAGACCTGTATTATAGAAAATCTATTGAGTCAGCACTTGATATTGAGGGGTTGTCGCTGGAAAGTTGCAAAAAAGAATCTGAATTGATAAAGACAATGAATCCCACAGAACTGGCTAACTATGCACACAACCACTATGGGAACCCCTCTAAAGAACTCTGTGTTATTGGTGTGACTGGGACAAACGGAAAAACAACTGTTACTTACTTAATAGGAGAAGTGCTAAAAGCAGCAGGAAACAACCCATTTGTATTAGGGACTCTAAATTCAGGCAATAAAGACCTGTCGACACCAGAGTCCATAGAAACATTAAGGTTAATGCGGCTTCACCTAAATAAAGGCGGGACACATTTTATTATGGAAGTAACGTCCGAGGGCATCGATCAATTGCGTGTTTTGGGCATTGATTTTAATATTAAATTGCTCACCAATATTACACAGGATCATTTAGACTATCACAAAACATTTGAAAACTATCAAAAAACCAAATTGAGTTTTATGCATGAAGGAGATGGATATAAAATTTATCCAGAAAGTTTCAAAAAAGAACCCATCTATTTTTCAACATTATTATTAGGTGAGTATAATCTTTTGAATATTAAAGCAGCGGCATGTGCACTCAGGCATATGAATGTCCCTGAAAAAATCATAGAAACTACCCTATCGTCGTGTAAAGCACCAAGCGGCAGGCTAGAACGTGTAGAAAAAGGCCAACTGTACATGGTGCTTGTGGATTATGCTCATACCCCAGATGCCTTAAAAAATGTATTGAGCACCGTTAAAAAAATTGCTGACAAACGTAAAGGGAGACTTTTAGTCTTATTTGGGTGTGGCGGCGACAGAGACCGAGATAAACGGCCTAAAATGGGTAAGATTGCCTGTGAAATAGCTGATTTAATGGTAATTACGGACGATAACCCTCGAGGTGAAGATAATCAGGGTATTATGAGAAATATTTTAGATGGCGTTAACCCCGATTTTAGAGAATATAAATTAATACATAAAAGAAAAGAGGCAATCGCGTTTATTATTGATAAAGCGAAAGACAACGATGTTGTTGTTATTGCTGGAAAAGGACATGAAGATTATCAAATTTTAAAATCTAAAACCATCCATTTTGATGATCGAGAAGAGGCTGGAAAGGCCATACTGATTCGTCTAAAAAAAGAGACGCCAGATGGCAATATTTTAATTGAGTAAATGCAATGAAGAGGTTATTGATAAAATGATGAACGAGACACTACAGAATGATCCCCCAGTGAACTTTACAGACTTTGGTTTAGATGATGCAATTCTTGAAGCGGTTGTTGCCCAAGGTTATGTATGCCCTACCCCTATTCAAGCCAAAGCTATCCCCCCAATTTTAGCAGGAAATGATGTTATGGGAGCTGCCCAAACAGGTACGGGGAAGACCGCTGGATTTATGTTGCCCATTTTGCATAGACTTACGAAGGGGGCTCGTGCACAAGAAAAGCAAGTGAAAGTGCTCGTGTTAACACCAACACGTGAACTAGCGGCTCAAGTAGGGGCTAATGCTGTATCGTATGCTGAGCATTTGTTTTTGAATATAGCGGTTGTATTTGGTGGTGTTAATATTAATCCACAGAAGAGAAAAGTATCCAGAGGTGTAGATATATTAGTAGCCACTCCTGGACGGTTATTAGATCTGTATCAGCAAAAAACGATTACGTTTGCCAACTTAGAAGTGCTCGTATTGGATGAAGCAGATTGCATGTTAGATATGGGTTTTATCAAAGATATTCGAAAAATAATATCCTTATTGCCTAAACAACGCCAGACACTTATGTTTTCAGCCACGTTTTCAGACGATATACGACGACTTGCCCAAGGACTGGTAAAAGCCCCTATTGAAATTTCGGTGACACCTCGAAATTCAACTGTTCAAGCTATTGAACAGAGTGTGTATCCCGTCGATAAAAAAAGAAAACCCGAATTGCTTAAGCATCTTATCACTAAACATAAGTGGACACAGGCCTTAGTGTTCTGCCGTACGAAACATGGTGCCGATAAATTAACCCGTTATTTGCAAAAAAATAACATCCGTACAGTTGCCATTCATGGTAATAAGAGTCAAAGCGCACGAACAAAGGCATTGGCAGCCTTTAAGCAAGGTCACGTTGCGATCTTGGTGGCGACAGATATTGCAGCGAGAGGCTTAGATATTAATCAGCTTCCACAGGTAGTAAACATCGATTTGCCAAACGTACCAGAAGATTACGTACATCGTATTGGCAGAACAGGCCGCGCAGGTGCTGTGGGAAACTCAATTTCATTAGTCTGTGCGGAGGAGTTTGAATTGTTAATCCCTATAGAACGGCTTATTAAACAGATACTGCCCCGAAAGATCATAGAGAATTTTGTTCCAGCGCTTGAATTGCCAGAGTCTAGTTTGGACCGAAGATTTGCATTTAAGAAAAAGAAAAAAAGTAATAAATCTAAGAACTTTTTGGGAAGAAAGCAACGTGGTTATCGATCGAAACCTCTATAGCAAGTAGGGCGAGTATAGACCCTTCCGATTCCATATCCTTCCTATATAATGCTATACTCTTAATTAGCGATGATATATTTATCATACATGTAATTCTCTCCGTTTTTGAAAACATAAAGCACCGATTATTACCAAATTTTAGATAAAGCCAAATACCAGTAAACGGAGCATACAAAATATGAGTAACAAAAAAATTAAACATCAATCTAATACACGATATGAGATAGGGCACAGGTAAGTAGAGATGGAAAACTCAGAGAACCAGGTTATTTATATTGTTCTATTGCAGAATAACTACCTCCTTTTTTTTAAGGACAAGCCGCAAAAAAAAGGTTCCTATCTAGCAGGGGTAAAACTTTTTCAAACTGTAGAAACTACAAGTGCCCTTGAAATCAATGAATGGGCCCAAAAAAAGCACATGCATCCTATGATCAAGGAAATCGTGGAGTGGGTGTGATGTGCCAATACTTGGTAGGGGTATCTATCATATGAAAAATAGGCATAAGCCTCCGTTTCGGCTTCATACTTTAGTGAAACTATATTACGCATGGTGGTCTCTTTAAAATTTTGAATTTGAATTGTTGAACATGAGCAAAAGGGACAAGAGAAGGCTAAATATGGAAAAGGAACCTTAAAGCAACTTAGTGATGCGCTTACACAAGAATTTGGCAAAGGGTTTTCGATTCGAAATATTGAAACCATGCGAAAGTTTTATCTGACTTATCGAAAAACGCAAACACCGTCTGCGGAATTGGAATCAAGTACCCTGAAGCCCACATCTTTTACACTAAGTTGGTCCCACTATGTCTTTTTAATGCGGTTACCAGAACATGAACGATGTTTTTATGAGATTGAAGCAACCGAAAACAATTGGTCATTACGTGAACTAAACCGACAATTCAATTCAGCCCTTTATGATCGTTTACGCTTGAGCCGAGATAAAGAAGGCGTTAAAGCATTAAGTGAAAACGGTCAGCTTATTAACAACCCGCAAGATGCAGTAAAAGATCCCTATATTTTAGAATTCTTGGGATTGTGCTTTCTAAGGACAAGAAAGACAGCTTGGTTGAAATCACATTGCCTAAAGACAATAAACAGATATTTACTAGCCAATATCAAACTTATTTGCCCACTAAAGCAGAGTTTATGGCTCAGATTGATGAAGTAGCGGTTGCTAAATAAACTATGGCTAAGCTATTCAAAAATAAACTTCTCAAAGAAAAAAAAGAGCCGCTTCAGTCACTTCTTCTTAACTGGGGTCAGTATGCACCTATGATTCTATCCACCCAGGCCCCTAAATATCTCTAAGCACTTAATACCCAGGCCCCTAAATCCCCTAAAGGGGACTTGGGTGTATTTGGATTGTTGAAATTACTTTATCTAAACTTGACCCAATGATAAGGTGTTGTATAAATGTCACCCCCCCCAAGTCTTTTTTGTTGAGGTTATTCGTAT
>Ga0181569_10002671_pt1 | contig 14024 bp, 13 predicted proteins | sample 101ome_19_FD_132452 | JGI IMG/M metagenome (GOLD analysis project Ga0181569, IMG submission 132452) | Coastal salt marsh microbial communities from the Groves Creek Marsh, Skidaway Island, Georgia - 101405AT metaG (megahit assembly) | ecosystem: Environmental > Aquatic > Marine > Intertidal...
AGCAATAAATTACGCGTAAAATTAGCTAAACTCAACACAGGGGAAAGGACTAACAATGGCTGAAGCCCCAACAATCGTAGCCTATTTGAAGCCCGTCTGCGGCTGGAGCAACAGCGTGCGCGAGACGTTCGCGAAGTACCAGCTTAAGTACGAGGACAAGGACATCATTAACAATCCGGATATTTACGCAGAGATGGTGCAAAAAAGCGGGCAACCGCTCTCACCATGCGTCGAGATCAACGGACAGATGTTAGCCGATGTTAGCGGCGAGGAAGTCGAAGCCTGGATGGTCGAAAATGGCGTCGTTGAGTCGACTGCCGCTTAGCCCACTTTAAAACATAACGAGAAATGGCCGACCGCTGCATAATGCGGTCGGCCATTTCTTGTAATACCCTTAGTCCTAGCTGCTCAATATATCACTTAACTCCAGGCGCATAGCCTCGCAAATATTGGGCTGCTCGTGGTTGAGCGGACCATCTGCAGCCGAACGCAGGAGCGTCAGCGCGCCCAGCACGCCGCCATCGCGCTGGCTCAGCGGTAAAATATAGTTGAATCCCGTACTCCCTTCCGAGGCTCCATCCAAAAGAAAACCCACTACGCCTCGGGGCAAATCACTCTCTTCATCTGCGCTGGCCTGTCCCATGACTAAGAGGGCCGATTTCTGCGCGATTATAGCCTCTGCGAACGATCCATTAGACTCGTTGAGGACCGACTCTAGGTCAGAAGCGCGGCGGCCTAGCACGCACTGTAACTGCGGCTGCCCCTCTGCATTGACCCGCTCGTACACCATGGTTTCTGCAGCCTCGATCTGCATGAGCAGTTCCATGCCTTTTTTCACCGCCTCGTCCGGATCCATCGCCCGAAGCGCGTCGATTATGTGTGAGGGAATTTCTGCCGGTGCCGGCATGCTAAACGGGATGAGCGCAATGGGCATTTCGTATCCTTGACAAGATTATGGAAGCTACCTAATTTAATCGACCAATTCGGGTGGCTCTTTAGCTCAGTTGGTAGAGCAGGGGACTGAAAATCCCTGTGTCCCCAGTTCAATTCTGGGAGGAGCCACCATCTAATTATAGGCAGGGACTCAATGCACACAAGCATCGAGTCCCTGTTTTTTTTATCCGCTCGTCTAAACGAGAAACGTCGCGCATAGGCAAGCGACACGCGTCTGCAATACCTTCTTGTGCCAAATCAATTACTTTGGTCTATTCTCAATGAGACCCTTCCGCACTAAAAACTCATCGGGGTGACAATTATGCCAAAAGAAAAACGCATTCTTCTAACGGGGGCCGCCGGCAGCATTGGAAAAACGCTGTATGAGGCGTGGGAGACACAAGAGCAGTATGAACTAACGCTCTGCGACCTTCGCTTGCCCGACAGCCAACGCTCGCGGTGCACGGTTGCCGACGTCCGCAATTACCAGCAGATGCGTGCACTGTGCCAAGAGCAAGATGTGCTTGTTCACCTCGCATATGTGCCGCAAAAACACCTGGGCAAAGAAACCGGAGAAATAACAGACATCGGCGCTTCCATGCTTCTATTTGAGGCTGCGCGCGAGGCCGGAATCAGCAAAATAGTCCTAGCCAGCACCAACCACGTGACCGGCGTTAACGAACGTCGCGTTCCGGCGCGCCTGTCTACGGGCGATCAATTCCTACCCGACGGCTGGTATGGTGCAATGAAAGGCATGGCGGAAATAGCGGGCCGACACTTGGTAGAGAACTGTGCGATGCGCTTTATCTCTATCCGCATTGGATCTTTTACCGGTCGCGATCGGGCCGATAGCCTGCGCACCTCCAGCACGCTGCTCACGCCGCGCGACTGCGTTCAACTTTTTACGCTTGCAGTCGACTATGAGGGACCGGAGCGCTACCTAGTGACCTATGGCACCTCCGGCAATTACAGCACGCATCATCCGGGCTTTTTAGACCTTAGTGCTGCGATAGACATATTGGGCTATCAGCCGCAGGACAACGCACTGCGAAATTCAGGCGCAGACCTGCTACCTACGATGTCTGAAGAAAAGTAGCTGCGCATTCAATCTCTGTAGGGATCAAACTCATCGTCTCCCGCCATACATACCCCAATCGGCATCAGCGTATGCTCAACCTGCAGGCTGTCTGCGTGATATCCCAAGACGTCTTCTAAGCGCTTATAAACGTGTGGACTTTCGTCCGTCCCTGCACCGCGTAGCTCCACGTTGTTAAACGTGCGAATCCATTCCAGCATCATCTCACGCGATATACGACCCTCCGTGTGCTGAACCAGTGCTCCCTTTTTCCAACGACGCTTTCCAGCCGCTTCTGTGCGCGACATAACACGTCCCGCACCGTGCACCGTCGAGCAGAGACTTGCAGTAGATTCCTCCGATTCCTTGCCGCAAATAATCACCGATATATCACCCATAGATCCGCCAACAAAGCTGCGCTGTCCGGGAAAGCACGGTGTAGCCCCCTTGCGCACAACCCATAAATCGCGATCATCATGTCGCTCGCGCCAGGCAAAATTGTGGTGATTATGCACGCTGTCCAATGCCTGTGCCCCCAAGATCTCAGCAACTTTTCCGCACACCCAATCACGTCCCGCATAGGCATAGCGACCGGCCAGCTGCATGCACGCTATATATTGTTCACCCAAATCGGATTCAGCCTGCAGGCGCACCGGCTCAACCATCATACCGTCGCGTCCACCCCCGGCGCGTATAAAGTGTGATGCCAGCTTGTGTCCCAACCCGCGCGAACCAAAATGAACCCCGCACCATACGCGCTCTCGTTCATCGACAAAGAGGTCGACGTAGTGGTTGCCCGACCCCACGGTGCCCAACTGACGACGCGCCAGATCTTTGAGCTCAGCTGCCACCTCTATATTCCACGCTGGATCGTCTTCAAAGAGATCGGCCTCGACCCGCTCCCGATTTGAACGCCCCATGCCAAAAGAGATTTGCCTCTGTATGTCATCCATGATGCGGGAGATATTTTTTCGCACTTCGCCTGCCTCCACATCGAGCAGAACGGCCTTGTTACCGCATGCGATATCAAACCCCACGCCAGACGGAGAGATCTCTTCCTCATAGGCGACGACGCCGCCGATGGGCACGGCGTAGCCCAAGTGATGATCGGCCATCAGCGCGACTCGAGCAGCCGAACGAGCACAGGTCTCCATTTGCGCAATGGCCCCCCTGTCTGGAACGCCCCATACGGGTATAGATCCAACGCTCTTATAGGTCATTGCGCGTGCTCTACCTGCCGGCCGGCGCATGAGTAAAGTAGCGATCTAAGAGTGCTTCAGGAGGCCAAGCCTCTAGCCTATCCAGCGTCTGACGCCATGCAAATTTGTCCAAGAGCACTTCTATCTCCTCACGGTGCTTGCGCGGCTCAGGGCGTCCTGCAGCGTTGGCGACCGCACAGACGAGTTGGGCATTGATCGCAGCGCATTCCGTCAACCCCGCGGCATATACCTTGTCGGCCGTATCGGCCCGCGTATGCACATACCGACCGGCGTCGGGATTGACCTGCTCGCAGCCAATCGCGACGGTTGGCACGCCGTGCGCCCAAAAGGGGAAGTGATCAGAAGCCCAGCCGGGATTACCTACTTCGACCGCTAGGGGGGATTTAACCTCAGCGACGCGCGCCCGTTCAGCTACTCCGCTAAGCAGCGAACGAACGCCTTCGAATCCCGCGCTAATCAAACGCACGGGACGACCGCCAACGTCGTTGTTTATCATCAGGACGGCGCGGTCCAGTTCGTTCATATGCTGATGCACGTAGGCCCACGAACCAACCAGTCCCAGTTCTTCAACGCCAAAAAAGATGAACCGCACCCCGCGACGCATGTGCATTTTATGCTGCGCTATACCACGGGCGGCTTCTAAGACGGCAACGACACCCGTCCCATTATCTACCGCCCCACTTCCCACGTGCCAAGAGTCGTAGTGACCGCCAAGAGCGACGTATTCGCGCTCTTCTTCCCTCCCGTTTATCAGTCCGACGACGTTCCAAGAGGTCCGCCACGCAACTGCGCTATCGAGCGAAAGCCGCAGCCGCACCGAGCCCTTCCGCTGCGCCAAACGCTGTAGATAAGCCCCATCCTCACGGCTTATAGACGCCGTGGGTATGTCGCCAATTCGGTTAAACGCGCAGGTGCGTGCCGGCTGCAACCCACCGGCCATGCTGCGCGACTCGAGCAGAGCTACGGCACCAGCGCCCGCAGCGATCGGCATTTTCACCTGACGCGGAACGGGATGATACGGTGCAACGACCATTTTCCCTCTAATCTCTTCCCTTCGCGCTTCCACTTCTTCCTCGTCGCATTTTTTCAAGAACACAAGCTCCGCTTCGAGCCCGTCCGCAGGGGGAGATAATCCTGCGCAGCGGCACGCGATCTCGCGCTGTACGGGCTTCACAACCGAGAGCGCCTCTCCTTTGCACTCCCAACCCAGATGGGGAAACGGCTCCACGTTCACTCTGTCGACCCCGTAGCGGTTGAGCGTTTCTACAAGAAAGTCTCGTGCTGCCACCTCGCCATGACTGCCAGCAAGCCGACTGCCTATATCGTCGGCGAGTACCTGCATATTGTCCCACGCCTCAGAGGCGGAGAAGATTTCATCCACTACGCGCTGCTCTATCTCAGTATTCACGTATCTCGTTCCACGGTAAAAAACTTGACATTACGCTACATTTAAGGGTATATAATACACACTTAAAGAAACGCGTGTACTGTAATGCTTCGTCCAACGGATCTACAAGACAATTTTTCTAAAGCCCCTATGGCTGCACGAGAGCAGCATGTGCAGCAAACGCGGCCAGATCAGGCGCAGCACAATATAGCTCGTCAGCAAGACCAAGAGCGCGTTCTTGATCACAGCCGCATACGCTCCAACGAGAACGCCGAACCAAGCGAAAATCGCGTTGACGACCGGGCCAAAAAACAGGAAGAGCCAAAGCGTAAACCGCGAAAGTCTCTCCCTCCAGTAGAAGAGCAGGACAACGAGGGAGTAAAGCCTCAGCCCCGCATAGGAGGCGCACAGCTAATTGACATCACCATATAAAAAGAGCCCCGGCAGCGCACTGCCGGGGCTCTTTTTATTGGGATATACCTGCTTTATTCCCCCGGATACTCGTCATTTTCGTCTGCGTAGTCGCTGTCATTTACGAATTCTTCTTCGTAATCTCCGTCATCATCGTCATCACCGTCATCACCGTCATCACCGTCGTAATCATCCTCTCCCTCCAAGAGCGAAATGCGTCGCTGCAGCGCATCGTTGCGCTGGTTTGTAGCGGCCATGCGCTCACATAGTAGTTCGACAATATTTTTCATGATGGACATATACATGACGGCATTAGAGGCAAGGACCGCATCGAGATTCTTCTTCGTAATGACCACGGCAACGGAAGGTTCAATGGCCGAAATATTAGCCGAACGCGGCTGGTTTGTCAGCACCCCCATCTCGCCCGTTGGCGACCCAGGTAGAATTTCGCCCAGTTGGTCTCCGCCAGCGGTCGTGACCAACAGACGCCCGCGCAGCAGCACCAACATCTCATCGCTTGGCTCTCCGATTATATAAATCCGCTGTCCGACTTCGAACTGTTTGGACACAGCCACGCGCAAAATGCGCTGGATGTGCTCAATCTCCAAGCCCTTAAACACGCCGATCTTGCGCATAACGAGCATGAGTTGATGCTGTTGCTTGTTCATCTACTCCCCTCTTAAACCCTTCTCTTGCTGATAATTAGAGCACTTTGATCTTTTGTAAAAAATGATCTCTTTCTCTATTAGCCACATCAATAGCGTCTTCCCCCCCCAATACAGCCACAATGCCTTCTCTGGCCCCCCTATCAAGGATATCGGCAAAAAAACGGAAATCTTCCGCAGTTGTTCCCAAAATTTCCTCGCGCATACGCTGGCGGTAAACCTCATCGATGCCTGTCAGATGGCGCATCATAGACGTATACCCCTTGGCATCCGGCAGCTGGTAGCTGTCCAAATCGCCGATTGTGCCTATGATTGCTTTACTTAATTCGTCTTGCGTTATATCGAGTTTACGGAGAAATCCCCCGCTTCCATCGTAATTGTCGAGCGTGCTCAAAATATTGGGATCCCGATACGAAGCGTAGCCCAAAATACCCGAAAAGGGATCAAAAGAGCAAAATGCGCCATAGGCGCCTCCCTGAACGCGAATGCGATCCCAGAGCCAACTCGCCCCCAGATAGCGCGACACGACGGTGGACGAGCCGTGTAAGACGTATCCCAAGTCATACAGATTAGCCGCTTTTCCCACGTAGTTGACCTGAGCGGGAATCAACAATCCTTCATTGCCCGCACGTTCTGCCTGAGACCAGGTCTGCTTCGCCCGGTCGACGGCGGGCAAACTGGAGAGCATCGCGGCCAATTCTCCATCGAAGTGGGATCGATCATCCCCGCTGAGCGTCACATTACAGAGGGCACCGGAGCGGCTAAATAGCAAATCCCGCATTTCTTCCAGTCGCTTCTGCACAGACGGCCAGTCCTGATCGATATCGACAACCAGCTGACGCAAAAAGAACAGATAGTCGACCCCGCGCATCTGCTCAGAAAGCCAAGCGGCCCTATCAAAGCGCGAGCGCAGACGCAGCGAGACTACGCGATGCCCTCCGGGCACCAGACCCGATTCTTCACCGGCCTTCTCTTCCAATGCCATTTGCAGAAAGCGCGCGCGATCATCGAGCCTACCGCGGCACAAGACGTCGCGCAGCAGCGCCATAAGCTCCGGCGCGCGGGTAACGGTCGATTTGCCGCGGAGAAATAGATAGGCGTGTAGTGCATCGCTCTGACGGTGGCCGCTCAGCACCTGCTGCGTCCACAGACCGCCCGTCTCCGAGCCAATCCGCTGCTGCAGCTGAACAAAGCTCTCATCCTGAGTTCCCATCTCCAAGAGCGCGCGGCCAAAAAGCGGCACATAGGGCAAGTACTCCTGGGGCAGCACGCTCAAATCAAACCCAATATCAAAGTAGGCGATTCCATTGGTAAACAGGTCATGGTGCAGTGTTTTTACCCCTTCAACATCGGTTTCTTCAAGGGGTATGGTAGTGATTTCCGGCTGAAGATCGCTCAGCTCCAAACGAGGCAACTTGGCTAAGTCCGCCGGATCGTCAGGCCGTTCCTGCGCTTCCTGAAGCGCGCGCGCTGTATCGGCAACTTCCTGTAGGGCACGATCATCCATCTGAGCATGCGCGGCGGCTAAACGCTCCTCCTCGGCTGCTTCCTGGCGCGCACCCTCTTCCTCATCGGGACGAAGAACAACGGTTGTGCGGTGCCTATTTTCGAGCAGGTGGCGGCGTATCAGCTCCGGCAAATAGCGGTCGTCTTCGCCGATGCGCTTACGCAGGCGGGCAAGGGAATCTTCAAAGCGCAGCGACTCCAGCGGATCGCGATCATACAGCCAGTGTGCCAAACTGCGCAGCATGAGGGCCAGGCCGCGTGGAAACGATCCCGTATTATTTTCACGCAGGCGAAACTCGGCCGTATTGAGAGCGGCAGCGACCATACCCGCATCAACGCCCTCTTCGGCGACTCGTTCCAGCGTGCCGACCACGAGCTCTGCAACCGCATCAATATCTCTTTCGTGCACGCCTTTTAAACCCGCGCCAAAAAAGAGCTGCTTCATCTCCGTCTCCAAACCGCTGCCCGTTACGTCCTCGCCAAGTCCCGAATCTATGAGGGCTTTGCGCAGCGCAGAGGCGGGCGTGCCGAGCAGCACGTAGTCGAGGATCTGTAGGGCTCGCCGATCGTCGAGGTCAATCTCTCCGTCGAGCAGCCAGTTAACGGTCACAAAAGAGGCCGCTTCTTCGCCCTCGCTAGCGTAGACGTGCTCGAGGCGACGAGGTTCTGAGAAACGCGGCTGGTCACCGATCTTGGAATCAACCGCACGGGGCTCAAAACCACCCAAATACTCTTCCAGTAAATCGAGCCGACGATCTATGTCGTCATCTCCATAGAAAAAGATGCGCGCGTTACCCGGGTGATAATAATCGCTGTGAAACTGTTCAAACTGCTCAAACGTTAGGTCGGGAATAGCGCGTGGATGTCCTCCCGACTCAACGCCGTAGGTCGTATCTGGAAAGAGCGACTGCTGGGCATACTCTGCTGCCACCCGTTCGGGATCTGAGTAGGCTCCCTTCATCTCATTGAATACAACCCCTTTGTATTTGAGCCGACCGCCGTCCTCCTCTACTTCGTAATGCCATCCCTCTTGCTGCAGAACGGCCGGGGTTATCCGAGGGTGAAAGACCGCATCTAAATAGACGTCAATCAGATTGTAAAAGTCTTTTAGGTTAGTGCTAGCGACCGGATAGCACGTTTTGTCGGGATACGTGAAGGCGTTGAGAAAGGTATTGAGCGACCCCTTGATCAGCTCGACAAACGGCTCTTTAACTGGGTACTTACGCGATCCGCAGAGCACGGAATGTTCGAGAATATGAGCCACGCCCGTCGAATCCTCAGGGGGAGTGCGGAAATTTATTCCAAACACTTTGTTCTCGTCATCGTTGGCCAGAGACAGCAGCTGTGCCCCCGTTCGATGTCTGTAAAAACGCGCCTTCGTATTGAGTTCTTCCAGATGCTCTTCACGCAGTAATTCAAACTGATGGTCTGACATACGTATTCTCTCACTCCGTCGATATATACAGATACAGATGCCTATTTTTACCTATGAGTATCCTATTTCTGATCGCTGCACTAGCCCGCTAGTTCCCATACCGATGCAGCGGTTTTTCCCAAAATCTGCTCCCTGTCCATCTCGCTCAAAAACGGGATACCCTCGCGTATCAGTCGCAGTTCATCAGAAAGCGTGTGCCAATTGTGCTTTACCCGATGGTGTCCGGGATAGCCCGTCCCCCACATAGACCGGTCGCTGCCAAACGCGTCGTAGAGCATGCGAATATAGGGATGCACATCCACGTGTGGAAAGGGTTCGGTAGAACGGCCCGCCACGTCTGAGATCTTGATAAATACGTTGTCACGGCTGGCCAAATCAACTATGGGTTGATATACAGCGGGACCCGCCTCGAGATCGGGATAGCCCATGTGATCAACGAGAAGCTTCATATGGGGAAAACGCCCGGCAATTTCGTCTACTTGAGCCGCATCACCGGGACGCATGTGGAACTGTATGACAGCGTCGGCTGCAGCCAACTCCTCCCACAGAGGACCGTTTTGCTCAGAGACCAAGATCGCTTCGTCAGGGTAGTACATGGGATGCAAACGAAAGCCGACCAGACCGCGTTCGCGCATCCAGTAGCGGGCCGTTTCTGCGTTGTTGGGATCCTGTGGATCTATGAGGCCATGTCCGATAAAACGATCGGGAAAACGCTGCACCGAATCGGCGATATAGCCGTTGTCCCAAGTCGACCAACTCGTCTGCACCAGCACGCTCCATCCGACGCCGTGATCGTCCATTTCGGCCAGTAATTCATCTGCTGTGCCCGGCTCATCGGGCAGACTCTTCCAACCCGGGGCCGTTGGTCCAATTGGATAGCGCGGGGGATCTATTTCCCACACGTGCACATGCGTATCTACAATCATATAATCTCCCTATGGCAGCGCTATTTTACCCAGGACTACAGGGCGTTGAGCGCCGGTTGCAGCCGGCACGTTGCCAGCGTGTCCCACAAGCGTTTCGTTAGCCAATACGGCAAAGCTAATAGCCTCGCGTGCGTCTGGATCAATGCCCAGTCCCCGCAGCGACTCGACGTGCGTGTCTGGCATAGCTCGGCGCAGCCTTTCCAACAGATGGACGTTGTGCACACCGCCGCCAGCTACCCAGACCTCGGCAACGGGGTTGCTCACTGCACGGCTTATTCCCTCGGCGATAGAAAGCGCGCTAAACTCCGTCAGCGTGGCAATCAAATCGTCTGGATCCCTAGATGCCCGTCCCGTGACCTCTTCTAAGAACGCAGTGCCGAACTCCTCGCGGCCGGTCGACTTAGGCGGCTCGCGCTGGAGGTAGGGATGAGCCATTAGACGCGATAGAAGCGCCTGATCGACCACGCCACGAGCCGCTCGGGCGCCGTCTCGATCAAAGCACTCGCGGCCGCCCGTAGCGCGTTCTACCGCGGCGTCGATCAGCATATTTCCCGGTCCCGTATCGAACGCCCAAATACCCTTTATCGATTCTCCGGCGGGTACAATTGTCACGTTGGAAATACCGCCGATCTTGAGCAGTCCGCGGCTCTGTTCCTCGTGACCAAATAGCAGCCAATCCACCAGCGGCACAAGCGGTGCTCCCTGACCACCAACGGCCATATCGGCCGTGCGAAAGTCTGCTATGGTAACGATGCCCGTCCGCTGAGCAATAACGGAAGCGTCACCAATTTGCAGCGTCGAAGGCGGATCTCCCCCAGGCAAGTGTCGCACGGTCTGTCCGTGTGAACCAATAAGGTCGATTTCTTCGGGTTTGTACCCTGCCCGGGCAATCACGACGAGGGCGGCTTCGGCAAATAGTGCGCCTAGCTGTGCATTGGCTTGGCACAGTTGGTCTATACCCGCTCGATCTTCACACAGATCGAGCACCCCCTGGCGCACAACATCTGGCCACCTGAGCGTTTCAAAGGCCAATGGACTACAGCGAAGATTTGCACCGCTTCCGCGCAGTTCTACCAGAGCCGCATCTACCCCATCTGCCGAGGTGCCTGAGATCAGGCCTACGACCCTGCGGCATTCTTTTCCTGCCTTTTCACTCAGTTCCTGCATGCGCATCTCCGTCGGACACTTCGCGTGCGATTACGGCAACCATACCAAAGAGAATGGCATAGACTAGGGCAAAACGACCGTTTATCATGGACGCATTGCCAATACCCAGAGCTAGCATACCCACTAATAGCGCAAAAGACGCGGCGCAAAAAGAGCGTACATGCGGGTTGTTAGATTGATGAAACGCATGCCAGGCAAGTTTCATAATGCGCCCATACATCCAAAAGAAACCGATTAGGCCGAGCACACCCATCTTGACTAAAATCGTAAGGTACAAACTGTCTATGGTCCACGCGCGCGTCCAATCAAAGCGCAGCATCTCCTCATTGAAATTGAGCAGCATAAGCGTCTTGCCCTGACCGTGACCCAGCAGAGGATGTTCGGCGCTCGCTTCCAGCGCTACGGCATAGGAAAAGATACGCCCCATCACGTGCACGTTTTCCTCGTATTCTACAAGCGTGCGCGATCGCTCAAAAACCTGTGCGCCGATCGAAGCTCCCGTAAATCGCTGAAAGGAAAATACGATGCCGACGAGCAGGGCTAGTAGCGCGACGACCAGCGCTGCCGATCGCCAGCGACTGTTCCCGCCGCGCAAGCGGCCATTCATAAAGGCGATACAAACTAAACCGATGAGAAAGACCGCCCACATACTGCGCCCAACGGTCAGGACAAAGGCCAGCCCAATGGGTATGAACAGGAGCAGCAGCAGTGGCCTCCCCCAGCGGCGCGGCGCAAAAATCAGCTCGGAAACTACGAGCAAAAGAGCGATCGGAAGCACCATGCCCTGCAGGCGAGCCACGCGCACAAAGCGTTCGCCAACCGATAGATCAATCGCCCCTACGAATTCTAACACATAACCCGCTGCGACGACGAGCCCCAGAACGACCAGCAGCGGCACATAATAGCGCAGCGCGCTGCGCCCGCTGACAAAATAGCTCACAACAAAAAATGCCACGTAGTAAAGCGGGAAACGAGCATCGCGCCATATAACGCTGACCTCATTACCATAGAGGTAGCCAATCCCGACAGATAGACACGTCACTAGGAGAAAAAACAGAACGGGGCCATCAGCCGGCGTATGGCTGATGCGCAAATGTCGGCGATACACCCAATCAACTAGGGCAAAAAAGCAGGCCACCAGAAGAAAGGCTTCCTGGAGGCGCACTCCCCCGGGCAAGACCAAGTCCGATAGGACGGTCGACGGCAGGACTATGGTCACAGCCAAGAGTAAAGGCAGGGTGCGCTCTACGGAAAAAAGCAGGAAAGACAGGGCTATAAAAAAGATGGGCACGGCCCAAAACATGGGTCCGGCAAAGTAGATCGGCCCCACAACCAGCGCGACCTGCACACACACCACGCCCCACAGCAAGGACTTATTCGCCGGCATCATATCGCCTAACTCAGGTGCTTTCACAGCGTTCTCCACGAGACATTGCATCGGCCAACCAGCAGGCAATCGGAGCAATAAGCGCCAGGTCTATGGGCAAACGAAAACGGATATGGGCAAAAAACAGCGCATGCACACCCGTTAGCGCCACTAGCAGCGACAGCGCAGACCAGCAGACGGAGCTATGTCGCATATGCCACAGGCCGATCGACCCCAGTAAGAGAACCGATATCCCCATCAGACCGAGCGCCGTTACTCGAATGATAGATGGGTCCTGTCCGAAGGGAACCCACAGCGAAACCACTTTGATCGCGGCAAGCCGGACTGTGCGCAGCGGCTGGGCGACCATGCCCCGGAGCGCATGGCGCGCAACGAGTGCATCGCGCAGTACCGGATCCTCTTCACCTCCCGCTATCTCTCTAACCATCTGCCAATAATCGGCGTCATCGCTATAGCGTCCTGTCGCAGACGGCTCATGCCCCACGAGCAGGTTGATGCCGAGATTTGTTGATATGGGCACAAAGTGACCGCTCACCTGTTTATTGCGCAGCGTCCACGGAACGACGGTAAGAACCAGTGTTAAAAAAACAACGGCCATGTGCCCCACACCATGCGTTCGATTCTTTGCCCCCGCCCTCCAAAGCACGACAAAAAGCAGAGGAACCCAGACCAGGAGCACCGGCTTGCACAGCGCGCCCAGCCCCAGTATGATTCCAAGTCCAACAGAGTTAGGCACATTGGACTGGTCTACAACGCGCTGCACACACCAAAGCGCCAGCCCGGTGCAAAGCAGCAGCAACGTCTCGGCCATAAATACGCCAGAGAAAAAGATGAAAAGCGGATGGCAGGCTGTTAACAAGGCAGCATACAGTCCGGCGCGTTCGCCATATGCCGATCGCGCCAGCACAAAAGGCACTAGACAGGTAGCCGCAGAGAGCACGGCCTGTAGCAGACGCACAGCGAGCGGTTCATAACCCAACGTGCCGTATATCCAAGCAATGAAAAGCGGGTATAGTGGAGGTCGGAAAAAACCGGCTTCCGCGCTTTGCAGTCCGCCTTGCCACAGAGATTCTGCCATGCGCTGCCAGTGCGCTTCGTCCGCCGAGAACGTGCGGCCGTCAAACAAAATAGCAGTCCCTATTCGCAGTGCGAGAGCCAGTAAGAGCACGCCCATCAACGGACGACTCATGGCGCACGCTCTGGGCGGCGAGCCACAAGCAGATAGTTCCACGTATCACTATCAACGCGGTGTAGGCGGTCCAACGCCCATGCAGTGCACTGTATCAAAGCGTATATAGGCCCCATGAGGGGCCCAAACAAGCGGCGCTGAAAGCGACGGAGGTAGTAACAGAAACGAGCACCTGCTGTCACCCAGTAGCCCGCCATGGGACGCACTTCAAGCACTTCAAGGCCGGCTCGCTCTGCCAGATGCTGCAACCCGTAGCAAGTAAAGCGGAAGTAGTCGTGTGGAATTTCGTGCAGCCCCCAAATGTGAGGCGCACTGAGCAGCAGATGGCCACCGGGCTTGAGCACCCTTGCCATTTCTTCAACCATCCGCCAAGGTTCGGGCACGTGTTCGAGAACCTGAGACGAAAATACGGTATCAAAACTGACATCGCGCACCGGCAGTGCCAATGCGCTGCCCCCAATATGGGCGCGCGCGTCGGGGTAACGCGCCACGTCGAATTCCAATCCCGTATAGTCGTCAAACAGGTGAGCATAGGGCATAGCACCACACCCCACGTCCAATACGCGCCCGCGTGCCCATTGGTTGACCGCCCGCGCTATATGATGAGCGGCAATTCGCTCGACCAGCCAGTTGGGCGCTAGCGGCCCCACGCGCTGCCTACTGGCGATCGCGCGCCGTGTGCGGGTAGTAATCGACTACCTGCCCTTCGGCGTCGAGGACATA
>Ga0181569_10002683_pt1 | contig 13997 bp, 12 predicted proteins | sample 101ome_19_FD_132452 | JGI IMG/M metagenome (GOLD analysis project Ga0181569, IMG submission 132452) | Coastal salt marsh microbial communities from the Groves Creek Marsh, Skidaway Island, Georgia - 101405AT metaG (megahit assembly) | ecosystem: Environmental > Aquatic > Marine > Intertidal...
TACTTTAATCTTCTTATTTTTTTAGATATATCCTTTCGATTGTTTATCTTATTGTTGATTGACTTTTTCTTTTTTTTAGATTTCTTCTTCTGTTTCTATATCTGCTTGCTAAGTGTTGCTTGTGTTGGTTTAGTAGTATTTATCTACTAGTTCTTTTTTTAGTTCCCATTTGTGCTCTAGTTTTATTTTATTTATAGTTATGATACTCTTTTTATTTTTCTTCTATTGGTTTGTCTGTTTAATCTTTGTTTTGTATGGTATGATTTTATATATTATTTTAGGATATAAGATGAAATCGTATATAAAAGATCAAATAAAAAAATCATATGAAACAAAACAAGATATATATTCAAATGATCTTGTTTTAGATTCAATTTTAGATGTCGCTGAGCGTTGTGTTTCACTTTACAAAGATGGAAAAAAAACTATTTTAGCTGGAAATGGTGGTAGTGCTGCTGATGCACAACATATAGCCGCTGAGATGGTTGGTAGATATGGTTTTGATAGACCTTCATTGCCATCTCTTGCATTAACAACTGATACTTCAGCATTAACGGCTATAGGTAATGATTATGGTTATGATCAAGTTTTTTCAAGACAAATTGAAGGTATGGGTCAGGAAGGTGATTTATTTATCGGTATTTCTACTTCAGGTAATTCTGTAAATATTGTAAAAGCTTTTGAATCTGCTAAAAATAAGAATATCACAACAGTTGCTTTAGTCGGTCGGGATGGTGGAGAAATGGCTAAGAAAGCAGACATATCTATCATTGTACCATCAAACTCTACTCCTCGTATACAGGAGTCACATATTTTGATTGGACATATTATATGTGACATTATTGAAAAAGAGATTTTTTCTGATGGTGTTAGTTCATAGAGCATGCAAAAAATTCTTTTTTTAGATAGAGATGGTGTCATAAATATTGAAAAAGATTATTTATATAAAGTTGAAGATTTTGAATTTATAGAAGGAATTTTTGATTTATGTACTTATTTTCAAAATCATGATTATAGAATTGTAGTTGTTACGAATCAATCTGGTATTGCAAGAGGTTATTATACTGAAGATGATTTTTTAATTTTAAGTGATTGGATGAGGAAAATATTTTCTTCTAAAGGAATTGATATATATAAAATTAATTTTTGTCCCCATCATCCAAGTATCACAGGTAAATGTAATTGTAGAAAACCAAATCCTGGGATGTTGTATGATTTAGGTAATGAATTTGAGGTAGATTATAAAAATTCTGTAATGATTGGTGATAAAGAGAGGGATATAGAAGCAGGTATAAATGCTGGTTTAGAAACTACATATTTATTTTCTGAAGATGGATCTATCTTAAAGTCTAAAGCAAAAAGAATTGTAAATCATCTAGATCAGATTTGGAAATAATATGCTTATATTAAATACTGGCGGAACTTTTAATAAGAAGTATAATCCAATAAATGGTGAATTAGAAGTTCCATATGACAATAGTGCTATCGAAAATATTCTTAAGAGTGTAGCTATTTCACATGATATTGCAGGTGTTGTATATAAAGACAGTTTAGATATGAACCTTGAAGATAGAAAAATGCTTGTAAACATTATCTTACATTCGGATGAAAAACATTTTTTAATTGTACATGGAACTGACACTATTGATCAAACTGCAGAGTTTTTATCGACAATCATTGAAGATAAAACTATTGTATTAACAGGTGCGATGAAACCATTTGAGATTGATTCAATTGAAGCAAGTTTAAATTTAGGTATATCTTTGGGCTTTTTACGTGCATCCGAAAAGCAGGGGGTTTATATATCTATGAATGGATATGTGGAGCCTTGGGATAGATTGAAAAAAAATAAAGAAAAAGGAATTTTTGAACTTGTCTGAAAAAATAGCTTGTACACATTGTCATCTTGAATTTGATGAATCAGTTCTAATTCAAGAAGAGATTCAAAATAAAGTACATTATTTTTGCTGTAAAGGATGTCAAGGTGTTTATCACCTTCTTAATGATTCAGGCTTAGAAAGTTTTTATGATAAAGCTGGAGATACGAAACTTGCTCCGCCTTTAGAACAATTTGAAGATGCATCTAATTTTGATGCTCCTGCTTTTTATGAAAAGTTTGTAAAATCAACAAAAGATGGATTCAAGCAAGTTTCTTTAATTATTGAAGGGATACATTGTTCAGCTTGTGTTTGGCTCAATGAGAAAGCTTTGCAGAAAATGGATGGAGTGATTGAAGCAAATATTAACTTCACCAACAACAAAGCTATTATAGTGTGGGCGGAGGATGTTTTAAAACTCTCTGAAATCATTATGATGATTCGTGCAATTGGTTATAACGCTTTTCCCTATGATGCATCTATTCAAGAAGTTCATGCAAATGCAGCAAGAAAAGATTATTATCAACGTATGATTGTCGCAATTTTTGCTTCAATGAATATTATGATGATAGCTGTAGCTCAGTATTCTGGATTTTTTACAGGTATCACTCAAGAGTATAAAAACATATTTAATATTGCAGAGTGGGTTTTATCAACACCTGTGCTTTTCTATAGTGGTTGGATTTTCTTTCGTGGTGCATATTTTGGGCTGAAAAACAAAATTGTAAATATGGATCTTCTCGTTTCTACTGGAGCAACTCTTACTTATTTTTATTCAATTTATATAACTCTTTTGGAACTCGGTGAAGCTTATTTTGATTCTGTGAGTATGATCATTACATTTGTTCTAGTTGGAAAGTTTTTAGAGGTTCTCAGTAAGAAAAGTGCTGCAGATACTTTAGATATCATAGGTAAGCAGATCCCCAGTGAAGTTCACGTTTTAAAAGATGAGAAAATTATTTCTTTAAAACTCGGTGAAGTAAAGGTAGGGGATATTGTCATAGTTTCTTCTGGTGAAAAAGTTTTGTTTGATGGAACGATAATTCAAGGAGATGGTTCTTTTGATGAGTCTAATTTAACAGGTGAAAATGAACCTGTATATAAACAAAATGGTGAAAGGGTAATTAGTGGAACAGTAAGCATAGATGCTGATATCCATTTTGAGGTAAAAAAAGATTTTGAGCACTCCACTTTAGCTAGTTTGGTTTCTCTTTTAGAATCTGCAATCAATAAAAAACCAAAAATTGAGCAGTTAGCCAATAAACTATCAGAATATTTTTCTAGTGTAATTTTACTTGTTTCACTAGTAACATTTGTTGTTTGGTATCTGTGGCCTCATAGTTTTGAAGTTGCATTTATGGTTGGTATTTCTGTAATTATTATTGCTTGCCCTTGTGCATTGGCTCTTGCAACTCCTGTTGCAACATTGGTTGGTTTAAGTTTGGGTGCAAAAAGAGGTATTCTTTTTAAAGAAGCTGCTCAAATAGAGACTATGGCTAAAGCTACAACTTTGGTTCTTGATAAAACAGGTACTATTACAAAAGGGAAGCCTGAGGTAACCTCTTCACATAATTTTCAAGATTTTGATATATCGCTCCTTCTATCACTTGTAAAACTTTCAAAACATCCTGTTGCTCAAGGTGTTTTAGAATATTTAGATCAAAAAGTGGATGCACATTTAGTTTTGGATACCTATAAGCAAATTCCAGCAAAAGGGATTGTTGCCGAGTATGAAGGGAAGCAAGTTTTAGGTGGGAATAAAAAATTATTGGATTCTTATGAGATAGAGTGCAAACATAAAAGTGAAAATACACTTTTTTATTTTGCAATAGATAAGCAAGTGGTTGCAATATACGAGCTTCAAGACTCCATAAAAGAAGATGCAAAGCAAGTTATAGAAAGTTTTCAAAGTAGAGGGATTGAGGTTGTGATGCTCACTGGCGATAATGCAGATTCTGCAAAAAGAGTTGCTAATGAAGTTGGTATTGAAACGATTTTAAGTGAGCAAACTCCAGAGGATAAATCTAAGTATATTCAAAGACTTCATGATGATAACAAGAGTGTTGTTATGGTTGGAGATGGAGTCAATGATATACTTGCTTTAGCTCATGCTGATATTGGGATTGTGATGGGAAGTGGTAGTGATATTGCTGTAGATGTAAGTGATGTAGTGTTACTCAATGACTCGCTTCAATCTCTTGAGGATGCTTTTAAAATTTCACGTACAACATTTGGATTGATAAAGCAAAACTTAGGAATTTCTCTACTTTATAATCTTATAACAATTCCTTTAGCAATGGGAGGATACATTATTCCACTCATAGCAGCTATTTCAATGAGTGTAAGTTCATTGTTGGTTGTAGGTAACTCCATGAGAATTAGGTTACAATGGATGAAAGGATAAGAAATGGATAGTTGGGTAATTGTGATGATGATGAGTGCATCAATCTTTTTAGGCTCTATCGCACTATTTGGCTTTATATGGGCTGTAAGAAGTGGTCAGTTTGATGATAAAGAAAAATATTTAAATGGTGCAAAATATGATGGTGAGGATGAACTCAATCATGCTGTAATGCTAGAAAAGAAAAAGAAAAAACTTAAAGAGAATTATAGACCGCCAGATTGATTTTTTCAATTTAAAAAGAATGTGTGGAAAATAGCACCCTTGAGAAAGGATGCTTGAGGTAAAGAGTGATTATTTACCGATAGTTTGTGCGAAAGCTTCTAAGTCAGCGTCAGAGTATTTAGCAACTTGACCTTTCATAAGACCTTTCATTGGACCACCATAAGTTCCAGCTTTGTAACCTTTAAGTGAAGCCGCAATTTCAGCGTGAGTCATTTGAGATACATCTTTAGATTTACCAAGAGCTTTTTTAGACCAGTCAGCACCGTGACAACCTGTACAAGATTTAGCATTTACTGCTGCCATAGAAGCTGTTGCAAGAGCTAAAGTAGCAATTGAAGCGATAACAATTTTTTTCATTTTGATTCCTTGAGAATAAATTTCAGACAAATTATAGTGATTTGAGTCTTAAATACTCGTTAATGAATTTTTATGTATTATAAGGATTAATAAAATCAATGTGGACAGATGTATGAGATATATAGAAGACGACTTACAAGATAAAACAATACTAATCACAGGTGGTGCAGGATTTATAGGATCCAATTTAGCATTTTATTTTCAAAATAATCATCCTGGTGCTCGTGTTGTAGTTCTCGATTCATTTCGAAGTGGTGAAACATTTTCAAATGGGAATCTAAAAAGTTTTGGACATTTTAAAAATTTACTTGGATTTAACGGTGAAATTATAAGTGGAGATATTAATGATAAAGATTTACTTATAGATTTGGAAGTTAATTATAAGTTTGATTATATTTTTCATGAAGCTGCTATCTCTGATACTACTGTGCAAGAACAAGATCTTATGATTAAAACAAATGTAAATGCGTATCAAGATTTTTTAGAACTTGCAATTAGACATGATGCAAATATGATTTATGCATCTTCTGCAGCTACATATGGAAATGCTGTTTCACCACAAAGAGTTGGAAGAGAGGCACCAAATAATGTGTATGGTTTTTCAAAACTTAGTATGGATCATTTGAGTCGAAAATATATGAAAGAGAGTGATATATCCATAGTTGGTTTGCGCTACTTTAATGTGTATGGTGCTGGTGAATATTTCAAAAATACAACTGCTTCAATGGTTTTACAGTTTGGACATCAAATTTTAGCTGGAAAAAATCCACGTCTTTTTGAAGGAAGTGACAAAATTTTGCGTGATTTTATTTATGTTGAAGATATTATTCAAGCAAATATTAAAGCTATGAACCCAAAAGAGAGTGGAGTTTATAATGTTGGAACTGGAAAAGCAAGAAGTTTTCAAGATATTGTAGATATTTTACAATTGGAACTTGGAACAAGTCTTGAGTGTGAGTATATTCCAAATCCATTTGTTGGAAGTTATCAGTTTCACACAGAAGCTGATATACAAGCAACGAAAGATGGCTTAGGATATGAGCCAAGATTTGAAATGGAAGATGGTATAAAAGCTTATGTTGGTGAAATCAAGAGAATTTATGAAGAAGAAGTGAAATAATGAATAGCTACAGAAACTCTCAAGCAAATATCTTAGTGGTTGGCGATCTTATGATAGATCATTATTTATGGGGTTCATGTGAAAGGATTTCACCAGAAGCACCTGTTCAAGTTGTAGATATTAACAAAGAAACAACAGTATTAGGGGGTGCTGGAAATGTTATTAATAATCTTAAAGCTCTTGGTGCAAAAGTAAGTGTAAGTAGTGTTATAGGGGCTGATGATATAGGTGTTGAACTTCAAAAAATGCTTGATGATATAGGAGTGGATTGTACAAAAATAATTACTCAAGAAAATAGAAAAACATCAAAAAAAAGTAGACTTATCGCATCTTCTCAGCAGGTAATTCGATATGACAAAGAGAGTAAAGATGACATTGACTCAAGCTCTGTTGAGAGTATCTTGCTCAACTTAGCAGATGTGATTGAGAACTTTGATGCTGTAATTCTATCTGACTATGGAAAAGGTGTTCTTCGAACTAGTTTGTGTCAAGGTATCATTGAGATGGCAAATGCAAACAATGTCAAAGTACTAGTAGATCCAAAAGGGAGTGATTTTTCAAAATATAAAGGTGCATATCTTCTCACACCAAATAAAAAAGAGGCTGTTCTTGCAACTCAGATAGATATAAATGACAGTTCAAGCTTAGAGAATGCTCTTGTTCATTTAAAAGAGGAGTGCGATCTTGGTGTTTCTTTGATTACATTGTCAGAAGATGGTATTGCAACATTGGATAAAAAGGTAGAGGTTTTTCCAACTGTTGCTAAAGAGGTTTTTGATGTAACTGGAGCTGGCGATACTGTTATTGCGTCTATTGCATTTGCATTAAGCAATGGAAAAAGTATTCAAGAAGCTGCAAAGTTTGCTAATCTTGCAGCTGGTGTAGTTGTTGGAAAAATTGGTTCTGCAACTGTAACAATTGATGAAATAGAAGCATATGAAGCAAGTCTTCATAAAAGTACATCAGATGCTCATATAAAATCATTTGATGAGATAAACTCAATAGTGTCGAGATGTTCTGCAAACGGTAAGAAGATTGTGTTTACCAATGGATGTTTTGATATCTTGCATGTCGGTCATGTTAAATATCTTCAAGTTGCAAAAAGTTTTGGAGATGTGCTTATTGTTGGGTTAAATTCTGATGAGTCTGTTTCAAGACTTAAAGGACCAACGAGACCTGTAAATGTTGCTGAAGATAGAGCATATCTTTTAGCAGCTCTTGAAGCTGTTGATTTTGTTGTGCCATTTAGTGAGGATACACCGTATGAACTTATTAAAATGATAAAGCCAGATGTTTTAGTCAAAGGTGGTGATTATGAAGGTAAAGATGTCGTTGGAACCGAATTTGCTGGAGAATTGAAACTTGTTGATTTTGTTGATGGCAAAAGTACAACAAATACAATTCAAAAAATTCAGGAATCAAAATGTTAAAAGTACTAGTACTACTTGCTGTGGGATTTGCACATCTATTTGCATTAAATAGTGTTGAGATAAATATAAATGACAAAGACTTAGAACTTGGTGCATCTGTAGATATGAGCCTAATGAATGACAATATCGAACCAGATACCGTTTTTCTAGGTCTTAAGTTTTTAGATGGAGATAAAGAGAACAGTGATTTTACAACAAGTGGTGAAATCGATACATATTATGAAGTAAGTTTTTTAATGCAAAAAGATTTCGATGCTAATCTTGAGATAGGTTTAGGTATGAAATTTAACAGTGCTAAAAACTTCAAAAGTTTTCCATTAGGTGGCCAAGCTAGATATGAGCTTGATACTGTAGTCCCAGTTTATGTAGGTGGGTCTATTTATTATGCACCAAGTGTTTTAGCAATGAGTGATGCAAAAAGTTTTATGGAGTATAGAGTGAGTGTAGATATTGAGCTTATTGAAAACGCAATGGTAACTTTAGGATATAGATCTTTAGATACAAATTATGATAAACCTGTTGCAAAAGATGTAAGCTATAATAGCTCAGTATACGCAGGATTGAAATTTAGATTTTAATCTTACTTTAGTCTAGAAGTGTTAGTACAGCTTCGGTAACATCTGAAGCTGTAATTTTTGTCATACATTCATGATGTCCGAGAGGACATTCTCTTTTCATACATGGTGCACATTCCATATCAATTCGGACTATTTTACTTTTCGTATTCATCCATTGTGATGTTTCTTTATGTTTAGTAGGACCAAATATTGAAACTGTTGGTACATTATAAGCAGCAGCTACATGCATTGGACCACTATCGTTCGTTATAAACAGTGAACATCCTCCGATATGTGAACAAAGTTCTTCAATATTTGTTTTTCCAGCTAAATTTATGTAGTTATTTACGCCAAGTTTCTTGAGGTTTGTTTCAATCTCTTGAGCCATTTCCACTTCACCTGGTCCACCGAAAATTATTATTTCATATCTGTCTGAAAATTTGGCAGCTACATGAGCAAATCTTTCTGGATACCATCTTTTTGCACTTCCGTAGGTTGCACCAGGATTTATTCCTAATGTAGGTTTTTGGTGTTGTATAGGCTCGATATATAGTTTAAGTTTTTCATGCTCTTGGTTGAAGTTATCTACATTTGTCATAGCGAGTTCAATGTACTGTTCTACAAGGTGCTTATTAGTTTTGATTGTGGGAGTATGGGAAAGTAAAAACTGTGAGTGCCAAGACTTTCTAGCTATACATACAACTGTTCCTGTCATCCTCAGAAGTAAAGATGAGTGAATTTGATTTCTAAAAGTTATAGCAAGGTCAAAATAACCAAGATCTTGAGCAAGTTTGTATGTTGCAAGCAACCTATTTGAAGATTTTTTTGTTTCATCCACAATAGCTCTTTCACACTTTGGATGATGCTTAAGAGCTTCTATAGAAACATAACTGCCAAGAAATGTAAACCTAGCATTTGGATGAAATTTTGCAAGTAGCTCAATTGCAGGAGTTGTCATAATTGCATCTCCAAGCCAGTTTGGCAATATAACAAGTATTTTCATATCTTTCCTTATAAACAGTTCACTTTTTCAGACACAGCTTTGTTGATGTAAATATAAACCGGTGAAGATCCAATTGGAATATCTCGATCCTCAATTTTTTTACCATCTCTAGAAAAAACTGTGTAGTGTTCTTCATTTTTTAAATGTGTATCGTGCATTGACCAATGTATTTGAAGAAGTTTATCGTTCACTAAACATTGAAAAATATAGTAGTCTCTTTTAATGTCTAAGCGCAAAAATTGTGATTCAAGTAAATTTTCTAGCATAAATTTATAAGTATTGTATGCAGGTCTATAATTTATAGCATCTATATTGTCAATAAGCCCATATCCTCTAGCAATAAGTTGATGCCATGATACTGAATTTACCTGTTGAGAGGCAAATGCAAGTAAATAATAACGTACCATGAAGTCTGCATAACTCTTTTCGTCTATACATTCGTATTCACTCGTTGGGGCATAAGGTGCAGTACCTGAAAGTGGCCAGTTTGTTTCAGTTATATGAACTTCATTTTTTGACTTTGGACTGAGCCAAGTGAGTGTACTTAGCCAAGCAATTTTATCTGAAAGATTAAAGCCCATTTGAGAATTTTCAGGAGCACCTCGTCGATCGACATAGAGTAGTGAAGATACTCCATCAAATCTATGTTTTGAGAAATTAAAGAGAGTATGTGCTGTAAAGTGGAATTCAAAGTCAATAACTCCACTTCCTATAAGGTGAAACTTTGGAAATTCCTTTTGTTGCAGATCATAGGCAACTTTATAAAAAGAGTTGTATTCACTCACGCTGAAAAATCCCCATTTAGATCTGTTGATTGTGGAACCAATCTCAAATATATCAACAAGCCCATCTAGTTGTGTAAATATAGTTCGCAAGTTTTTTTCAAAAAGTTTTAAATCTTCAATGTTTTCTCTATCTTGCAATATTTTGAGTGTCACTTTTTTGTTTGTAGTTTTTTTGAGAAAAGTTTTTAAATCATTTAGTTGATCAAGTTCCCAAAGTTTGATTCTAGTTAAGATATGTTGAACTTTAAGCTCATCAATTGCTTGCAAACTCAAAGCTGGTTCACGTTGAAAGTCTACCCCTAAGCAAAAAAAATCTTTTGAATTGATTTTTTTTCTTTTCACATAGGGTATAAAAAAAAGTGACAAAGGAAGAACAAGCAATGCTGTAAAAAAAGTTTTTGCAATTGAAAAAAGCTCTTTTTTACGCATTAACTTTTTATATTTTTTATCTTGTAAAAGTGCTGGTTGATCTGAATAATGGTCCCATTTAAAAGGTTCTTTCATGAGATGATTATACCGAATTTATTGTGAAGAGGTGCAATAAATTATATAAAATATTCTTTCAATTCTCTGTAAGTATTTATCAAGAAAATTTGATATACAATAGACGCATGAAAGAAAAAATAAGCAATAGTGTACTTTTACAAGTTTTTTCAATAATATTTTTGGCATCACTTTATTTTATTTTTGGACGACTTGGATTAATTCTCGATAATCCATCTGGTTATGCTTCTCCAGTATGGCCTGCTGCAGGACTTGCTCTTGTGGGATTACTTCTTTTTGGGTTTAGAGCCTGGCCTGGAATTTTTATAGGCTCATTTCTCACAAACTTAGCAAGTGCAGAGGGTGTATTTAGTTTTGATATGGATGCTATCTCTTACACAATTCCATTTTTCATAGCTTCTGGAGCAACTTTACAAGCATTGTTTGCTCTTTTTTTACTCAATAGATATGTAGATATTCAAAGTGGTTTGATTAAGTTTAAAGATATCGTTTTATTTTACATATTCGCTGGCCCTGTATCGTCACTTATTAGTTCAATATGCGGTGTAAGCACACTATACTTTTACCAAACAATCGATTCAGGTGAATATGTGTACAGTTTTTTTACCTGGTGGGTAGGAGATACTCTGGGAGTTCTTCTTGTAGTTCCTGTAGTGATGAGTTTTTTTGCTCAACCACAGAAAGTATGGAAGACAAGACGCATAAATATTGGAGTGTCGATGATAATAATCTACACTTTCATTGTACTTCTTTTCTCAATAAATATAAAGCAAGAAAACATACGTGTTCAAGGTATTTTTACAGAACAAGTTCTACAAATAAATAATTCGATTGAAAAAATATTAGCAACAGATACAGAAGTGATTTATGCTACTAAAAACTTATTTGAAAGTTCAGAGTATGTGAGTGAAGAGGAGTTTCAAACATTTTTAGAAGGTACCTTAAGCCGTCATCCAAGCATTAAGGCTATTTCTTGGAATCCTGTGATTGAGTATGAAAAACGGGAAGAGTATGAACAGCAGATGAAAGAAAAAGGGTATGAGAACTTTACTATAAAAGAGGGTAAGAAAGGTTCTATTATTTCTGCAAAGAAAAGAGAAAAGTATGTTGTGGTTACATATATTGAGCCAGTTGTTGGTAATAAAAAAGCTATCGGTTATGATGTAAGATCGAATGAAGCAAGACGTTATGCTTTAAACTTGGCAGCTGATTCAGGAAAACTAACAGCAACTTCACCAATAACGCTTGTACAAGAAAATGAAAGTCAATTTGGTGTACTTTTTTTTCTCCCTTTATATGAAGAAAAAAATGTTGCACATTTAGAAAAAAACAAGAAAAAACTTAGAGGCTATGTGGTTGGAGTTTATAGAATTGGTGATTTAATACTTCAAGCATTGAACAAGTTTCAGCTCCAAGAACTTGTTATCTCTCTTGAAGATGTAAGTGATGCTAAGAGTATTACTCCAATGGCTATATATAGTTATGACAGCTTTGGAAAAAGAACCAAATTTGATAAGGTAAGCTCTACTGAACTAGATAAAGTTTATACTGAAAGAAAAGAGATTTTAATTGGGAATAGAAAATGGAGCTTAAGTGTTTTTGCAACACCAAATTATGTTAATCAGCATCGTACGTTTTTAGGTTGGAGTATTTTACTTGTTAGTTTAATCTTTGCTAGTTTGGTTCAATTGTTTTTATTATTGTTAACAGGAGAGGTTGAACATAGAAAAGTACTTCAACGCAATTTGAGGGTTGCTAATGATGAATTAGAAGAGAGAGTTCAAAGGCGCACAAATGATCTAAAAGAGGCAACTCAGGAAGCAATTGAAGCTAAAAAGATTGCAGAAAGTGCAACGAAAGCAAAAAGTGAATTTTTGGCTAATATGTCTCATGAGATACGTACACCTATGACTGGAATACTTGGATTTTTAGGACAGCTAGAGAAAGAGGAGAAAGATCCTAAACGTTTGAAAAATTTTGAGATAATAAGAGTTTCTGCAAAAGCTTTACTTAACGTAATTAATGACATTTTGGACTTTTCAAAAATTGAAAGTGGAAAGTTAGAGATTGAATATCATCCTGTTAATATCCATAACCTTGCAGAGAATTGTGTCAAAATTTTCTCTGAGCTTGCAGGTGTAAAAAACATAAAGATTGAAAATATTTTAGATGAAACTACACCAATGTGTATTTATGGAGATGAAATGAGGCTCCAGCAAGTTTTGTATAATTTAGTGAACAATGCTGTTAAGTTTAGTAATGAAAACACTACTATAAGAATTAAGACGGAGTTCAATTCTCAAAGAAAAACTTTAAGTATAGCTGTAATTGATGAGGGTGTTGGAATTGCAGAGGAAAAAATTCAAAAAATCTTTGAAGCCTTTTCACAAGAAGATATTTCAACAACTAGAAGATTTGGTGGTACTGGCTTGGGATTAACCATCTCTGCACGTTTAATTCAATTGATGAATTCCGAATTAAAGGTTGAAAGTAAAGTTGGAAAAGGAAGTAGATTCTATTTTGAACTTCCAATTGAAGTCTGCACGCAAGAAACTGTTTCTAAGAGTTCAGCTATTTTAGATAACAATGAAGAAATGAAAGAGTTTATTGGAAATGTTCTTGTTGTTGAAGACAATAAGACAAATCAGATGCTTATGGGGATGATTTTAAATGATTCCAATGTCAGTTTTGATGTAGCAAATGATGGTACTGAAGCTGTGATGATGTATCAGAAAAATGAGTATAATTTGATTCTGATGGATGAAAATATGCCTGTAATGAATGGTATAGAAGCTACTAAACATATTAGAGAGATAGAAAAAGAAGAAAACCATGTACCAATTACAATAGTCGCTGTTACTGCAAATGCACTAGTTGACGATAGAGAAAAATTTCTTGAAGCTGGTATGAATGATTATATATCTAAGCCTTATACTGAAGAAGAGATTTTAAGAGTTTTGAGACAATATTTAAAGTAAATTTTTGAGGATAGTGAGTGAATATATTAGTTGTGCGTAATGATAAGTTGGGAGATTTTATAACTGCTTTACCAACGATGTATGTGTTGAAAAAATACAATCCACATAATAAAGTTAAAGTACTTGTAGCACCGTTGAATGAAGCTTTGGCAAATGCTTGTGATTTTATTGATGAGGTTATTGTTGATAGAGGTGAAAACTCATTTGAGCTTGCAAACAAGATTAGAAAGCACAAAATTGATGTTTCTGTTACTTTATTTTCAAACACTAGAGTAGCAATAGCCCAGCTTTTGGCTTTTATCCCAAAACGTATCGCTCCTGCGACAAAGATAGCACAGATCTTTTACAATAAAAGAGTCAAACAAAGAAGAAGCCAAGTGAAAATGGCAGAGTTTGAGTATAACCTTGAACTTGCAAAAGAGGTATTTGCTGATGTATCTTTAGAGTTTCCAAAACCATTGTTGAAGTTTGAAGATGCTGATACAGTTTATAATGATTTTTGTGCAAAGTATAAAATATCTCGGGATGTAATTTGTTTCCATGTTGGATTTGGAGGTTCTAGTGATGCAAATTGGAGTTTGGATGAGTATGAGATTCTGATTCGAGAAACTATCAAAAATAAAAAGTATCAAGTTGTTATGACATTTGGTCCAGATGAGAATGAACTCATGCAAACAATGCAAGAAAATTTAAAAGATTTAGATATTGTGTATTATCTATCAGTTGATGGGTTAGTTTATTTTGCAAAAATTATTAGTAA
>Ga0181569_10002692_pt1 | contig 13983 bp, 12 predicted proteins | sample 101ome_19_FD_132452 | JGI IMG/M metagenome (GOLD analysis project Ga0181569, IMG submission 132452) | Coastal salt marsh microbial communities from the Groves Creek Marsh, Skidaway Island, Georgia - 101405AT metaG (megahit assembly) | ecosystem: Environmental > Aquatic > Marine > Intertidal...
AGACCCACATATGCAAGCGTGACGATACCCATGGCCAGGGCATCGCGCCGGACGGCGGCAGGATGTACGGCGAATGGCGCGATCAGCGCGGCGACGCCGAGGATCAGGAGAATGTTCGCAATGTTACTGCCGATAACGTTGCCGACGGCAAGACCCGGCGAGCCGACCAGAGCCGCGTTGACGCTGACCACCATCTCCGGCAGCGAGGTGCCGAAGCCCACGATCGTCAGACCCACGATCAGGGGCGACACGCCAAGGCGCTGCGCCAGGGCGACGGAACCCCGTACCACGGCTTCGCCGCCGAAAAGCAACAGTGCGAAACCGGCAATGATAAGGAAATAGGTCATTCGGCAGGCAAAATGAGCAGGTCTCGATATGGGCAGGAAACCGGACGAAACAGCTTCGTAGCACGCGGCTTCGCGACGCGCCAACTGCCCCGGCGTTCCAGCCGGTTCCCAGTGCTTCTTCTATATGGGGCGAAACCCCTAAAATTCCACAAATCATGATTGCCGAGAGATTAATCGTTTCCGCGCCGTGGTGATGGATGTGAATCTCCGGCGGGGATACACTGACCGCGATTTGAGGTGATGGATGCCCGCGCGGGCGTCCGGCGAACGAAAGGCGGCCATGCAGGACGCGTCATTTCTTGGCGAAACGCTGATCTTTCTGATCGCGGCGGTTGCGGTTGCGCCGATTTTTCAGCGTTTGCGCTCCAGCCTGGTGCTCGGTTACCTGGTCGCCGGGGTGATTATCGGTCCCGGATTTCTCGACCTGATCAGCGATTCCAAGCAGGTTCACAACATTGCCGAGCTGGGCGTCGTCTTTCTGCTGTTTACCATCGGTCTGGAACTCAACGTCGACCGGCTCAAACTGATCCGCAACCAGATATTCGGCGTCGGTACGGCACAGGTTGTGGTCACATCCCTCGTCATCGCGCTGATCGCGTGGATGGCCGGATTTTCGGTCGAAACGTCGGTCGCCATCGGCGGCGGGCTGGCGCTCTCGTCGACGGCCGTCGTATTGCTGCTGCTGTCCGAACGCGGCGAGCTGGCCACGCGGCGAGGGCGTCTGGTATTCGCGATCCTGCTGCTGCAGGACCTCGCGGTCGTGCCGTTGCTGGCGCTTGTGCCTGCGCTTGCCGGGGAAGGGGGCGGTTTTACCTCGCTCCTCTGGACGCTCGGCAAGGCGATGCTGTTGCTGGCAGGGGTGGCGGTGCTGGGACGGATGGTCGTTCGGCCGGTGTTCCGCGCCATCGCGGTGGGACAGAGTACCGAATTGTTCGCGGCGGTGACGCTGGCAGTTCTGCTGGGGATGAGCTGGCTGACCGCGACGTTCGGGCTGTCGCTGGCCATCGGCGGTTTCCTGGCCGGCATCCTTCTGTCGGAAACCGAATACCGCCATCAGGTCGCGGCGGATATCCAGCCTTTCCGCGGGCTGCTTCTCGGCCTGTTCTTCATGACCGTCGGCATCGGGCTCGATCTCGACATCATCGCCGACAACCTGCTGCTCGTTCTGGGCCTCGTGGTCGGGCTGATCATCCTGAAATCGGCCATCATCCTGATCCTGTGCCGGCTGACCGGCGTCACCGCCGGGGTCAGCATGCACACCGCCCTGATGCTGGGCCAGGCCGGCGAATTCGGTTTCGTGCTGTTCGCGCTGGCCGGCGGTTTCGGTCTGCTGGAACCGTGCGAAGCCACGCTTTTCGCCGCCGTTATTGCCGTCAGCATGGCGGTTACGCCCGGACTGGCCGCGCTGGGCAGCCATGCGAACCGGAAGATGGAGGCGCGCGCCGCGCGCGATCAGGATCAGGGCGACATGGCGGCGGAGAGCGCCGATCTGAAGGAGCATGTCATCGTCGCCGGTTTCGGCCGCGTCGGGCAGTCGGTGGTGAAAACGCTGTCCGCCGCAGGCATTCCTTATGTGGCCGTCGAATTCGAGCCCACCCGCGTCGCCGAAGCCCGCAGCAAGGGATTTTCCGTGTATTACGGCGATGCCAGCCGGGTCGAGGTGTTGCAGGCTTTGGGCGTGGAGCGCGCCCGCGCCGCCGTCATCATTCTCGACAACGCGATCGCGGCGGAGCGGGTCGTCAGCCTGCTGCACACCCGGTATCCCAATCTGAATATCTATGTCCGCGCCCGCGACAATGCCCACAAGCGCCGCCTGACCGATGCCGGCGCCAGCGGCATCGTCCATGAGACCTACGAGCTCAGCCTGCATCTGGGCGAGGCTGTACTGCGCGGCTTCGGCACCCCCGACGAGCAGATACGCAAGATCGTCCGCGATCACCGCGCCGAGGATTACGCCCTGCTGTCCGACGTCATCCTGCCGACGGTGCCGGCGGAGGAGGAACATTCTGGCAAGGACGGGTAGGGGGCTCTGACCCGTCAGCGATCCGTCATTCCCGCGCAGGCGGGGATCTCCGGCCGCTTTCGTTCATTTTGCGATCGATAGAATCCCGCCTGCGCGGGAATGACGACCTGCGGGGAGGTTGGCGCGGTTGAAGCCTAACGCCCCGGCTTCCCGCTCTTTCGCGACTTCCCCGGCTTGCGGTTCCGGCCCGTCCGCTTGGCCGCGTCGATGCGGGCCTGCAGGCGGCGGGGGCCGGTGGGGACGCCGAGTTCGACGTGTTCGAGGCGATGAATCTCGTCGCGCAGGCGGGCGGCTTCCTCGAATTCCAGGTTGGCGGCGGCTTCGCGCATGCGTTCGTCCAGGTCCTTCAGATAGGCCTGCAGATTGTGGCCGACCAGGTTGCCGGTGTCCTCGTCGCCGGTCTCGACGGTGAACGAATCCTGCGAATAGACGCTTTCCAGGATGTCGGAGATTTCCTTTTTCACGCTTTCCGGCGTGATGCCGTTGGCGGCGTTGTAGTTTTGCTGTTTTTCGCGCCGCCGGTTGGTTTCGTCGATCGCGTATTGCAGGGAGTCCGTCATCTTGTCGGCATAGAGGATCACGCGGCCGTCCACGTTGCGCGCGGCGCGGCCGATGGTCTGAACCAGCGACGTGCGCGAGCGCAGGAAGCCTTCCTTGTCGGCGTCGAGAATCGCGACCAGCGCGCATTCCGGGATGTCGAGGCCTTCGCGGAGAAGGTTGATGCCGACGAGGACGTCGAACGCGCCGAGGCGCAGGTCGCGGATGATCTCGATCCGTTCCAGCGTGTCGATATCGGAATGCAGATATCGGACGCGGATGCCGGCTTCCTGCATGTACTCGGTCAGATCCTCGGCCATGCGCTTGGTCAGCGTGGTGACCAGCGTCCGGTGGCCCTTCTTCGCGCCTTCCTGGCATTCGTGCAGCAGGTCGTCGACCTGGTTCTCCACCGGGCGGATGATGCAGACCGGATCGATCAGGCCGGTCGGGCGGATGATCTGTTCGACGAATACGCCGCCGGTGCGTTCCATCTCCCACGGGCCCGGCGTCGCCGATACGTAGACCGTCTGCGGGCGCATGGCCTCCCATTCCTCGAATTTTAGCGGCCGGTTGTCGACGCAGGACGGCAGCCGGAAGCCGAATTCCGCCAGGGTCGATTTGCGGTTGAAGTCGCCTTTGAACATGCCGCCGATCTGCGGCACGGTGACGTGGGATTCGTCGACGATCAGCAGCGCGTCGTCGGGAATGTATTCGAACAGGGTCGGCGGCGGCTCGCCCGGCGCGCGGCCCGTCAGAAACCTCGAATAATTCTCGATGCCGGAACAGTGCCCGGTGGTTTCCAGCATCTCCAGATCGAAATTGGTGCGCTGTTCCAGCCGCTGCGCTTCGAGCAGCTTGTTGTTGGCCTCCAGCTCCGCCAGGCGCTGTTTCAGTTCCGCCTTTATCAGGCCGATGGCCTGCTGCACGGTCGGGCGCGGCGTGACGTAGTGCGAATTCGCGTAGACCGTCACCTGGTCCAGCTTGGCGACCCGTTCGCCGGTCAGCGGATCGAATTCGTGGATTTCCTCGATCTCGTCGCCGAAGAACGACAACCGCCAGGCGCGGTCCTCGTAATGCGCCGGGAAGATTTCGACGCTGTCGCCGCGCACCCGGAACGCGCCGCGGATGAAGTTCTGGTCGTTGCGCCGGTACTGCAGGGCGACGAAGCGCTGCAGCAGGTCGGCGATCACCACCGTGTCGCCGACTTTCAGCGGGATGGTCATCGACTGATAGGATTCGAGGCTGCCGATGCCGTAGATGCACGACACGCTGGCGACGATGATCACGTCGCGCCGTTCCAGCAGGGCGCGGGTGGCGGCATGGCGCATGCGGTCAATCTGTTCGTTGATCGACGCGTCCTTCTCGATATAGGTGTCGGAGCGCGGGACGTAGGCTTCCGGCTGGTAATAGTCGTAGTAAGAAACGAAATACTCGACCGCGTTGTTCGGAAAGAACGATTTCATCTCGCCGTAAAGCTGCGCCGCCAGGGTCTTGTTGGGGGCCAGCACGATGGTCGGCCGGCCGATGTCCTGGATGACATGCGCCATGGTGAAGGTCTTGCCCGACCCGGTGACGCCCAGCAGGACCTGATCTTTCTCGTTGGCGGAGATGCCTTCCAGAAGTTCGGCGATCGCCTGCGGCTGGTCGCCGGCCGGCGTGAAATCGGACACGATTTCGAACTTCGTGCTGTCGTCCGGGATCGGCAGGGACGGGCGGTCGGCGATGACGGTGCTCATGAGGTCCAATATGGCGCTATGGGAGGGGGAATTCCAGTTCGGGGATGGGGGGTTCGGGACGCCGGCGGTCCCTTCACAGGGCTGTGAATGGCGTCGGGCCGGAATCCTCCTATATCCTTCGAATGATGATGAAACGACGAACCCTGATGATCTCCCTCGCCGCCGCCGCCACCGGCGCGGCCGCGTTTGCCGCCTTCCGGCCCGGCCGCAAGGCGGAGACGGCCGCGGCTGACGCATTCGAATTCACGCTGAGCGACGCGGAATGGCGCAAGCGGCTGAGCGAGGACGCCTATGCCGTGCTGCGTCACGAGGCGACGGAACGGCCTTACACCAGTGCGTTGCTGAACGAAAAGCGGGCCGGGATCTATACCTGCGCCGGCTGCGACCTGGATCTCTATGCGTCGAAAACCAAGTTCGACAGCGGCACCGGCTGGCCCAGCTTTTACGAGGCGCTGCCCAACGCGGTCGGCACCAAAACGGATTACAAGCTTCTGGTGGCCCGCACCGAGGTCTATTGCCGCCGCTGCGGCGGCCATCTCGGACACGTGTTCGACGACGGTCCGCCGCCCACGGGCAAGCGCCACTGCATCAACGGCGTGGCGCTCGGTTTCCGGCCCGAAACGGCCTGACCGGTTTTTTCCGCAATCGGATCAGCCGGATTCCCCGTCGACGTCGATCGGCACGCCGAATTCGCGCTTCGACGTGCGAATCCCGAGCGCCGATTTGACGACGCTGACATTCGGGGCCGGCGTCAAATTGGTGGTGAGGAATTTCTGATAGGCGTCCCAGTCGGTGGCGACGATCTTCAGCAGGAAATCGGTTTCGCCGGCCAGCATGTGGCATTCTCGGACTTCGGGCCACCGGGCGACGCGCTCCTCGAAGGCCACCAGGTCGGCCTCGGCCTGGCTGTGCAGCCCGACATTGGCGAATACGGTGACGCCGAAGCCCAGCGCCTCGGCGTCGATATCGGCGTGATAGCCGCGAATGCAACCGGTGTCTTCGAGCGTGCGCACCCGGCGCAGACAGGGCGGCGGCGAGATGCCTGCGTTTTTCGCCAGGTCGACATTGGTCATGCGTCCGTCGTCCTGCAGGTCGCGAAGGATTTTGAGGTCGATCTTGTCGAGTTTGAGTCTGGCCATTGCCGCAAATTCCGCTAATTTCGACCGATGGATGCTCCGCCGGTCCGTCGGGGCGTAATTATATTCTAAAGAATGATAATTATATTTCAATTCTGTGTCTCCGGGGTCTGTGGATGACCGGCATTTTCGACGCAAAAATATGGGTGCTGACCGACGGCAAGGCCGGACATGCGAACCAGTGCCTGGGACTGGCATCGGCGCTGGGCGTCGAACCGGACATCAGGCGCGTCGAGCCCGGCCTGCCCTGGTCGAAGCTGCCGCCCCGGCTGTGGCTGAACCCGCTGCGTGCCGCCGATCCCGATCGCGACCGGCTGGTGCCGCCGTGGCCCGACATCGTGATTGCCGCCGGTCGGCAGACGGTGGCGCCGGCGCTGGCCATCAAATCGGCGAGCGGCGGCCGCACCTTCTGCGTCCAGGTGCAGGATCCGGTCAGCCGCCGTGCCCGGTTCGACGTCATTGCCGCGCCGCGCCATGACGGGCTGTCGGGCGACAACGTCGTTCAGACATCGGGTGCGCTGACCGGCATCACCGAAGCCGTTCTTGCCGCCGCGGCCGACCGTTTCGCCGATACCCTGGCGTCCCTGCCGCGGCCGCTGGTCGCCGTGCTGATCGGCGGCTCGAACGGGCAATATCGGATGACGGAGGCGTCGATCACAAATCTCGCGGCCGGGCTGAAGCGGCTGTCGGCGGATCACGGGGCAGGCCTTGCCCTGACGGCATCGCGGCGCACGGGCGAGGAAAACGAGGCTTTGCTGCGGGGCGGGCTGGCCGGAACAGCGTGGTGGTTCTGGGACGGACAGGGCGACAACCCCTATCTGGGCCTGCTGGCGCTGGCCGATGCGATCGTCGTGACAGCCGATTCGGTGTCCATGGTGTCGGAAGCCTGTTCGACCGGCAAACCGGTCTATGTCGCAGGATTGGACGGCGGATCGGACAAATTCGACCGTTTTCATGCCCATCTGCATGACCAGGGGATGACGCGGCCGTTCGATGGGGCGCTCGAATCCTGGACCTACGAGGCATTGCGCGATACCGAAAACGTCGCGGAGGAAGTCGTCCGGCGCTACACGGCATTTGCCTCAGCGCGCGCCGCGTCCTAAAAATCATTCCAGCAGATACAAACTCATCGGAAACGCCAAATGGCCGAAACGCATCATTCCAAAGTACTCATCATCGGCTCCGGCCCTGCCGGATATACCGCGGCGGTTTACACGGCGCGTGCCTCTCTGGCGCCGACCCTGGTGACCGGCATGGAAGTCGGCGGCCAGATGAGCATCACAACCGACGTTGAGAACTATCCCGGATTCGCCGATGTGATCCAGGGGCCGTGGCTGATGGAACAGATGCACGCCCAGGCCGAACATGTCGGCACTAAGATGATCAACGACCTGATCGTCGATGTGGATTTCACCAGCCGTCCGTTCGTCTGCAGGGGCGATTCCGGCGATACCTATACGGCGGATTCGGTCATTATTTCGACCGGCGCGCAGGCGCGCTGGCTGGGGCTGGAAACGGAACAGAAATTCCAGGGTTTCGGCGTATCGGCCTGCGCCACCTGCGACGGCTTTTTCTATCGTGAAAAAGAGGTCGCGGTCGTCGGTGGCGGCAACACGGCGGTCGAGGAAGCGCTGTATCTGACAAACCACGCGACCAGGGTGACGCTGATCCACCGTCGGGATTCCCTGCGGTCGGAAAAAATTCTCGCCGACCGGCTGATGGCCCATGACCGGATTGACGTCATCTGGGACACCGTCGTGGAAGAAGTGCTGGGCGACGACGATCCGCTGGGCGTGACCGGGCTGAAACTGCGCAACGTGAAAACCGACGAAACATCGGAACTGCCGGTCCACGGCCTGTTCATCGCTATCGGTCACGACCCGGCGACCGCGCTGTTCAAGGGCAAGGTCGATATGGACGACGAGGGCTATGTCACCACCGCGCCCGATTCGACGCGTACCAGCGTGCCGGGCGTATTCGCCGCGGGCGACGTGCAGGACAAGACCTATCGCCAGGCGGTCACCGCCGCCGGCACAGGCTGCATGGCGGCGCTGGAGGCCGAGAAGTTCATCGCCGAGCATGAAAGCGCCGCGGCGCAGGCCGCGGAGTAGAGCAGGGCGGAGCCGGGCGACGCATCATGGATTGGGACAAGCTCAGAGTCTTTCACGCCGTCGCGGAGGCCGGCAGCTTCACCCATGCGGGCGAAATCCTGAACCTTTCGCAATCCTCGGTCAGCCGGCAGGTCTCCTCGCTGGAACAGAGCCTCAACGTACCGCTGTTCCACCGCCACGCCCGAGGCCTGAAACTGACCGAAACCGGCGAGACGCTCTACGCCACGGCCAAGGACGTGTTCGCCAAGGTCGCCATCGCCGAATCGCTGGTGTCCGAATCTCGCGACAAACCGCAGGGACCGCTGCGGATCACGACCACGGTGGCGTTCGGGTCGATCTGGCTGACCGAGCGGCTCAAGGAATTCATCGAGCATTATCCCGATATCCAGGTGACGTTGATCGTCGCCGAGGACGAGCTCGACCTCAGCATGGGAGAGGCTGACGTCGCCATCCGCATGACGCCGCCGACCCAGGCGGATCTGGTCCGCCGGCCGCTGCTGGCGATGCATCACCGGGTGTTTGCGTCGCCCAACTACCTGAAAGACCACGGCACGCCGCGCGGCGTCGAAGATCTCGATAACCACCAGATCATCGCCTATGACGGCTCGTTCCATCAGCCGTTCACCGATATCAACTGGCTGATGGCGGCCGGCCGCGACCCGGAAGACGCACGCGAGCCGGTGCTGCGGGTCAACAACATCTACGCCATGTTCCGCGCCGCGGCCAGCGGGCTCGGCATTGCCTCCCTGCCGGACTACATGGGCCAGCTGGCCCACGACCTGGTGCCCATCATGCCGGAGCTCGAAGGGCCGAAATTCGACGTGTATCTGGTCTATCCGGAAGAGTTGCGGCATTCCCAGCGGATCGTCGCCTTCCGCGATTTTCTGCTGCGCAGCATCAGTAGCAGGCGAAAATAGTTATTTGTTTCAATGTGTTGATGTTATGCAAAATTTGCATAGCTGATTTTCCAAACGGACAATTCTAATTCGTTAACGCGGGGCCTATCTAAGCTGGAGCGATGGCGCTTCGATCCAGACGCGCCGTCGGGGCCGGGTCTCCCCGGTCAAGGGTCTCGGGATACCCGGATTTTCGGATCCAGGTATCCGGTTATCCTACGTCTCCCAGACGTGAAGCCTCCCTGTTAAACTTGCCCGGTGCTTTATCGCACCGGGCTTTTTCTTTGCGCCACCGCTTGGCTGGCGCAGTCGAATAAGCGAAACTCCTGAGCGAATCGGCCGGGTTTCGAGACGGGCCGGAAAAAACACGGACGACAACGGGGAATTTCACCATGAACAAGGTTTACGGCTCCGCCGCGGAAGCGCTGGAGGGCACCCTGTACGATGGTATGACCATCGCGGCCGGCGGGTTCGGCCTGTGCGGCATACCGGAACTGCTGATCGCCGCGATCCGCGATGCCGGCACAAAGGACCTGACGGTCGCGTCGAACAATGCCGGCGTCGACGATTTCGGCCTTGGCCTGCTGTTGCAGACCAAACAGGTCAGGAAAATGGTGTCGTCCTATGTCGGCGAGAACGCCGAATTCATGCGCCAGTATCTGGCCGGAGAGCTGGAACTCGAATTCAATCCGCAGGGCACGCTGGCCGAACGCATGCGCGCTGGCGGCGCCGGCATTCCGGGCTTCTATACCAAGACAGGCGTCGGTACGGTGATCGCCGAAGGCAAGGAAGAAAAGGAATTCGACGGCGAAACCTACATCCTCGAGCACGGCCTGGTCGCCGATCTGTCAATCGTGAAGGCCTGGAAGGGCGACGAGCAGGGCAATCTGATCTATCGCAAGACAGCGCGGAACTTCAATCCGCCGGCGGCGACCTGCGGCAAAATCTGCGTCGCCGAGGTCGAGGAAATCGTGCCCACGGGTTCGCTCGATCCCGATCTCATTCACACGCCGGGCATCTACGTGCACCGGATCATCCAGGGCGAGCACGAAAAGCGCATCGAACAGCGCACCGTGCGGGCTGCTTAGTTTCATCCGCTGACGCGGAGACGCACCGGCCCGCCCCCCTCCCGGCCACCCATGGAATTATCCTTGTGGGTAGCAGGGAGGGGGAGCGGGCCGGCGCCGACAAATACGACCAACAGGAGGTCAAGAATATGTGGGATAGAAATCAGATGGCCGAACGGGCGGCGCAGGAGCTGCAGGACGGCTGGTACGTCAATCTCGGTATCGGCATCCCGACGCTGGTCAGCAACTACATCCCGGAAGGCGTGGATGTGACGCTGCAGTCGGAGAACGGCATGCTCGGCATCGGCCCGTTCCCGACCGAGAACGAAATCGACGCCGACCTGATCAATGCCGGAAAGCAGACCGTGACCGAAATGGACCGCACGTCCTATTTCGGCAGCGACCAGTCATTCGCGATGATCCGCGGCGGCAAGATCAACATGGCCATTCTCGGCGCGATGGAAGTCGCCGAAAACGGCGATCTCGCCAACTGGATGATCCCGGGCAAGCTGGTTAAGGGCATGGGCGGCGCGATGGATCTGGTGGCCGGCGTCGGCCGCGTGATCGTGGTGATGGATCACACGTCGAAGAACGGCGATTCCAAACTGCTGAAGGAATGCACCCTGCCGCTGACGGGCCGGGCGGTGGTCGACCGCATCATCACCAATCTCGGCGTGTTCGACGTGGTCGACGGCGGGCTGAAACTGGTGGAGCTGGCCGACGGCGTATCGGAAGACGATGTGAAAGAGGCGACGGAAGCGACGCTGGTTTAGGGGCGATACACACCGTCATCCCCGCGAAGGCGGGGATCTCATTGAGATCGTGCTCCGTGTTGCGGAGATTCCCGCCTTCGCGGGAATGACGGGATCGGCAACGGCCCTCAGTAAAAAATTTTCTCCGTCTTACCGACCTCGGTGTACAGCCCGGCGACCTGTTCGGCGTAGCCGTTATACAGCAGGGTGGGTACGCGCTTGCCGGTGCCGAGCAGTTTTTCGGTCGCCTGGCTCCAGCGCGGGTGGTCCACTTCGGGGTTCACGTTGGCCCAGAAGCCGTATTCCTTCGGCTGGATCTGTTCCCAGAAGCTTTTCGGCCGCTGGTCCGTGAAGTGAAACCGCACGATCGACTTGATCTGCTTGAAGCCGTATTTCCAGGGCGCAATCAGGCGCAGCGGTGCGCCGTTCTGTTTCGGCATCGGCTTGCCGTAGGCGCCGGTGCCGATGATCGTCAGTTCGTTGGCGGCTTCTTCGATGGTGATTGCCTCGAGATAGGGCCACGGATACCAGAACTGGCGCTGGCCGGAGGCCATCTTCTTGTCCTCGAAGGTCTCCATCACGACGTATTTGGCGCCGGCCCGGGGTTTCGCGTAATCCAGCAGCGCCTTCATCGGAAATCCGGTCCAGGGCACGGCAATGGCCCAGGCTTCGACGCAGCGATGACGGTAAAGACGTTCCTCAAGTGGCATGGATTTCAGCAGCGTATCGATATCGACTTTCATTTCCTTTTCGACCATGCCGTCGATGGTCACTTCCCAGGGGCGCGTTTTCAGCTCCTGCGCCGCCTTCCAGATATTCTTGTGGCTGCCGAATTCGTAGAAGTTGTTGTAGGTGGTGGCGATTTTTTCCGGCGTGATGTCACGGTCGAGCGTATAGGCCCCGTTGCCTTTTGCAGGATAGAGATGCGCCGACGGGTCTTTGTCTGTCGCCGCGAAGGCCGACGATGCGCCCAGCAGCGACGACGATCCGGCCAGGATAGATCCGGCGGCGATGGATTTGCACAGCTCGCGGCGGTTCAGAAAATCTGCTTCGTCCGTCGCGGCGGATTCGGATAATTCCCAGGTGGGTCTGGATCGTGTCAGCATGGTCTCGTCTCCCGGCGAAATCGTTCCCCGGAACATAAGCTGCCCGCAGGACGTTCCCAATCAATTAATCGGGAGGCGGTGTCCGGGTACAGTGGTGCGCGTCGCTGTGACAATTTTGGGACATCGGCCCATGCTGGTGTCTTCGCCGCTATACTTTCAGGGTAGGTAACATTCGCGACTGAGGGGGTAGGCATGCTCAGAGTGTTTTTGTTCGCAATGGCCGCGCTGACAATTGCGGCCTGCGATCCCGGCCGATCGACTTACAACACCGCGTTTGTCGAACCGGTCCAGCGAACCCAGCTTTTCACCATGGATTTGGGCTCCCGGCCGGGCCTGATCTGCGGCCAGGCGCTGGCCACCTATCCGCCGCCGGATACGGTCGCATTCGGGGATCTGGCCTCCGACGACGCGCGGATCGGTTACCAAAGCGGCGCATGGCCTCCAGACGTCCGCCGCCGCTGCCGCCGCGACCGCAATATCGAACATCACGCCGAGCTCTGGTTCGATATCGCGCCGTACGCGTTCGCGCGGGGTGGAGGACCGTTGGTCAAAGCGACGGTCAGCGGCACAGCAATCGCCGATCCGGGTAATACCTGTACGCGCGGTCCGACCGTGCCGCGTGCCGCCGTCGGGATAGGCCGCCTGCGCCCGGCCCCCGAGGCCGCCGTGACAACGCCTCTGCCCATCGCGCCCGATTTTGCCGAGCCTGCCCGGGATTTCTCAATCGACGGGACGGTAATTCCGTATCGAGACCGGGCGCTGGAACTGGCCGCGGGAGATACCACGGGACGAAGCGGGAATTTCGTGCATGCGCTTAGCGCACGGGAAGTGGCGACACTGAATGACGCGTTGAGCACGCCGGGCGGCCCGCCGACCGGTACGACAGCATGGCTTCAGGTCACGCTCATCGGTGCGGCCAACCCCGAATGGCGGAAGAAGCGCACGTGCATGGAACTGCTTGAAAATGTCAGGCTGACGCTGGTCTTCCGGCGCCGCTGAAACGGCACAATCTATTTATACCGCACGCCCATGATTTCGTACGATTTCGTGCCGCCGGGCGTGGTGACCTCGACGGAATCGCCGACCGTCTTGCCGATCATGGCGCGCGCCATGGGCGATGTGACCGACAGCTTGCCCGATTTGATGTCGGCTTCATGCTCGCCGACGATCTGGTAGGTCGATTTTTCGTCGGTATCCTCGTCCTCGACCTTCACGGTCGCGCCGAACTTGATGATCTTGCCCTTGATTGCGGACACGTCGATCACCTCGGCGCGGCTCAGCAGATCCTCGATGATGCCGACCCGGCCCTCGATAAAGGCCTGACGTTCGCGCGCGGCGTGATATTCCGCGTTTTCCGACAGATCGCCGTGTTCGCGTGCCGCCGCGATCGCCTTGATCACGTCGGGGCGTTCCGTCGATTTCAGGCGTTTCAGCTCCGTTTCAAGGTCGGTGAAACCCTGAAGCGTCATCGGTGCTTTTTCCATCGTCCTGTATCCTTTGCACAAAAAGACCCTACCCCGCAGACCGACGGCTCAGAGATCGCCGTCCGAGGTGCCTGGATCAGGATGTCGCTAAATTCGGTCGGGTAAAATAAGACTGCAACGGCGCAACTTCAAGTCCGCCGGCACGCATCGCGGAAATGGCTTCCACGGCGGCTTTCGCGCCTGCCACCGTGGTGTAATAGGGAATTTTCCGTACCAAAGCCGACCGCCGGAGCTCGTAGGAATCGGCGATCGCCTTCGCGCCTTCCGTGGTGTTGAACACCAGCTGGACATTGCCCGATATCATCGAATCGACGATATGCGGGCGTCCTTCGTGCACTTTCTTGACGAGTTCGGTCTGTACGCCGGCGGCGTTCAGCGTTTCCGCCGTACCGCTCGTGGCGACCAGCGCGAAACCCATCTCCTTCAGCCGGCGGCCGAGCTCGATCATGGCTTCCTTGTCGCGGTCGCGGACGGAAATGAACACCGTGCCGTCCTGCGGCACGGAGGTGCCGCTGCCGAGCTGCGACTTGGCGAAGGCGCGGCCAAAATCGGAATCGATGCCCATCACCTCGCCCGTCGATTTCATTTCCGGGCCGAGGATGATGTCGACGCCGGGAAACTTGGCGAACGGAAACACGGCTTCTTTCACCGCGATATGGTTGCTGGTGGTTTCCGCCGGATAGATTTTGAGGAGATCGGCCAGTTTCTCGCCGGCCATGGCGCGTGCCGCGACCTTGGCGATAGGCACGCCGGTGGCCTTGGCGACGAACGGCACCGTGCGGCTGGCG
>Ga0181569_10002695_pt1 | contig 13971 bp, 8 predicted proteins | sample 101ome_19_FD_132452 | JGI IMG/M metagenome (GOLD analysis project Ga0181569, IMG submission 132452) | Coastal salt marsh microbial communities from the Groves Creek Marsh, Skidaway Island, Georgia - 101405AT metaG (megahit assembly) | ecosystem: Environmental > Aquatic > Marine > Intertidal zone...
CAGGCAGGTTGTGGCTTTGTATGGGTGGTTGTGGCCTTTTGTTCTGGTTGCGGTTCGTCAAACAGCTCGGAGTCCATTCATTTTCAATTAAATGATTCCACGGAGGCGGTTTTCCAAATCGATCGCCAAGCGCAACAGTGGCTCTTATCCAATGGGGACGATACTTTAGCGTTGCCAAGGATTGCCGATCAATTATTCGGTGTACCCGTCTTCAATGGCTCCATCCAGTTGACCAGCGAAAACCACGGCTTTTGGACGGACTCTTTGCGACCAACCAACGAGGACGGGGAGTTTTATCAAGTTGATTTTCAGATTGAACCCAATACCGAGCACGCGTCTTCTGATTCCATTTCCGGTACGTGGGATGTTTGGTTTGACGCCTCACCCGGAGAAACCGCCGCCACCGCTCAACTTGATTTAACATCCACCGAAACCGGTGTTTCAGGCACAATTCGCACACCCACTGGAGACTACCGATACTTAAGCGGGCACTTTCACCAGCAACAACTTCATTTACAGACGTTTGATGGTGCGCATTTGTTTTCCATTGATGCGCAACGCGAAGAAAACCAATGGATCAACGGGCATTTCTACAGCGGCAACCATTACCACACATTTTGGAGTGGGGTGGAGGCAAGCGCTTGGCCCATCCAAGAAGGTACCGAGGTGTTTGGGGTGCCGATGGACTCGCTTTATGTCCGCGTTGTGAATCGCGCTGGTCACCTCGAGAATCTATCCCTGATTCCAGACACTGGCCAAACACTTGTGGTCGACATTCTAGGTTCTTGGTGTCCGAATTGCATGGACGAGGTCAGGTTATTAAAGGAAATTCATGACGCGGGTCAAACTCAATTGATCTCCATTGCTTTCGAACGGCCCGAAGATGTGCAAGAAGCATTTGAGCGCATGGATGAATTCAAGGCTTTGATGGAAATTCCTTGGGATCTGTATCTCGGCGGAAGGGCGAATAAAACCATTGCCGCGAACGCTTTTCCATTCCTCGAAAAAGTGGTGAGTTTTCCGACCACCCTGTTCATCCAACATGATGGAACGGTGACTGTGCATTCCGGATTCAATGGACCCGCTACCGGCGATCGCTACACCACAGAGCAAGCCACATTCAAGCGGCTTTCACAAAGCACAATCGCTACTTCGTTGGAAAATCGTTGACGCGGTCGACTTCGATGCGCTTGTCTTGATTGGCGAGTTGCCAGGCCGTGTAGAACACGAGTTGTCCAATTTCCGCTGTCTTGTCGTACATGATTTTTTCCGGATCATCTCCCGGGCGGTGGTAGTCCTCGTGCACCCCACTGAAATAAAAAATCACAGGAATGTTGTTCTTGGCAAAATTGTAGTGATCTGAGCGGTAGTAAAATCGGTTGGGGTCGTCAGGTGCATTGAACGTATAATCCAAAGCTAGGTTGGTGTATGTGGCGTTCGCTAATTCACTGATTTCATGCAGTTCGGAGGATAGTTTATCCGAACCAATCAGGTACACGTAACGGTTATCATCGGTGTGATTTTCGTCTACCCGACCAATCATATCGATATTCAAATTGGCCACCGTGTTCTCCAAGGTCCAAATGGGGTGATCTGCATACCATTCACTGCCCAGTAAGCCTTTCTCCTCTCCAACCACAGTCATCAACAAAACGCTGCGGCGCGGTCCTTGTCCAGCGTCAACAGCCTCCATAAAGGCTTGCGCCAACTCCAAAACCGTGACCGTCCCCGAACCGTCGTCATCAGCTCCATTGTGAATCTCTCCGTCGATGATTCCTACGTGATCGTAATGTGCTGTGATAACTAACACTTCCTCTCTCAAAATTGAATCTCGTCCGGGAATGAAGCCCAGCACATTTTTCCCTTCTACCTCCTCTGTTTCGGCATCCAACTGAAAGTTCCATTGCGCCGATGGGAGCAGGGTAGGGGGAACGGTTTGACCTTTGGATATTTTCTTAGACCACTTTTTCCAGGATTTAATATCGGAGTCCTTCCACCAAGAATCGGTTGTGGAAGCGTCCACCATGAAGGTTGGAATGCGGGTGCCTTCGCGCTCCTCAGGTTCATCGCGATTCAAGCGTATGGATTTACGCGTCAACCAAGGCTTCATGCGACTCCTGATCACACTGATGTCATTTCCTACCAAAATTACCGCTTCCGCACCCGCCTCAGCCGCTGCTGTTCTCACGTCATTCAAACCTGATTGCCAACGCGTCTCACCCTCGACTTCATTCGCACGCACCACAACCGCATGGCCTTTTACATCCGTTTCCAGTAATTGAGCTGGGTCACCAATAACCATCATTGGAATGTCACTGAACGCCTCTTTTTTGATTCCAGGATAAAACAGGTAATCATCCAAAAAATTCAATGGCTCACCGGATACCGAAGCAGAACCACCCAAAATTTGAGAACGCACAAGATCCACGGGCTGGTAGTAGGTTTCACCATCATAAGGTGCAATGCCTATGGAGGCAAAATGACTGGCAATGTATGCTGCCGCTTTTTCTGCGCCAGGTTCTCCAGTTTCACGGCCTTCAAATGCATCACTCGCTAAAACCATTAAATGATTTTCTAAGTCAGTTGCCGAAATGGTTTCAGCGTAAGGTATTGGATTGGAAATCGATGCCTCATTTTGAGCGGATAACCATGAAAAAGGCAAACACATCAAAATGAAAGCCATCGCCGCACAGGCAATTTTTTGAACGCGGCGTTCGTGGCGCCCACCTTCAAAATCCATTTCCATGTATGCCTTCAAAATACCCAAACCTTCTTCCTCGGTAACAAATCGGGCGGGGATGCATAACACATTCGCGTTGTTGTGTTGCTTCACCAGTTGAGCAACCTCGGCATTCCAGGCCAATCCTGCCCTTACCCCTTGATGTTTGTTGGCGGACATCGCCACACCGTTTGCCGAACCGCATATCAAGATGCCAAAATCCACAGCACCGGATTCCACATCTGCCGCAACAGCATGCGCATGATCTGGATAGTCAACACTTTCTGTTGAATCAGTGCCCCGATTTACGACTTCATGATTCAGAGACTCGAGGTAATTTGTGAGTGATTTTTTCAATGCTGGACCCGCATGATCACCGCCAATCGAAACGCGCATGGTGTAGTTTTTTTCGGCAAGTTAATTCACAACACAGCGGTTGAAAGCACAATTTTGCCGTGAACAACTTTACCAAAACATTTCTTTCAAAATTCAACTTTCCGTGCATGCCAGTTCAATGAACATTCTTCCAAATTTTTCAAGCAAAATTTCTTATCGAACTTTTCCGCCAACTTCTCATTCTTTTCGACCAACGACATTGTCAAAATTTTTCAGAACAGGATGTAATTAACCGAATGTTTAAAACCACCTTTAAGGCTTGATTATCAGATTCTATTTTTCCAATCCAGTGTGTAGAATTCATCCATCACATGTGTAGAACTGAAAAAATTGCATGAACCTATCTCAAAATTTCAACGCAATTAACAGCCCTATAACAATGGGTTTATTTTCTAAGAGAATAGAGTTATTGTTATGGTGTGTGTTGATGACATCTTCTGTTTGGGGACAGGAAATTCCTGTCAATTGTGATTGGACGGTTTATACCTTTTCCAACGGAATTAAAGCCAGTGAAGGATGTCTGATCGATGGAAAACCAGAAGGAACATGGAAAACGTACCACCCAAACGGTGTGCTCAAAAGTGAGGGAAATCGGTTGGATTTCCAGCTTGATGGAACATGGATTTTTTATGATTCGACCGGGATTAAAACAGCCTCAATCGCTTACCTCAAGAACGAAAAATCAGGATGGGAACGCTCGTTTTATCCAACCGGTCAAGTCAAAAAAGAAATACACTACGAGGCCAATGAAAAATCAGGCTGGATGCGAGATTATGATGCTTCAGGCCAGTTGCGAAAAGCCGTTCCGTTTCGAAAAGATATGGAAGACGGCAAGGGGAGGGAATATGCTGAAGATGGCCGCACCGTGGCATTGCTTGAGTATTCAAGGGGATATTTACGGGGAGTTCAACAGATTAATAGGTATGATATTCAAGGGAACAAAGAGGGAGTTTGGATGGAATGGAATCAGGTTGGAATTTTGATAGAACAAGGACCGTGGAAGGACAATAAACGAAGCGGACTGTTTCGATTTTACGATGAATGGGGACAGTTGGATAGGGTTGAGAAGTATTTGGATGGGGAAGTTGTGGTAGATGCTTCTGAAACTGCAGAAATAGACATTCGTGTGACGCATCATGCCAACGGTTTCATCGCCTCACGGGCAACGTATGAAAACGAAAAAAAGGTAGGGGTATATACGACTTACGATGAGCAGGGTCAGATATTGTCTGGGGCGTTGTACGACAATGGGATGCTCATTGCGGATGGAATAACGGGAGCTGATGGGAAACGTATGGGTCGATGGATTCAATATTATCCTTCGGGAGCACGTAAATCAGAAGGAGACTATGCGGAAGGGTTGCGCGAAAACGCTTGGAAATTCTTTGCGGAAACCGGTGAATTGATCCAGGAAGGATTGTACCGATCGGGAGAATTTCATGGTATGTGGCGTTGGTATTATATCAACGGTGAATTGCATCGAGAAGAGGAATACAGATTAGGTAAACTAAGCGGCACATTCAGGGAATGGGCTGCAACAGGTAAGATTTTAGTTGATGGGAATTATGAAAACGGAATGCGCCAAGGCAAATGGATTTTGGATGTCAACGACCACAGAGAAGAGGGCGAGTTTATCGATGATGAACGTCACGGACCGTGGTTTCACATTTTTCCGAATGGTGAATTTCAATTTGAAGGTTCTTATGTCTTGGGCGTTAAAGACGGAAAACACCAGTACCGCGATCCCAACGGTTCGTTGGTCCGCGTAGAACGTTACGATAATGGGCAACGCTCGGGAAAATGGATGTATTACGGACCGCAACAAACCTTGCTACAAGTACTAGAATACCGTGACGGTGAGTTGTTTAAAATCGACGGCCAACGAATCAAATCGAAGAAGGATTAACTTCGTTCCATGCCGATGAATGCGTTTGAATGGATAGATGTTTGGACAGACCCTACACTGGTATTCTCGGAAACCGGGGCATTGGAATACACGAATAAATCAGCCCAACTGTTTTTTTCTGAATCTGAACTGGAACGAGCGCTAGGGGTTTTTGAATCCATTTCGAACGAATCCGATCATTTACCGATTTCTTGGGAAGTGCAACCTGGAAAACCACCTTTCAGTGTTCACTCTGGAAAGGTAGGTAAGCATGTTTACGCGGTATTTAAGGATGTCCGTGACACCGATGAATTGGTGGCAGCCTTGAATTACAACAAACTACTATACAGTGGTTTGGCAAATGGAACCATTGAAGGATTGGTGTTGATTAACCAGGGTAAGGCTGTGGATTCGAATGTTCAGGCCTGGAAAATCATGGGGGTTTCGAATGCGGTTGAATTGGCTAAAATTGATTGGGAGAAACAATTGGGATCCCGCCAATGGAAACGGATGATGGCGCGCCCAGAAGAGGTGGTTGATTTTGAATTCACCAACTGTTTGGGACAGCACGTGGTGGTGGAAGGGAAACTATCGCTTGTAGACAGCAAACAGCAATTTCATGCACTGGCTCTGCTCGATATCACAGAACGCCGGAAAATATCCAAGGACCTGCTGCAAACAAAGGAGCGTTTTCGACTACTCGTGGAGACCAATCCTTTTGGACTGTTCCTGGTGGTACAAGGTCAAGTGAGGTATACCAATCAGGCCGGTATGGAGATGCTTGATTTGAGTGATGAAGAGGATGTCTTCGAACATCCGATTTTGTCGTTCTTCGAGGAATCCGACCGCATTCCGATACAGGAAGACCTGGACCGCATTTTGTTGGGTGAAAAAACAGCTTACAAGGAAGTTGTGATGGTTAAGGCGGATGGAACAAAGAGAGAGGTTGGAATTCAGATGGTCCTGTCTTTTTTTGATAACCAACCAGCGGTTCAAATTACCGTAAACGACTTGTCTACGAGGATGCAACTCGTGCGTGAGCAAATGCGCCGTTCGGCGGCTGAAGAGTCGAACATACTACTTACGGAAGAAATTAACCAACACAGAAAAACACAACAACAACTTCAGGAAGCGGAACGATTCAACCGGTCAATTATTGAAAGTTCGATTGACATGATTGTAGCCTTCGATGTTCAAGGCAACATCATTCAATTCAATCACGCAGCATCAGTTGAGTTTGGGATGACGGCAACAGACGCCATGGAATTGAAAGCGCGGGATTTCTTGATGAACCCGGTCGATTATGATCAGGTCGTGGAGGACTTAGAAAAGCAACGATACTACGCCGGTGAGTTGGCCGGGAGGCGATCTACAGGAGAAATTTTTCAAATGTTGATTTCAATTGCAGCACTGTCCGATGAGGAACAGGAAAGTGCTGGTTTTGTGTTGGTGGGTCGGGATATCACGGATTTGCGGTTGGCAGAACAAGAGCTACGTCGAAGCGAAGAACGGTATCGCGACATCCTCGAAAACGCAAGTGACTTGGTGTTTTTGGTGAATAGCCAGGGGTTCGTAGAGTATGCAAACCCGGCATTTTTCAACACTATGGGTTATCCAGCGAAAACCTTGCGCATAAAACCGCTGTATGAATTCATTCAATGGCCTGAAGGCGAATCACAGGATAATTGGATGGAGGTATTGGCGGGCGATCGAAACGAACTGACATTTCGAAACGAATCAGGCCAATTCATTAAGGTGTTGGGGGGCGGTTCCGCACAACGGAATGAAAAAGGAGAAATCACAAGCCTTCGATGCATTTATTTGAACGTGTCGGAAATGCGGGCCTATCAGCGCGACGCAAAAGTTAAATCCGCCAAACTTGAGTCCATCTTCAATTCTACGCGGTATTTGCTGATGTTCACCATTGACAAATCTTTCCACGTCACTTCCGTAAATGAGAACCTGAAACAGGTGCTGAGCGAGCAGTTTGGATTTGAAACCATTGTAGGCTCTCCCATCATTGATTTGTTGAAGGAATTCACATCAACGGAGTTCTATAAAGGACAATTTCAACTGTTTGTACGCGCAGCCCAAGGGGTCCAACAGCAGTTCGAACTTCCGCTCGTCAACCAGTCGGGTGAGGTGGTTTGGTACCAGCTTTTCGTCAACCCCGTCGTGTATGATGAAGGCACAGAGGAATTGAGCTGCATTGCCTACGACATCACAGAACGGAAGGAAATCGACAACCAAATTCGGGAGGCGCTGAAGGAAAAAGAAATCCTCCTTCAAGAAGTGCACCATCGGGTCAAAAACAACCTCCAAGTGATATCGAGCATGCTCAATTTGCAGCGGCGGTTCGTGGATGACTCGAAAATGCTTGAAGTTTTGGAAGAAAGTCAAAACCGAATTTCAACCATGAGCTTCATTCACGAGAGCCTCTACCGAAACTCGGATTTCAGCTCCATTGGATTTTCGGATTACCTCGAGCGTTTGACTCAAAACCTGATCCACAGTTATTCGAATATCTCCAGCCGGGTGGAACTGGTGAGCCAACTGGATGACATTCACATCAATTTAAAACAAGCCATTCCGTGTGGACTAATCGTTAATGAGCTGGTTTCCAATTGTTTGAAATACGCTTTTAAAGGAAGAGAAACAGGGAAAATATTGCTGCGCGTTGAACAGAAAGGAGAGGAGCTGGAGATTGAGGTGGCGGATAACGGGGTTGGGCTGCCTGATAATTTTGACTTCGAAACCAACGAAAGCCTGGGTGTGTACTTGGTTCAAGCGCTTACCGATCAATTGGATGGAAAGTTGCTTGTGGATAACAAACTCACTAATAACGCGTTAGAAACAGAACACGGGGCATCATTTTTGGTTAGATTTACCCCGTTGACCGATTAGAACCACTTGCACATGCCCATCAATATTCTCGTAACCGAAGACGAAAGCATCGTCCGCAAAGACATCGAGCGTTGCCTCGGAAACCTAGGATACAACGTAGTCGCCTCCGCTGACAATGGCGAAGACGCGATTTCAATGGCTATGAAGCACAAGCCAGACCTTGCCTTGATGGACATCATGATCAAAGGCGATATGAACGGCATTGCTGCAGCGGAAGAGATCAAGCGCAACATGGATATTCCGGTGGTTTTCTTGACGGCCTATGCAGACGAAAACACGCTGAATGAGGCAAAGATGGCAGAACCACACGGCTACATCTTGAAGCCGTTCAAGGATGTAGACATCCAAACAGCCATCGAAATGGCCCTGCACAAACACGGCAAGGAACAGGAAATGCGGCAAGAAACGGACTTCTTGCGCAGCTTGGCGGAGCACAAGGAGGATTCGGACATCATTTTCGTCAAGAACCGCAGCCGGTTGATTCGGGTGAAGAACGAAGATTTGCTGTTTGTGGAAGCCCTGAAAGACTATGTGGTCGTTCACACTACCAACGAGAGCTACACCATTCACTCCACCATGAAGGATGTTGAAGCTAAATTGAGCAGCCCAGACTTCATGCGGGTCCATCGCAGCTACATCGTGAATATTGAGGCCATTGAAAGCATCAAGTATTCGATGATTACCATTTCAGGCATGGAAAAGGAAATCCCAGTTGGAGGCAGCTATAAAGACACGCTTGCCCAACGAATTAACCTGCTTTGAGCACGTTATGAACTCAAACAAAAAACTCATCAGCGCCGGCATGTCGGCGCTGTTTTTTTTGGCAACAACCCAGGTGTCGCATGGCCAAGACACATTCAGCATTGTCGCGGTTGATGTCAGCACAGGTCAGGTTGGTTCAGCTGGCGCAACGTGCCTGGATGATTCAGATATCGCAGGAGGTGCCATCATCATTTCAGACGTGATTCCCGATCACGGCGCGGTACACACCCAGAGCTACTGGATTCCGGCAAATCAAAACAACGCACACGAGCAGTTTACCAACGGCCTGAGTCCCGATGAACTCATGGAGTGGCTGGAAAATAACGACGTGCAATCAAACCCAGGCCTGCGGCAATATGGCGCGGCGGATTTAATTACTGGGGTTCCGCGTGCGGGAGCCTTTACAGGATCGGCATGCATGGACTATCACGGCCACATTGTGGGTGAGAACTACGCCATTCAAGGCAACATCCTTTTGGACGAGACCATTTTGCCCGCCATGGAGGAAGGTTTTAATTCCACCGAGGGTTCGCTTGCCGAGCGTTTGATGGCCGCTTTGCAAGGCGCGAATGTGCCTGGCGCAGATTCACGTTGCTTAAAAGAGGGTGTCAGCTCCCAAAGCGCGTTTATCCGGGTTGCTTACCCTGGAGACGACCCAAACAACCTCACCTTGGACCTTAATGTTTCTATCACACCGGAGGGGGTCGAGCCCATCACAGAGCTACAAGATTTGTTCGACACTTGGAACCAGTCTCTTTCAATGGAATCTATTCCTGCAAAAAGCCCCTTCAAGGCCTATCAAGACAGCGCGGGTCAGCTAGCCTTTTCTTGGGACGCGACAGGAGAAGATCGACCACAGAAATTGGTGCTCACCTCGATGAGCGGGCAGGAGGGCTCATTCAACATTCACCCCTGGTCACAGGAAGACGGCTCGGCGTCAGGTCACGTCAACACCCAAGGCTTTGTTTCAGGCACGTACATTGTCCGCTTGATTTCAGCGTCTGGAAACATCTTAGGAACGCGAAAAATGGTGCTGCGTTGAAGTGTTGGCTTTTCGGGGCCGTTGCGTCGTGGGCCCTTTGCTTCGCATTTGGTCAAGGAGACACGGTTGATGAAGTGCTGTTCACATCAGGTGATGCGGGGTATGAGTGTTTTCGGATCCCGGCCTTGGTGAGCAAGGACGGTCGGGAGGTGTTCGCCTTTTGTGAGGGCCGGAAAGAAGGCTGCAACGACTTTGGAAATGTAGACATTGTCATGCGTCGGAGCGAGAATGGTGGGACGACGTGGTCGCCTTTGAAGGTTGTTGCAGACCGGGGGGATTTGCAGGCAGGAAATCCAGCGCCGGTTTGGGATGAATCAAACCTCCACCATCCTGACGGTGTTTTGATGCTCTTTTACAATACAGGAACGGCTTCTGAATGGGAGGTGCGTTCAGGCCAAGGCAGGAGACAAGGGTGGTTTATCACTTCAACAGACCACGGTCAAACCTGGACAACACCAGAAAACATCAGCCACTTCATTCACTTCGACGCGCAATCCGACCGCCCGGAAATGGACGAACGAACCCTCGCGTTCACACCCGGACACGCAATCCAACTTAAGCATCCAGCCCACGCAGGGCGCATATATGTGGCGGCAAACCACAGTTCCGGACCGCCTCAATCTGAATTTGCAGACTACCGGAGCGTTGGGTTTTATTCCGATGATCATGGCCAAACCTGGGAGCGAAGTGAAAATGTCGCCTACCCGTCCTCAAACGAAGCGATGGCTGTTGAACGCACAGATGGATTGTTACAACTCAACATCCGCATACAGGACGGAGCAATTCGCCGCCGCCTGATTGCGGAAAGCAACGATGGCGGAGTCCATTGGGATTCGATTTATGTGGACGACCAATTGGTTTCACCCGTTTGCCAAGGAAGTGTGCTATGCGCAAGGGGTGACACCTTGGTGTATGTAGGCCCAAACGATGAATGGGAGCGACGAAACTTATCGTTGTGGATGGATGTTGGAGGGGGGTGGTTGATGCCAAAATTGATTCACCCAGGGTTTGCGGCGTATTCCGATTGCGTCGCTTTGCAGCCGGGCCATATTGGGGTCTTATTCGAAGCGGAAGCTTACTCGGAAATTCGATTCAAAACAATGTCCCTGAATTGAAGTGAACTAACCACAAAAACCTTGATTATTTGAACCCGTGGTCTGTAATTTTGTTTATCCAAATCACAAGCGCTCAGGCGCGAATCAAAGCACATAAAACCTGATCATAAATGAGCAACGAAAACCCACATGGCAACGCAAAAAACACGTACAACGTGAACAGCGAAAGCAAGTGCCCGTTTTTAGGCGGAGCCATGAAGCAGACTGCCGGAGGAGGGACTCGAAACACCGATTGGTGGCCGAACCAACTGAACTTGAGCATCCTGCGCCAGCACTCGGAATTGTCCAATCCGATGGGCGCTGATTTTGACTACAAAAAGGAATTCGAATCGCTCGACTACGCGGCTTTGAAGGAAGACATCAACCGCGTGATGACCCATTCGCAAGACTGGTGGCCCGCGGACTATGGCCATTACGGACCGTTCTTCATTCGCATGGCTTGGCACAGCGCAGGCACCTACCGAATTGCTGACGGCCGGGGTGGAGCGGGTGCCGGAACCCAGCGTTTTGCCCCATTGAACAGCTGGCCGGATAACGCCAACTTAGACAAGGCGCGTTTGCTGTTGTGGCCCATCAAGCAGAAGTACGGCAAAAAGATTTCTTGGGCGGATTTGATGATCCTGGCGGGCAACTGTGCACTGGAATCCATGGGCTTTAAGACATTTGGATTTGGTGGTGGACGCGCGGACGTTTGGGAACCGGAAGAAGACATTTACTGGGGATCTGAAGGCGAGTGGTTGGCGGACAATCGCTACACGGGTGATCGAGACCTGGAGAATCCGCTTGCGGCGGTCCAAATGGGATTGATTTACGTCAATCCGGAAGGTCCGAATGGGAACCCTGACCCCATTGCTGCGGCGCGTGACATCCGTGAGACCTTCGGTCGCATGGCGATGAACGACGAAGAAACAGTGGCGTTGATTGCGGGGGGGCACACTTTTGGCAAGACACACGGTGCGGCTGACCCTGAAAAATACGTGGGCGCAGAACCGGCAGGCGCGAGCATTGAGGAGCAAAGCATGGGCTGGAAGAACACGTTCGGCACAGGCGCTGGAGGCGACACCATCACCAGCGGGCTTGAAGGTGCCTGGACCACAACCCCAATCCAATGGAGCAACAACTACTTTGAGAACCTATTCGGTTTTGAATGGGAATTGACCAAAAGTCCAGCGGGCGCTCAACAGTGGAAGCCTAAGAATGGCGGAGGAGAAGGATCGGTTCCGGATGCACACGACGCTTCAAAAAGCCACACCCCAATTATGTTGACGACGGATCTGGCGCTGCGCATGGATCCCAAATACGCTGTGATTTCGAAGCGATTCCACGAAAATCCGGATGAATTTGCGGATGCGTTTGCACGAGCTTGGTTCAAATTGACGCACCGCGACATGGGACCAATCGGCCGCTACCTGGGCCCAGAAGTGCCCAGTGAGGAGTTGATTTGGCAAGACCCAATTCCTGTTGGAGCCGTCTTAAGCGATTCGGACGTATCAACTTTGAAGGCGAAAGTCCTCAGCTCTGGATTGACCGTGTCAGAATTGGTGTCCACGGCTTGGGCGTCTGCCTCAACATTCCGCGGTAGCGATAAGCGCGGAGGCGCGAACGGCGCTCGCGTGCGTTTGGCCCCTCAGCGTTACTGGGAGGTGAACAACCCCACGCAGTTGGGCCGCGTTTTGGACGCTTTAGAAGGAATCCAAAAGGAATTCAATGCAGCGGGTGGAACACAGGTTTCCATGGCGGATTTGATTGTATTGGGTGGCAATGTGGCCATTGAGAAGGCCGCCTCCAATGCGGGTCACACGGTGTCTGTTCCATTTGCTAGCGGACGAGGTGACGCTGCTGAAGCACAAACGGATGTTGAGTCATTCTCTGTGCTCGAACCCCGTGCGGACGGATTCAGAAACTACAAAAAAGCGGGCGCTACCGCCAGCACGGAAGAAATGTTGATCGATAAGGCGCAGTTGATGACGTTGACGGCTCCGGAAATGACGGCACTTGTTGGCGGCATGCGCGTCTTGGGAACGAATTACGACGGCTCCATGCACGGTGTATTTACCGACCGACCTGGTGAGTTGACCAATGACTTTTTTGTCAATCTGCTCGACCTCAACACGACGTGGAAAGCCATCGACCCCGTGTCGGAAGGATTCCAAGGCAGTGACCGCAACACAGGAGAGGCAAAATGGACCGCGTCTCGTTCGGATTTGATTTTTGGGTCCAACACCGAATTGCGCGCCATCGCTGAAGTGTATGGGTGTGCAGATGGTCAAGATCGATTCATAAATGATTTTGTGAAGGCCTGGGCCAAGGTGATGGACCTGGACCGTGCTTGATCTGTAACCGACATAAAAAGAAAGGGGCCCCGAGCCCCTTTTTTATTTGGTAGCGGGGTGAATGGTTTGCACATTTGGTCATGCGCACGTTGTTGATGTCGATTGGAAGCCGAGGGGACATGGAGCCGTTTCTGGCTTTGGGCGCAGAATTGCAAAATCAAGGTCATGAAGTGGCCTTCTGTTTTCCCGTCCAATTCGAAGGGTTGGCTCGCGAAGTCAGCGACGCGTTCTATCCTCAAGACAAAACGCTCATTGACCTGATTCAAGGACCGGACATTCGTCGCATCATGGGCCAAGTGGGACCGGCATGGACCCGCCTCGGAGCGATTTTGCGGTTGATGTCGAGCATCAAACCCATACAAGAGCGGTTGATTCTGGATCAAGAGCGAGCGGTTCGCGACTTTCAGCCGGACGAGGTGATTTTTCACATCAAATGCATCTACCCTGTGTTGTGGGCGCTTCGAATGGGCGGGAAAGTCCGCATGTTGAGCCCAATGCCTTGTTTGGTCCATCCGACAGGTGCGCATCCACACATTGCCTTTGGGAAGCCAAGAGCCCCTTGGTGGAATCGGTTGACGTATCGGTTTGCTGAATATGCGCTCGTCCACAAGAGCATTCTCGGATACGGCAAGTCGTTCATCAAGAAGAAAGGATGGAAGATGCGCCCAGCCGAGGTTTCTTCCTTTTTCCGCAACAGCTTGAATGTGGAATATGCGTACGCCGAAGACTTGTTTCCGAAGCCCGAGGATTGGCCAGAGCAAGCGCACGTCTCCCGGTTTCGAGAACGCGACAAGGTGCACCCACAAGGGTTAGAC
>Ga0181569_10002717_pt1 | contig 13923 bp, 10 predicted proteins | sample 101ome_19_FD_132452 | JGI IMG/M metagenome (GOLD analysis project Ga0181569, IMG submission 132452) | Coastal salt marsh microbial communities from the Groves Creek Marsh, Skidaway Island, Georgia - 101405AT metaG (megahit assembly) | ecosystem: Environmental > Aquatic > Marine > Intertidal...
ATATATTATCGGATAAATATGAGACCGTTACAGTGAAAAGCGGAGAAAAAGCGTTGGGAATTCTTGAGAAAATTACTTGCAACTTAGTCCTTTTAGATCTTCAAATGCCCGACATGAATGGACATGAAGTTTGTAAAAAAATAAAAAGTAATGAAAAAACAAAAAATATACCTGTAATATTTTTAACTGCAACTAACGATATACGAAATCAACGTGAAGCTATCGCTGAAGGGGCAATTGACTTTATTAATAAGCCAGTGAAACCTGAAGCTTTATTGGAAGTTGTTGAAAAGAATATAAGCTAGATTTCACAATTAATAGTTATAAGGCTTAATTAAAAAAATTGGGGTCTAAAAAGTTAATGAAACTTCGGTAGTATCGAGCTTAAAAAAGGAACTTTTACAGATGGCTGTAAAAAACATCTAAAATATGTCCAAGATGCTCATCTAAAAACACAAAAAAAGTTGGAAAAAGAAACGATATTCAGCGTTATCAATGTAATGATTGTAATAAGAAATTTCAGCTCTCAAGACGACCAATAAGATTAAAAAAATCACTTTTTCATGAATATATTTATAAAAGGCAAACACTCAAAGATTTAGCCCAAAAATACAAGAGAAGTATCCAATGGGTTCACTATAAAATTCATGAATATGAACCTGATGCAAAAGTCCATAATCCAAGACCTGTAAACCTCATTTGTGATGCAACTTTAGCACTTGATATTTGGCATCTAGAGTACAAAGATTTCCTCAATGAAATTACGGTTCATCCAGAAAGTGGGAAAGAATCATATACTCACAAAAAGCTTGTTGCTGCACACAGAAGTGTTAGAAAAAATTTACCATTACTTTTTACCTATAAAAATCATAAAGAACTATTAATTCCAAACACTACAAACATAATTGAAGGTGGAGTATTCTCTCCACTTAAAATACTCATTAAAATTCATAGAGTATTGTCTAAAAGCTTGAAGTTGAAAATCGTAGATGACTATTTGATAAGTTATAGGAAAAAGTTATGAATCAGACCCCAATTTTTTTAATTAAGCCAAATATAATGAAGTTATAAAAATCTATGAAAGGAATTTTTTTTGATTTGTTTGCTGAATGAGTTCGAAAGTGATTATTGGTTTTTTCATTTTAAATACCTTAATGAGGGTAAAACTTATCTTAGCTAGTTTTTTATTAAATTCTATTTTTATGTGTATAAATATTTACAAAAACTTTTTTAGCACTTTTGCAATATCCTCTTGCGTGTAAGGTTTTGAAATATAATCATCCATTCCAGCATCTAAGAAACGTTCTCTATCATTCGCAAGTGCATTTGCTGTCACTGCAATGATAGGAGTAGTTTGAAGATTCCTTTCTTTTTCTGAATTTCGTATTTTATCACTTGCTTCGATTCCGTTCATATTTGGCATGTTTTCATCCATAAGAATCAGGTCGTAATTTGTTTTTTGAAACATAGATATTGCTTCTAAGCCATCAACAGCAATATCATAACTTAGTCCAAAGTCATCAAGAATCATTCCCATTAGCATTTGGTTTGTTTGATTATCTTCCGCAACAAGTATATGCCCACTTAATGTAAGGTTTTCTAGAGACTTGGTTGCAACATCATGTTCTGAAGTATTAGCTTGAGTATCGTTTGGGCATGATTGTAGGGAAATTTCAAAGTAAAATCTACTCCCTTTTCCTTGCTCACTCTCGACAAGGAGTTCTCCACCCATTAATGCAGTAAGTTGTGAAGCGATACTTAGACCTAAGCCTGTTCCTCCAAACTTTCGCGTCGTTGAAGTATCTTCTTGTGAAAATACTTTGAAGATTTTGTCCAAGTTTTCTGTGGCAATACCAATACCTGTATCTATGATTCCGATGTATAAAGTATCTTTGTTGGCAATGTACTTAGATTCTAAAGTAACTGTTCCATTATTTGATGTGAATTTAACAGCATTGCTTAAAAGATTAAATAGTATTTGTTTGAGTCTTACTTCATCCCCCATGATACATTCAGGGATTTTTTTATCTATTTTACTTTCAAGTGTAATATCTTTTTTACTTGCTATTTGAGAAAACATCTCAGTAGTGTCTTCAAAAATTCTATGTATACGACAAGGTTGTAACTCAAGAGTCATTTTACTACTTTCAATTTTTGAGTAATCAAGTATGTCATTGATGATATATAAAAGTGTGTTCCCTGAGTTTTGAATTGCATTTAATTGTTGTAACTTTTGAGGATCATTCTCTTTTTTGATCAGTTGCTCAACAAAACCTAAAACACCGTTCATAGGTGTTCGTATCTCATGGGACATATTAGCGAGAAATTCAGATTTAAATTGACTTGCTTGTTCTGCAGATTCTTTTAAAACTAAAAGTTCATGTGTTCTTGCTTTTACTTTTTCTTCAAGCTTTAGAGTGTAATTCATTTGAAGTTGATGCTTTTCATTTTCAAGGAGTCTAAAACGGTACGCTAATGCAGCAGCAAATGCAATAGCTTCAATTAAGCCTCCAAAGATAAAGGAGTACATCCCACTCGCTCCATCGATGATTCCTAATATAGAACCTGAGACATGAATAATTCCAAGAACATAAAATAACCAGCCAAAGCCTATGATTTTAGCTAGGGTATTTCCCATAAAAGCTTGACGTGTAATGATAAATAATAATATAAGGTAAAGAACTTCACCTGGTCCGTACATAATTATTCTAAATATCCCAGGAAAAGGCCACATTAGTAAAAATAAACTTAAGGCGAAAACAAATCCAACTATCCATAATCTGTTTTCTAGCTTTGTCGCATTTTGCATTATAAGCTTTCGAATAAAAAGATATGCTCCAGTTGACATGAGTCCTGCTGAGGTGCCACCTAGTTGATATGAGTAGGGAGCCAACCAACCTATATAGCTAGTAAAGTTAAACATGTACAATGCACTTCCTGTTAAACCGGCCATCCCCATCACATAGTAGATATATGAAGTATCTCTCGTTGAGATAAAAAGGATAATGTTGAACAAAATTAGTACAATCAAAGGAAATATAGCTATACCTGCAAGATAACTGTGTAATGTTATGTTTTTAGTGTACAAATTGAAATCGCCTATTTCGTATTGAAAATGCAGACCTTGTTCTCCTTGAATAGATATATAAACATCAAGGTTTTCTGTAACTTCATTGAGAGGGTAGTAAAAAGCTGTTGTTGGACTTTTAACTGTACGTTCTGATATAGGTATTTTGTTGCCACTCCGTTGTATTTGTAATCTACCATCAATAATCGCATATGCTGTTGCATTTTCTATAGTTGCTTGATCAAATAATATATAATAATCAGAATTTGTATTTTGATTTTTTTGGAGATTGATTTTAATCCAATAAACAGAATTAGAAAACCCTATGGAGTAATCTTTTATTGGAGTAAAAAGTGAATCATCTGCCATCACTTGTTCGGGTAAATAAACCCCTTCTTTGTCTTCAAAAATCAGAGCACCAAAAAGTGATGATGACAGAAGAAGAAAAATGAGTAAAGTTTTAAACAGATGTATCATTTATGTATGTTTAAAATGTGTATGAAATTGTTCCAGATACAATTGAAGCGCTCATGCTACTAAAAGATCCATTGAGTGATTGTGCAGTGTTATTTACAACGCTAGCATCTAGCTTTTTATAAATATAAGCTAGACCAAGATTGATTTTTTCACTGTATTGATACCTTCCACCGATAGAGTATATTTTAGAATTCGCATCAGGGTCTACAAAGTTTTGTGAACTTTGATCTATGGTGCTTTCTTCAATTGCAAATCCAAGCATAGCAGTGTATTTATCATACTCCTGAGTAAGTCCGATAGCAAACATATCAGTATCATTCCAAGAAACAGGTGCTGGAGTACCTAATGCAGCTTCAACTATGCTGTTACTAAAGTTTAGATTTGATTCTTTAATGCTTCCCCAGTAAGATCTCTCAAATGTAAGTTCTATCGTAGTTTTAGAAGGAAGTGTGTATGCAAGCCCCATGCTCAAACTTGCTGGAAGAATAACTTTAGCTGAAGCGGTAGTACTTTGCACTCCACCTAAAGCAGCAACGGATATATTCGACTTCGTACTTTTTACGTTGAGATCGACTTGAGATCTATAAGTTAGACCAAATTTGATTTCGTCTGTTGGTCTATAGCCAAGTGCAAGGTTATAACCATAACTGATATCATCTGCAGTTATATCCAATGAAGCTGTTGCAGGTATATTTGTAAGCAACTCTAACTCTCCGTGAACTAATCGAATTCCAGCAGCAATACTTAGTGAACTGTTTATTTGATATGAAACTACAGGATTAAGATCAATTGTGACAAGTGATGCTTTGTTTGTATATGATGCACCATGAGTATCAAGCCATCTTCTTGTTAGACCATACGGTGAAGTAAGTGATACACCATATCTAAACTTACCCATTTTAGGTGAAACATAAAATGTATTAGGAGCAATTTTGTTTTCTTCTTGAGCTGTTTCGGAGATCGTTGCTCCAGCACTTAGTTGAGTAGAGCCTGTCCATGTTATTTTCGAAGCATGTATAGCATTTATACCTAATTCTATAACTCTTTTGTTATCTAACCAAGATATATTTGCAGGGTTAAAATAAACAGCATCTGCATCTGGAGTGTACGCAATGTTTGCTCCAGATTTAGCAACTGAGTCAAGTGATACATAAGGGATTTTACTCCCTCCAGCGAACAACATAGTTGATGCACATAAAGATAGTAATAAAAGTTTTTTCACAGATAGTCCTTAGAAGTAGATATTATATCTAATTGGCAGCCATAATAAAACTTAAGTTGAACATACAAAAAAAATAGAATACAAAGTGGTTTTACGCTGAAAGATCAATAGGTTCTAGTAGATTTTTGTCATCTTCATTGTTTGAAGAGTGATTAGATTCATTTTGATATGTTTCTTTCCCTAAAGCTTGCTCTTGAACTTCACGAGCAAGCTGTTGTTGTGCTTTCATCTCCATAACTCTAGCACTTGAGGCTACTGCAAAATCTTGTGGACTTGGATCACTCACAGCCATTGCAGCTGCTTGAGCCTGACGAGCATTTGCGATATTTTCTTGAGGAGTCGATCCAGCTGGTATAGTTATGGGTACTTCACCACCAATAGCATACATTTTCCCATCGGGGCCTTGTTGGTAGGTAAAGCTTGCAGCGCCAACCATACCTCCACCTGCAGCTTGGTGTGCAGATTCATGGGCTCTTACTTCTGTATCACGTGCTTTGAGATCATTTATTTGCTTAGTTTCACCAGGGGTTAGTTCTTTTGCAGCATCACTTTTAATATCGTTTTTGCTTTTACTCTCTTCAATCTCTTTTTTGTTTTCTTCTTGGGGAGATTCTTCAAGTTTAATTTTTTTGTACTCAAGCGTTTCTTCTTCGTTAAGCTTTACTGAATACGTGGAGACGACATTTTGAAATGGACTTGAACCTACTATCATAATAGTTCATTATATCACTACAGTTTTTAAAAATTTCTTTGATATTATTTCTAAAATTAAAGGTGAAATATGCAGTTTAAACTAGATAGTGATTACATAGAACTTTACAAACTTTTAAAGATATTAGACCTTGTTGACAGTGGTGGACAGGCAAAACTTTTGATCTCCGAAGGGTATGTAGTGAGAAATGGTGAAGTAGAACAACGAAAAAGAGCAAAAATTGTCTCTGGTGATATCATTGAGATTGCAGATGCAAGAGTAGAAGTGGTTTAGTTTTTTGGTATCAATACTCAAACCACTTTATCATCTTGAGATAGCACTCTTGTACAGATTCTACCAGTTTTTTTTGATCAAGATCTTTTGTAAGAATACTTGATTTTAACTCTTGAAAATATGCCATAGTTTGTGGTCCCATTCCGTAAAAATAATGCAATGGAGCAGAAGGGAGTTTTTCTTGCAAAATTTTACTAAGAAACATTCCACCGTTTCTTGAACCCTCCATGACGTATATGAAAGCGTATCTATTTTCATCTGTATAGAGTTTTGGAAGATCTTTACATTGAGGTATTTCAGCGCAATTAATATCAAGTTTTATTAGATCTTTTTGTAAGTCTTGCAGACGCTTGTTTTTATACATAAGATTATCAATTTGAGCTTCCATCGGTTCTAAAAATCCATGAAACCTTATAAGGATCTCTTTATACTCTTGCAACGAAAGATCTCCTGATGCTAGTTTTTTGAGTCTTGCTACACTTTCTAGTTTTTGGTGAAGATCAAATGTCATTTTTTTAAGGTCCATTGTATTTTCTTCCATAGTTTTAGTCCTTGTTTTTTGGTAGTTGGATTGTGAATTTACACCCATCTTGTATATTTTCAACAGATATATGTCCATGAAGCTTATGAGCAATTTGTTTACTAAGATAGAGCCCAACTCCAGTTCCACCTTTTTTCTTTTTTGTACTTACATTTGGTTCAAATATTGTCTCTATAATCGATTGATCGATACCCCCTGCATTATCTTGAAAGTAGACATATACATTTTGTTCATCTTGAGCAATATCAAAGATGATTTGTTTGTTCTTTATATCTTTTTCATCAAAAGCATCAATTGAGTTATTGATAAGGTTGATGATAATATGTTGAAATTCTGTTTCAATGAGTCTGTGGGTAATATTGTCTCCATTGCAAGAAGATACTTGAACTTTGTGTTGGTGTAAAGTGTTGGAGAGTAAATGTAAAACTGAATCGATAGATTTTTTTATTTGTACATTTGCTTTAGGAGTGTCATGCCTGAAAAATGCACGAAAGTCACTCATTGTAGATGTGAGGTGTGTGATCTGACTTTGTGTACTTTTCACTAATTCATCTAAAAAGGAGTCTAATGGATCTCCCAAATCTCTTTTCAACTCTAGTGAAACCATATAGCTACTAATCACACCCAGAGGTTGTTTCCACTGATGTGCAATAGCATCCATCATCTCTGAAAGAGCTGCAAGTTTTGTTTTTTGTTGGAGCAATAATTCATTTTCAATATTGATCAATGATACAACATAGTTGTCAATTAAAGAGTTATAAAAAGTGATCACTTTAAAAGTATCGTAGGTGTTGTTGCGTATTTTAACTGCAATTACTATTTCATCTATTGTTTCATTTTTTGAGGAGTCTAAAGATGCAAAAAACGTTTGGTGGTCTTTTTTATGTATAAAAGATGAGAAAAATATATCTTTATCTAAATCGGTAAAAAATGTTTCTTGAGCCATCTTGTTTGACTCAATCACTTGTGAATCATTTGAGATAACAAGATATGGCAACGGCGAATTTTCAAATAAAGATTGATATTTTACTGATGAAATTTTCAGTTCCTCTTTTTGCTCTTTGAGTTCTTTGTATTGGGAGTTAATTTTATCTGTGTATGTGTTGAGTTGTTTATAGTTTTCACGAAGTTCCAACTCTTGCTTTTTTATGGTTTCAAGCTGTTTCATTCCCGTGATGTAATCTGTTTTTTGTTTTCTTAACTCGATAAGTTCAATTGTCTCATAAATAAGTTTTTTAAAACTAGCTCTTTGTATAGGTTTTAATGCATATCTATTTATTCCTAAGTTTACTGCTTCCATCAAAGTCTCTTGATCACTGTAGGCAGATGTTATGATTATAGGAATATCATGCGAAATCTTTTTGATCTCTTGGATCATCTCAAGCCCGTTCATAATTGGCATTTTTATATCTGTCACAATAAAATCTGGGCTAGACATTTTAAATATCTCTAGTCCCTCTTGACCATTTGAAGCTATAAGTACAGTTTTAACTCTTCTTTGAAAAAACTCTTTGTAGTTTTCCCGTAGTGATTGGTCATCTTCTACATAAAGAAGGGTTACGTTTTTTAATTCAGGCATTTTTAGACCCCATTTCCACTGTATTGTAGAATAATTGAAAATAGAGCACCATTTAAAGTGTTTGAAGCTTTTATAGAGCCTCCCATTTTATCTTCAATAATAAGTTTTGTCATATATAAACCTATACCTGTTCCATTTCTAGAACTTTTTGTTGTAAAGTAAGGTTCAAAAATTCTATTTACAATATTTTCGTTGATCCCAGATCCATTATCTTGAATGTCAACTTGCACATTGTCATACGAATTTGAAATTTTTACTGTGATTATCCCATCGCTTGTTTGTGTTTTTTCATTTTTTAATGATTCATTGATGGAATCTTTTGCGTTACTAATAAGGTTGATTAAAGCCTGAGAAAACTCATTTGAATTCCCTTTAACAAAATATTTTACTTTGAGATCTTTACTCAGTATATCTTTCACTTCATTGTTGTCAATAATCAATTTTAGATTGATATTATTACTCTGTAGTTGAGCTTGCATAATTACTAGAGATTGAATTACAGCTTTTTCTAAAATAAAGGATTTCTGTTCTTTTGAAGGTGAAAAGAAGTTTCTAAAATCATCTATTGTACTCGAGAGGTAATGGATGTTATCATCAGCTGATTTGAGAAGTTTTTGTAAATATTCTTGACTTAAACTTCCCTCTTCATAAGAATCTTCTAAGTTCATGAGCACTGCAGATATAGTGCTAAGTGGCTGTCTCCATTGATGAGCTATGGCAGCGATCATTTCACCCATAGCTGCAAGTCTACTTTGCTGAAGTAGGAGTTGCTCTTTTGCTTCATTTTTTTTCACCTCTTCAGAGACTCTTTTTTGGAGATGTTTGTTGAGTTCTTCTTGACCAGCATGGAGTTTTTTTGTTACTCCAACCATGTAGTCAAGATGTTGTAGCTCTACCAAATAAAGTAGATTGTTTTTCAGCCATAATGCACTTTCAAGTTCCATTTCTTGCCAAGGAAGTGATTTGTCTTTAACAATAAACTTCCAAATTTCAAATGAGTTTCTTGGTTTGAGTTCATACTCTGGCTGAACATTGGTAACATTTTTTGTTGGATCGCCAGCCCAGTTTGTAGTTTGCACTATCTCTTTTTTGGTCCACATAATTTTCATAGCTGGATTATGGGAGAGGGTAATCATTAAGAGTCCAGCAATCTCTGAGTGAAAAAGCTTTGTGTTTGCATCATGTGATAAAATTGAATCACTATAAAAAAGTTCTTGATTTTGAATGCTTTTAAAAAGGTATTTTAGATTTTTATCAGAACTTGTTTCACCATTTTTTATGAGAACTTCGTTGTTTTGTGAATCACTAATATAGATCGCAAGCCCATCTGAATCGATAATTGTTTTGAGGAATTTCTTTGTCTTTTTAAATGCCTCAATATAAGAGGATTTCTTTACTTCTTGGGTAAACATAGTTATAAAGACATCTCTTTTGGCTGTGTTGTTAAGAAGTTTTTTGTGTGAATCTAGAAGTTGAGCATTACTCAATTCATGAGAGTAGAGTTTAGCAATCAACTCTAAACTTTTCCATTGATACAGCGGGATACTTTTAGGGGAATAGTTATGACAAGCGATAAGCCCCCATAGTTTATCATTTGAAACGATAGACATTGAAAAAGATGCTTTAACACCCATGTTTTTTAAATACTCTATATGTATTGGTGAAACATTTCTAAGAATTGAATGACTCATATCTAAAGGGAGATTTGTGTCAGGGTCAAAAGCTGGGTAGAGTTTCACTGGTTCTGCATCAACATTCGCAATAATTCTGAGAGTATTTTTTTTGTAGAGTTCTCGCGCTTGCTTGGGTATGTCTGTTGATGGATAGTGAAGTCCAAAAAATGGCTCCATCTCAAATAAACAACTCTCAGCAATCACTTTACCATTTCCATCTTCATCAAATTTATAGAGCATAACTCTGTCAAATTGAATCATCTCTTGAATAAAGTCAGTGATAATAGTGTATAAAGCATCTAAATTAGTAGCATTTTGAGCTAAAAGTACAGCATCCTCAAGGGTTTTATCAAACTTTTCTTCTTCATTTACAGAGGGTTGTAACTCTAGAATGTAACGTGTTTCAAGTAGATGAATCACAACCCCATAGCTAATGTTTAGACCTTCTACATTTTCTATCTCTATTTGGATGAGTTCTGTATTTGGTTGGGATTTGATTGCTCTTTCATTTTCAGTAAGAAAGTTCCCTAATTGATTTGGTAAAACGTCATTAATGTGTTTAGAGAGATACTCTTTGTAATTATTTCCAAAAAGTTCTTGAAAATTTTGACTCATCTGTGTGATGAGTAAACTAAAACGATCCACTACAATCAAATAACCAAAAGATTGGATACTTCCAGGAGTATGAATCGGTTCTTGATCACAGTTGTTCACAGTTACACTCTGATGTTTGAGTATATCCATCTGATTGGTATTGAGTAAATTTTCCATATTTTATTTCCTTAATGACGAAGCATACAATTAACTAGTGTCAAAGTTGTGTCATTTAAGGAAAAAGTTTAGATTATGAAGCTTTTTCAATCTTTACAGCACTATGGTTATAGTCAGGTTCGAGAGATTCTCTATCTAAAAGATCATTTGTAAGATAGTTTATTTTTCGGTTGCTAATTGGGATAAAAATAGTTTTTTAATGTTGAGATATAAAAATGAAAGACTTGAAAACGAGAGCTTTGAGGCGTATGATAGTAGGGTATTGTCTCATTTGAGTGTCGAAGAAATTATAGCATCCTAATTAGGAGGCTGTAATCACTCTATTTCTACCTTCTTGTTTTGCTTTATAGAGTAAATCATCAGTTAAAAGATATATCTCTTTAGAGTTTCGTAACATTTCACTTTTACTAACGATAAGTCCTGCTGATGCTGTTACATATTTACTTGCTGAATTTTTACAATGCTCAATTTTTAAATCTTCAATAGATTTTATTACAGTTTGTGCAAAATGTAATGCATCAGACTCATTTAAACCTGAAAAGAGAATTCCAAATTCTTCTCCACCGAGTCTAAATGCAAAGTCACTTGCTCTTTTAGTGTGGATGTTTAAAACTTCTCCAACTTTTTCGAGGACATGATCTCCTTTTTGGTGGCCGTAGGTATCGTTATAAAGTTTAAAGTGATCAATATCCATCATCAAAAAGCTTAAATATTTTCCATCACGTTTGATCCTTGATATCTCATTTTCAAATGTTACATTGAAATGTCTTCTATTATAAAGCTTGGTCAATGAGTCAGTAATAGATAAAATTTCTATAGTCTTTTTATCTGTAATATCTTGTCTAATAGCTGTGAAAGAGTAAAGTTTTCCTGCGCTATCATATTGTGGAGTAATTGTAGTGTCTACCCAGTAGCTTGTACCATCTTTTCTCTTGTTGAGAAGCTCGCCATTCCACACTTTTCCACTTTTTATAGTTTCCCACAAATCTTTGTAGATTTCAGATGGCATGTCACTATGTCGGACAATATTGTGGTTTTTTCCCAACAATTCTTTTTTAGAGTAACCGCTTATATTACAAAATGCTTGACTTGCACTTGATATTCTCCCTGATAAATCAGTTGTTGATGTTATAACATTTTTATCAACGATATCAAGAAATGTAACTATTTTCTTGTTTGCGATTTCGAGTTTTTCATTTACTCTTTCAACTTTTTTAATTTCATCACGATACTCTGTATACAAAAAATAAAATGCAATTAAATATGCCAAAAGTCTTAAAATATGCCATAACCACCACTGTAAATCCCATACAATTGATGATACAAAAAGTACACCTGCAACACCAAAAAGCATAGTGTGTCCAGCTAATAGTATTTCATCTATACTTTGAGTTCTTAGATAATTACGTACAAACTTTATAGATGCAATAAAAAATCCAAAACCACCTATGATATTTAATAGATTTGCTGTTGTAGTAAATGTTTTATCCTGATCTAACATCTCTGGAATGAGATCAGAAAAGTAAATTGAAAAAGATGAAAATACAACAGAAAAAGCGATAAATATAATTGGAATTGAGGTATAAACTTTTTTTGTGACGTTAATCTCTTTGAGCCAAACACTCATAAAAAAAATACCGCCAAAAAATACAGCGGTTGAATGTAACCAAACAAACATTTTTCCGGGCATTACAGAAGCATGAAAAATATCAATAATTCCCATTGCTAAGAGTGCTGTAGTCGCATAATTAAAATGTGTTAAAACGATCTTGTTAGAATACTTGACATAAAAAATCATAGAAATAACAATAGCTACAACACCACCAGATACTTCAATAGCTGAATGAAGAGGAATACTTTTAAATGTTACAGGGAAGTAGCTATTTAAAAATTTTCCTAATACTATAGGCATAATTATTGTTAATGCTATTGTTAATGCTATATTTGTTTTCATCTTTTCTTTAAAAAGCATTATTGGATTAACCTTTATAATTCAGATCTAGCAAGTACTATAAAAAAACCTATTTTACCCAATTATTAATATTTTTTTCTTTTCTATTATAGATTTACATAGGATTATATGTAAGATTGATTCCCTTGCTTATTTAGTGTGTTTACCAAAAAACAAGAGTTGTGGGAATGGTCAATTAGTTCTTTTCTCATTTGTAGAGGTCTATCGAGTGTATTTGGATGATTATGCTCCGCATATCCTTTTACGTATTACATCGATCGCTTTTTCGACTGACTCTTTGATAGGCACGATTGCAGCTAAGTTTCCATCATAAAAGATGTAGTATAAACCAGATTGATTTTTCTCTACTGTAAACATAAATGATCCTTTAAATATACACATTTATAAATATCCATACGGACAAGACACTAAGTTAGTACATTGAATCAACAATATATCGGATAAATCAACATTTAGTTGTAGAAGATAAGAAACAAGTTGTATTACTTACCCAAAAAAACACTTCTGCAACATCCTAACAATATCCGCTTCCATATCAGAAAATATCATATTAGATTGTGACTTATTTAGTTTAATCTAGTAGCGACAATCTTAGCATATACCTCGATATCGTTGAAGATAAGTAAACTCATAAAACCGTTAAGTGAAAACTCTTCTTTATTAACGACTGAACTTAGTGTAAAATGCACTTGATTTTCATTTGCTGCGAACTCTTCTATTTGAAAATCAAGGTCTTTTTCTATACCCTTAATTGAAAGTGTTGCTTTTATACTACTCTTAGTTACTGCTTTAGATCTGAAGGTAATTTCAGTGAATTTTTTGCTGTTGAAATAACCTGGACCCAGTAGCTTCTCATCTCTCTCCTTATCATTTGTATTTATCGAATCGACTGAAATGACACCCTCTATGCTGCTTAATTTCCCACTCTTATTGAGCTCTATAGTCCCGCTAAACTCTGTGAAACTTCCCTGAACTGTGGCGAGGTAAATCTTTGTCGCTTTAAATGTAACTTTTGATGAATCTTTCGCTACTCTGTAAACAAAGTTCTCCGTGTTTGAACTTTTCAAAAGGTTGTTGTAGTGGCTTTTTTTCGTCTTGGAAATATCCTCTTGATAAGATCTTGGCATACAGCCTGATGAAAAGAGAGTAACCACAATCACTAGTAAAGTAAAGAGACGTATCTGTGTTTTCATAACTTTTTCCTAGATTAAGCTCACATAATTTTAGCGAACAATTATATTTGAATCAGAATATCTTAATAGAGAAAAGTTATCCCAATAAAGTTGAATTTTGAACATATCCCACAAGATACACTAAGTGGTACGAACCATTTTAAAGAATTGATTTTATTTGACAAACTGCTTTAATATATAAAATAAATAATTTATATATAAACTACTTGATTCTTCCCTTTACTTTTCGCTTCATAAAGGGCATCGTCAGTATGTTTTAAAAGTTCTGCAGGGTAAACAATAGATTCTGTAGCTTCACTTACACCGATACTCACTGTAATTGTTTTGCCATTGATATCAGTATCTGCAATATTCTTGCAAACCCTTTTTGCTATTGATACAGCTGTATCAAGATTTGTTTGAGGCATTATAACTATCAATTCCTCACCTCCATAACGACAAGC
>Ga0181569_10002721_pt1 | contig 13906 bp, 12 predicted proteins | sample 101ome_19_FD_132452 | JGI IMG/M metagenome (GOLD analysis project Ga0181569, IMG submission 132452) | Coastal salt marsh microbial communities from the Groves Creek Marsh, Skidaway Island, Georgia - 101405AT metaG (megahit assembly) | ecosystem: Environmental > Aquatic > Marine > Intertidal...
CGTCTTCGCCCCGCCGGAGAACCGGCGTACGCCGTTCAGCATCGTGCCGTTCGTCACGCCGGTGGCGGCGAACATGACGTCACCGCTGGCGAGATCGAGCAGGTCGTATTTGCGGTCGAAATCGGTGATGCCGCAACGTTCGGCGCGGCCGCGTTCGTCGTCGTTGCGGAAAATCAGGCGCCCCTGCATCTGTCCCCCGATGCAGCGCAGTGCCGCCGCCGCCAGGACGCCTTCTGGCGCGCCGCCACTGCCGAGATAGATGTCGACGCCGCTGGCCTCTTCCGATGTCGCCATCACGCCGGACACGTCGCCGTCGGTGATCAGCATGATCCGGGCACCGGCGTCCCGCACCTTTTTGATCAGGTCTTCATGGCGCGGCCGGTCGAGGATACAGGCGACGATGTCCTCGACGTCGACGCCCTTTGCCTTCGCCAGATTGGCGAGGTTTTCCGCAGGCTCGTTATCTATGTCGACAACTCCTTCCGGCAGACCGCTACCGACCGCGATTTTGTCCATATACACGTCGGGAGAATTGAGAAATCCGCCATGCTCCGCCATCGCGATCACCGCCAGTGCATTGGTCAGGCCTTTGGCCGTGATCGTGGTTCCTTCCAGGGGATCCAGCGCGATGTCGATCTTCGGGCCGTTGCCGGTGCCGACTTCCTCGCCGATGTAGAGCATCGGCGCTTCGTCGCGTTCGCCCTCCCCGATGACGACGGTTCCGGCGATATCGAGGCTGTTCAGCGCATTACGCATGGCATCGACCGCTACCTGATCCGCCATGCGCTCGTCGCCGCGCCCCATCTGAAGGGACGCAGCCAGCGCAGCGGCTTCCGTCACGCGCACAACTTCCAGCGCCAGATTGCGGTCCATCTTGCCGGTATCGGCCATTGTTCGTTCTCCCTTGTCTACGCGCCGCCTTGCGGGCGGTTTTGTTACAGGTGTTCTATTCTAATCATACAGGGTGGTTCCACCACCGTATCGAGGTCGGCGATTCGGTTGAGCGCCCGTTGCATGTTTGCCTCGACGGTTTCATGCAGGGTGAGAACCACGGGCACGGAGCCCCCGTCCGATCGCCCCCGCTGCAGCAGGGCCTCGACCGAGACTGCTTCGTCCCGCAGGGCGGCCGACACGTCGGCGATGACCCCGGGGCGGTCCAGCACGGTCAGACGCACGTAATAGGGCCCGGTCCGACTGTCGAGAGATACCGTTGCCGTCCTGGACAACTGCGACGCCGGCACCGAAAACACCGGCAGGATCGTCCCGCGGGCGATATCGGCGATATCCGAAATCACGGCGGAGGCGGTCGGTCCGGCGCCGGCGCCCCTGCCCTGCAGTACACTGGTGCCGACGGCATCGCCTTCCGCAACCACGGCGTTGAACACACCTTCGACATGGGCCAGCGGCGCATCCATTGGCACCATGCAGGGATAGACCCGCTGCTCGATGCCGTCCTCCGTCTGGTTGGCGATACCCAGCAGCTTGATCCGGTATCCCAACTCGTCGGCGAAGGCGATGTCATCGGCGCTGATGTGGCGGATTCCTTCCACATGAACGGCATCGAAATCGACCTCGGTTCCGAACGCCACGCTCGCCAGCAGCGCCAGTTTGTGCGCCGCATCGATCCCCTCAACATCGAAGGTCGGGTCGGCTTCGGCATAGCCGAGTTCCTGCGCTTCCGACAGCACGTCATCGAATTCGCGACCCGTTTCCCGCATTGTGGTCAGGATATAATTGCAGGTCCCGTTGAGAATTCCGTGAATGCTGGATATCCGGTTCCCGGCAAATCCTTCGCGCAGCGCCTTTATGATAGGGATTCCGCCAGCGACGGATGCCTCGTAGCCGAGTGCGACATTTGCAGTTTCGGCAACCTGCGCAAGCGCCGTTCCGTGCATCGCCAGCAGCGCCTTGTTGGCTGTAACCACGTGACGACCTGCTTTAATCGCATTTTCGCAGACCGCCTTGGCGATACCGTCCTCTCCGCCGATCAGTTCGAGGATCACGTCGGCATCGGCTTCGGTCGCCATGACCGCGGCATCGTCGAACCAGTCCATCCCCGACAGATCAACGCCGCGGTCGCGTTCCCGGTCGCGGGCGGAAACGGCGACAAGTTCGATCGACCGTCCGCAACGGGCGGCTATCAGATCCTTGCGGGCAATCAGTATATCGGCGACCGCCGCGCCGACCGTTCCCAGTCCGGCGATCGCCACGCGAAGGGGCGCCATCAGAATGCGGCGGCGCGGGTCTCCGCGCGCTCCAGTATCTTGTCGGCGTCGCTGAAAAACTGCTTCACATTGCGCGCGGCCTGGCGGATCCGCTGGCGGTTCTCGACCAGCGCAATGCGCACGAACCCGTCGCCGTATTCGCCGAAACCCAGACCAGGCGACACGGCAACCTGTGCTTCCGCCAGCAACAGCTTGGAAAATTCCAGCGATCCCAAATGCGCGAACGGCTCGGGTATGGGTGCCCATGCGAACATGGTCGCCGGCGGCGGCGGCACGTCCCAGCCCGCCTGGCCGAAAGATTCCACCATCACGTCGCGGCGGCGCTGATAGACATCCCGAAATTCGTCCACACAGTCCTGAGGACCGTTGAGCGCTGCTGTCGCCGCCACCTGAATGGGCGTGAACGCACCGTAATCGAGATAGGATTTAATCCGGGCAAGCGCCGCGATGATCTTGGCATTGCCCGTTGCGAAGCCCATGCGCCAGCCGGGCATGGAATACGTCTTGCTGAGCGACGTGAATTCGACCGCTATGTCCCGTGCACCCGGGATCTGCAAAATGGAAGGAGGCGGATTGCCGTCGAAATAGATTTCGGCATAGGCCAGATCGGAAATAATGATGATGTCGTGCTTCTTGCAGAACGCAACGACACGTTCGTAAAATTCCAGATCCACGACCATTGCCGTGGGATTGGCCGGGAAGTTCAGCACAAGCGCCAGCGGCGGCGGAACGCTGTACTGCACCGCGCGCTCGAGCTCCGCCATGAAATTAACGTCCGGGCCGACGGGCACGTGCCGCAGCGCGGCGCCGGCGATGATAAAGCCGTAGGCATGGATCGGATAGCTGGGATTGGGCACCACGATCACGTCGCCGGGCGCGGATATCGCCTGCGCCAGATTGGCGAAGCCTTCCTTGGACCCCAGGGTGACGATGGTTTCGGTTTCCGGATCTATATCGACCCCGAACCTGCGTTCGTAATACGCCGCGTTGGCACGTCGCAGACCGGGGATGCCGCGCGACGTCGAATACCGGTGGGTGCGCGGATCGGCAACCGTTTCCACCAGTTTGTCGACCACATGTTGCGGCGTCGGCGAATCCGGATTCCCCATGCCGAAATCGATTACGTCCTCGCCGGCGGCGCGCGCACTGGCTTTCATCGCGTTTACTTCGGCGAATACATAAGGCGGCAGCCGCTTTATGCGGTGGAAGGTCTGATCCATCGCGGGTTCCGTGTTCTCTTGATGTTGCCGGTCAGTTGACGAAATAGACTTCGACCCGCTGGTTTCCGGCCTCGCCGGCGGGCATGACTTCGTAATACAGCGGGCGCGAGTCCGACAGCGCAGAGACGAAGACCGCTTCTTCCGGTACGCCCTGCCGTACAAGTTCCCGGGCGACCGCATTTGCGCGGTTCAGTGACACGTTGAAGTTCACCAGATGATGCTGGATCGGATCCATGTTCCGCGTCCGGCTGCTGGCGTGACCCTCGACCCGGATCGCACCGCCGCGCTGGCGAAAGACCTGCGCTATTTGGCGCAAACCCTGTCGTTCGCGACTCGAAAGACTGGCGGAACCGGCCTTGAACCGGACGACGCCGACCGGTTCGCCTGCGGCCACTTGCTGCGCCGACCGGGTACCGGCAATGGGCGCAAGCGGCGACGGCGCGAAACCGTCCGACATCGCAGCCGGAGCACCGCCCCCCAGGGACGCGGCGATATCGGCAGGCGGCGCGCCGAAGGTCGGGTTGCCGATCCGGCTGACCGACCGGGTACTCGGGCTGGGACGGTTCGCAAGCGATCTGACGGCGGATCCGGGCGGCACCGTGGCCTCCGCCCTCGGCGGGGGCGCAGCGAACTGTGGCGGCCGGGACGGCGGCGTCGGACCCAGCCGCGGAGAGCTTTGCGGTGCAGGCTGAACCGAAGCAGTCTGCGGCGGCGGCGGAGGTACCGGCCTTGCTGACGGCTGGACGGGAGTTGACGATGCCGGGGGACGAGCCACGGTCGCCGCCGCGGCAGGCGGCGTTGGCGCTGCCGCCGCGGGGGAAGGTGGTGGCGGGGGCGGAGGCGTCACCGCGCTCTGGCGTTTGATCGTCTCCTCGGAATATTTCGCGTTTTCCCGGTCCGCGGTCAGCTGCTCAGCAAGGCGTTTACGCTCTTCTTCCGTGGGCGCGGCAGGCCTGTCAGGCACCGACGCGAGATTCGGAAATTTCCTGTCTCCGCCGGGCGTTTCCTGCTCCACTTTGGCGTCGCTCGGCCTGGCCGATTCGGGTTCGTCATTGCCGGAAATCGCGTCGGCGGCGCCTTCGTACCACTCGACAGGGTTCGCCCAGTCCGGAACGGACGAACACCCTGCAAGCAGCGCAGCAGCCAACACAAGTGCTCCCGCAGTTGCGAAATTTGGTTTCTTCGGCGATTCAGAGTTTTCGGCGCTATCGATGCTCATTCTCTGCAGGTCCTTGTTAATAAACACCAATTCCACTCTCACGACACGCCCTGCCACCGCGATGCGATTATTGTGCAATGCAGCAAATTACGTTACATTTCCTGCAATTGACCGGGCATAGGCAGTTCGGCGCGAACACGATAAATGGATTGGCGCGCCCGCAAATTATAGCCTATGCCATAGAAAGCAATAAAGGATCGCCGGATGGCCACAAAGACCGAAGACGCCTCCCCACCCGACGCGGAAGAATTGACCGCCACGATCGGCAAGATTGCGGAACAGAGCCAGCGGATCGTCACCGATTTCGTGGCCAGGCAAAGCGAAGCGCAGGATTCGGACCATGACCCGTTGAACATCGGGTCTGCTTTCATGGAAATGACGCAACGGATGATGGCCGATCCCGCCCGTCTCGCCCAGGCGCAGGTCGATCTGTGGAACTCGTACGTGAATTTGTGGCAGCAAACCGCCAACCGGATGATGGGACAGGAGTCTGAAACACTGGCGGAACCGGAAGCCGACGATCGCCGTTTTGCGGACGCCGCCTGGCAGGAAAACCCGGTCTTCGACTACATCAAGCAGTCCTACCTGCTGACCTCCAAATGGATGATCAACACGGTTCGCGAAACCGAGGGCATGGAAGACGAAACCGCCCGAAAAGTCGATTTCTACACACGCCAGTTCGTCGACGCGATGGCGCCGACCAATTTTGCGGTAACCAATCCGCAGGTGCTTCAGGAAACCGTGGACAGCAAGGGACAGAATCTGATCAACGGCCTTTCCAACCTGCTTGACGACCTGGAACGCGGCAAGGGACAGCTCGCCATCAAACACGTCGACCCCGATGCGTTCGAAATCGGCAAGACTGTCGCGACCACCCCCGGCAAGGTCGTGTTCCAGAATGAACTTTTTCAGCTGCTGCAGTTCAGTCCCAGCACGGACAAGGTGCGGAACACCCCGCTGCTGATCGTGCCGCCGTGGATCAACAAGTATTACATCCTCGATCTGCGGGAGAAGAATTCCTTCATCAAATGGGCGGTCGACCAGGGGCATACCGTATTCGTGGTCTCGTGGGTGAACCCGGACGAGAAACTGGCCCTGAAGACCTTCGAGGACTACATGCTCAACGGACCGGTCGCCGCCATCGGCGCGGCCTGCGACGCGGCGGGCTCGGAAAAGGTCAATATCATCGGCTACTGCATCGGCGGGACCATGACGGCCACGGCCCTCGCCTATATGGCCGATAAGGGCGACGACCGCGTTGCCAGCGCCACGTTTTTCACCACGCTGGTCGATTTCGAGGAACCGGGCGAACTCGGCGTCTTCATCGACGAGGAACAGATCGCCAGCCTGGAAGAAAAAATGGGTGAGCGAGGTTATCTCGAAGGATCCGAGATGGCGACGACATTCTCCATGCTGCGCGCAAACGATCTGATCTGGTCGTTCGTCATCAACAACTACCTGATGGGCAAGGAGCCCTTCCCGTTCGATCTGCTGTTCTGGAACGCGGATTCGACACGCATGCCGGCGGTGATGCACTCCTATTATCTCCGCATGATGTACCAGGCCAACGCGCTGGTGCAGCCGGGCGGGCTGGATCTGGGCGGCGTGAAGATCGACCTGCGCAAGATCAAGGTGCCGGTCTACATCCTGTCGACCAAGGAAGATCATATCGCACCGTGGAAATCGACCTTTGCGGCGACGCAGCTCTACAGCGGCAACACGACCTTCGTACTCGCCTCTTCCGGCCATATCGCCGGGGTGGTCAATCCGCCTGCTTCCGATCGCTATTCGTATCGGACCAACACGAAGAAGCCGAAGACGCCGGATGCATGGCTCGAAAGCGCCAAGGAACATCCCGGTTCGTGGTGGCCGCACTGGGATAAATGGGCCAGCAAATATGCCGGCGGCGAAGTCGATGCACGCGAACCCGGTACCGGCAAGCTGAAAGCTATCGAGGACGCGCCGGGATCCTACGTGATGGTCCGGTCCGACAAGGACTGAAGCGAAACAATCCGAACCGCTTTCCCTCTCCCCCCCTTTCCCTAACCCTCTCCCCGAGGGGGGAGTGGATCATCAGAATTTCCGCATGCCACAGACCGTCCCCTCGCCCCACCGGGGCTGAGGCCGCGAAGCGGACGAAGACTAGGGAGAGGGGGAGAAACCCCGTAAACTCCCTGCCCGATGGCAAGCTCCCCTTCCCCTCTCCGCACCGCGTTCGCCGGGTTCATCGCCATGGCAGCGGTCATAGGCATCGGCCGCTTCGTCTACACGCCGATCCTTCCATACATGGCCGACGTCGTGCCGTTGTCCGAAAATCAGGCCGGCCTGATCGCTGCCTCCAATTTTCTTGGCTATCTGATCGGCTCGCTCCTCGCCGGAACGGGTTTGTTGAGCGGTAACCGCCGTAGCTGGGTGCTTTGGGCTCTGGCGTTTAGCGTGGCGACAACGGGCGCCATGGCGCTGACGGTTTCGGTTCCAGCCTTCGCCGTTCTTCGTTTCGCCGGCGGCGTCTGCAGCGCACTGGTCATGGTGTTCGGTTCCGCCCTCGTCTTCGACCGGCTGACCGTGGCGGGTCGACCAACCCTGTCGCACATCCATTTCGCCGGCGTGGGCACCGGAATGGCGGCCTCGGCCGTCATCGTCGCCGCCCTCGGCTCAGTGGCGGTCGGCTGGGCGGGCCAATGGCTGGCCTCCGCCGCCGTCGGCGCCATCGCACTGATCCTGGTGATTGTCCTTCTCCCGTCGGGTGACGGCGATACGGCGCCTCCCGCGACCGGCGGCAGAAGCAAAATAGACCGCCGGATGATCCCGTTAACCCTCTCCTACGGCCTGTTCGGCTTCGGTTACGTGATCACCGCCACCTTTATATCGGTGATGGTCCGCCAGACGCCTTCCATTGCCAGCATCGAGTCCGTGATCTGGCTGATTGTCGGGCTTGCAGCCATTCCGTCAGTGGCGCTGTGGGCATGGATCGGACGCCGACTCGGTAATCAAACCAGCATCGCGCTCGCCTGCATCGTGGAAGCCGTGGGCGTCGCCGCCACCGTCCTGTTCGACAGCGCCGCCGCCGTGCTGGCCGGCGGCGCGCTGCTCGGAGGCACGTTCATGGGCATCACCGCCGTCGGCATGACCACCGCACGCGAACTGGCTTTGAGCAGCAGCGAAGGCGGCGACCCGCGCCGCCTGCTCGGCCTGATCGTCGCTGCTTTCGGAGCCGGCCAGATGATTGGCCCCGCCTATGGCGGCTATGTCGCGGAGATTACCGGCAGCTTCACGATTCCCAGCCTGACCGCGTCGGCGGCGTTGGTTTTGGCCGCCGGGCTGGCGATGCTGGTGCGGGTTGACTTTGTGTCTGGAAATTCCCGCAAGCGTTAGTCTTGCGCCGCGGCATGTTTACCCGCCGTCCAGCCCGTCCCGCCCAGGGTTTTCTCGGCAAACCCCTTCGGCCCGTCTTCCAGCGGGGTGGCGAAGGTGTCGTTCCAGCGGTTGAAAAAGCCGTAGAGACCGATAATCGAGAGCAGCTCTACGATCTGGTAATCGGTGTAATGTTCTTTCAGGGCCGCGAAATCCTCGTCGGTGACCATGTTGGGCACGGACGACGCGGCCTGCGCGAAGCGCAGCGCCACGCGTTCCGCTTCGGTAAACAGGTCGCTGGTTTCGAACTCGTGGATCGCAGCTATCTTGGCCGCATCCTCGCCCGAATGGTTCGCCGCGCCGCCGGAATGGGCGACGCAGTACATACAGCCCGCGGCCAGACTCGATGCGTTCCCGACCAGATACAGCAGGCCGGGCGAGACGGACTCCTCCGTCCGGTGCATGATCGCCTTGTACAGCTCGTTGATGCCGACCAGCAGTTCCGGCTTGTGCGCCATGATGCGCTGCGAATTCGGCAGGAACCCGAGACGTTCGATGGTGGGTTTCAGGAAACCGATCGAGTCGCCCATTTCCTCGTCAGTGAGGGGTTTCACACGTGTCATCGTGCCGTTACTCCGCTGCTTCCGTGGTGACATGTTTTCCGACATTCCAGCCATTGCCGGAAAGGTGCTTCTCGCCGAATTCGATCGGTTCCTCTTCCAGCGGTGTCGCCAGGGTATCGTTCCACCGGTTCAGAAACCCGAACATGGAAATCACCGACACGATCTCGACAATCTGATAGTCCGTGAAATGCTTGCGCAGGTCGTCGAAATCCGCGTCCGTCGTCATATTCGGCACGGCGGCGGCGGCCTGCGCGAACCGCAGCGCAGATTTCTCGGCGTCGGAAAACAGGTCGCTGGTTTCGAATTCGTAGATTGCCGCGACCTTGTCGCCGTCCACCCCGCGCATATTCGATGCACCGCCTGTATGGGCCTGACAATACAGACATCCGGCGGCAAGGCTGGCGGCGTTCGCGATCATGTATTTCAGATCGCCGGGGATCGATCCCTCGGTCTGCAGCATGACCGCCTTGCCGAGTTCGTTGTAGGCGGCAACCAGTTCGGGCTTGTGCGCCATGATCCGCTGGGAATTGGGCACGAAACCGAGGCGTTCCTTCGACGGCGCGATAATATCGTTTAAGGGTTCCAGTTCCTGATCGTTCAGCATCCTGACGCGGCTCATCGCTCTCTCCCAAGCTTGTCTGAAGCAAAGGGCGTAGCAGAATTTCCGCGTCCGGGGAACACGAAGCCCCTACTCCGCCGCCTCGCCCCGCGCGTTGGCCAGCGCCAACAGCTCCGTGCGGTACTCCTGCCCGCGCTCCGCATAGCCGTTGACCGACCAATCGAAATTGTCGATCTCTTCCTGCGACAGTTCCCGCATGGCCTTTGCGGGCCGACCGCCCCACAATTCACCCGCTTTGACGGTCTTGCCCGGCGTCAGCATCGCGCCGCCGGCCAGCATGCCGTGGGTCTCTATCGTGCACTGATCCAGAACGATCGACCCCATGCCGACGAACGCCTTGTCCTGAATATTGCAGGCGTGCAGCAGGGCCATATGACCGATGGTGATATCGTTGCCGATATAGGTGCCCTGGAACTTGGAATGGACGTGAATGACCGAGCCGTCCTGAATGTTCACCCGTTCGCCGATGCGGATGGGATTGTCATCGCCCCGGATGACCGTGTTGAACCAGACGGAGGACCCGGCGCCGATCTCGACGTCACCGATGACGCTGGCCCCTGGCGCAATGAACACATCATCGGCAATTTTCGGCCATTTGCCCTTGTACGGCAGGATATAGCCCTGAAACTGGGTCATGAAAACGTTCCTCTAAATTTATCGGTCAGGTCAGTCCAGCGGTTTCGTCGAGGCCGAGCATCAGGTTGAGGCATTGAACCGCCTGGCCGGACGCACCTTTGCCGAGATTGTCCAGTTGCGCGGCCAGGATGACCTGTTTGGTGTCGTCGTTCGAGAACACGAATAGCCGCAACCGGTTGGTATCGTTCAGTTCTTCCGGGTCGAGCAACGCCGCGCGGTCATTTGTTTCCGCCGCGTCGGCGACCGACACGAATTCGCATCCCTCATACCAGGCCTGCAGGATATCCCGTATCTCGCTCCCCGTCGGCAGCGACGGCAGGCTCCACAGCTGCAGGGGCACCTGCACCACCATTCCCTGGCGGAACCGGCCAACGCTGGGGCTGAACAGCGGCGGATGCTCAAGCGCGCTGTATTCCTGCATTTCCGGCACATGCTTGTGCGCCAGAGTCAGGCCGTAGCCGAACCAGGCGCTGTCGATCGCGTTTTCGGCCTCCCCGTTCTCCATCCGCGCGATCAGCCCCTTGCCGCCGCCCGAATAGCCGGACACAGCATTCACGGTAACCGGAAAGTTCACCGGCACAATGCCCGTATCCACCATCGGCCGGATCAGCGCGATGGCACCGGTCGGATAACATCCCGGATTAGCTACACGCGCTGCGCCGCGGACCTCATCGGCCTGTTCCGGCGTCATTTCCGGAAAACCGTAGATCCAGCCATCCTCAACCCGGTGCGCGGTAGAGGCGTCGATCACCCGGGTATCGTTGCTGCCGATCATCGACACAGCCTGCCGCGCGGCATCGTCCGGCAGGCATAGAATGGCGACATCTGCGTCGTTCAGCGCCTCGCGCCGGGCATCGGCATCCTTGCGCCTGTCGCCCGGCAGATGGATGAGATCCAGTTCCGCCCGGCCCTCCAGCCGTTCTCGAATCTGAAGGCCGGTTGTGCCTTCCTCGCCGTCTATGAAAATCGTGTGTGCCATGGCGCTATTCTCATTTGCCAGATTAATGCGCGCAACCGCGTCGCCGCAAAGAAAAAGGGCGCCCCCGGAGGGACGCCCATGGAAGTCTGAATTGGCTGTCCCAGCCTTATCGTTTTGAGAACTGGAAGGAACGGCGCGCCTTGCGTTTGCCGTATTTCTTGCGTTCCACCGCGCGCGAGTCGCGGGTCAGGAAACCGCCCTGCTTCAAGGTCGGGCGCAGGCCCGGCTCGAAATAGGTCAGCGCCTTGGAAATGCCGTGGCGAACCGCGCCGGCCTGGCCGGAGAGGCCGCCGCCGGACACCGTGCACCACACGTCGTACTGGGTCGAGCGGTCGACGGCCGCCATAGGCTGACCGATTATCATCTGCAGCACCGGCCGCGCGAAATATTCGGGGCCATCCTTGCCGTTTACCGTGAGACGGCCGCTGCCGGGCTTGATCCAGACGCGGGCGACGGCGTTTTTACGCTTGCCGGTCGCGTAGGCACGGCCCTGTGCATCGAGCTTCGGCTCGGCCGGAGCCGAAGCAGGCTCAGGAGTCACGGGCGTCGTCACCGCAGGGGCGTCAACAGCCGGCGCTGCCGCTGCTTCTTCTACAGGTGCCGCCGCCGCTTCTTCCGCTGCCGCCGCTTCGGCCTGTGCTTCCTTCAGGGCTTCGCCGAGAGCGCCGCCGGTGTTTTCGTCCTGGTCCGCCATACTCAGGCGCTCCTCTTGTTCTTGGAGTTCATCGCCGCGACATCCAGAACTTCCGGGTTCTGGGCAGCGTGATCGTGTTCCGGTCCGGCAAATACGCGCAGCTTGGTCAACTGCTGGCGGCCGAGCTTGGTTTTCGGCAGCATGCGTTCGACCGCTTTCATCACGATCCTGTCGGCCTTGCCGTCGGCAATCAGTTTCTCCGGTGTGACGGATTTGATACCGCCCGGATACCCGGTGTGATGATAATAGACCTTGTCTGTTGTCTTAGTGCCGGTCATCGCGACTTTCGCCGCATTTATGACGATAATGCCATCGCCGCAATCGACATGAGGCGTGAAGATCGGTTTGTGCTTGCCACGGAGGATTTTGGCGCAAATGGAGGCCATCCGGCCGAGAACGAGGTTCTCGGCATCGATGAGGTACCATTTGGTTTCGATATCCGCCGCTTTCGCGGAAATGGTTTTCATAGCAATCGGTCCAAAATAACTGGCACCCGCATTTCCCGGGCGCGAAGGAGGCGGAATATGACAGGATTCCAATCAGTGTCAACGGGATTCAACTACAAAAAACACAACGTTTTCAGTGAGATGTGAAATAGGTATTATTTTACCTCACCCCTATTCCCCTTGAGATGTTTGTCATTGACGCGAAAGCCTGGATCAGAGCGTCACGACGCTCCTTTACGTGCCGATCGTGCTTTCAATTGTACGCCGATGCGTCCGCCGCTTGATGGTTCACGTTTCCCCAACAACGACAAACTGAAGAGAGAAAACGCCATGCCCCCACCCCATGCTTAACCAGGTTACAATGGTGTGATAACATGGTTTTCAGCGGGGTACTTGCGGCCCTGTTTTGGAAAAAAGCGGCCCTTCTTTTGGAAAAAAGCAGTCCTTCCAGGTCGGACTGAACCGAGAATCCAAAATGATATTTAGTATATTTTCCATCACATTAAAGGGCAATACCTGAATGGATACCGTAACAGACGACGACATACTCCTGCGCACCGACAAAGACGGCATCGCGACACTTACGCTCAATCGTCCCGATGCCAGAAACGCCCTGTCGACCGGCCTGATGGCGGCGCTTCAAACCGAACTGGACCGCATCTCCGCCGACACCGCGGTTCGGGTGGTCGTCATCGACGCCAACGGCCCCGCGTTCTGCGCCGGCCACGACCTGCGCGAAGTGCGCGCGGCGCCGCAACGCGAGGCGTACGAATATTTGTTCGCGCAATGCTCGAAGCTAATGCTCTCCATTACACGGCTGCCGCAGCCCGTCATAGCCAAGGTGCATGCCACGGCAACGGCGGCTGGTTGCCAGCTTGTTTCGGCCTGCGACCTCGCCATCGCCGCCGATACTTCAAAATTCGCGACTCCGGGGGTGAATATCGGTCTTTTCTGCTCCACGCCAATGGTCGCCGTCAGCCGCAATGTTGGCCGGAAACGAATGATGGAGATGCTGCTGACCGGAGAGATGATGGATGCCGAAGCGGCCGCGGACGCCGGGTTGATCAATCGTGCATGCCCCGCAGCCGAACTGGACGATGCGGTCTCGGATCTGTGCGCGACGATTGCCTCCAAATCTCCGCTGACACTGAAAATCGGCAAGGAAGCGTTCTACCGGCAACTCGAAATGCCGCTGGAAGACGCCTATACATATGCCAGCCAGGTTATGGTCACCAATATGCTTGCCCGGGATGCGGAAGAAGGGATCGATGCGTTCCTGGAAAAACGCTCGCCGGAGTGGCGCGGAGAATGACGAAATGACGGCCAGGGTACCCGAAATCGACATCGCGCCGCTGATAGACGGTTCTGCCACGGGGAAACAGTCCGTTGCGCGGGCAATAGAAGCCGCCTGTACCGATACCGGCTTTTTTACGGTCGTCGGACACGGGATCGATGCCGATCTTCTGTCCCGGACGCGAAAAGCGGCCGAATCCTTCTTCGCCGCGCCCGAGAGTGTAAAAATCAAGGTATTGCGACCGCCTCAAAAGATATCGCGCGGATGGAATCCGCCGGAGGACCGCTCTCTTGCCTATACGCTGGGCAAAAAAACGCCCCCCGACCTGCAGGAAGCCTGGGCCATGGGGCCGCCTGGAAAGGCCGGCGGCCCCTATTACAACGAAGGTGCCGGAACGACGTTTTTCCACCCCAACAAATGGCCGGACGTACCGGAATTCAGAGAAATCCTGGAAAGTTATTTTGCCGCAATGACGGGGCTGTCGCATCATATGCTGCGCGGTTTCGCTCTCGCGCTCGGATTACCGGAGGATTTCTTCGCCAGTCAGACCGACCGCCCATGCAGCAATATCCGCCTTGTAAGGTATCCGGCGCAGGA
>Ga0181569_10002734_pt1 | contig 13873 bp, 12 predicted proteins | sample 101ome_19_FD_132452 | JGI IMG/M metagenome (GOLD analysis project Ga0181569, IMG submission 132452) | Coastal salt marsh microbial communities from the Groves Creek Marsh, Skidaway Island, Georgia - 101405AT metaG (megahit assembly) | ecosystem: Environmental > Aquatic > Marine > Intertidal...
TCAATCAAGAACTAAACTTAATTTTGCAGCAGAAATAGCTGCTGTACTTGGTTTTTCTGCAGTTCAAAACTCTGATAAAGTGGGGCTTATATTATTTTCTGATCATGTTGAAGCATTTATCCCTCCAAAAAAAGGTAAAAATCATATGCTTCGTATACTAAGAGATATTTTTTCTCATAAACCTGTAAAAAAACAAACCAATTTAGCAGAAGCACTACGCTATGTTACACAAATGATTAAAAAGAAATCTGTATTATTTTTAGTATCTGATTTTTTAGACCATCACTATCAACACCAATTTAGAATTGTTGCAAAAAAACATGATCTTGTGCCTATTGTAGTTGAAGATACCCATGAATTAAGCCTTCCAGAATCTGGACGAGTAGCGTTTCAAGATCAAGAAACCGATGAAATTATTTATGTAAATACAGCATCCTCTTCCGTTCAGAAAGCTTATAAAAACATGATTTATGCTCGCCAACTAGAGCAAGATCGCATCTTTAAATTATCTAATTGTGAATTTTTGAGACTTAATATTAATTCTGATTATATTGCTCCATTAATTCAATTTTTTAATAAACGCCTAAAATAATGTTATTTAAATCCCTTACCACTTTATTTATTTTATTCTTATCTAGTACTGTCTTTGCTAGTTCGCCCCGTGTTTCTGCAACCGTATCTCCCAACGCCTTATCTATTGGAGATATTGTGACTTATACGATTAATATCACTATGGAAGCTACGGATAATTTAATCAAAGTACCTAAAGAAAGCGACTTTTCAGCGAATCCATCGCTTTCTTTCTTGGATAGCCGGGTAACAAAAACAATGAATGATACGATGCGCCAAGTAAGCTTAGATTATGATTTTCAAGTGTTTGATATTAATCAACAACATATTCCTACACAGCAAATTACGATCAAAAATGCAGTATATAAAACGATTACAATTCCTGCAGTTTCTCTAACACTTATTCCTACCAAGCCCCCCGAAAATAAAGATATTCAACTTTCAGATTATGTTTTTATTAATACATCTCTTAATTGGATTCCTATTTTAATTCTTAGTATTGTCATAGCTCTTATTGGCTGGGGGGGATATAAATTGTTTTTAAAGTATCGCTCATCACGACTCACAAGCGCTGCTATTTCTGAAATTATTGATCCACGCTCACCTTATGAAATAGCAACTGACTCTTTATTAGAAAATTATAATCAAATTTCTAAGATATTAATTAAAGATTATTACGTACGCTATAGTGATATTATTAAGACTTATCTAAATTCTTTATTACAGCTTGATAATGCTGAAATGACTTCTTCAGAAATTTTAAAACTGTGTCATGATCGCTTTAATGAGCAAGATTATCGTCGAATAAAAAAATGCTTAAACTTTAGTGATAGTGTAAAATTTGCTAAGGCTCCGGCTAGTGCTGATGACAACCAGCAGTATTATCAAAAAGCACTAGAGATGATTGATGGGCTTGACGCTCAATTTAAAAAAATAGACACCGCCTCTAAAATAGTCTCTGAAAATTCACAGGAGATCTCTGAATAATGATTTTTGCAAATCCATTGTGGCTCCTAGCACTCATTCCGTTATTGATTTTAATTATTTTTCAATCCCGCTATAATTTAATATCTACCATCAAATTTTCAGATGTATCTATTTTTAGAAAAATAGAAACACGTTCAACAAAATATCTTTCACAATCATCTCGTTATTTACGATACCTTATTTTATTTCTAGTTATCATTACATTAGCTCGACCTCAGCTAGTTAATATAGAAAAAGAAATTCTAAATAAAGGTATTGATATCATGATGGTCTTAGACACCTCTGGAAGTATGGCTGCAGAAGATTTCCAGCCAAAAAACAGACTTCAAGTCGCAAAAGAAACTATGAAAGAATTTATCTCAAAACGATCCTCAGATCGCATTGGTCTTGTTATCTTTGGCTCGGATGCATACACCCAGGCTCCCTTATCTATGGATTATAAAATTATTGGAAATTTATTTGATTCAATTGAGCTATCTATGGCAGGTGATGGAACTGCAATTGGTATGGCAATTGCAACGGGTCTTAATCGCTTAAAATCAAGTAATTCAAAATCTAAAATTATGGTGCTATTAACTGATGGAGAAAACAATTCAGGAGAAATTGATCCTATTAGAGCATCTGAATTAGCGCGTGATATTGGGGTTAAAATTTATACTATCGGCATTGGAAAAGAAGGGGGCGCTAAGATTCCTTATTACCACCCTCTTTACGGAAAAGTATATTCCGATACTCTAACCTACCTTGATGAAGAAACGCTCAAAACAATTGCTAATAATACGAAAGGTAATTATTTTAGAGCTACCGATTCTGATAGCTTAAAATTAATCTATGAAAGAATAAATGTTTTGGAAAAAACAGAAATCAAATCCAAAAATTATATTAACTATTATGATTACTTTCCAACTCTTTTATCACTTATCGCGTTATTATTGTTAGTTGAACTTATTTTATTTAATATTTTAGTTGTTGTAATACCATGATTTTTCAAAATAGTTCTTCAAGTTATTGGTTTTTAATTTTAATTCCTGTGATTATTTTAATGATCCTTGGCTATAAAAAGCGCTATCGTCAATTAGAAATAATGATCCAGCCAGCGCTTTGGCCTACTATTATTCCAGACCTTAGCTACTCACGCCGATTTTGGAAACGAACCATGCTTGTAATTGCTTTTATTTTTATCATTATTGCGTTATTACGTCCTCAGTATGGTGTTATTTTTAAACAAGTGGAACGTAAGGGCCATGATATTTTTATTGCAATGGATTTGTCTTATTCTATGTTAGCGCAAGATATTAAACCATCCCGTCTTGAACATGCAAAACGAGAGGTCTTATCATTAATTGATGACTTAAAAGGTGATCGTATTGGTCTCATTGCATTTTCGGGTGATGCGATTGTGCAATGCCCGCTGACTTCAGATTATAGCGCAATTAAAATGTATCTTGATTTTATCGAACCTAACCTTATGGCTGTACCAGGAACAGATATTGCTTCTGCAATTAAAACTGCCCGCTTATCTTTTCAGCGCTTATCAAAATCCAATAAACCCATTTTAATACTAATGTCAGATGGAGAATCTTTTGAAAATGATCCTGTAGAGTCTGCCGAAGTTGCTGCAAAAAAAGGAGTATCTATTTATACCATTGGTATCGGCACCCCTAAAGGAGAACCTATCCCACAATTTGATGCATCAGGAAGACTTAATGGTTATAAAAAAGATAAAAATGGCGATATTGTCTTATCTCAACTTGATGATAATACACTCAAAAAAATTGCTGAAGTAAGTAATGGACGCTACTTTAATTCTAGCTTGGGTGCATTTGTTATGGATCAAGTTTATCAAGAGATTTCTTATCATGAAAAAAAACGTTTAGAAGACTCTTTATTAAAATTCCATCAAGATCGCTATCAATGGTTTTTAGCTATTGCTTTACTGCTATTATTTCTTGAAATAACATTGTCTGATCGTAAATATTTATCATCAAAAAAGAATGATCTTAAGGGCTCTCAAAATGCTTAAACTTAGTTTATTATGGTTATATTTACTTACGACACTTGCCTATGCAAATGAGTCCATTCAGCTACCAGAATACCTATTAAATCGAAATGTAAAAAAAAGCTTTGAAGCTGCTGAGTATAAAAAAGCTCAAGAGTCTATCACTGAACTACTTGAAAAAGATAGTAATAATGCTCGTTATTTACATAATTTAGGTCAGACACAACTTCTTCAAAAACAACCTAAAGAAGCTCAGGCATCGTTTGAAAAGGCCCTCGCTTTACTGCCTGAAGATGAAAAAATTCATACCCAATTAAATTTAGCAGCATCTTACTTAATGCAAAAACAAGTTGATCCGGCGATTGCCATGTATCAATCATTATTAAAAGAAGATCCCAGCAACGTAATAGCAAAACATAACCTTGAACTTGCTTTAGAAATGAAAGCAGAACAGCAAAATCAAGAACAACAACAAGATCAACAACAAGATAATCAATCGCAACAACAACCCTCAAAGCAGCAACAAGGCTCTGAATCTGAAACGAATGATAGCCAAGAGGAAAATGAGTCAGGAGCTTCCGATGAAGATAGCCAAGATTCCCAAAATCCTGATCAGTCCGACTCTTCACAGTCAGATCTTGAAAAAGAATTAGAAGATGCTCGAAAAAAACAAGAACAAAAAGAAAATGAGAAAAAACAAAATGCTTATGATATACTAGATACTCTATCTCAACGTGAAAAAGATGCACGAAAAAAACATCTTGAAAAACAACAGAATCAGCAAGGAATTAATGTTGAATATGATTGGTAAGTTCGTTAATTTTTGTCTTATATTTTTTTTAACGTTAAGTCCTACGCTAGCTAACGAATCTAGCATATCAGTTGAAGCATCTGTTAATCGCACAAGCCTTTCAATCAATGATATTCTTGACTATAAGATAACTATTTCAGGAGCTAAAGGTCAGCCTTCAATTAATGAATCTTTTTTAAAAGATTTTGCTATTATCAATCGCTCAACGCAACAAAGCTATCAACTAATTAACAACAACTTTTTTTCTTCTCAAATAAAAAGCTTTCAATTAAGGCCCAATAGAGAAGGAACAATTATTATTCCAAGTACGCAAATTAATATTGCAGGAAAAACCTATGAAACCGAACCAATTTCCATCACCGTTTCAGCATCCTCAACTACATCGATTGCATCTAATTCCCCTGTAACTTCTCAGAAAAATAAAAATACAGCCTCCAACGTGACATCTGGCATCCCTTCTGGCGGGACAAAAGATTTGTTTATTCTTGCTGTGCTTGATAAATCAAAGGCTTATGTTGGTGAAGAAATAATTTATTCAATTCGATTATATCGTCGCTTTTCTTCATTGGACCAATTACTGTATCAAGAACCCAAGTTTGGTATGCTTACAGAACAATTAGAACGTGACCAAAACACCTATACGAAAATACACAATGGCATTCGTTATTATGTTCAAGAAATTGATAGACGATCGTTATTTTCTTATGAGCCTGGAACACTAACAATCCCTTCTGCAACCGCAGAAGTTCAAATCAACTTCTTTTATGGAAATAAAATTATTAAATCTAATGATCTTTCTGTAACCATCATGCCTCTTCCAGAAAAAAATAAACCAGCAAATTTTTCGGGTCTTGTTGGAAATTATTCTCTTGATGTCGATGTTAATACCAATGCACTCATTGAAAATAAGCCTATTGCGATACGTTTAAGTGTTGAAGGCTCAGGAAATATAAAACAACTTTCAGATCTTACCTTTGAGACAGACCCTAGTATCTTTAAAGTATATCAATCATCAACCAATGATCTTATTACCTACATAAACTCTGTTTCAGGAGTGCGTCATTTTGAATATATTATTGTGCCAAAACGTGATGGAACAATGACACTACCGGTATTTTCATTTTCTTATTTTGAACCTAACTCACAAACATATAAGACGATTACATCTCCTGCCAATACTGTTACCATTCTTGATTCTGGGGAATCTACCGAGCTTTTAGCTGATAATGATTCTGCAAATACAATCAAACAACTACGCCAAGATTTACGCTATATTAAAGAATCATTTGAACTTACTAAGCAGGCTAAACCATTTTATAAACATGTATTTAGTTTGTTTTTAATCATAAGTAACACGTTATTATTATTACAAATAATTGCATCAATTGTAGTTACTACAGAATTTTATAAACAGCTCTTTCAAGCAATTTATCATAAACCTAATAAAAAAGCAGTGGCTAACCTTGTAGCTTTAAAGGCAAAAAACGATTGGAATATTACAGACCTCCAACAGACGTTATTTCATTACTTATCTTCTATTATCAAACGTCCGGCTCAGGGGCTTCCTGTTACGGAACTGCTAGAAGAACTTTCCAATAAACAGGTCGAGTCAGCGATACTTTCAGATTTAAAGGCATTATTTGATCAATGTTCATTTTTAGCATACGCACCTGATTCTGCTAATTCATCGTCAAAAAATGATATTTGTGACAAAGCAATTGATATTATTCAAAGGATGAATGCATGAATTATTTAAAATATTTTTGTCTTATTTATTTTATACTAACATCGCTACTATTTGCTGATGATTCAATACGACTTAAAGAAGCGGCAACATTTTATAAAAACCAAGAGTTTGATAAAGCACTTACCATCTATAATTCTTTACATAAATCATATCCTAATAACATTGATATTATGTATAATCTTGGGAATACCTATTTCAAATTAAATAATAATGGCTATGCAATCGCATATTATCTTAAAGCACTGCAATGGAACCCTGCAAACGATGATATACGTTATAATCTTTCATTGGCTCGGGCATTGGTTCAAAAATCTACAGAAGAATCCAATACATCTATAATTACCACAATAATGGCATGGCTACGCTTATTATCGATTAATACACTATTTAATATTACGATGCTATTTCTATTTATATTCTTAATTATTTTTCGCTTGATTCAATTAAAAAAATTAAATCGAGAATTGCTTGCTAATGCAATTGTTATTTCTGGGTTGTTTTTTATAATTTCTTTAAGCTTCTTTTCGTATCGCTATTTTCATTTTTCTCAAGATAAGGGTGTTGTTCTTGCAAAAAAATTAGCTGTTTATGCAGGTCCATCTGAAACACTTTCAATTTTATTTTATATTCATGAAGGCTATGAATTTACCATTTCAAAAAACACTGGAGATTGGGTAGAAATTGAATTAGCTAACGGTTTCAAAGGATGGGCTTCTAAAAGCGGTTTATTTAGGCTCTAGATTAATAGATAATGATGGCTAGATATGGTAGTCTATGGTTACTAAATTAGGATGATATTATGAAACCACTCGACTTAATTAACAAAAATATTCATTTTATTGGTATTGCAGGATCTGGCATGATTGCTCTTGCACAATATTTACGAGGTTGGGGTCGCTGTAGAATTACTGGATCAGAAATTAGAGAAACCAATGCTGCTCAAGATTTATTGCAACAAGGAATTAAAATTACGTTTTTTCACCATCAAGATAATCTTAAAAATGCAGATATTGTTGTTTATTCCCGAGCGATATCTGATACCAACTGTGAACTAAGTTATGCAAAAAAAAAGAATATTCCATGCTTTTCACGAGGAGAATTTTTAGCAGAGCTTATGAAGACGTATTCTCGTCAAATTGCTATCTCTGGATCCCATGGTAAAACAACTACTACGGGTATGCTTATTCATATTTTAGATGCATCCGGCATTACACCTTCATTCATGGTTGGGGGAGAGCTTCCTCCCTATCATATTAATGGTCGTTATTCTGAAAGCTCGACATTTATTGCAGAGTCAGATGAATCTGATGGATCTTTTTTATTACTAAATCCCACCCATTCTATACTTAATAATCTTGAGCCTGAACATCTTGATTACTATAAATCATTTGAAAAATTAATCGAATCGTTTAAGACTTTTTGTCAGCAATCTATTCAGAGAAAATCTCTTATTGCCTATAATAACGATGATTCTAACTTAGTTGCACTTGTTAACTCTATTGATAGCCCTTATTTTACATCGTTTTCTATTGATAATTTAGAATCCGATTTTACAGCACGGAACTTAGTATTTAATACGGAAAGCTCAACTTTTGACCTTTATCATAAAGGAAACTTTCAAGGAAAGATCTCACTTAATCTTATTGGCACCCACAATATTTACAATGCCTTAGCTGCGTGTTCCATTTGCCTTAATCTTGGTATCTCTATCACTCATATACAACAAGGTTTAGCTAATTTTAAAGGTGTAAAACGGCGTATTCAACATATTTTTAGTTATAAAAACATCCAAATTTACGATGATTATGGACATCATCCAACAGAAATTCAAGCAACATTAAATGGGCTAAAACAATCAAAAAAAGCACCGATAATATGTATATTTCAACCCCATCGTTATTCTCGTGTTAAAGAACATATGACAGATTTTCATGGTTCATTTAATCATGCCGATCATGTTCTGATTACGCCTATTTATTCTGCAAATGAGGTGAATAATGATGACACCTTGCTTGATACAATGATTCAAGGGATTAAACAACATTCAACATGTAATGTTCATTTCTTCAATTCTTTTGATGAAATTATTAACCACCTTGTTACCACACTCAAACAAGGGGATGTTGTTGTAACGATGGGTGCCGGTGATATTTATAAAGTATCCAATAAACTAGCCTATCATTATCAAAACTTATGAAGGTGATCGTATTAAAAACTTAACTCAAGTTTCTCTAAAAACATTAACTTCTTTTAAGCAAGAAGGTGTTGTTGAACGTCTTTATATTTTAGATAGTATGGAAGATATCACACAATTTTTTGAAGAAAATACACAGTGGTTTGTTCTTGGAAAAGGTTCTAATAGTCTTGTTTCAGACTCTGCTCTAACTGTTCCCTTTGTTAAATTAGGTACCTATTTTCAAACAATTAGTCATGACTCTCAATTCATGACTATTGGTGCGGGCACGACAGTTGCTCAACTTATGTCTTATTCTCAGAAACATGGATTAACTGGCCTTGAATTTATGGCAGGGGTTCCCGCCTCATTAGGTGGAATGATTACTATGAATTTTGGTTGCTGGGGAAAAACAATGGTAGACATTATTGATTCTGTTGATATCTATATTCCAAATCAAGGTCTAAAAACACTATCTTTATCAGATTGCAACTTTGATTATCGAAGTAGTATCTTTCAATCTTTAAACTGTTTAATATTAAAAGCAACGGTGCGTATTTCATCAGAACTTCCTGAAACTGTAAAGCAAACGATTACATCCTATGTTCACGATCGATGTGAAAAACAGCCCATGAGACATGCAACCTTTGGATCTATTTTCAAAAATCCGCCATCTCAACCTGCCGCGATGTTAATAGAACGCTGTGGATTTAAAGGCTACGAATTGGGAACAGCAAAAATTTCTAATCTACATGCTAATTTTATGGAAAATTTTAATCAAGCATCCTCTCAAGATGCACTTGATTTAATTGAATTGATTCAAAAAAAAGTTTATGACATATTTAACATTAAATTAATTCCTGAGGTTCATGTATTTCAATGATTAACGAATTTAAAGATAAAGTTATTACAGTTTTATGTGGTGGAGATTCTCAAGAAAGAGATATCTCACTTCGCTCTGGTAAAAATGTTTTTGAAGCCCTTAAGAAACTAGGTTATAAAACTGAGATGAAAGATCCTGTTGATATTGATTTTAATACGGAGACATTTGATATTGTCTTTCTTGCCTTACATGGGCCTGGATACGAAGATGGAGCTATTCAAACTATCTTAGAGGCAAAAAAAATACCTTACACTGGATGCGGGATTTACGCCTCAGAAATAGGAATGGATAAATCCAAAACAAAACAGTTATGTTCTATTAATAATCTACCCATTCCAGAATTTATACTTTGCGATAAAGCACTATCTAAGTTACCTAACTCTTTTTCATTTCCAGTAATTCTTAAACCGATTTTTGAAGGATCAAGTATTGATGTCTTTATTATAGATACACTAGAAGATTTGAAAGAAAAATCTTTTTTACTAAATCAAACATATGGTCATTTTTTACTTGAAGAATTTATTGAAGGTAGAGAACTTACCGTGGGCATCGTCGAAACTCCCGAGCTAGCTGTTCTTCCGATTCTTGAACTTAAAACATCAAATCGCTTTTATGATTATGAAGCAAAATACACAAAAGGCTTAACATCATTTATTTTACCAGCACAGCTTTCTTCAAAAGAAGAAACTGCGTTATGTGATTTATCTCAACGTTTATTTATACTGACACAAAGTTCTGGGTTTGCACGTATTGATTTTCGGCTATGTCCAAAACGAGGCCCTTTTATTTTAGAAATAAATACCATCCCTGGTTTAACAGATACCTCTGATATTCCAGCGCAAGCATTAGAATATGGATGGTCATTTACTAAATTGATTTCTACAATTTTATTAAGTGCTTTAAATCGATACCAGGCATGGGATTAGGCAAAAAAAAAATTTTATTAGCTACACTTGTCTTAGCTTGTCTTGGTATTTTAGCTAGCGCTCCTTTTTTGTATGTAAAAGAAATTTCCCTTGTTTCTCAACCTCAGTTTGTTGAAGAAGAGGCTGTTGAACTAGCGCTTGATTCGCTTAAAGGCTCTCATGTTTTATCTTTAATTTTATTTAATAAAATCGAAAAAAAACTTAACCCATTTTCTGAAATTCAGTCTCTAGATGTTTCGTTTTCATCACTAAATTCAATTCAAGTTAAATTAAATGAACGAGCTCCATGGATATCTAGTGTTGTTGATGGTCAACTTATTTTTATTGATTCTGATGGCTATGTTTTAACTTATAACAACTCTCAAATTCCAACAACAACCAATGATATTTTTATTTTTAAAGGAATTATCACCAATCCAATTACAGAACACCAAATCTCTAATAGTTTATTATCTACATTAAAAACTTATGTAAATTTATTTGAAAATTTTTTACCCAATCGAAATCTTTTACTTGAGCGCATTCATGCATATTACTGGCAACTTGTTATCGATGATCATGTTAGTATATTGTTAGGAGATCTATCAAACTTGGATAAAAAATTTAATCGTATAAATTATTATTTAAATAATCTTACTGACAAGGATTATCGAAACCTTGATTATATTGATTCTCGCATTGATAATAAACTTTTAGTTAAATATGCAAGAAAATAGTAATCTATATTTAGGACTTGATATAGGCACATCTAAAATTTGTGCCGTTTTAGGTGAAATAACACAGGAAAATTCTGTTGATATTAAAAGCGTTGCCACATGCTCCTCGCAAGGTCTATTTAAGGGAGATATTATTCATTATCAAAAACTTAAATCAAGCATTACACAAGCCATAAAAAAAGCGGAAGCAAACTCCGGATTAAAAACGTCTGCTGTTTTACTTAATATACCAGCATTAGGCTTGGAATTTACACATAATACGGGCATGCTTGTATCTAAAAGTGAAACTGGGCAAATTACAAAATCAGATCAAATTGAATGCATAAAACGTTCTAAAAATATTTCCATCCGATCCGATAAGCGATTACTTCATGCTATTCCATTACTATATAAAGTTGAAGATGTTACTGTACAAAGCCCCATTGGTGTTTTTGGTAGACGTCTTGAAGTACAATCTCATTTAATTTTTTCAAAAATTGGTCTTCTAAATGGAATCCATAAAATTTTAAAAGAACTAGGATTTAATATAAAGGGAATGATGTTTTGCTCTCATGCGCTTTCCCATGTATTAATGGATGAAAAAGAACGATCTCAAGGATGTTTTTTGCTAGATATTGGCGGGTCTTCATCAAAAATTTCATTTATTAAGCATCATCGTATTCAGCGAACTCTCATCACTCCAATTGGAGGCAATATTATTACAAAAGATATTGCTACGTGTTTAAATATTTCTTTTAATGAAGCTGAACGCTTAAAAATTCTCTATGGATCACTTTCAATTAGTTCAATTAATCCACAAGAAACCATTGAAATTATGAGTATTGGCGATGGAAGAAAAAAAATTAAGTTACTTTTATTATGTCAAATTATTGAATCTCGTATTAAAGAACTTACTAACTATCTAAAAAAACAAATCCCTTTAATATCCAATCCATCGTATACGGTTGTTATTGGAGGGGGTGGCTCTCTTCAACATGGATTACTGGCATATTTAAAAAAAGAATTAAATGCAACTACACGAGAAAATTCTTTAGAATCAAAATCTTTGCTAGGCAATACGTCCTACCATACCGCTATTGGCATGATATTATATGGAATAAAAGCGAATGCAATTGAATATGTTCAAGTGCATCATCCTTTTTTAAAACGATGTAAACAATGGATAAAACAACTTTACTAAAATTTAAATATTTATATTTTAGTTGGCGCCTATTTATACATAATCTTTATAATCATTTTGATCAATTACTTAAAGCAATTTCGTCACTTTCTTGCTTAATTATTATTATTGTTTTATTTTTGGAATTTGCATTTCATTTAGAAACCACAAATATTGCTGGCTATTATTTTTTCCATCTAATACTAATTACCTTCTTTGCTTTTGATAGCTTATTAAGAGTAGTATTTTTTAAGCAAACAAAATGGACCTATATTTATAAAAATCCAATCAACAGTCTTGTATTACTTACGTTTATTAGTAATTTACTACTGCCAGATATCCAAATTTCGTTTTTTGTTTCTCAAATATTATTATTTATGATTTTAGTAAGTAGGGTATCTCATCTTCAATTATTATTAACCCTGCTTAAGATAAGACCTGCACAAATTATAATTTTAGCGTTTTTATTTATCATTTTTGTGGGAACGTTACTACTGAGTTTGCCTGTTAGTTCATCTTCAGAAGTACCAATTTCATTTATCGATGCCTTATTTACATCCTTTTCAGCAGTTTGTGTAACGGGCTTATCGGTAAACTCTATTGGTGTTGATTTTTCGTTTTTTGGCCAATTAGTTATTTTATTTTTAATTCAAATTGGGGGACTGGGAATCATGTCTTTTTCTGCATTATTAATGCTTATTTTACGACGCAAAGTCTCTCAATCTGATACGATGCGTTTGCAAGAAAATTATACTACCATGAATTTGAAAGAAACCTTTTCAGCTATTGGTTTTATTTTTAAATTTACATTATTTTTTGAATTTATTGGAGCTATATTGCTAATCATTAGTTGGTACAGTCCTCAAAAAAATCTGTTTAGCACTATTTTTTCAGCTATCTTTCATTCTATTTCCGCCTTTTGTAATGCAGGATTTTCTTTGTTTAGCGATAGCTTAATTTCGTATCAGTTTCATTTTCCAACAATTCTTATAATTTCTTTTTTAATTATTATCGGAGGGCTTGGATTTCCTGTATTATTTAATTTACATCAACGCTATATTACTCGCCAACAACTCAACCTTCGTCTACAAACCCGAATGGCATTATTAGTTACTGGGGGACTTATTCTTGCTGGTACGTTGATAATATTTTTTGTTGAATATAACAATAGCATGAATACCTTAACACTCGTTGAAAAACTACAGCTTTCTTATTTTCAATCGATTACGACCCGAACAGCCGGCTTCATAACTACGGATTTAACTTTATTCCATCCAAGTACATTAATGTTCTGTCTTGTTTTAATGATTATTGGCGCTTCTCCAGTATCTACGGGAGGTGGAATTAAGACAACTACCTTTGGCTTAATTTTAATTTCTTTTTGGAATATTATTAAATCTTCATTTCGCTTTGATTATCAGAAAAAAACTATTGATACTAACAGTGTATTGGTTGCCTTTGCCACCTTATTTATAGCTATTTTTTTAATTTGCAGTTTTTCATTTGTACTTTTTTTACTTGAAATTGCGCCAATAGACCAACTTTTGTTTGAAGTAGTCTCCGCTTTTGGCACCGTTGGGTTATCGCTGGGGGTTACGCCTCACTTATCTGTTCTTGGGAAATTAATTATAATGACAACAATGTTTATTGGAAGAATTGGCCCCTTTGTTTTTTTATACGCATTTTTTCAACGTCGAAACGTAAAACATTATTCATATCCAGTTGAAAAAGTAAGTATTGTTTAGTAACGTAGTCATGTAAGCTTATGTCATCTTCTAAAAAAAGTATCGCTGTCTTAGGAATGGGTCAATTTGGATATCAACTTGCAATCTCATTAACACAAAAAAACTTTGAAGTTTTAGCGCTAGACTCTGATCCTGAAATGATTGATGAAGTTAAAGA
>Ga0181569_10002737_pt1 | contig 13867 bp, 12 predicted proteins | sample 101ome_19_FD_132452 | JGI IMG/M metagenome (GOLD analysis project Ga0181569, IMG submission 132452) | Coastal salt marsh microbial communities from the Groves Creek Marsh, Skidaway Island, Georgia - 101405AT metaG (megahit assembly) | ecosystem: Environmental > Aquatic > Marine > Intertidal...
CTAGATGCTGCCCTCCGGTGAGTCGGCTTGTAGCGCCCTGAAAATCCCAAGGCCTGAGCTGAGCCTGCAACTGCTTCAAAACCCAATCGGCAAGCCCAGAGTCCGGGATCGTTTTCACGGCCGTGGCAAGCGCGGGGTGAGACTGCAGGAGGGAGCGGGATCGAGCCGCCTCACCACGCTTGGCGAGATCCAGGGCTGACTGAAGCGTCATCAGCTGATCCATGGCTACCTGCCGATCCAAGCCTCTTCCACCCTCCACTGCAAGCCACCACCAGGCAAGCACAAGAGCCATTACTGCCAAGAGCACCCTGCTGGCCTGTCCCAATGGCGATGAAGATTGAGCTGACATGCTTTGGGTAAAGATCATCCTTGTGGCACAAAGCTTTGCAGAATTCAACACCTTGATCGCCATCCAAACCCAGCAGGAGGTTTGCGCGGATGCGTGTTACCCTCGCGTTCGTCCAAATATTACTTTTTTTTAACCTTCGATTAACCTTTTTGTCATCGATGCCCAAGTAGCTTGTGCGCTGATTGATGACGAACAAGGTAAGCCCAATCCAATCAACACGCTCCCTTTCGGACTCACGCCAGGATTCCAGCCAGCCCAATGACCATCGTCGGGCTTGTGTTCTGCTTATCGCCTTCACGGTCCTCAAATTCATCTTCTTCATCATGGCTCCGATGGACCTGGCAGGGGACGAGGCCTATTACTGGGAATGGGGTCAGCACCTGGATTGGGGATATTTCAGTAAGCCACCGGGAATCGCCTGGATCATGGCCTTGGTGGACAAGATAGCCCCTGGGAGCACCTTGGCCATTCGCACGACAGCCTTACTGATGTCTGTGGCTGGTTTTTGGATGATTCACAACTTGGTTTCACGGGCTTTTTCTCCGAGGACAGGTTGGTGGACGCTGCTGCTGATGCTTAGCACAGTAGGTTCAGCTGCCTTGAGCACGATCCTCACCATTGACGCTCCATTGGTGCTAGCCTGGTCAGGTGCCATGTGGGCTCTTTGGGGCTGGCAGACTGCCTCCATTCACGGTCAACGCAGTGTGCACTGGCAACTCAGCCTGGTTTTTTTCCTGTTGTTGGGGGTGTTAAGCAAGCAGATGATGCTGGTGTTCATTCCCTTGGCGTGGTGCTACCTGCTTCTGAGCTCTGGTTGGCGCCAATGTGCTAAGCAAATCGGTTTTTGGTTGGTTTTTCTCATGCCCCTGATCGGGCTCCTACCCAGTCTGTGGTGGAACCAGCAAAACAACTGGATCACGTTCACTCACACCCTTCACCACTTCCAATCTGACCGAGGCTCATGGCTTCGCCATGCCCAGACGGGATCAGAATTTTTACTCGCTCAAGCAGGCTTGGTAGGGCTTGTTCTCTTTCCCTTGCTGATCATGCTGATCATGCGCTTGGTACCGCGCTGGAAGCAACTCCCCTGGAATCTGAAATTCCTCATGATTTTCGGAGGATTTCCGATGATTTTTTTCCTCGGGTTTGCCTTCACCCAAAGAGTGAATCCAAATTGGCCTGCGGCTTTCATGCCCGCCTGCATCGCACTGTTAGGAGCCGCTGCATGCCAGCAATGCCCCCCTAAGCTAATGGGGAAACGCGACTGGGCCACCTGGATTCATCGCGCGTGGCGACTCAATATCAGTTTGCTCATCTTGGCTCACCTCCTGTTGTTGGGCTTTTCCAACAACTGGTTTCCTTCATTTCCAGGTGATCCGACGGCAAGAATCCGAGGCTGGCAGCGCTTGGCCCATGACATTGGCCTTTACCGCCATGCCGCCAGGTTGGCAGCGGATTGTCATTACATCACTGTCGGGCATCGCTTTCTGACGAGCGAACTTGCCTTCTATTTGCGTGGGCAACCTCGAGTGCATCGTTTCCTGCCCCCTCATGACCGTCCCCTGTCACAGCATGATTTCTGGCCTATCCCAGATATCCAGCAAGTCAAAGACTCGTTGATTGTTATTCAGGGTAGCAAAGAGTCAGTACCTGAGGACCTGATCGAGCATTTTCAAACACTGCGGGTAATCACCGAATTGAACTATTCAGACGGCCCCAGCCGCTACCAACAATTCACCCTGCTACATGGCAGTGGCCTCATCTCCTGGCCATCCAACCATTTTTCTCAAAAAACCTCGCCATGAATCACACTGTTACGACCCATCCAACCCCTAACACGCAGGTCACCAAGGATCTCAAAACTTGGATGGCAGTGAAGCCTATTTGGCTGATGGGGGTGATGGTCCTTACCAGCTTTTTGATCAACTACTGGCAAGTTGATCTGAAATTGGCTGCTTGGTTTCATGATGACGAGGCTGGCTGGTGGCTAGCCTCCAATCCCTTGATTCAAGGATTGTATCACTACGGAGAATTCCCTGCCTGGATCGCTACCGTGGTGATCCTTGCCTTAGCTTTTATTCCTTTGGCTGGTCCTTGCCGACCCCACTGGCGCCCAATGGGAGTTTACCTGATTCTTGTGCTACTGCTTGGACCCGGACTCCTGATCAACGGCATCTTTAAGGAACACTTCGGTCGGCCCAGACCCAATCAAATCCGAACATTCGGTGGCAAACTCGAGTTCAAGCCACTCGGTCAACCGGGGGTCGCTCATGTAGGGAAGTCATTTCCATCAGGGCATGCTTCCATGGGCTTCTTCTGGCTCGCCTTGTTTATTTACCTGAGAAGAAGCAACCCCAAGTTTGCGAAAACCTTTTTGCTGCTCGGATTGATTCATGGAGGAGCGATGGGATTTGGTAGGATGGCACAGGGCAAGCATTTTTTGGGAGACGTACTCTGGTCGGGAGCCATGGTCTACCTGGTTTCCTGGGCGAACATGGTTTCAATCGTCCCGGCCTTACAACGACGATGGGCCATCAGTGAAGGGGAAGACCCGATAGCCCTGATGAATCATCCAAAAGCCTCTACGGAGAAGGTTGCTCCTCAGGTTGGCAGCGAAGAATTCTCGGTAGTCGTTCCCTGTTACAATGAAGAAGCCTCCATCCAATTCGTGATGGATGAATTACTGGAAAAACTGCCCGAGGCGGAAATCATCATGGTGGATGATGGTAGCACCGACGGAACCTGGGCCTTGATTCAGTCCTACGCACCCAGAATTCGTGGCGTGCGACTTACCCGAAATCTTGGTCAGAGCGGCGCCCTCTACATAGGCTTTCAGTATGCCACCCGCCCATTGTGTGGCCTGATGGATGGAGATGGTCAAAATGATCCGGCGGATTTCTATTCACTTCGGGAAAGCCTGGTTGAGCACGGAGCCGACATGACCGGAGGCATACGCGCCAAAAGACAGGATGACTGGGCTCGTAGACTGGCCTCACGCCTAGCCAATCGTATTCGCAACAGGTGGCTGGGTGACTCAAGCCGCGATACAGGATGTTCCCTTAAACTATTTCGATCAGAGCATCGTCGCCTGCTGGTTCCCTTTAATGGCCTGCACCGATTCCTACCAACCTTCTTTCAACGTGCTGGCCTGCACTTCGTTGAAATCCCAGTCAACCATCGCCCACGCAAGGGAGGCATTTCAAAGTATTCCATCGGCGGGCGTGCTTGGCGAGGTATCTACGATTTAGTGGGTGTGGGATGGCTGATGAAACGAAGGGTTATCCCGACTGAAGTGATTACAACATGAATGAGATATGGTTCCAGGCATGGGGCGTGATGATCACTCCCTGGAAATGCGTCGGTTACCTCGGGGTAGGCCTTTTTGCTTCCCGCTGGCTGGTCCAGATGGTGGCCTCATCCAGAGCAGGCAAACCAACCATGCCCCGACTTTTTTGGTATATGAGCATGAGTGGCAGCCTCCTCCTGCTGACTTATTTTATTTTTGGCAAAAATGACTCGGTGGGGGTTCTCTCAAATCTCATGCCAGCGTGCATTGCGGCCTACAACCTCTATCTGGACAAGAAATCAACCCCAAGATGATCCTGCCTTGCTCATTCACCCGACCAGCAAGCAAGCAACAAAGCGACCACAGAAGCATGAAGCATTTTGGGCGGTCACCATCAAATGTCCGGATCGAGAACCAATCTTAACCTTCCATTGACTCAGGGCTCATCTTCCCAACTTGGCTTAAACACTCATGAAACGCTTGCTGAAATCATTTAGGATCGACCTTTCGTCGCAAACAGCCACGCTTGTCGCAACCCTTTGGAATCACCGCCGACTGATCACATGGTCTATGGTCCTTTGCTTTGCCATCCTTGAGGGACTCATGATTGAGGACAAGACATGGTTATTTCAGATCCAAGAGGCCTACCATGGGAATCCAAACTTCCCCAAATTCCTGAGCAAGATAGGAGAATTTCAATTCTCCACCCTCAGTCTAAGTCTACTACTCTGGTTGCTGGGGAAAGTATTCTATGCCAAGCGACTATCGCTCACACAGGCTTCGCGGGCCTGCCTAGTGGCTGGATTACTCTCGGGAGTAACCGCCACAATCCTCAGACCGGCCATTGGCCGAGCACGGCCTTTTACCGAAGAGGTGGCCTCGTTTCACCCCCTGAGCCTTCGACACAAGTATCAGAGCTATCCTTCTGGTCATGTCCTGACATCCGGTTCCTCTCTACTGGCTGTTGCCAGCAAAATACCTGTTCTGATGCCGGTGGCTGTTGGGACGACAGCTCTGATTGCATGGTCAAGGATGGCATTGAACAAGCATTACCCCTCGGATGTGATGAGTTCCATGGTGTTGAGTGTTCTGATTGCCTGGCTCGTTAACAGGGCAACTGGAAGCTCGTTTGACTAAGTCAGATAACAGCGAGCAAGGTATGTGGCATTGAAACCCGGACCGAAAGCGCCACATCCAAATGACCCCATAAGGCCTGCTCACTCTCAAACTCAACGTCCACCGACTGTGATGCCAGGCCAATCATCGGTGCGAAAGGGGGATGCCGGAAGACCCTCTTGATTATAAAGGTTACAGCCCTCAGGGTTATCCGCCCAAGCATAGCGCACAGCAACAGGTTCCTCGATCTCCTTGCTGGATACCACAATTGAGGCACCCTCAATGTGTGCCTCGGCCCAGACAAATTGTCGATCTTTCCCGGCGATGGCAAAGGATCGCAAGGGCTGGTTTGAGGCAGCGCTAGCTCTGCCAGCTCTCAACCCGGAACCTGCATGATCAAAAGTCAACCGAATCCGATTTCCTTCGATCTGCATGGATCGATAGGTGGGTCCGGAATAAACCAGATTTTGGTGGTAGACCTCTGACTTGGCCCACAGAGCCAGGCGAGCTCCGACATCCTGTTTATTCCTTGGATGAATATCCGCCGCATCACCAATATCGATGATGACAGCCTGACCGGTGTTGGGTTCGCTCAAAGCCATGCTCTGTGCCTCCCGCAATTCTGCCCAGCTGCTTTCTCCAGGATCGCTTTGAGGAGCAGTAAAGTTGGCCAGTTGAACAAACCCAAAAGGAAAATCACCTTGTTGCCATTGCTGACGCCAATCACGAATCATAGCAGGAAACAGGCTACGATACTGGTAAGCTCGCCCTGCATTGGATTCACCCTGATACCAAATTGCCCCACGGATAGTAAAAGGGATGATGGGAGCCAACATGGCGTTGTAGAGAACCGTTGTCACGTTGGGGTTGTTGCCTGGACGCTGAGGCAAGGGACTCCAGTCACGCGCTGAGCGGGCGACGCGATATTGCCAGTTTCCTGCCAGGGAAAGGCTTTGCTTTCGTTCAGGATTCTCCAGTCTGAGTTGATCGGGTGCTCCGTAAAACCCACCATCTCCTCCTGTATCCAGCACCCGAACCGACACGGTATTCATACCAGCCTTGAACCAATTGGCCTGTATGGGGTAAGTCCGCCCCGCCATCCAGAAATCAGTGGTTCCCACCTCCATGCCATTGACGAAGGTGGTGTCGGCATCATCGATGGGGCCTAGGTGCAGGATCAAGTTCTCTCCCTGCCAATTATCTGGGAGTGTGATGGCCCTGCGAAACCAGACAATCCCATCAAACCCTTCCAAGCCTGCTTTTTCCCAATGACCAGGCACATCCATGGTCGTCCACTGTGAGGTATCAAGATCAGGGTTGGCCCAATTGCCTCTTTGCCTGTCTCCAGGGTCATTCTGCTGCCACCAATCCTGCATCTGTCCCTCAAAATTAAATCGGCCAGTTTCCATTTCCTCAGCAAGGCGCTGAACGCTCTCAACGGCCGGGGCAAAATCCGGAAGTTCCCTCAGTCCCTCAGCACTGGTCCATGCCTCACACAAAGTGCCTCCCCATGAGGCGTGAATCAGCCCAATGGGAATACCCAGAGATTGGTGGAGCGCCCGCCCGAAGAAATAAGCCGTCGCCGAGAAACCACCCCAGCCGCCTTGTGCAAGAGTCTCTGGGGAGCAGGCAACCCAGCTAGGATCATTGCCCCAGCGATCTCTGGGGCTCAATGAGGTTGCCTTATCTACGGTGAAAAGTCTTATTCCTGGGAAAGAGGCCTCACCAATGGCTTCTTCGGCTCGGTCAACGTGGGCCACCCCCATTTCCATGTTGGACTGACCTGAGCAGATCCAGACTTCACCGACCAACACATCCTCGAGTGTGATTTGATTCTGACCCGCCACCGTGAGCTGGTGAGGTCCTCCAGCCTCCAATGCAGCCAACTCAACCAACCACTTACCTTGAGAGTTGGCCCTTGTATGGAAGCTTTGATCCGCTAGTGAAACTCGGATCGACTCGTCGGCCTCGGCCTGGCCCCAAACCTTAATGGGCTGATTCCGCTGAAGCACCATGTGATCGGTAAAAATCTGAGCTAGCGTGACCTCAGCCACCATCTCACAGGTTTGCATGACGCCCAAGCATCCCATCCAAAAAAAGCCAATCCATCGCATGAGCCTGATGAAAGCAAATAGGTTAGCTATGTAAACCTTTTACTCCGTTTTGATTATCACATCATACGCCACCCTTAGACGGGTCACCTTAAAAAGCCATAAGAGGATCTGACAGGCAGTGGCCATCAAGCTTTAAAAAGCTGAGGACTTCTCTCAATCAGCAGATGGCCCCTTCGATGCGGAGATTAGGTTTTGCCGTTGAAAAAATTTTGGAGCCCATAACCTTCAGGGATCATTGGCTATTTGAATCCGCGTACCTAGAAGGATGCGTCCTTTTTAAACGGATCCCAAAGCTGAGTTCTCGAAACTCTCATTATTTGTTTTCAAAAGTGAACTTAATGTCGGTTTTTGATTATTATTTAGTCAAATTACTTATTTTCCTGGCACGGAACATGCGATCCCTAAAGAGAGGCCCTCAGGCTGATGTGAGAAACAATTCTCAATTTGCGAACATGTCAGCGAAGGGGCTCAAACATATAAACCGGTATTTAGTAACGATGAAAAAACCTCTGACCTTCACCCATAGGCTTACCCTGGCCCTCGCCCTAATGTGCGTGTTCCATACCTGTTCAAACCAATTATTATGGGGACAGGGACAGGTTGTCTTTTCCAATCATGCTGATTCAGCTATTTTTCATGCTGAGAAAGGTCTTTATCTCGAATCGGGAGACCTGGCTCAACTATGGGTACAAAGCCCTGACGGATCATGGGTTTCAGTCAATGAACCGGTCCGTTTTTTGGCTGCTGGAATCTTTTTCGGCGGTTCTGTCACCATTGAAGGTATATGGGGTGGCGCATCCGCGACCATGAAGGTAGTAGCTTGGGAAGGTCCAGCTACCTCTTTAGAGCAGGCACAATCAATGGGGCTTGCATGGGGCCAGTCACCAGCCTTTACCCAGTTACTTGGTGGACCACGCTTCGAAGGCGACCTACCACCAGGGGTTCCCGCCCAATTAAGCGGGATGACAGGCTTTGAAATCCGAACCCACGTTCCCACCATCACCCATCATCGCGTTTGGGAGGATACCAATGTGAACGGGATTTGGGATAGCGATGAGCCCGCTTTGCAAGGAATCCCCATTGCCATCTTGCTTTGCAGCGACCATCAGGTGGTGGCGCAAGTTCTGTCCAATGAGCTCGGACAATTCAACGTTCCTGAAGAAATCACTGAGGACCACTATCTTCAGATTCTTCCTCCTGATGGCTGGGCCATCAGTCCGTGGGATCATTCCCAAGAAGGTGGCCTCACCAATCAGGCCGACCCCCTCACGGGGGCAAGCCCATGCATTTCTTCTGCTTGCCCGGATGATGGATCGCTTTGGTGTGCTGATCAATCGATGCATCTTGGTCTTTTTGAATTGAAAGATCCTTCGGATCCCGTGCCGGACATCGAAACTCCCTCACTTGGAGTGGCCACCGCCAGCTGGTGGAAACGACATCCAAAAAGCTGGCCCATCACTGAGTTCACCCTCGGTGGCTTTACCTACACCCAGGACGAAGCCCGTGCACTGATGTCCAATGGGAAGGACAAATCGCTCACGATGTTTGCAGAAGTTGTGGCTACCACCCTGAACCTTGCCTACGGAACCTCAGATGCGTGCATTGCTTCCGTTTTGGAAGAAGCGCTAGCATGGATGCAGCCCATTGGGGCTATTCCAGCCGGTGTGGAAGCTTCCAGCCAGACATGGAAGAGCGGTAAGGCACTCTATCTGCAACTCAAGGAATACAACCAGGGGGACTTGTGTGTCACCCGCCGAGCCGAATCGCTGAGTCCCATGGAGATGTCCGTTGGATTTGCCGATCCAAAGAAAGGAGATCACGGTTTTCGGATTCGTATCATTGGAGAACCAGGCAGAAACCTGGTCATTCAACGAACCTTTGACTTTGTCACTTGGGAAGAGGTGGCGACCCTCGACAATCCTTACGGAATCAAAGAGGTCATTGCTGATCAATCCGACCAGCACCCATCAGCCACCTTTCGGATCATGCCAATCAAAGGGCCTGCAAGAAAAGGCTCGCCTAAACAGCACGCAAAAGGAGCTTTTCGACAGGTTGGCCAGGGGGAATCCGTCCAGTTGCAGCCCATCGTCTATGAGGGAGATCTGGTGATCGCAGGCCAGGGAAATCAAGTGACTGGGCAATCGCTCAATGCCGATCAGTACACAGTGGTGGCTGGCAACGTGGATATCCGAGGCAACGGGAACACGCTGGGCAACCTAACGGTTCTGGGAAACATCACGTTCCGTGGCAATAACAACACGCTCGAGAACGTGGATTATCAGGGCGATGTGATTGAAACAGGAAAGGGACCCAACATTTTTTAATGCCAAGCTCTTTGGCGCGCACCCACATAACCGGACCCTCCGCACAGGGTTCGGTTTTTTTATGCGCGCTTTGATCGGCTTGTTCGGATCAGCTTGCAATCAAAACATTCAAAGAGACATGGTTAAAGTAGACCGACTTGGCGCCTCATGGGAGATCATTTCAATACTGGTAAGGCAGCTAGGATCCTTTCTTCAACGGATGATCGTGCTGGTCGGGCATCGCATGGAGCTCAATCGGAGATCGAATCTAACTGAGAAGCCCTTTTGAAGGGGTGCGAAAGCTTTTTGATGGTTTCTTGGATCACTCTGTTTTTGATTCATTCTAGGGATAGCATGCCGGCTTGATCAAAGGCCACTTCCCAACAGCTCAGTATGAGCTACCACATCCTAGCTCCTTTCAAGCAATGCATCGGCTACCTTCTACAAGCTAGGGATTCGCGCCTTGCTAGCCCCTGCAACTCCGATGGGCCTGATTTTATTATGCGTTTTTGATATACAATGCATTGATTATAAATATATTACAGAGCATGAAACGGTATATCAGTACGCTATGGAGCCAACACCCGAAATTCGGTTCATTCGCAAGTATGGCAATCTGGCTGTGGCTGGTGGGTGCAACCCCTGGGATAATCCATGCCCAGACCCAGACCATGCTGTTTGATTTTGGTGGCGCCGACAACCAGACCGCACGCCCACCCATTTTCTGGAACAATGTCACGGCGACGACAGGCAGCCAGTTTTTTGATCAAATCCCATTGGTAGACACCGAGGGAAATGATTTGGATCTTCAAATCCTCATTGATCAACTCTTTGATGGCTCGGCTGATACCGCCGGTTCTTCCACGCATCCCAGCTACCCATCCTCCGCCTCCAGTGACTCGCTGATTCGCAATCTAGGCTCAGCCTCCTTTGTCCTGATGGGCACCGAAGGATCTTCTGATACTTACGGGCTGACTTTTTATGCTTCGGATGCCACGGCCACCGACAATCGTGAAACCGCCTACAAGGTTAAAGGTAACCGTGAAGCCACCGTTACCCTTAATCCGTCAGGCAATGTACAACAGACCGCCAGGATCGATGCAATGGGACTGGATACCTATGGCGAAATCATCGTGACCCTGACTACTGGATCCAACCATAGCAGCGCCAACAGCAAGATTTATCTGGGGATACTGGCCATCGAATCCTCAGCCGGTTGGACGGCCCTAATCGATTTCGGTGCTGACGAGAACACCACCACTGTGGTAGCCGATGGCCAGACAACAGTCTGGAATAATTTTACCGGTACAATCGGACAGACAGACGACGGGATTTTCGAGGGTGTTGTGTCTTCCGAGGGTCAATCCAGTGACCTATTCATCGAAATGCTGGCTCGCTTCAATGGCGTCAACACAAGTGGCACCACCGAATCGGAGCTTTTCCCAGCCAATGCAACCCGCGATTCACTCTTTGGCAATATCGAGGAATGGAGCGGCATGACCGATGTGCTGCCCAGTTTTCTCATCGGCGGTCTCAAACCCAGCTCTGCTTACGACATCACGTTTTATGCCTCACGCCTTGCATCGGACAACCGCGAGACACGCTATACGCTCCAGGGCAAACAAACCCATGAGGTTTCACTCAATGTTGCCGGTAACCTATCCGAGACGATCACCGCTTCAGGGGTGATGCCAGATGCCAGCGGCTTCATCCAGATCGATCTAAGCCCTGGGCCCGCCAATGACAATGCCAACCATTTCATTTATCTTGGTGTGCTGAAGATTCAGTCGCTGGAAGATGAGCAAACCTACCTTTTCGACTTTGGTGGAGGGGACACAACCGAAATGGATGTGGCCCTCGATCCGGAAAGCTGGAACAACGTGACAGAATCGGTTGGACTGACTGAGGGAGCCGTGATGAAGGGGTTGATCAGCCATGACTACAACCGAACTCAAGTGGACCTGGAAATCATATCGCGTTTCAATGGCGTGAATCGAGCCGGCACCCAGGAATCAACCCTGTATCCTTCAACCGCTACGGCAGATTCCCTATTCGGTAATACTGAGACTTTCTCAGGGCTAGAAAATGTCTTCCCGTCTTTCAAATTGCGCGGTCTGGATCAAGCCAATGCCTATGACTTCACTTTCTACGGATCCAGAAGTGCTTCGGACAATCGCCAGACCCGCTACACGGTTACTGGAACTCGCTCGGCTCATGGTGATCTGAACGCGGCCAGCAATCTGGATGACACGGTTTCGGTGTTGGGCATTCGCCCCGATGACCAAGGTGAAATCCTCATTGAGATCTCGCCCGGACCCGATAACAACAATGGGAATCATTTTACCTACTTGGGCATGATGCGCATGGACTGGCAGCCTAGTTTCAAACCCACCATTTTGATTGATGCCGGTGGCACCAGCTTTGTCACCAACATGGATGCTCAGGGCCAGGTATGGAATGCCTTGCCTGGATCCATTGCTCAGAGCGATGAGGGTTTGCTGCCCAATCTGCTTTCGGTCAATGGAGCGGCCACCGGATTTGGGATCCAGATGCTCGCACGTTTCAACGGTGTCAACGAAGCAGGTACGACCGAAGCATCTCCCTACCCAGTCACGGCAACGCAAGATTCCCTCTATGGAAACACCGAACTATGGGGTGGGCTTGAAAATATTTTTCCAAGCTTCAAGCTAACAGGCCTTGATCCTGCAACCGCCTACAACCTCACTTTCTACGCATCACGTGTTGCCACCGACAATCGCGAAACCCAGTATACGGTCGTTGGAAACAACCAGTCAGTGGTAGCCCTGAACGTGGCAGGCAATGTTCAGGAAACTGTGGTGGCGTCTCAGATCATGCCATCAGAGGATGGAACCATCACCATTTCCATTGAACCTGGTGCCAACAACGACAACAGCTATCACTTCACCTACCTGGGCGTGCTTCAGTTAGACTGGGAAGGAGGCCAGCCAACCATCGAGCCCGTTCGCTTGCAAAGTGCCAAGGTAAACAACGGCATCCTGACTTTTGAAATCCAGGGTCAGGCCGGTCAGGCCATCCAAGTGGAATCCACCACGGATTTTCAGAACTGGAAAAGTGAACAGAACCTCACCCTGGATGCAGACAGCGTGACCGTGGAGATGCCCCTGGATGGGCAGCTACGCTTTTACCGCACCCGCTGAGAGTCAGACCGTGACAAAGATGAATGCCTTCTGGAGATGGGGCTCCATGGTCATGGCCTGCCTTGGCCCCTCGCTTACAGCGCAGGCACTGGATCCGCTGAGATTTGAAGGTGAAATCAGGGCCTTCGAGATGCAGCCTCTGGATCAGACGCCGGGAGACCGTTCGGTTGTCTTTGTCGGTTCATCCACCATCCGCATGTGGAGCAACCTGGCCAGTTCTTTCCCGTTTCTGCAGGTTGTCAATCGGGGATTTGGCGGTTCCACCATGGAGGACTTGCTGTTCTACTTTGACCGGATTCTCCTACCCATTAATCCGGCCTTGGTCGTGGTCTACGAAGGTGACAATGATTTGGCAGCTGGTAAGTCTCAGCAAATCATTGTCACTCAATTTCAGGATTTTTTGAAACGCATGCAGGAGGCTTTGCCTCAAAGCGACGTGGCAGTCATCTCGGTCAAAGCCTCTCCGGCCCGACAATCCCTTATTCCACGGGTTCACCTGCTCAATGAGGCTCTGGCCACACTGTGTGAGGAACAGCATGCAACCTTTCTGGATCTGTTCAATCCCATGCTCGATGAACATGGCAACCCCTACCCACAACTGTTTGCAGCCGATGGATTGCACCTTAATCAGGGAGGGTATCGGCTTTGGAGGGTGACCCTGACACCATGGTTGCAGGCATGGCATGAGGGCAGTACCTCGGTCTTTCGGCAGTATCGGCTCGATGCGGGGATGGTTTGGCTTGAGTGGCAGGGGCCATCGATGCTCGAACGTGCTCCCTCCCTGAGGGGACCGTGGACTCCTGTGGCCTCAGCAACCTACGGTTACCACCAGGAACCCATCGCCAATCCCCAATCTTTTTTCCGTCTTAGGTAGGTGTCTTCTATGGGGTGACTAAGCTGACAGCCAGACATCCCATGCCAGATCCTAAAGAAAGTTTGGCATGGGATGGCAATAGAGAGATCATTTCCTCAGGCAATGACCGGATTCAAAAACCCATGAAACAAGCACGCATTGCTAGCATGCCCTTTGAAAAACTCCATGAATGCTATGTGAACAAGGCTGTGAGAAAAGGCCGCAAAGCAGAGGAAGTTGATAGGATTGTGTGCTGGCTCACTGGGTATAGGCCCCAAACATTGCAAGCACACCTATGTCGCGGTAGCGATGTGGAAACTTTTTTAAGAGAGGCTCCGGCCATGAATCCAGCACGTTTCCTTATCAAAGGTATCGTATGTGGCGTGCGGGTGGAGGCAGTTCAGGATCCCTTCATGCAAACCATCCGTTACCTCGACAAACTGGTGGACGAGTTAGCCAAGGGAAAGACCATGGAGAGCATTCTGCGAAAGCCATGAGTCAGGGCGATTACTTCAAGGCCCAGGTCCTGAAGCCCGTTGACATGGGATCTGGAAGGCCCTGGTGCTTTGACATACCCGGCTTCTTCAGCAAAGCATTTTCCTTTCCTAGTGCAATCATCGATGCTGTAGGCCCTCAGGCAATTTCATAGACTGAGCCATGACCACCA
>Ga0181569_10002741_pt1 | contig 13858 bp, 7 predicted proteins | sample 101ome_19_FD_132452 | JGI IMG/M metagenome (GOLD analysis project Ga0181569, IMG submission 132452) | Coastal salt marsh microbial communities from the Groves Creek Marsh, Skidaway Island, Georgia - 101405AT metaG (megahit assembly) | ecosystem: Environmental > Aquatic > Marine > Intertidal zone...
CCCGAACATGGCACTTAATGCATTTTAGTACCTTCGTTCTTTATCATTTTCATCGTTAACCCTCAACCCATCAATAGGGAAATGCTCGGAGATACAAACCTCGCGATTTTAGGCACCCCTTTTGTTTGGCTAGAATAATATATATCATGAGTACAGTCATGGAAGAATTGCTCGCTGAGAGCAAAATCGAACAATTAAAAGAAGGTTCCGTAATTACCGGAACAGTCATGGAAATTCGACCCACGGAAGTGGTGATTGATTTTGGTGGCAAAGCTGAAGGAGCTATTCCTGCACACGAGTTTTTAGACCTTAGTGAGTTGGAGATTGGATCTGATATAGAAGTTTTCCTTGAACGATTAGAAGACCGCGATGGGAATCCACAACTCTCTTTTGACAAAGCGGAGCAAAAGAAAAATTGGGAGAAGATTGTCAATACTTGCGAAGAAGGATCTGTCATTACGGGGCGTGTGCGTTCCAAGGTTAAAGGCGGTTTGGTTGTCAATATCGGGGTGGATGCTTTCTTGCCATCTTCACAGGTCGATATCCAAGCACCGAAGAATTTGGACCAGTTTGTGGGTCAAACTTTTGATTTCAAAGTAGTAAAGATCAACCGCGAGCGTAAAAACATTGTGGTTTCCCGACGGGAATTAATCGAAGAACGCCGACAGGACAAGAAGCGCGAAATTCTTACCGGAATTAAACCTGGAGAAACCCGTCGTGGAATGGTTAAAAATATCACTGATTATGGTGCCTTTATTGATTTGGACGGATTGGACGGATTGCTGCACATCACCGATATGAGTTGGGGAAGGATTTCTCATCCAAGTGAAATGGTGAAAACAGGGGAAGAGATCACCGTTTGTATCATCGAGGTAGACCAAAAGCGTGAGCGAGTTTCCCTCGGTCTGAAACAGTTGTCGTCTAATCCTTGGGAGGATATCGAGGGCAAGTTCCCAATTAATGCAAAGGTGCGTGGTAAGGTGGTCAACCTAGTCCCCTACGGTGCATTTGTCGAATTAGAAGAGGGTGTGGAAGGCCTTGTCCATGTTACTGAAATGTCTTGGACAAAGCGTATTACCAAGCCCGGCGAGGTATTGAATGTTGGGGATGAAGTGGATGCGGTGGTCTTAGGCATCCAGAAAGAAGATCAGAAGATATCCCTTGGACTTCGCCAACTCGATGTCAATCCATGGGATATGGCAACCCACAATTATCCTCCAGGAGCACGTGTTCGTGGTAAAATTCGTAACCTTACTTCCTACGGAGCCTTTCTTGAACTAGAAGAGGGTATCGATGGCATGGTTCATGTTTCGGATATGAGTTGGACCCGCAAAATCAATCATCCAAGCGAGATGGTAAAGAAGGGCGACGAAGTGGATGCGATTGTCTTGGAAGTGGATATCGACAACCAGAGAATTTCACTTGGAATGAAACAACTCACCGACGATCCTTGGGAAGAAATTGATCGCCTATACCGCATGGGTGATGTGGTATCCGGAAAGGTTGCTCGTGTTGCTGGTTACGGTGCTTTTATTGAGCTCGATCACGACATTGATGGATTGGTTCATATCAGCCAGATCAGTGAGGAGCGTATCGAGAAGGTCAAAGATCACCTGAATGAAGGAGATGAAGTTAAAGCCCGCGTGATCAAAATCGATAAAGACGAGCGCCGGATCGGACTTAGCATTAAGGCTGCTGACTACGATGAAGATGCCTTGGCTAAGGAAGTGGCTGCTTATGACGAATCAGGCGAAGACTTGACCACATCTTTGGGTGATTTGTTGGACGAAGCAACTGCAGACTCCAAAGAGTAAGATCGAAAAGATTTCTTATACACAAACCCCCGATTGGTTCATACCATTCGGGGGTTTTTTATTTTATTCTACAATTACCCAAAACCGATCTTGATTAAATAATTAAAACCATAGCTTTGTAGACAAAATTGATTGCCCCTCCCTCTAATCAAACAATTTAGCTGAGGTTTAGAGGAAAAGGATGATTGGTTAGACCAGAAATATCTTTGTGTAAAAGATCTTTAAGTAATTGAGCTTTTTCAGCCTGTTGTTTCTCGATTTTTACTTCCTCTAGAGTGCGTTGCTTTTCGAATTTGGCCATCTTATTACGGAGGTCACGAAGTGCTTGCTCTTGCAACTGTCTGACTCTTTCCCGGGTAATTCCAATTTGTCCGCCTACTTCTTCCAAAGTTAATGGGTCACGACCATCCAATCCGAATCGTAGCCGAATGATATCTGCTTCCCGGGGTTCAAGCATGGCCAGGACTTGATTCACATCACCTACTAAGCTCTTGGATTGCAAACTTTCCAAAGGGTCAATGGACTGTTCATCGGGAACAATCTCACCCAGCGTGGATCCATCCTCATCATTAATTGGAGAATCCAAGGATGCAGGCCTTAAACTTACATTGCGAAGGTGGGTGACTCGTGCCGTCGGCATACTTAATTCTTCTGCCAATTCCTCATCAGTGGCGTCCCTTCCGAGCTTCTCTGACAATTTAGTTGAGCACCTGCGGATTTTCGCAACCCGATCAACCATATGGACCGGAAGTCGGATAGTTTTACTTTGGTTGGCGAGAGCACGCTTGATGGATTGCTTAATCCACCAAGATGCATAGGTGCTTAATTTCCCTCCCTTGGAAGGATCAAAGCGTTCAACCGCTTTCATCAACCCCATATTGCCCTCATTGATTAAGTCTAGAACAGACAGACCGAGATTAGAGTATTCTTGAGCAATTTTTACCACGAGTCGTAAATTTGCCGTAATCATGGTGTCACGGGCTTCTTGATCGCCTTTGGCAATCTTGGCAGCCAATTCGATTTCTTCCTCTACAGTAAGCAGTGGAATTTGCGATATCTGTTGCATATAGATATCGAGCGAGCTTTGTTCAGGAGCCGATTGCATCAGTTCATTTAGTTTGGACGACTTGAGTTCTCAATTCGTTCAGCTAAAGCAATCGCCTTGAGCATGCCTTTAGCTTTGTTAATAGTTTCCAGGAATTCATTTTCTGGTACAGAGTCCGCAACAATACCCGCGCCAGCTTGTAAATAAATTTTATCTTTGCTGAGCATCGCCGTTCGTATAGCGATGCAGGAATCATGATTTCCTTCGAAGCCAAAATATCCAAGAGCTCCGGCGTAGGCATTGCGCTGGAGTTTTTCTAGTTCGGCGATGATCTGCATTGCCCGTACTTTGGGTGCACCGCTTACCGTACCCGCAGGAAAGGTAGCCCGCATCAGATCAAAAGCATTTTTATCAGGAGATAGCTTACCTACAACTTGAGAAACAATGTGCATCACATGGGAATACCGTTCAATGGTCATATACTCTGCTGCTTGCACGCTTCCAATCTGGCAAACTCTGCCGATATCGTTTCTGGCTAGGTCAACTAGCATTAAATGCTCTGCCTTCTCTTTTTCGTCTGCCAGCAGTTCCTTTTCCAAAGAACGGTCCTCCATGGCCGTTTTTCCTCTGGGCCGGGTACCGGCAATGGGACGAATGAGAACTTCGCCATCTTGTAAGCGAACATGCACTTCTGGCGATGCACCGACAATGGCGAAATCGTCACCTTTCAATAGAAACATGTAGGGAGATGGATTAATCGCTCGAATTGAGCGGTACAGATGAATCGGATCTCCTGAATAGGGGATTTCGAAACGTTGCGATAGAACCGTTTGGATAACATCTCCAGATCTGATATACTCCTTTACCTGTTCCACATCCTGTTTGAATTCTATCTCTGAATAGTTACCCAGAGGAATGCAGGGCTCGCCAACTTCCTGGAGCGGGGCCGGAGAAAGGGACGATGGAGCCAATAAACGATCGCGGGTCTCGCCAATTTTCTTACAAGCTTCCAAGTAAGCTTTTGCCGGGTCTTGTCCTGGTGAAACAGTAGCACAGATTGAGAGGCTTTGGTGGGCATGATCGAAGATCAACAGTAAATCTGTGATCATGAAATAGAGTAACGGAAGGTGAAGATCGTCTTGTTTGGGAATTGGAACTGAATTCTCAACACGATTGGCGTATTCGTAGGAGAGGTAACCGACTGCACCACCGGAAAACCTTCCATCCTTGATTGGGCTGAAATATTTAAGAGCCGAAATTTCTTCTTCCACCAATTTTAATGGATCTGAAGGGGTAGGAATGGTTTGGGTAGGATTTCCAGAATCTGTAATTGAAGTCTCTTTTTGTCCTGAGGATATGATTTTTCGGGGAGAAAAGCCAACAAATGAAAAACGGCTGACTTGCTCTCCTCCCACCACCGATTCAAAAAGAAAAGAAGGTTTTTGATCAGATAATTTTGCATACGCAGATAACGGAGTCTCGGAGTCGGCACTGAATCTGGCCTGTACCGCAATGAGATCAAAAGACTTCGAGAGTTCTTGAAATTGCGAAAGCGGAGGGTCAAAGGAGAAATTGGAATCCACGGTCAATTAGAAAGATAGGGGATTGAATGTATCAAACTGTCACAGGATGAGAGAAATTGGGTAAAGTTCGATTTTTGTGTTTGCGATTGTAAGACTTTCGATTTCCACATGGAGAGATGTAAACCAACTGCCCGCAAATGCGAGCATGTAATCTTATTGTTTATGCCCTATGAAAAAATCCAACTACAGTCCCGCCCCAAGTTCCGTACATTGCGTCATTATGGGAGGAGGTCGGGGCACCCGTCTTTATCCCCTTACCAAACTACGTTGTAAACCAGCTGTTCCTCTCGGGGGGAAATATCGCTTGGTTGATATTCCGATAAGTAATTGCATAAATTCCGGGTATAACCAGATATACTTGCTTAGCCAATTCAACACGGAGTCCTTGCATCGCCATGTTACCGATGCCTACAGGTTTGATCGTTTCGGTCGGGGATATGTGGAAATTTTATCGGCCGAGCAGACTGAGGACGGGGATAATTGGTACCAAGGAACTGCTGATGCAGTGCGTAGAAATATGATCCATTTTCATGCCAAACCACAGGATATATTCGTGATTCTTTCTGGAGATCAACTCTATCGTATGGACTTCTCGAAAATGGTGGAGGAACATTTGCAAAGAGGAGCCGATGTTACAGTTGCGGCCAAGCCTGTGCCGACTAGGGAGGCTTCTGGCCTAGGCTTGTTACGGGTAGGAGAAGATTCCAAGATAGTTGATTTTGTGGAGAAACCAACGGATCCTGACATCATTGCCCGTCTGGTTCCCCCTGAGTTAAAAGCAAAGGGCAATGAAGGGGATCGGTGCCTTGCTTCGATGGGCATCTATGTATTTAACGCTCCAGCAATGGAGGAGGCATTGAGTGGAGATGCAACTGATTTTGGAAAAGAAATTATACCTTCTTTGGTGGATAAAAAGGATATCCGCTGCCATATTTTCGATGATTATTGGGAAGATATCGGAACCGTAAAAGCATTTTTTGATGCTAATTTGCAATTAACCGATAAAGTCCCCGATTTCGACTTTTATGAGGGGGAAAGACCGATTTACAATCGCCCAGATATTCTCCCTACTGCAAAATTGGGAAAGTGCTCGGTGACTCGCACGACGATTGCTTCTGGGAGCATGATCGGTGAGTCGGCCTTAAATCGTTGTGTATTAGCTGAGAGATCGATTATTGGTCAGGGGTGCCATTTGGAAAGTGTGGTCATGATGGGTGCAGATTACTACGATGATCATGAAAAATCTGATCTTCCATCGATTGGGGTAGGGGATGGTGCCCAAATACAGGATGCGATCATTGACAAAAATGCAAGAATTGGAAAAAATGTATTTCTTAGCCCCAAAGGAATGGAAGAAGGATGGGCGGATAAAGGCGAAAATGTTTATATCCGTGATGGAATCGTAATTGTTACCAAAAATGGGGTAGTTGCCGACGGAGTTAAAATTGGTAATTCTTAATGAAATTCGTTTTGCCTTGAGTATCTGGGGTTGATTCGACTAATCAAACCCCTGTTATGAGTATCCCAGAAAATTTAAGATATACTTCAGATCACGAGTGGGTCAGTTCTTCGGGCGATGAATGTTTGATTGGTATAACCGATCATGCACAAGACAGTCTGGGTGATGTGACCTTTGTTGAATTACCTGAGGTAGGCAGTCATTTTGAAGAAAAGGCAGTTTTTGGTGTGGTTGAATCCGTCAAGGCTGCATCCGACCTTTATATGCCCGTGTCTGGGGAGGTCATTGAGATCAATGATGAACTCAATGATGCTCCGGAAAAAGTGAATTCTGATCCCTATGGGGAAGGTTGGATGATTAAAGTACGACCGGACTCTTCTGCATCTATTATGTCGCTTTTGGATTCTCATGCTTACGCCAAAGAAATAAGCGACTGATCTCCCTTTAAATTAAGTACAAAAACCTCTTGCGAAAAGAGGTTGTATTCGGGTAATCTTTTATTTGATGTCCTGCCCTGTTCCCTGTTTTAAACTTTTTGGAGGTTTTAAACTTCCATCTTGGTTTGTTGCATTTTTTTGTTCTATCCTCTGTTTTCTTGCCCCCCATTTTCTCTCGGCCAAAAAGATTTCTCCCAGCGTTATTGTTGCCTCGATTGAAGGAGAAGTAACTTCGCTCAATATGGTGGATGACTTTAAGGTAACGATGGGTCCATCAAGTGTTGGGAAAAAAGTAAATCCCAAAACCATTCTTAGTACGGGTAAAACAGGAAAAGTCGCCCTTTTATTTTCCAATGGTACTCTAATTACGATCAAGCCTGGCAGCCGGTTTTACTTAAGAACTTTCAAACAACTTGAGGGAATTGTTACGGGTGCTGTGGATCCAGGTAAACTGGAAGAAGAACCCACTCAATCTGAGTTGTCCGGTCACCTGGATTACGGAGATTTAGTTTGTAAAGCCCCCAAGCTCAAAAAAGGCTCTTCGATGAAGTTAACCAGTCCGCTTGGGGTAGCTGGTATTCGGGGAACCATGTTTCAACTTATGGCAGTCAGAAATTCAGTCACTGGGGATATCATGGGAGGTGTGAATCTGATTTCGGGTGATATTGATTTTACGGATACCGGGGGCAATATGGTCACCCTTCTATCTGGTCAATCCATTCAACTTGCCACGAGCAAGCTAGGTGAGCCCGTTGCAAGCAAGACTGGGGAATTGGTTGATTTGAGTTCTACTTATGGTCCTGCATTAACGGACGGGTTTGCACCTCCGACCCCAGAATCGATTTTCCCCAGTTTATCTGAATCCAGTTCCTCAGACGAAGATTCAGAGTCCGAGGATGAATTCTCCGAATCCTCGGATCAGGGTGGGGTTGCTTCTTCTAGTTCTAATTTCGATTTTATACACCAGATGGCTACGGAAATATTTTTTGAGATCGAACAAGCCGAAAGTAGTTCTTCTGAATTCTCATTCGAGTCGATGGCGATCGCCCCAACGGTTGAAATTCCAACTCCGGAATCCGAAGCACCCACTGCTCCAGCATCGGTTACCGGGGAAACTCTGGCCGGAGGCGATTTAGAGTTTTTTCAAGGAGGTTATCCTGAGATTGCACTTCTTGGAGAAAATTCTACGACGGATCCCCTTTTTAAAGTGTACGAAAATGGGGCTAGAATTGAGGTTGAAATGAGAGACCCCTCAGAAGGACTCACTTGGAGAAAGCTTGATCCATGGGTGGAAGCCAAAGATTTCCTCGGACAAAGCATTACTAACGGTGTGCAAATTTCAGGAGCACCCAAGATTAATGTTAAGAATGGAAATGTGGGAAGTTATGAAGTTTCCTATTCCGTTAAAGATTTACGGGGTCTTAGTGCCCTTGTTTTTCGGCAAGTGGATGTCCTTGCAACGCCTCCCATAATTGAAATTTCGGACCTTTCCCCATCTTTTCCTTGGAATGAGGTTGATTTGGATAACGATGGCTTACCTTATGATTCCTTCTATCAATGGCTCGATCAAAGTGTGAATGTTGTGGATATAGCTGGGAACCAACTACCTTACTCTATTGATCGGGTTCCTGGAACCTATTCTTTGTCAGGATTTTATGATTTTTCTAAAGTTGGCGTATATCATGATTTGCACATCGTTGCGACTGATTGGCGGGGGGTCGAATCTAAGTCAGAGGCTTTTTCTTTTACTATTTCCACACCCAATGACTTACCCTCATTATCTGTCTCTGCTTTCTTTTCGAGTTTTGAACCTCTTGGTGCAGAAGAAGGGGTCATCGAATATGGAGATCCATTGGGAGAGTTTGAGAATTGGCTCGAAAGTGCAACGGCGGTCGATGCCCTAGGTAATCGATTAACGGTTACCCCAAAAATACTTGGTAGTATTGACATCATCCCATCTGAGATCGTTAATATTTGGCCTGGTGAATCAGCTGAATACTCCGTAGTTTTCGAGGTGATAGATCCGCGTTGGGAACAAACTGGATCTGACCCAAATTTAAAGGATGAACTTACTCAATATTCGAAATCATTTGGTATTCGGGTGATTGCGACGCCTCCCAAGATTGAATTGACTTTCCATAACGCTAGACCTGGGCTTGAAATAACTCCAGATTTTGATGAACTCAGCTACCTAGTACGATCTCAATACAATGAGGAATTATTTCCTGATGATGGCCCCTTCTCCATAAGTCCCGACCCCGGTGAAGAGCAAAGAGAAGATGGAAAAATTTATTACTCAGCCTTTGCTTATGATGGATTTGGGGCTGAGATTACGGAGTTTGTTGAGGTGGATAACCTTGAGTTAATCGATGATGAAGTTCTCAATGAAGATACAACCCTTTATATTTCCGTGGATGATAAATCGATTCGTGGACTTTCTCAAGGTGCTATTTCTTCGCTTTCCACGAAGGTCAAGATTGTTGATGTCCTATCCCCGCTTCTTCAATTAGTTGACCAAGACGATCCGGTTGAGGGAATTATGCCTGAAATCACGCTTTTGAGTGGATCCCTTGCTAAACAAGTTACAGGAAATTCGGATTCTCAATTTTACTTTCCTGATGCAGGATTGGAAATTTTTGATAACTACTACACGGCAGATGAAATTATTGACCACAACGATATCAGCATAATTAACCAGTACATATTCGATTATTTCTATGACGCGGATACGGTTGAATATAATGAGGTTTGGGAGTTTCCTTCCCGTTCCTTAGATATTTCCAAGGCAGGCAATTACGAAATTTCTTACCTTTTTAATGATCCTTCGGGAAATCTTTCAAGAAATTATCATGACCCATCTTCTTCAACATTGACTCGTCAGGTTACCGTTGAAGATACCCGTGAACCTGTGGTGAAGTTATATGGGTCCAACCCTTTGTATGTTGATATCGAGTCGATCCTAAATGAAGAAAGTCGTTACTCTGATCCTGGAGCATATGCGATTGAGAATTTATTCGTCTCAGGGAAGGGCCTTTTTGATTGGGATACCGAAGATGAGGAACTTGCTTGGTCCGTTTCTTACGAATTATGCAATGATTTAGAAAATGATACCTACGATCCTAGGGTTGTTTCTAGTGAAGATCAAATCGCCCAAACTATCCAAGGTTTTATTGATGATCCATCCTCCGTGCCACTAGAGGTAATTCGTTACCGAGTTAACTACTCCCTGACTGATCAATCTGGCAATGTTGGAGAAGCCAATCGAACCATTGAATTGCGTGGCTCGCCTAATAAATTCCCGCACATTAACTTTTCTTTTGATGAGAATGGTGTTCCTAGCAGTTCCAATATTATTGGGCAAATTGCCTACCTTGATGAAGCAACTCCTTGGGTAGTTGAAGTTGGCGTAAATCAATTCAGCACAGTTCCTGATGCTGATGTTTACGACCTTCTTGCAAGTGGAGTGAAAGAGGATGTGCAGTACAGTACCGAAATATTATTTCTTGATGAATCCAACTCTTCATTAACCAAACCCACCCTTGCCAACGACCTTTCTTCCTATTTATCAAAAGTTAACTACTGGAGTGATAACCAGAGCAAACCACACTATGTTCTTTTTGATGAACAGAGTGAGTCATACGATGTTCATGAGAAAGGTTTATCCTCGGAGTGGCGAAGGGTAGTCATTCGCTACACATCTGTAGAAAATGGCTTTGGCAATAAATCGGTTCGAGATCTTGAGGTCCGATTGCAGGATACTACAAGACCTGTAATTTCTTTGACCAATAGTACAATAGATGATGTGGAAGTGGGGGAACCCTTTGATGACCCCGAAAACTTCCCTGATATTTCAGTCAATGATTCAGCTGATTCTCTTGTTGTTGTTGAGCATGAAATCAACATAGGTAACGAGGTGAATTCAACCTTTGAAGAACTTGGACTTCGAGGTTTTTGGGAAACGGGTACCTTTTCGATTACCTACTCGGCTGAAGACGAATTTGATAATGAAGCCTATGAGCAGCAGGTTACATTCGATGTAATCGATACAACTCCACCCCATGTCGCCTTAGTGAGTCATGGATTACTTTCTGCATTAAGTAGTAACAGCGTCTTTTCCGTTTCAAATGTCAACTTCTCAGGCACTATCCCTAGCGGGGTGGATCCATACACTATCTTTCAGGGTACCCCTGGTGATACAGGGATCAGAGATAAATTGATTGGTTTAAGCTATGATTCCAGTTCTCCCTACATTGCTGAAAAGGAAGATTCGGATACAGATATAAATCTGTATGCATCTGAATTTGTCTCTTTTGATGAAAATGAGGTAGAAAAAATTACTTTATCGGATAATTTTAATCGCTCTTATGCTTGGTATAGCCCGTGTAAAATTCTTTTATCGGATGGTACAGAAATTCAAGATCCCGGTGTCTTGGTTTATGAACCATCCAACGAAGACTTAACATTTAGCTCCATTATTGTAGCTGACTACTATGATCCGTCTAATCAGCAGATCCGTACTCTGAAAGTATCTGTTAGAGTAACTCAACAAAATGGATTAAGTACAATTTCAGGCGAAAGAACCTACACCTTTCTGGACGATTTGAAACCAACCATCACTCTGACTCCAGATACCGATTTAGCGGGCCCTTACATTTTGGTGGAAGCAGGTGAAACCTATTCAGACACCAATGGAACCTACTATTTTTGGGAAAACGGAGCCAAGGGTAACCTTACCAGTCGAACCGTCACCGTTAATGACATTGTTGATGATCAGAATAATATTAATATCAATGTTCAAAGGTCTTATTTTGACGATGATAATGCGAGTGTGACCCTTGGATCTTTTGAAACTAATTTAGGTGAGATTTATAAAGTTAAATATGATGCTCAAGATAGTGAAGGGAATGAGGCGGACCCTGTGTACCGATGGCTCATTGTACAGGATACGAAGGGACCCACCATCTCTTGGGATAATGTCTCTTCTTTCGAGATTAATTCATCCAATTCTTTGATCAATGATGAAAATTCAACCAAGAACCATATTCTACAATCACTTAATTTTTCTGCTACGGATCCAAACGGAGTTACACCAGATGCTGATCTAAGCCATGGCTCTGGAAACTGGGAAGTTTCCTTTTCGCCTGATTTTCAAACGGGCGAGATTTATCCACTTGATAGAACCGCTCCCGGTTACACGGTTACCGTCCGTGTAAAAGATAATGTCGGTAACTATAATTTATCCCCGATAGATTTTGAATTGAAGGTGGGAGATTATAATGCCCCGGTGATCACTTATATTGGTGCTGAAGAAATCCACGACTTCCTGCGCTATGGTTCCATCACCGGATCTTCTCCAGATCAACTTGTTTTTGCTGATCAAGATGACAGCCAAGTGTACGATTCTACCGGAGAATTTTCCAGTGGTGCTCATCGTTTAATCTTATCGGATTACAATTTCACCGATCCTGGAGTGTGGGCAGAAGATGAAAGTTTTGATTCCACTATCTACCCTGATCTTGATAATGATGGACAGGGTGAAAGCTATGCAATCAAACGAGTTACAAACGAGAGTGATATGCAGAACCCCTCCGAATCTGGAGTTATTTACGCCTACAGTTATCTTAATACGAATACTTTAGCTGGTTATCAAAGGAGCATCGAAGATGGTTTTCCTGCGAATGACCCAGGGCCAACTGAACCCAATGCCACCGTTATTCCAGATTTTGATAATGATGGTTCAAATGATATCATCGATGTTCATGAGGTAACCATCCAATATAGGGTAAAAGATGCTTGGGATAACCTTTCAGATATTAAAGAAAGACGAGTATATATTTATATCAGTAAGCAATATGCCAATAGTGCTTTTTATGCGACTCCGCTGTACACCAAGGATGGATCTGCCTTTACTGACCTTTATGATACAAATCGTACCACTTTTGGGCAAGCAAACCCCTTTTTATCTAGTTTACAAAAAGATTATGATGGAGATGGAGTAAGCGATTATTGGGAAAATATCTTTGGTACGCGGACTGATGACGCCTCAGATAAACCTTCTGCAGCGGACTTGGAAAACCCCCAAAATGCTATTTTCAAAAGCTTATCTCAAATCCCGCAAGTTCCTTAGTTAAGACCTAAGATAAGCAATAATTGGAGCATCAACTAATTATTTTAAGTGTTTTTAAAGATCTTCGAGAGAGTAGGTTGATGGGGAAATCTTATTGATCTGAAAAATTACAATTTTTCCTTTCCCTGCTGGACACATCTTTGCATGGGTGGGGATATCAACGATCCATTCGCTTTTATAATCGATGTACTTATATCGATCCGATCTGTAATCAAATTTCAATGAATTAATGTCGAACCTTAACCTAATATTACGAAGGATTTTGAACTCAAATCGAAATATTATATGAAATTAAGAATTTTGTTCGGCTTGTTTAGTTTTTGGTCGGTAACGACGAGAACTTTATTCTATGCAGAAACTTATCATTACGAAGGCCCTCCAGGTTCTAAATATGTTTTTGGGGATGAATTTGATGGCCAGGAAATCAACTTGGAAATGTGGAATCTCGGGATCAATGAGAGAAACCTTCAAAACAATGGAGTGGATTGTCTCTACAAAAAAGAAAATGTAACCTGCAAAGATGGCCTGCTTATTTTTACCCAAAAAAAGGAGCCGGTTCCTGTACTTGGGCGTACCTGGTTAGCAGAAAGAACATTTAGTTATTCTTCTGGCGGACTTCATACCCGAAAAGGATATGAGTTACGCAATAATATGTATGTTGAACTGCGTTGTAAGTTACCCCAAAATAATGCGGGATATGGGGCATTTTGGACTATGTCCAGAAAAGCGGGTGATTGGGTGCCTGAAGACCTTCTTGAAATTGATATGTTTGAGTTTATCGCTGCACCAGAAAAAACCCGCTTATGGAGTGGCTTGTGGTGGCACGATTTTAAAGCAAATGAAATCTATGAAGGCATACCTTCAGATTGTTTAGTTAAACGCTCGGATGATCATTTTTTTATCAATCAACAGGTCTATAAAGCTCATTGGGGCCATGGGGGTAGAATTAAAGGTAATCAAGTCGATTTTTACGAATTTTTTACATTTGGATTACGGGTTACCAGAGATGAATTTACTTGGTACCTCGCTCAAGATGGGCCTGCATGGCGGTCGGAACCCTATTTTCATTTTGCAGGAGGTAAGGTAAAAAATCGTACCTATGGAAAGGTGCAGGAATTTGAGTGGGTACGAAAGGTTCCGCAAAACCTTCATGCCCAAGTAAACTTAAACTATGCCATGCGTAATGCAAAATGGGCTGGGGGTCCCGTGCAAGATTCCCAACTCCCATCTAAGATGTATGTAGATTATGTACGTTTTTTTAAACTACCCGAGGATTGAAGATCATATTTTGGACAAACTTCAACACGAATATTTATCCTCAGTCGGCTCCTAATTTGGCTCAACTTTTAGGCCTAAGTGAAGGTTTTGCACTACCTGTAATTGAAAATGGTAG
>Ga0181569_10002758_pt1 | contig 13805 bp, 14 predicted proteins | sample 101ome_19_FD_132452 | JGI IMG/M metagenome (GOLD analysis project Ga0181569, IMG submission 132452) | Coastal salt marsh microbial communities from the Groves Creek Marsh, Skidaway Island, Georgia - 101405AT metaG (megahit assembly) | ecosystem: Environmental > Aquatic > Marine > Intertidal...
GAAGCAACCAGCGCCATCGTTATTTCGTACTACTGGCACTTTGTGGACGTGGTCTGGATCGGCCTGTTCCTCGTGATTTACGTCCTGAAATAAACCCCCGACTACCGGAGATCGATACTCGATATGAAGAACACCAGTCCCCTCCCCCGCAAGCGAGGCCGTAGGCACCCACTTGCCGGTGTTGCCCTGATGATTCTTGGTCTTTTTGTAACCGGTGGCGCATATGCAGCCACCACCGCAGGTATCGCAAGTGCCGAAACTCAGACGGTTGATGCAGCTTCGCTAGTCGATGAGGGCGGAAAGCTCTTCTTGGCCAACTGTGCAAGCTGTCACGGCACGAACGGAGAGGGCACCGACGCTGGCCCCTCCCTGATTGGTGTGGGTGCACTGTCTGTCGAATTCCAGGTCGGAACGGGCCGTATGCCCATGGCGGCGTCTGGCCCCCAGGCTGAGCGCAAGCCACCGCAGTTCACCCAGCCCCAAATCGACGCTCTTGCCGCCTGGGTGGCTTCTCTGGCTCCAGGACCTGGTATGCCAGATCCCAAGTACTACGCAGCAGACGGCGACGCCGCTAACGGTGCTGAGCTCTTCCGCATTAACTGTGCAATGTGTCACAACGTTGCTGGTGCGGGTGGAGCCCTGACTGAGGGCAAGTGGGCTCCAGGGCTTGCAGATGTCGACCCCATTCACGTCTACGCCGCGATGGTCACTGGCCCCCAGAACATGCCGGTCTTTAATGACATGAACCTCACTCCTGAGGAAAAAAACGACATCATCACCTACCTCGCCTACCTCGATGAGGCTCCTTCGGTGGGTGGTTTCACCCTCGGCAGCCTCGGCCCGGTAGCTGAAGGTCTATTTGTCTGGATTATCGGTCTTGGAGTCATGGTTGCCATCGCAATCTGGCTGACCGCTAAATCCAACTAAGTCTGAATCGATAAGAGGAGAACTCAATGGCGAAGAAGTCAGGCGGAGATTCGCACGACTACAGCTATGAGCCTGAAGTGGGAGCCGCAGTGGTCCCCAGCGACCAGGCGTCAAACCCCGGCTTGCCCCCCGAGCGTCCCCGCATTACGGATATGGACGAGAAGTTCGAGAAGCAGGCGGAGCGTCGCATCGCACTGTTCTTTGGTCTCTCGATTGTTGGCAGCATCATTGCCGCGGTGTCCTATAACGCCTTCCCCATCACCCCAGGTGATGTTCTCTCCACCAGACTCAACAACCTCTTCACGGGCCTGGGAATCACCATCGGGCTTTTGGGAATTGGTTTTGGAGCAGTCCACTGGGCGAAGTCGCTCATGCACGGACACGAACTTGTCGAGGAGCGCCACCCTGTGCGTGGAACGGACGAGACCCGCGAAGTCGCTGCGGGAATGTTCACGCAGGCCAACAAGGAATCGGGTTTCACCCGTCGCTCCCTCGTGCGCAACACCATGATCGGTGCACTCCTTGCCACCCCTATCCCCGCTGTTGCACTGTTTAGGGACCTCGCGCCAAAAGAAAACCCCAACGATGTGCTCAAGCACACCATGTGGGAGGCAGGCACACGCTTGACCCGCGACCCCTCAGGTGTTCCGATTAAGGCCTCTGAAGTCACAATTGGCTCGGCATTCCACGTGATCCCTGAGGGTCTCGCAGAAATGCACGAGCACAAGCTCGAAGAAAAGGCGAAGGCAGCAGTGCTGTTGATGCGTCTTCCGGTTGAAGACCTCAACGAGGTCGAAGAGCGCAAATCCTGGTCTTACGAGGGAATTGTGGCTTATTCGAAGATTTGTACCCACGTGGGTTGCCCCGTGGCGCTTTACGAACAGCACACCCACCACCTGCTGTGCCCCTGTCACCAATCTGAGTTTGACGTGTCAAATCACTGTGAAGTTATCTTTGGACCCGCGGCACGGCCCCTTCCACAGCTTCCTATCACCATTGATGCGGAAGGATATCTGGTAGCACAAAGTGATTTCACTGAACCGGTTGGACCGAGCTTCTGGGAGCGTGAACTATGAGCACCGTGACAGCAAAGACTGAAACCCCTGTGGGTCCTGGCATGCGCTTTACTGGCGCTGCAGCGAGCTACATCGACGAGCGCACGAGCATCTCAACTGCCGTGAAAACTCTTGGTCGAAAGATCTTCCCCGACCACTGGTCATTCATGCTGGGTGAGGTTGCCCTCTACAGCTTTGTCGTGATTTTGCTCTCGGGAACTTTCCTCACCTTCTTCTTTGACCCTTCGATGACCGAGGTTGAGTATGAAGGCTCCTACCTCCCGCTCAAGGGAATTGAGATGTCGGTGGCGTACCACACGGCGCTCGACCTGTCCTTTGATATTCGCGGTGGTCTCTTGATGCGCCAGGTCCACCACTGGGCGGCGCTGATGTTCGTTGCGTCCATTGGCCTTCACATGCTGCGCGTGTTCTTTACGGGAGCATTCCGCAAGCCTCGCGAGCTCAACTGGGTCATCGGATTCGCTCTGTTTGTACTCGCAATGGCTGAAGGCTTCACTGGCTACTCGCTTCCTGATGACCTGCTCTCCGGAAACGGTCTTCGCATCATCGACGGAATGGTGAAAGCCTTCCCCGTGATTGGTGTCTGGATTTCCTACCTCCTCTTTGGCGGAGAGTTCCCCGGAACCGAGGTCATCCCCCGCCTTTACGTCTTGCACATCATGTTGTTGCCCGCGATTTTGATCGCCACCCTGGGTATCCACATGGTCTTGCTGGTCGTCAACAAGCACACCCAGTTCGCAGGCCCTGGCCGTACCAATGACAACGTGGTGGGCTCCCCCGTCCTCCCCGTCTTTGCCGCGAAGGCCGGCGGTTTCTTCTTCATCGTCTTCGGTGTGATCATGTTGATCGCCTCGCTGTTTACGATTAACCCCATTTGGAACTACGGCCCCTACGACCCCTCACCGGTGTCAGCAGGAACCCAGCCAGACTGGTACATCGGATTCGCCGACGGCGCGTTGCGCCTGGTCCCACCAGGCTGGGAGTTCGTCCTCGGTGGCTACACATTCGCGATGAACGTGCTGACTCCTACCATCGTGTTGATCGTGTTCATCGCGCTCGTCGCCCTCTACCCCTTCTTTGAAGCATGGGTGACTGGAGACAAGCGCGAGCACCACATCGCGGAGCGTCCCCGCAACGCCCCCACCCGCACCGCAATCGGTGCTGCCGGTGTGAGCTTCTATGCCGTGTTGTGGGCTGCAGCAAGTTCTGACTTGATCGCAACTCACTTCAGGCTCTCAATCGAGGGTGTCATCACCTCTTTGCAGGTGCTGTTCTTCCTCGCTCCTGTGGCTGCCTTCATGATTACCAAGCGCACCTGTTTGGCGCTGCAGCGTAAGGACCGCGAAATTGCGCTCCACGGCTACGAGTCGGGTCGCATTGTTCGCCTTCCTGGTGGAGAGTACATCGAAGTCCACGAGCAGCTCGACGATTACGAGCGTTGGCGCTTGCTCGACTTCCAGGAATACAAGCCAGTGACTGTTCGCCCCAATAAGCAGGGCAAAATCACGACTGGTATTCGACTCCGCTCAGCAGTGTCACGCTGGTTCTTCGAAGACCGTGTCGCACCAGTTGACCAGCGAGAGCTCGAGTCACAAAAGCACTAGGACATTGAGTCCCCCGAAGAAACCCTGGCTATAAAGTCAGGGTTTCTTCGTATCCGGGAGTGACCACGGGTACGCCTGTGGCTTCCTCGACGACGGGTGCAAGTTCTTTGCGCTGGTCATTTTCTCCATGAATCAAAATGATGCGTTTGGGAGCAATCTCAGCCGTTTTTAGCCACCGCACGACGTCGTCTTTGTCGGCGTGAACCGAGAAGAACTGTAGATCGTGCACGTCGGCGCGTACCGGCACCATATGTCCGTGAATCTTCACTTCTTCGGCGCCGTCACGAAGGGACGCTCCTCTGGTCCCGCGGGCTTGATAACCCACCAGAATCACGCTGTTGAGCGGATCGGGGAGCAAACGCTTAAGGTGGTGCAACACCCGCCCTCCGGTTGCCATTCCTGACGCCGAGACGATGATGCACGGCGGAGCGCCATTGATGCTTTTTGACTCATCTGGGGTGCGCAACGTTTCGAGGGTGCCCGGGTCGAATACGTCAGAGGCATGCAGGTGGTCACGAATTTCTGGCCGAATCTCGACGTGGTCGGCGTCGATTGCGTGGCGATAGACCACCAGTGCATTGATTGCCATGGGTGAATCGACGTAGATCGGAACCGTGGGGATGGCCCCTGATTCCATATCTTTGTTGATGGCGTGCAGGAGAACCTCTGTGCGGTCAACCGCGAAGGCGGGGATCAACACCGTTCCACCTCGGTTAATCGTGGCCGAAATCACCTCTGCGAGCGATTCATCGCGGGGCGGGTGAACACGGTTGCCGTAGGTGGATTCGACCATGACCGCGTCGTAGCGCTCTGCCGGGATGGTGTGGGGGCCTTGAAGCAGCGGATGTTCGCCTTGGCCAAGGTCACCCGAGTGAATAAGTCGTGCCCCTGGCAGGTCAATGTCGACTAGTGATGCGCCCAAAATATGGCCCGCGGGGAGGAATCGCACCCGAGCCCCTCCGGGCAAATCTCTCCAGGAGGAGAAGTTCACCGGTTGAAACAGGGAAATGGCGCCTTCTGCATCCCGCTCGTCATAGAGAGGCAGGGGAACCTTGTGCTTTGAAAAACCCTTCTCGGCGGCGTATTTGGCGTCTTCTTCTTGGAGGTGGGCCGAGTCGCGCAACACAATTGCGGCCAGGTTTGCCGTGTCCGGCGTCAAGTAGATGGGCCCTCGGAATCCTTGGCGATAGAGGCGTGGCAAATAGCCACAGTGGTCGAGATGCGCGTGGCTAATGAGGACCGCGTCGAGCTGGTCCGCCGGAATGGGGAGGTCATCCCAGTTCCGCTGGCGAAGCTCTCTGGGCCCTTGAAAGAGCCCGCTCTCAAGGAGAATCTGGTGGGAGCCGTATTCGAGGAGGAACCGACTGCCTGTGACCGTGTCCGCAGCACCAAGAAACGTGATCTGGGGGCTAGACACAGAAGTCATCGTTAGAACAATCTACGCATGTATTCGGCTTGTTGGCTATAACCAAGCCTGTCGTAGAAGCCACCCGCACGGCGTGAGGCCACTGTGAGCTGGGTGACTCCCCTGGCTTCACATTCGGCCTCAACGGCCCTGACAAGGGCTGTGCCAACGCCTGAAATGCGAGTTTCGTCATCCACCACAATTTCTTGAAGCTGTGCCGAAGGACCGTTTGAATACAGCAGAGGCGAGATGGTGGTCAGGGCATACCCCACCACTACTCCCCCTGCTTCAGCGACATGAACGAGGGTGCGATCGGTATCCGAAATCGCAAAGGAAAAAGATTCCGCATACTTCTTGGGATCAAGCTCGAACACGGAGCCTAGTTTTCCCACCAGCTCCATCACCCGTTCCTGGTCGGCAACAGTTGCCAACCGAACCGTCGGTGAATTAGCGACCAAAATATCCTCGGTAGTACTCGTAGGTCCACCCCACGAGGCCAACAAGAACGAGCGGCAGTGCGTAAAGGGCAACCCACACACCCGCAGCCATTCCGACCATGGCTAAGGCTGCACCCCCCGCGAGGAAAACCGGCCACCAACTCCACGGGCTAAAGTAACCAAGCTCAGGGTCGCCATCATCGATTTCAGCGTCTAGGCGGTCCTCCGGGAGAACCCCACCTTGGTTCTTATTCTGAACCTGTAGGTAAAACGCGATGAAGACGCTCAGGACACCACTGAGCGCGATAGCAATCGAGCCGACCCACTCCGTGTGGCCCCACTCGATGTGCGCCCACACGGTGTAGACCACAGTCAGCACGACAAAATATGCTGCGAGCACATAAAGAACAGCAATGTTGGTCTTCATCCTTAGACGCCTGCCTTCTGGCCTGCGCGGCCACTTCCCAGTTCGAGGGGCAGCGCGAGCTCCGGGTGATTCAAATCAAACGCAGGAGACTCCGAGCGGATACGGGGAATCGAGGAGAAGTTGTGGCGAGGAGGAGGGCAGCTCGTCGCCCACTCAAGCGAGCGGCCGTAACCCCACGGATCATTAACGGTGACCTTCTCACCATTGCGGTGAGTGAGATACACGTTCAAGAGGAACGGAATCATGGACAGCGCCAAAACAATCGATCCGACGGTAGACAGCTGATTCATCCAGGTGAAGCCGTCCTCTTCCATGTACGTCGCATAACGTCGCGGCATACCCATGACACCGAGCCAGTGTTGGATTAGGAAGGTCATGTGGAACCCAATGAACAACGTCCAGAAGTGAATGTGCCCAAGGGACTCATTCAACATCTTTCCGGTGAACTTTGGCCACCAGAAGTAGAAACCAGAGAACATCGCGAACACCACGGTTCCAAAGACCACGTAGTGGAAGTGAGCCACAACGAAGTACGAATCAGACACGTGGAAGTCCAGCGGTGGTGCCGCAAGAATTACTCCGGTGAGGCCACCAAAGACGAAGGTAATCAAGAACCCAAGAGCAAACACAATGGGAGTCTCAAAGGTAACCGAGCCTCGCCACATGGTTCCGATCCAGTTGAAGATCTTCACACCTGTTGGCACGGCGATCAACATCGTCATCAGTGCGAAGAATGGCAACAGCACCGAACCGGTGACATACATGTGGTGTGCCCACACAGTCATCGATAGTGCAGCAATTGCGATAGTCGCGTAGACCAGAGTCTTATAGCCAAAAATCGGCTTCCGGCTGAAGACAGGCAGTACTTCCGAAATAATTCCGAAGAACGGCAAAGCAATGATGTACACCTCAGGGTGTCCAAAGAACCAGAAGAGGTGTTGCCACAAAATCGCTCCACCATTTGCTGCGTCATAGACGTGGGACCCAAACACGCGGTCTGATCCAAGAGCCAACATTGCTGCCGCCAAGACGGGGAACGCAAGAAGCACAAGAATCGATGTCACCAAGGTGTTCCAGGTAAAGATCGGCATACGCCACATTGTCATACCGGGAACACGCATCGTGATGATGGTGGTGATGAAGTTCACCGCACCGAGAATCGTGCCGAAACCGCTCAGACCCAAGCCAAAGACCCACAAGTTACCACCCAAGCCTGGGCTGAACGTTTGACTTGACAGAGGAGAGTACGCAAACCATCCAAATGACGCTGCTCCCTGCGGGGTTACGAACCCAGCTACCGCAATAAGCGATCCAAAGCTAAAGAACCAGTACGCCAGGGCATTCAAACGCGGGAAGGCCACATCAGGCGCACCAATCTGGAGCGGCATGAGAACGTTGGCAAACCCTGCGAACAAAGGAGTTGCAAACATGAGCAACATGATCGTGCCGTGCATGGTGAATAGCTGGTTGTACTGCTCCTTGGTTGCAACGATTTCGAGGCCTGGAGCGAACAGCTGGGCACGAATGATCAAAGCCATCACTCCACCAAGGAGGAAGTACAGGAACGAGGTCCAGAGGTAAAGATATCCAATCTTCTTGTGGTCGGTAGTGGTCAGCCACTCGACGAACAAGTTTCCTTTACGCGCGACACCGGCGTTGCTCAGACCCTGAGGGATCTGAGTGACGGATGGGCGTGGAGCTGTCTGAGTCATGATTACTCTCCCTCAGCGCGGGCGTCAGTTCCCGGCAAGTTCTGTAGCACGTTGTACTCGGCACCTAGGCGGCCAATGTTTCCTTGGTCACGAAGAGCCTGCATTTGTTGGTCGAATTCTGCTTGGCTGACGACCTCCACGTTGAACAACATCAACGAGTGGTACTCGCCACACAGTTCCGCACACTTACCGCGGTACACGCCCTCTTTCTGAGGGATGAAATACCAGTAGTTGGTGCGGGCTGGAATCATGTCCTTCTTGTACAAGAAGTCGACAATCCAGAACGAGTGGATGACATCGCGGGATTCAACCTTGATCTCAACCTTTGCATCTACTGGCAAGTAGAGCGTGGGCAGTGACGCAGCATCAATCGGACCCTCAGGAAGCACCTGCGCTTGAATACCCGAGAAGTAAACGTCTTCACTCAGGTAGTTGAAGTCCCATGCCCAGCGCTTGCCGTAGACCTCAATTGACACATCAGGGTCTGGGAGCGGCTCCTCGATAATCGCTTGGTCACGAGCGGTGAAGGCAAAGAGACCGAGCACCAAAATCAAGGGAACAATCGTGTAGAAGGTCTCAATGGGCATGTTGTATCGAAGCTGCGCAGGGGTTCCCGACTGTCCCTTGCGGCGGCGATACACCACAGCTGCCCAAATGATCAGAATCCACGTGATGATTCCGATGATGAACAAGACAATCCAGGAAACGTTCCACAAGTCAATGACTCGGTCAACCTGGTTGGTCAAACCACGCTCGGTAGGAAGCCAGCCCAGCATGACCTGGTCGGTGCACCCCGCGAGAAAAAGGGACAATCCGGCGAATAATGCCGTGACTTGAAGCGAACGCTTACGAACCGAACTCACAAAGTGCCTTCCTCGAAACTCGTCTTCCAGTGTACGCGACTCAACAACGCGAGCAGTCTCCTACCACGCCGAAAAATGGCTTAACTGAAGCTATCTCCGCACGCGCAACTTCCCTGCGCGTTGGGGTTGTCAATGGTGAAGCCCTGCTTCTGGATAGAGTCCTCGAAATCTACAGTGGCACCGTCGAGATACGGCGTGCTCATCTTGTCGACGATCAACTCGACACCGTCAAAATCCACTACGAGGTCGTCTTCCATCAGGCGCTCGTCAAAAAACAGCTGGTAAATCAGTCCCGAGCACCCACCCGGCTGCACAGCCACGCGGAGGCGAAGGTCATCGCGACCTTCCTGGTCGATTAGCGACTTCACCTTTGCCGCAGCCTGATCGGTCAGTACGACTCCGTGGGCCTTTGCCTCAACCTGAGCTGACATTAACTTCCACTCCCTTTTTAGGTCTAGACCTCAATTGTAAACCTCGAAAGCTTGAGGTCACCTTCACACGCCAGAAGCGAGACGAACGAGAAGTAGCGCTTCAGATCGTGCGGCTCGCTCCAGCATGTCGAGGCTCACAGACTCGTTCGGTCCGTGGGCAGCAGACTCACGATCTTCCACACCAGTCACGGCGATTTCAGCATCGGGGAAGACGTGTTGGAGTTGGGCAATAAAGGGAATGGACCCGCCAAGTCCTTGGCGCACAACGTCGTGGTCGAAGCCGTCGCGCAAGGCCTTCTCAACCTCAGCTCCGAGAGCTCCGGAGGCGTCGTCGGAAAATGCCTCTCCCACTTCCCAGTTCTCAAGCACCATCTCTACGCCCTGCGGGCAGGCACTTCGCAAATGAGACTCGAGAGCGTCTTTAGCGTCAGATGCGGGCATTCCAGGAGGAACTCGGAGGCTGATCTTGGCCGAGGCGGTCGCGAGCAGGGTGTTTGATGCGGCGCTCGTCGCGGGGGCATCAATTCCCGTCACCGTAATCGCGGGCTTTGCCCACAGCCGGCTCGACAGCGACCCGCTCCCCCAGAGTTCAATTCCTTCGAGGAGACCAGATTCGTCACGAAGGTTTGCTTCGTCGACATCGCCCTCAATGTGTGATGCATCAACGAGGCCCGACACAGCAACATTGCCCTGCTCATCGTGCACAGTGGCGAGAACACGCACCAGGGTGGTCAGCGCATCGGGAACCGGGCCCCCAAATAATCCGGAGTGCACCGAGCTAGCTAAGGTTCGAAGACTGAGGGTGACCCCCACGACACCGCGCAAGCTCGTGGTCAGGGCTGGGATATCTGGGCGTGGGTTATCTGAATCTGCCACCACGATGAGGTCTGCGTGGAGCAACTCTGAGTGCTCGTCAAGCAATTGCGCAAATGTGGGCGAGCCGCTTTCTTCTTCGCCTTCGATAAACAGCACGACGCCCAATCCCCCGCCGCCTGGCACGAGCTCATTCAATACGCTGAGCGCGCTGAAATGGGTAATAATTCCTGCACCATCGTCGGCAGTTCCCCGTCCAAACATTCGGCCATCACGGACCTCTGCCTCAAACGGATCGCTTAGCCACTGCTCGATGTCACCTGCGGGCTGGACATCGTGGTGGGCATAAAGCATCACGGTCGGGAACCCAGGCTGAGGGTCCTTGCGGGCAATCACAGCGGGGGCTCCCCCGGCTGCCGAATGAATCCCTATGGACTTCCAGGGAAGTAGCGGTGCAAAGGCGTCTTGCACCTTGGTCGCCGATTCCATCAAGACCTGAGGGTCTGAGCCTGGAAGGGATAGCGACGGGATCGCCACCAGCTCGGTCAGCAACGTCGTCGCCCGCCCGAATACAGCCGAAATTGCGTCACTGACTTCAGAGACATCGTGTGCGGTCGGCTTCATCTCTGGCATGCCGGTAATCTTAAAGCTTCGCAATGTACCCGGGGGTGGAGATGGCTAGTCAGCCAGAAGAAGCAGAACCAACTGGCAAGGGTCGTCCGACGCCAAAGCGTCGCGACCGCGAGCAGGAGTCAATTCGTCCGCTCGTGGCCAACTCTGCAAAGGAGCGCCGCCAGCGTCAACGAGAAGCCAACGAGAAGGCCCGCGCGGGTCTTGCTGCCGGTGACGAGCGCTACCTCCCCATTCGCGACAAGGGCCCCCAAAAGAAGTTTGCCCGCGACTTCGTCGATGGCCGCTGGAACTTCGGTGAATTCCTCATCCCGATGATGTTTGCCGTGATCATCGCGACCTTCATTCCGTCACAGACTGCTCAGCTCGCATCAATCATCGTGTTGTGGCTGTTCTTCGCGTTCGCGGTACTCGACTCCGTCTTTCTCGGCTGGCAGCTCAACAAGGCTGCCACGGCAAAGTTTGGCGCTGACAAGGTCGAAAAAGGCCTTCGCTGGTACTCAGCGATGCGTGGGCTGCAAATGCGCAACATGCGCCTTCCCAAACCCCAGGTGGCAAGAGGCCACAAGCCCCACTAAGACCGAGCCGCCAGCAATTCTTTGTTGACGTGGTGGGCAAGTAGTGGCCCACGGTAAACAAAAGAGGTGTAAGCCTGGACAAGGTTTGCTCCTGCATTCAGGCGCTCGTGGACGTCTTTGCCCGTGGACACACCTCCCACAGAAATCACCGCTGGCCCATCTCCTAGTGCCGTGCGGACGATGTCAAGAACACTCCTCGAGCGTGCCTCAAGTGGGGCTCCTGAGAGTCCGCCCTCACCCGCGTGAGAAATCTCTGATTGCGCCGAAGACAACCCTTCGCGCGACACCGTGGTGTTCGTCGCGACCACACCTGCGAGACCTTGGTCTTTGGCAAGAAGGGCGATGTCTCGAATTTCCTCGTCAGCCGAATCAGGAGAGATCTTGACCAACACCGGGGTGTTCTCTGAGTGTTGAGTCACCGCGTTAATAAGGGGTAAAAGTTCTGCGGGGTCTTGGAGCGCCCGGAGTCCCGGAGTATTGGGTGAGCTCACGTTGATTACCAGGTAATCCGCCAGCCCACTTAATTCACGGGCGCACATCCCGTAATCCTCTGCCGCGCCCTCGAGCGGGGTATCGCGGTTCTTTCCGATGTTGAGCCCAATGACGGGACGAGGTCCTTGGCGAAGCGCCTTGAGGCGTTCTTTGATCGCCTCTACTCCCCCGTTGTTAAAGCCCATCCGGTTCACCAGAGCCTTGTCAGAGGGAAGTCGAAACAGTCGCGGTTGTGGATTGCCAGGCTGGGGCCTGGGCGTCACTGTTCCCACTTCAACGTGGCCAAAGCCCAATGCACCGAGTGCGGACACGACCTCTGCGTTTTTGTCGAACCCTGCGGCAACTCCAAAGGGCGACGGGAACTCGATGCCCATCACTTCGGTGCGAAGAGCGGGGTCGGGGTGAGTGACGAAACCCACCATTTGTTTGGTGAGGGGTTGCTGAACCGCGCGCAGCACACCCATCCCCAGGTGGTGGGCAACTTCCGCATCAAGCAGTTTGAGGAAGGGAAAAACCGCTTGGTACACGAATTAGTCCTCGTCTTTCGCGGCGGTCTTTTCGGCACGAAGAATCGCGATCGCGTCTTCAAAGTCTTCGAGACCTTCGAACCCGCGGTAGACCGAGGCAAAACGCAAATAGGCAACCTCATCGAGCTCTCGAAGTGGTTCCAAAATGGCCAGACCGATTTCGTTTGCCTCGACCTGCGACACACCGGTCTGGCGAATGGCTTCCTCCACGCGCTGGGCGAGTTGAGACAGGTCCTGATCGGTGACCGGGCGCCCCTGGCATGCTTTTTTCACACCAGAGGCAATCTTTTCTCGTGAGAAAGGCTCGGTCACGCCGCTGCGCTTAATCACGCTCAAACTTGCCGTCTCGAGCGTTGAGAAACGACGACCACATTCTGGACACTGTCGGCGGCGTCGAATTGCCACACCGTCATCGCTGGTGCGCGAATCGATCACTCTCGAATCAGGGTGTCTACAAAATGGGCAATACATCTAGTCCTCCGAGCGGTGGAATCTGGCGGTCACCGCTTGACCGTGTGCGGGGAGATCTTCTGCCTCAGCAAAACGCACGATGTCGTCACCCACGTCCTGAAGCGCCATCTCGTTGTAACGAACGATTTGTTGTGGGCGAAGGAACGTCATCGCAGATAGACCCGCCTGGAACTTTGCCTGGCCGCTCGTGGGCAAGACGTGGTTAGAACCGGCCAGGTAATCACCTGCGCTGACCGGTGTGAAATCACCAAGGAAGATTGCGCCCGCATGGGTGATCTTCTCGGCCAGGGCATCGGCATCCTCGACCATGATTTCAAGGTGCTCGGGAGCGAGTTCGTCGCTGACGACAACCGCATCATTGAGGGAATCAACAATGATGACCGCGGACTGGACACCAGCAAGCGAGGTCTCTACCCGCTTACGGTGTTTCGTCGTGGACAGTCGCTCCGAAATAGCAGATTGCACCTCGGCAGCCAGCTCTTCACTGGTGGTGATCAAAATCGACTGCGCGAGTTCATCGTGCTCAGCTTGGCTAATCAAATCGGCAGCGACGAAATCTGCGCGGGCAGTGTGGTCTGCAATGACGACGATCTCGGTCGGACCAGCTTCTGAATCAATACCCACGCGACCCTTAACAAGGCGCTTTGCCGCGGCCACGAACATGTTTCCAGGGCCGGTAATCACCGACACGGGAGCGAGGCTCATATCCGCCACTCCATACGCCAGTGCTCCAATCGCACTCGCACCACCCATGCGATAGACCTCGGTGACACCCAATAGCCCTGCCGTGGCAAGAATCGTGGGGTGGATCTCTCCGTTGAAGTCGGCCTGTGGAGGCGACGCGAGGGCGATCTGTGCCACGCCCGCAGTCTGGGCGGCCACGACATTCATCACCACACTCGATGGGTAGACAGCCTTACCACCTGGAACATAGACACCTGCTCGCTCAACTGGCTGCCAGCGCTGAGTAACGGTGCCTCCGGGAACAACCTCCACAGATTTGCGCTCGGGGACCTGAAGAGCAGAGCCTTCACGCACGTGCGCGATTGCCCGCTCAATGCTTACTCGAAGCTCCGGGTCCAATTCGGCCACAGCCTTGTCAATGGCTGATTGTGAGGTCCTTAGGCCATCGGGGCGGCAACGATCGAAGCGCTCGGCGTGATCGAGGAGAGCTTCGGAACCGCGGGATCGAACATCGTCAATGAGGGTTTGCACCGTGGTATCAACGTCTAAGGATTCTGCAGATACGCGGGGAACACGGTCGAAAACCCTTTTCGGATCGAGGCTTTCGCCTCGCCAGTCCAGTACGCGAATCACCCCTCCATGTTAGGTGGCCACGGCTGTATCACCGGTCAGGCTTGGCCCTCTAGGGTGGAACTAATGAGCACACACCAGCCCTATCAGGACGCACC
>Ga0181569_10002763_pt1 | contig 13795 bp, 9 predicted proteins | sample 101ome_19_FD_132452 | JGI IMG/M metagenome (GOLD analysis project Ga0181569, IMG submission 132452) | Coastal salt marsh microbial communities from the Groves Creek Marsh, Skidaway Island, Georgia - 101405AT metaG (megahit assembly) | ecosystem: Environmental > Aquatic > Marine > Intertidal zone...
ATCAGCTGATTGATCGCATCGTTGCGCAATCCGATGCGCAAGCAGCTGGGCGCTCGGTCAGTGAGCTTGAGGACGAACGCGATACCAATCTGGTGGCCATGCTGAAGGCGCTGCGGCAGGAAGACACGGGGGCGGGGGCATTTCTCAACCGCTTGGGTGCGAACGATGCGTGATTCAGTGACCTTTGTGGTCCGGTCGCTAACCCCTGCATGACCGTGCGCACCTATTCGCGGGAGCAGGTTTGCGCCCATCGCGGTGCCAGTGGTGTTTATCCCGAGAACACCCGCGCCGCCTTCGATGCCGCGGCCAACGTCGGTGCGGGCTGGATCGAGACCGATATTCAGTGTCTCGCCGATGGCGAGTTACTAATCTTTCACGATGCCCATCTGGGACGCACGGCGGCGGGGACAGATAAGGTCACTGCACTGTCCTGGCCCGAGTTGGCCGAGCTTGATATTGGCAGTTGGAAGGGCGCCGCATTCAATAGCGAGCGGCCCATGCGATGTGAAGACCTGATTGCATGGCAACGTGAGGCACCAGACCGGCCCGGCATTATCTGGGAGGTAAAGTGTGAGGATGACCCCGGGGCGGTGGATGCCGCCGTTAAAGCCGTTAGCGAGCAGCTTGGAGAGATCAACGACCATCACTGTATTGTCTCAAGCTTCAGTCGTGCCGCTTTATCTCTGCTCAGACCGCAATTGCCAGCGATACCCATGGCATTGATTGCGGAAACGTTACCGGAAGACGGCGTTTCCTTTTGCCGTGAACAAAGGCTCGAGGGAATGCATCTTGACGGTTATCAGGTCACTGAAGATTTGGCGGATGCCGTGCGCGATGCTGGCCTTGCGCTGCGTTGTTATACCATCAACGACATGGTCGAGGCAGAGCGACTGATTGCGCTCGGCGTGTCGATGATCATGACGGATTTCCCCGAGCGGTTTTTAGCCCAGCATTGACCGCTTAGTCGGACAGCGTACCCAGATCAAACCCGGTGTCTTCGGGCACCGCCTCGGGCCAGTTGGTGCGCCACACCTCCCTAGAGACCGCCCCAACCGGCACCGAATTGCGCTGAAACCCGGGCTGGCAGGGCATTAAAGGCTCCACTACCACGTCGTGGCGCGGCACGATGAAGAAGGGAAAGCTGTAGCGCTCGCTGCCGGAGGCATTGACCACCTTATGGGGTGTGGAGACGAAATACCCCCCCGACCACAGTTCCAGCAGGTCGCCGATATTGACGACCAGGGTGTCTGGGGCCGCTTTGACTTCAAGCCAATCCGGTTGAGCGTGAGGTCGCAACCACAAGCCACCGACTTCATCCGGAAACAGCAGGGTGAGGGCGTCTGTGTCTTTGTGGGGGTGGATGCCAAAGCCATCGTCTGGGTCACAGGGTGGGTAGTGCAAGAGCGTCATGTTGGTCAGTGGCTGATTAAAGGCTGCCAGAAAATCGGCTTCATCCACTCCCATGATCCTGGCAATTAAACGCAGGAGCCGCTCGCCCGTTGCTTCGCAGGCCTGCCAAAAAGCTTCGGTGGTTGATCGTAGTCCCGCGGGTTCCCGCGGCCACAGGTTGGGTCCATAGAGCTCGCAGCGGTTCCGGATGGGGTCATCCAAGGGAATCTCGGTATGGAGTTTGTAACCCTCATAGTGGTCAGGCCTAACCCCCTCTCGGTTGGGTGAGAAAAATCCCAGAGGAATGTAGCCACGGTAGTTATCGGGCGTGATGCATTCTGCCATTTTTTCTGCCAGCGGACGGTTGAAGTAGTCAACAAGGTGGCCCCGTAGGTCGCTGATCAGTTCACTGGCTATACCGTGCCCACGCACCAGGACAAAACCCATTTCGCACAGCGCCCGCTCCAGCGTGGGCCGGATCTCGTCATCATTCTGGGCGAGATCAACGGTGGGGATCGAGGGTCGTGAGGGCATGGGCGCGGGATTCCTCGGGTGGCTGGTTGCTGGCGTAACAGCATGCTGTTCTATGCGTGCAAGCGTCGCATCTTCGGGGAGACAGGGTTGCGATGTAAAGCAACTGTCGCCCCGACCGACGTGGTCCGAACCAGACTTCCCTCAGCTTTCAGTGTGTCTGCATAATGGTGCAAACTTTGCGTGTGAGTACTCCAACATGGCAAATGTCTGGCGCCCCATGATCGCTCTAGTTTGGCTGATCGCGGTTTCGGCGCAAAGTACCCCGCGGGCGGACCCTGCACGGGCACCGAAAGCTGTCTTTGTCATCGTCGACGGGATCGCGGCTGATGTTATCGAGCGTGTCTCAACCCCCACCATTGACGCTCTATCGGCTGTCGGAGGGTATGGTCGGGCAACGGTAGGCGGCCCCGTTGGGGAGCCCGGTGAAACCCCTACCGTATCGGCGCCGGGATACATGAGCCTTGTCACCGGCACGTGGGCCAACAAGCATAACGTTTACGGAAACTACAATCTGTCACCTAATTATGACTACTGGAATATCTTTCGGTTAGCGAAGGTCGTGAGGCCCGCGATCAAGATCGGGATTTTCTCGACCTGGACGGACAATCGCACTGTTTTACTGGGAGAAGGGCAGCCTGGCGCGGGAGATTGGCGTTTTGATTACGTCGCCGACGGCTTTGAGAAAGATGAAAAACGGTTTCCGCCGCAACCGTCTGACAAACATATCGCTTTGATTGACACCTTTGTTGCTGAAGAAGCTGCAAACGTTATCGCGCAGCAGGGGCCCGATCTGTCCTGGGTCTATCTTCAGCATACTGACGATATAGGTCATGAGTTCGGCGATAGCGAGGCATTTGATAGCGCGGTTGCGGATGTGGATGCTCACCTCGGTCGTATTTGGGAAGCGGTGCAGGTGCGTCAAGCGGCCCACCCAGAGGACTGGCTGGTCATCGTGACGACGGATCATGGGCGCGACGCAGATACCGGGCGGGAACACGAGGGACATACTGCGCGCGAGCGCACCATCTGGATTGCGACCAACAGCCGGCGTCTCACTAAGGACTTTTACGCGATGCCGGCAATTGTCGACATCTATCCTTCTATCGCAGCGCATTTGGGGATTACTATTCCTGAACAGGTCGCGCGTCAACTCGATGGCGCGTCGTTCATCCAATAGGGGCTGCTATGAATCGAGCACGTGTCGCCGCTTATGCTCAGGTGATGATTATCGCGCTGGCGGCATCGGTCATCTACAGCGCGCCTTATCTCCGCCAACTCTTCAAGACGTCTTTGCTGGAAGCCTTTTCGCTCACCGAAGCACAGCTGGGCAACTTGAGCAGCACCTACGCCTTGGCGTGTTTGATTTGCTATGTGCCCGGGGGGTGGTTGGCGGACCGCGTTGAGGCCCGCAAATTACTTATTGTCGCGCTGTTCGCCAGTTCGGCGAGTTATGCCTGGTACGCCACTATCCCGAGTTACGAGGAGCTGCTGATCATCTACGCCTCCTGGGGGGTGATTGGCGTCGGTATTCTGTGGGCGGCCATGTTTAAGCAGGTGCGGTTGCTGGGCAGCGGTGATGAGCAAGGCCGCATGTTCGGCAGCCTCGAGGGCGCGCGCGGCTTGTTTGAGGCCATCTTGTTGACCGTCGGCAGTTTTATTTTTGGGCTGTTCGCCACGCGGGAGCTTGGCATGATCAATGTGATCATTCTCTACACCATTTGCTCCGCCGCTCTGGGTGTGTTGCTGATGTTCTGGAAATCCACTCCCGCGGGTGATGCCGGGGATACCCGAGAAAAGATTCGCTGGTCTGATCTGCTGATCATTGTGCGTCAGCCCAGTATTTGGCTGTTATGCATTATTCTGTCTGCTCTTTACCATGTGTTTTGGGCAACCATTGAGTTCCCTAGCTTTGCTGAAACCGGCGGATTTGAAATGACGTTGGCAGCCGCTACCGCCCTTGGCGCGGCCAAGCTGTGGATGCGCTTTCCGGGTGGGATTCTGGCGGGCATGGTGGGCGATCGTGTGGGTAACCCACTGGTCATGATCTGGCTGTTTTTCCTATCGATTATCAGTTGTCTGTACCTCGCGCTGATGCCGACTAACCCAGGTTGGGCGTGGACGTTGTGGATCTTTATCTTTCCTTTTGCGCTGCTGGCCTACGGGTTGCGCGGTGTGTTCTGGGCATTGCTGTACAACTGTCCCATCCCTGCGAGAGTGTTGGGTACCGCGATTGGGGTCGTGTCGATTATTGGCTATAGCCCGGATGCCTATGTGCCGCAGGTGGCGGCGTGGCTGCATACCCATTACGACACCACGACCGCGTACCAACGCTTCTTTGCATACGTGGCGGCAGTCGCAGGTATTGGTATGGTGGCCTCTTGGCTGCTGTATCGCCTGACGCAGCGTCATCCTGTTGCCGAGCGCCCATGAGCGAGTACGACTACATTGTGATTGGCGCCGGTTCTGCGGGCTGCGTGCTCGCAAACCGACTCAGTGAGGACCCCGCGAACTCGGTTTTGTTGCTTGAGGCGGGCAAGGATGATCGTAGCGTCTTTGTTCGTATGCCCAGTGCCTTGGCGATCCCTATGAGTACGCCCCGATTTAACTGGGGCTACTGGGGGCAACCCGAGCCTTATCTGGATGGTCGACGCATGGACTGCGCCCGAGGCAAGGTATTGGGCGGCTCATCGGCCATCAATGGCATGGTCTATGTCCGGGGGCACGCGGATGACTTCGATCAATGGGAAACCGAGGGTGCTACGGGCTGGAGCTATGCCGATTGCCTGCCTTATTTCAAGCGTGCCGAGGGCTGGATGATGGGCGGTGATACCTACCGCGGTGCGTCGGGTCCGCTGACGACCTGCAACGGCAACGATATGCGCAATCCGCTATATCAGGCGTTTATCGATGCGGGTCGTGAGGCAGGTTATGGGTTAACGGAGGATTACAACGGTCACCGGCAAGAAGGCTTTGGACCGATGCATATGACGGTCCGCAACGGCGAGAGATGTTCCACCGATCTGGCGTATTTGGGGCCAGCAAGGGGCCGCGCGAACCTCACGGTCGTGACCGAAGCAGACGTGGATCGGTTGACCTTTTCCGGCATGAGAGTGACCGGTGCGCGTTACCGGATCGGAGAACAGGAGCGGTCGGTTAAAGCCCGCCAAGAGGTCATCATCAGTGCAGGCTCCATCGGTTCTCCGGCATTGCTCCAGCGCTCGGGCGTGGGACCTATGTCAGTACTGTTGGCCGCGGGCGTTCCAGTACGCCATGATCTGCCGGGGGTGGGGGAGAATCTGCAAGACCACCTTGAGATCTATTTCCAGTATCGCTGCAAGCAGCCAATTACCATCAACGGGCACTTGGGCCTGCTATCAAAGCTGAGGATAGGCGCCCAATGGATGTTGACAAAAACCGGTTTGGGAGCGACCAACCATTTCGAGTCTTGTGGCTTTATCCGCTCCCGCGCGGGGGTGGCTGCACCCGACATCCAATATCACTTTCTACCCGCAGCCATTCGCTATGATGGCCGCGCGGCGTTCGATGGGCACGGATTTCAGGTACACGTTGGGCCGAATAAACCAGAAAGCCGCGGCCACGTCAGAATTTCAGGCCCGGACTCGAGCCACGAACCCTTGATTCAGTTCAATTATCTTTCCACAGAGAAAGACCTTGCCGACTGGCGGCAGTGTTTGCGCCTAACCCGCGAGATTCTGCAACAACCCGCGCTGGATGAGTTTCGAGACGGCGAAATTCAACCCGGCATCGATTTATCTGACGATGGTGCGGTTGATGCTTGGGTGCGCCGGAATGTCGAGACGGCCTACCATCCCTCGTGTTCCTGTCGAATGGGAGCCCGTGATGACGAGAGGGCCGTGGTGGACCCCCAGTGCCGGGTGCGTGGGCTTCAAGGTGTGCGTGTCGTGGATTCCTCGATCTTTCCCAGTATCCCCAACGGCAACCTTAATGCGCCGACCATCATGGTGGCGGAACGCGCCGCTGACCTCATTTTGGGCAAAGACCCGCTGCGACTGGAGGCGCCTGTTTGGCGAGATCCCGAGTGGCGCAGTCGTCAACGGGAGCGAGACCCTGTCAGAGTGGTGCCCATGGGCGCCGCCCCTTAAGGTTAGATCTTTGTGAATACTATTCTGTCGGTCGCGATTGCCTTAACTACGCTCACCTCTCTGCTACTGGTGCTGCGTTACCGCAACATCCGGCTAGAGGGGAGCGCCCCCATGCCGCTGGTTACCTTTCTCGCGGTGCTGTTCACTTCTGGGCTGGATGTCGGCCTGCTGATGTTTCCGATGGTGGATTTCGAGATTTTCGCCAAAGAGGCGGATTACGCATTCGCCAACCCGCTGGCGCTAGAGTTTGGCTTTTGGGGTTTTCTGGTCTGGGGCTTCTATTTTCTGACCACCTTCTACTTTTGTGTGGTCGAGCCCAGGCTGCAACTCTTTGAGATTCCGGCCATCAAGCTGATCAATAACTTCACCATTATTGGTACCTGCGCCTTCACGGGTTATCTGTTTTTGCATTACCTGCCAGGCTATATCGAGGGCATTCCCAACGCGGTGCGTTACACATTGGTGGCGGGCACGGTGCTGGTGGCCGTGATCTCCAGTACCCAGATCCGTTTCGTCAAGGCGCTCAGCCTTGCCTCGAGCGCTTTGTTTTTTATGCTCATTGCGGGGTCTTTTTTTGTTTCAGGAATGGGCGCGTCGGGGTTTGCGGAAACCCTGGGCCATTTAGGCGATTACTTCAGTCAACTGCCGCGCTTTGTGTTTCCCATCAATGATTATCACGCGTTTTATCTGTTTTGGTGGTTCGCCTGGAGTATCATGATCGGGCAGTTTGTATCGCGGTTCGTAAGCGGTTTTACTGCCTGGCAGTTACTGTTGCTACTGCTGATCGTGCCATCGATTCCCATCGCTCTCTGGTTCACGGTGCTTTACTGGTATTTCGCCAATGAGGTCTCGATCGCGGGGCCCATGAGCTGGGCCATGATGGGTGTGGGCATCTTGTTCGTGGTGAATTCCCTCGACTCGCTAACCCGACTGTACACCCAAAATATTGGCCTGACCGTGGAGGCGCTTGGCACGAGGCGCTACATCGTAGCGAACTGGGTAATTCTGTTTGCGTTGGTGCTTGCCTTCCAGTTCACGCCTTTCAAAATCGAGTGGGTGGGCCTGGTGGTAGTGGGCATCTATGCAGCCATCTACGGGTTGATCTTTATGCGCCGAGCCACTTTACGATCAGTCAGTGCGGGTGTTACGTAAAGCACTGAGAGGCTAGGTGCAGGCAATTCAGCGTTTTCACCGATAGACCGAACGCTGCGCTTCAAAGTGGGTATTCTCACAATAGCCCGCCCGGCGGTAGGAGAAATAGACCATGCTGCGCCGGCTGGCTGACGCGTTACCGAGCCCACGGTGCAGGATCCGGTCATCGAATATGAGGCAGGAACCGGCGGCCAGTGCAGACGAAACGCCCTCGGGCGCCGCAAAGCTAGCGTTTGCCACCAATTGCTCAGGGGCTGTTGTCTCATGCTGATAGACCATCTCGTTGCTCACGAGAGCGGGGTTTTTTAAGTGATTGGTCAGCCGATGTGAGCCCTTTGCCAGCTCTGTAGGGCCCATTGCTAGTGGTGTGTCGTGGACTGCAACCATGACGTTGAGCGCATGGGGTGGAAGATGATCGGCACTGATGTGCGGCGAGTCGATGTGCCAACATTGCGCCGGGCTGCCCGGGTCGGAATACACCACGCCGCTGAAAGCATGTTCGGCATCATCGCCCAGCACGGCGGCAATCAGTGGCCACCAGGGGAGCGCGCGCTCATCAACGCCAAATTCGGCTGGCGAGATCGGAATGTCCCAGCGGCCGGGTGATCGTTGCACGACCTCATCGAAGCCTGCGGCGCTGCCAATGCCAATGGTTTGCGTACCCAGCGCCGTCATGACCTCGCCGCTGCGGTTGAGCGAGACGTCGAGCAGATGCCCGACAAGCTCGGGGCCACATAAGCCGGGTACCGCCATGAAGCCGTCTTCCTCGAGCTGTCGCAGCGCTTCGTGGAGCGACTTTGCTAGACCCTGTTTGTCACTGTAGCTCATGGGTATCCGAAGTTGGGGGGTGGTAAGGCGCGGTCGATACCAAAACCCTAGTGTAGCCGCACGTCTTGCCGTTTGAGCTCGGCCTGTATTTGCCCGACCTCTAACTCATTGAAGCCGCGGTCGTGTTTGACCGCCATGGCGGCGGCCACACCCGCACCCTGACCGGTGACAGTGCAGCACATCATATTGCGCGTTGCCGCATGACTAACACGATCCCCACCAGTGATTCGCCCGGCGCAGATAAGATTGTTGACACCTTTGGGCAGTAGCGTCCGGTAGGGCACCTGAAAGTACCGGCCAGTCGTTGGCAGGATCAGAATCCCGTACCCATCGATGAATTCAGGGAAGATACCGATACTGTCGTCAAAACGACCCTGATCGCGCACGTCTGCCTCGGTCATATTGTAGGCGGCGTCGATCTTGCGGGTATCGCGGATTCCCAGCGTCATGCCGAAGTTTCGCAGCTTGGCGTTCTCACAACCGGGGGTGTAGCGCTTGAGCGCCTCGATCGCCATCATGGCCTGCTTGCGTCCCTCCATCTCGCCGCGAGTGAGATCGTCGGGATCAGTGCCGTCATAACCGAGTAGGTGAACCAGGTTCAGATAGGTGAGGTCTCCGGTGTCATATAACGCACCCCAAGTACCGGCAATGGTGTCGAGATGGTCCGGGATTAACCCTGCCTCGCGAGCTTTTTCGAAGGGTTTACGCAAAAAGGGCGAAAACATTTCATCCTCTTTGCCGGTGGTTTCCACCGTCCACTGGCCGTAGGCCCAATCCCGATAGGTTTGTGGGTCGGCTTTGACGTGCTCAATAAAGCGCGTTTTGTTCACGCCGGACATTGAGAACATGACTGAGGCGCCGATCATGTCCTCTCTAGCTTGTTTGAAAGTGATGGCGCCTGCACGGTGGGCGACGTCTGCATCGCCCGTGGCGTCAACTACACGCTTGGCGAGAATCGCTTCGCGGCCAGCCTTGCTCTCTACGATCACGCCCCTGATGGTGTCGCCCTCCATGACCGGCGCGACAAACAGACGATGCAGCATGGGCGTGATGCCTGCTTCTTGTACCAGCGTATCGGCGACCCATTTGAAAGCCTCGCCGTCGATGGCATGACTGTCAGATTGAGGTTCCTTCACTGCGGCGCCCATGGCGCGGGCGCGCTGCTCAAACTCGATCCCGACTCCCTCCGTATCGACCGTTTGCTCGTGGCGATACCAGGCGAAACCCTCTACGCCAACCGCGGTGATGTTGCCACCGAAGCACCCGAAGCGTTCCAGAAGCGTTACCGATACGCCGGCGCGCGCAGCGCCAAGTGCTGCGGCCAGACCTCCGGGACCCGAGCCGACCACCAAGACGTCGGTCTCATGAATGATAGGAGTCATTCTCTCGGGTTCATTGATTATCATAAATACGCGCTCCGTCGCGTGGCCGGCCAGTGCCGAGTGCCTGACTGGGATTTGGCGGACGAACCGGGATACTGCCTGATGCCGGTCACGGTTGATAAATACTTTTGCCTTGGAGATCCCAGTATCATCAAACATCTGTGTTTGTGACACAATTCGCCGCAGCGGTGATTGCCAAAACTTGCGGGTTGCTGCGGCATATCGCGCATCATCGAGTCCACCAGGGGCCTTTTAGGTTGAATGAAGTAAGCGAAAACACGGGAAACCTGGAAAAGGCAATGGGCCACGCGCGGCACTTGCTCGCTGAAGACCCCGGTCGTGCCATTATCCAGTTAGATGAAGTGCTCGCGGTGGTACCTGATTACCCCCCCGCCTTATTGCTAAAGGCGAGTGCAATCAATCGGATAAACGGGCCCGAGGCATCCCTCGAGTTGTTGGCGCCTTTGGCTACACAACACGGGCAATGGCCGGCGGTGCACTTTGAACAGGCCAAAGTCCTCAGTGTGCTAAAGCGCGGAGAAGCAGCGATCCAGGCACTGGAAACCGTCGTTGCGTTGGAGCCGGAACACCCAGAGGCCTGGCGCATGCTCGCCGACCATCTCGCGGCTATCGGAGAGCAGGACAGGAGTGAGTTTGCTTATTTGAAGCATCTGCGATGCTCCACCCAAAACGCTGAACTGCAAAAAGCGGCCAAGGCGATGATTGACAACAATCTGTCGATCGCTGAGCGGGTGCTGAAATCTCATTTGAAGCAGGCGCCCACCGATGTGACCGCTGTTCGTATGTTGGCAGAAGTTGCCGTGCGGGTTGGACGCAACGAGGAGGCACAATCTCTGCTGGAGTACTGTTTGGAGCTGGCTCCGGGTTTTTCGGGAGCGCGTTATAACCTCGCTGTGTTGCTTCATCGCACCAATAAGTCGAATGAGGCGCTGGTAGAGGTAGAGAGACTGTTGGAAGAGGATCCGAGACGACCCGGATACCGGAATCTGGCAGCGGTGATCTGCAGCCGGATCGGAGAATACGACCGATCCAGCCAGCTCTATCAAGCCTTGCTGGAGGAGTATCCGGACAACGCCAAGGTATGGCTGAGTTTTGCCCATGTCCTCAAGACCGAAGGGAAAAGGGACCAGTGTGAGGCTGCTTATCGGCGTGCTATTGAGCGCGATGGCAGTTTTGGTGAGGCCTACTGGAGTTTGGCTAACCTCAAAACCTTTCGTTTCTCTGCGCTAGACATCGAGCAAATGAATGCCCAGATACAGCGATCGGATATCGATCTCAGCAGTCAGGTTCAGTTTCATTTCGCCCTGGGCAAAGCCGCGGAAGATAACCGAGAGCACGACCTCTCTTTTTATCATTATGAAAAGGGTAATTCCCTTCACAAGTCCACGATCAATTACCAACGCTCCCAGAACGCAGCTCGCGTTGAAAGAATGAAATCGCGTTTTACCCAGCGTTTTTTTGAGGCACGCAAGGGGTTGGGTTGTAGTGACGTAGGACCCATTTTCATCGTGGGTATGCCAAGAGCGGGTTCAACGCTACTCGAGCAAATTCTGGCGAGCCATTCTCAGGTAGAGGGCACCACGGAGTTACCCGACATTATCACTTTGGCCAAAGAGCTCCGATCACAGGCCACTGAGGATGAGATGGGTGCTTACGATGGTGTGCTGGCGAGGATGACCCCCGACGAATTGGTCGCCCTAGGGCGCCAGTATTTGGAGCGCACACTAATTCATCGTAAAACCGATCGCCCCTTTTTCATTGACAAGATGCCCAATAACTTCCTTCACATCGGTTTGATACAGGTTTGTCTGCCCAACGCCAGGATCATCGATGCGAGACGACATCCACTGGCCTGTTGTTTCTCCAACTTCAAACAGTATTTTGCACGGGGGCAAAATTTCAGCTACTCCCTTGAGGACGTCGGCCATTTTTACCGCGATTACGTCGAGCTGATGACGCACTACGACAAAGCCCTGCCGGGCCGCATCCATCGTGTGATCTACGAGTCTCTGGTGGGCGACATCGAGACAGAAGTCCGTTCGGTGCTGAATTACTGTGGGCTGCCCTTTGAGGAGGGTTGTCTGCGATTTTTCGAGAACACAAGGCCCGTCCGAACGGCGAGTTCTGAGCAAGTCAGGCAGCCGATTTATCAGGATGGTGTTGAGCAATGGCGGGCTTATGAAGCGCATTTGGCGCCATTGAAAAGCGCCCTAGGCGATGTGTTAACGGCTTATCCGGCCCCTCCGACGCGCGCATAACGGGCCCGATCCGCTGGCGTCAGGCAAGGGGCTACGTTTCTTAGGTAATTTTGCGTTTACACAAGATCTGTATCGTCGTATAACACTGTGGGTTTTCCCGCACAATCAGAACTTTATTAGCTGGAGTCGAGCCACTATGTCTAAACTAACGCTTACTTCTCGGAGCGGCAGAGATCGTTTCGTGAAAGCCCCTTTGGTCGCTGCATTAATTGCGGCAAGCCCCTCGCTATATGCGCAGCAGGGCGGTCTGGAAGAAGTCGTTGTAACGGCCCAGAAACGGGCACAGAACCTTCAGGACGTACCTATCAGTATCGAGACCCTGAGCACCCAGAAGATTGCCGAACTGGGTATCCAGGACTTTAATGATTACGCCAGAATGTTACCCAGCATTTCGATTCAGCCGCCTGCGGCTGGCGGCGTAGGATTTTTCCCGGTCTATATGAGAGGTATCACCACGGGCCGCGATGGCCAGGCGACGACCTCACAGCCCAGTGTTGGCATGTACTTGGATGAACAGCCGATTACCACGATTCAGGGCAATCTGGATATTCATATGTACGACATCGCCCGTATTGAGGCGCTGTCTGGTCCGCAGGGTACGCTCTATGGCGCCAGCTCGCAGGCGGGCACCATCCGAATCATCACCAATAAGCCTGATCCGAGCGGATTTTCTGCAGCCTACAGCTTGGAAGGCAACATGGTAGACGGTGAAGACTCGGGCTACACCGCTGAGGGTTATATCAATGCACCGATCGGAGACAACGCGGCCATCCGGCTGGTGGCCTGGATGCGGGAAGACGCGGGTTGGATCGATAACAAGCGCGGTACGCGAACCTTCCCTGGTCTGGCCAGCACGACAGCCGATGACATCACCCTTGATAATGCGGCGCTCGCCAAAGACGACTACAACACCGTCGAGACTCAGGGTGCCCGTTTGTCCATGCTGATTAACCTCAACGATAATTGGACGATTACCCCGCAGGCGCAATATCAAAAGCAGGAGGGTAAAGGTTCCTGGGGTGCCGACATGAGTGATTTCGTCTCTGATGATGATGCGGTCACTCACTTCAAGGAAGAGTTCACCGACGACGAGTGGTATCAGATCGCGATGACCATTGAGGGCAAGATCGGCAACTTTGATGTGGTCTACGCGGGCGCCTACCTCGACCGCGAGGTGGACGGCTCATTTGACTATTCTGACTACTCTTACTGGTATGACACTATTTATACCACCGGTTACTACGCGGATCTCCATTTTCTGAGTAGTGGCGATCGAAGCGCGCCGAACCAATTTTTTCCTGACGCGGGCACACGGATCATGCCGGGTGCACGGTTCGTTAATGATGATGGATACGAGAAGACGAGCCACGAAATTCGCATTAGTTCCTCGCAGGATGCGCGCGTGCGGTTTCAACTGGGGGCGTTTTACCAGAAGCAGGAGCACGATTTTCAACAGCGCTGGCTGGTTGAGGGCCTCGCTCCCTCCATGTGGCCTAATCAAGGAACTGATCAGCGCTTTAAAGATATCGTGTACCTCAACAGCCTTTTCCGAACGGATGAAGACGAGGCATTTTTCGGTAGCGTGAGCTTTGATGTGACCGATAATCTTGAGGCGACCTTCGGAGCACGCTACTTCAAGCCTGAAGTGACCGTGGAGGGCTTCTATGGCTTTGGGCTGGGCTTCAACGGCGTTTGGTCGGGTACTGGTGAGGCGCAGTGTGCCACCCAGGACGATTGGAACGGCAAGCCCTGTAGAAACGTGAAGAAGGGTATCAGCGAGAGTGATTCGGTTTACCGGGCTAATCTGACTTGGAAGATTACCGATGACCATATGGTTTACGGTACCTGGTCCGAGGGGTATCGCCCCGGGGGCATTAACCGTAAGCCCAGTGCGGGTGAATATATCTCCGACTTTCTGACCAATTACGAGATCGGTTGGAAAACCACTTGGGCGGATGGTCGTTTCCAGTTTAACGGCGCCGCCTTTATGCAGGAGTGGGAGGATTTTCAGGTTTCCTTCGTGGGCGCCAATGCGATCACTCAGGTAGACAATGGGCCAACGGCAGATGTCAACGGTATTGAGGGCCAGATACAATGGTTGCCGGTG
>Ga0181569_10002764_pt1 | contig 13790 bp, 15 predicted proteins | sample 101ome_19_FD_132452 | JGI IMG/M metagenome (GOLD analysis project Ga0181569, IMG submission 132452) | Coastal salt marsh microbial communities from the Groves Creek Marsh, Skidaway Island, Georgia - 101405AT metaG (megahit assembly) | ecosystem: Environmental > Aquatic > Marine > Intertidal...
CCTCGCTGACCAGATCCCCCAATCCGAACTGACGTTCGAAGCCTTCCGCCGCGATCCCGTGGCCCACGCTTTGGGCACGCCGTCAGGCAGGATCGAGATCTTTTCCCGGACCATCGCGGATTTCGGCTATGCCGATTGTCCGGGCCTTCCGCGCTGGTTCGACAAGGTCGAAAACCTTAGCGCAGAAGGGCTACACCCGGGGGCGCCACTTCACCTACTGTCGCCGCAACCCGCCAATCGATTGCACAGCCAATTTACCTTTTCGCAGCACTGCGCAAAGGATATGCGGGGCGGGCGGGAAATACTACGGATCAACCCCGTGGATGCCGCCGCTCGCGGGGTCAGGGACGGCGACGTTGTACGGGTCTACAATGATCGCGGCGCATGTCTGGCCGCCGCGCATGTCACCGAGGCGGTGATGCCTGGCGTCGTGACGTTGCCGACCGGCGCCTGGTTCAAGGCGGCGGGTTGGGGGCGCGAAGGGCTTGAGCAGAGTGGCAATCCCAACGCCGTGACCCGCGACATCGGGACGTCGTCACTTGCCCAGGGACCAAGCGCGCAAAGCTGCATTGTCAATGTCGCTTTGCACCAAACAGTCTAATGGGATTGACAAGCGCTTCTACAACTTCGCTAGACCGCACGGCACGCACAACGGCCAGACCCCTTACGAAGCTCTCAGAGACAAGCTACAGTATCCCGGAAAGTGTCTTGACGGTCTTTCCAGTATTACAAACAGACCTCGGCCAAATAACGCAACAGTCCCCGATTTAGCCCGAATTCACCAATTTCACGTGGAGGTAAGGATCTCTAGACCTAGTAGAATGTCTCTAGGAGCAGGTTTGCGCCAAACGAGTTGGTAGCTTTCGATGACATTCGAACGAGAAACTTGGAGTCCAGGTAAAGCTACCCAATCAGGGCAAGGTCGATTCAGTAAGGATGTGATAACTGTGCGTGCGATGGCTTCTCCTTGCTGAAATGGGCGTTGAGCAGCGATTCCGACAACGCCTCTGTCTTCTGCTAGATTTCCTGTTACTTCTGCACCCAGGTCCACTGTTGAAATCGGTAACTCTAAGTTGCGTTCCGAGACAGCCCGCAGAACGTCCACACATGGTGTGTCCCAGACCACGAATATCCCTGCGATTTCTGGATCGCAGTCTATCAATCGAACAGCTTCTTCTCCGGCGTTTTCGATCGCAGTAAATCTGGTCGATTTCACAGTCACATCAGGACGATTGATTTCCATCCACTGGCTAAAAGCGATTTCTCTCTCATTCGAAGCAAAAAAGTCGGCGTCATATCCGAGAACCGCGGCCGTTGAGTCTGGAGGCAGATGAGATGAAAGCAGCTCTGCAGCGATTTTTCCCAAACCGTAATTATCTGCCGAAACGAGTGAAACATAGTCTTTCCCGGGCAGCATTCCGATCGGAGCATTGTCAATTAATATGAGCTTAATTCCGGCTCTTGAGGCTGCAATATGTGCGTCGGCGACGGTAGCGTTGTCCACAGGCAATGAGATAATTGCGTCCGGGTTTTCAGAGCGAAGTCGGTTTAACGCGTCAATTTGCTGCTCGGGGGAAAAGTGACAATCTACGACGTCAATTACAATAGCTCCACATTCACCAAGTACTCCGACGATTCCTTGAACAAGGTGCTTGGACCAATCGCTTTCCAGTGTGTGCATGACGATAGCAATGCGCAGTTTCTTACTCCGCGCCGACTCGATGTCTTGCGGCAACAGAGTGACCCGCTCGGGCGGTGATGCGCGTTCGCCATGTGGGCCTAGTCCGACGATTGCCATTCTCGTCTCCTTCATATTTCCGGCGGGGGAGGTGGCTCATTCGCAGAGGTCGGCAAATTTGCGTCCAGAAAAGCCAAACTCTGAACAAATCCCGGGTGTTCGGTAGGGGCTCCGCGGATGATCCAGTCTTTCAGAAAGGTTGGGTCGAACAGTGCCTCGATTGCTATGTTCGCGGCCCCTAGAAGAGCGGCGGAGCTGCTCATTTGCGATCGCAGGATGCGCAAATCACGAGTCACCAGAGGATGCGATGCCCCGTATACTGCTTCGCGGAAGCTGGCCAACAAAATATCGTTTGATTGAGCAATCGACCCGGCTAGGACTATTAGTTGCGGGTTAAGCATATTTGCCAAAGTGGCCACGACCCCCCCGACCAGGCGTCCGCTTTGTACGACGATTTCGGTGCTAGCCGTATCACCCATTTGCGCGGCCTGACACACATCGATCGCGTTCACGTCGCCAGCCCTAGCCAAAATATCAGCCAGTTGAGGGCTTGCATCCGATGCAGCGGCGGCTGCCCCTTTCGCCTTTATCATACCGGAACCGGCCATTGCATCTAGGGTACCTGTCACATCGCCGTAATTCACAGGAAGTTGCCCGATTAGGCCGACGGCTCCAGACGAGCCATGAAAAAGATGTCCATCATTAACCAAGCCTGCTCCGATGCGTTGCCCGACTTTGATGAACAGCATGGATTGCAGACCAACACCCGCCCCACCGTGGAATTCACCCATTGTCATGGTTTCGACATTCGAACGCATCCAAACCGGAGCTTGAAACTTTTGCGTCAGTGTTTCGACCAAGCCGGAATTGTCCCAGTTGGGAAGAAAATCAGGTGTCTTTGAAAGAAACGGATTTTCTGCGATGGCAAGGACCGGTCCCGGGACCGAAATGGATATACCCCAAAGATCGGCACTGATTGTCTGGCGGGACAACATCCATTTGATCAGGGCGCAAATTCTGTCGACTGTCATATTCTGATCGGTGATGTCGATCATTTCGTGATGTTCAGCCAGTATTTTGCCACTTAGGTCAGAGATGCCGACACCAACGGCAGATTGCTCTAGGTTGACAACTGCCAATCGCGCAATGTCTTTGTTAAACTGGACTAACCGGGGAGCCCTTCCGCCGGTTGCCGTACCCGTGGCGCTTTCGTCGACCAGACCCAAGTCTTTTAGTGTGGTTAGTCTGTCCGCGACGATAGCGCGTCCGTACTCCCCAACTCGCTCGAGTTCCTGGCGGGTTGTAGCGTGCCCTGTACGGACAAGATTCAGGACATCAACAAGGCTTGCGACGGCAGTCTCGGTGCTGCGGGGGCGCCCTTTTCCCTTGGATTGATTCGCGTTTGAACTGCCCATTTTTACGAACATTCGTCTGTTTCTGTCCTGCGCGCTGACAATAGTCGCACTGTATCTGCATGGCAAGTGACTACTTTCGCAGAAAAAATGCAAAAGATAGACTACTTAAGAATTTTTAATATTGACCTAGATGTGATTGTCGACTTATCAAAACCCTCAACGGCGTAATCAGCCGACTGGAGGAGAAAGAAATGAACGAATGGAAGCTGGCATATCAGGCGAACTGCTGGGGGGACCTTGGAGGCAATGCCGAGGGTGTGACGTCGATCGCGCAGTTAAGTTATCGCACCTTTGGAGACATGGATCGTGCATGCGCTGAAATCGCTGAAGCAGGATACACCGGTGTTGAGCTGTTTGATGGCAACCTGCTGGACTATAGCGCCGCAAACTTGCGTAGCCTTCTGGCCAGCAACGGTCTGGTCCTAGTTGCCGCCTATTCAGGTGCCAACTTCATTTTCGACGATATACTGCCCGAAGAATTGGCCCGCATAACCCGTGCTGCTGACCGCGCGGCTGAGCTGGAAGCGCCGCATCTTGTGGTTGGCGGTGGAGCCAAGCGATTTGATGGAATCCGCGACACCGACTATGACAAGCTAGGCGCTGCCTTGGATCGCGTTAAGGCCTTGGCAGAAGATAGAAGCCTTACTGCACATTACCACCCGCATCTTTCAACAATCGTAGAAGGTCCTGCCGAGGTGAGCAGAATTTTCGATCTGACGGAAATAGATTTCTGTCCGGATACCGCACATTTGGCAGCTGCCGGCGGTGACCCTGCACAGCTGATCCGCGACCATGCGGAGCGCATATCTTACATTCACCTTAAAGGTCTTCAGAACGAACCCTTTGCCTTTACACCGCTGGATCGCGGTGATGTGCCGACTGACCCAATTATCGCCGCCATGCGCGAGACGAACTTCAAAGGTTGGGTCTGCACTGAACTAGATGCCTGGGACAACCCTGCAGAAGGGGCGCGTGCCAGCATGGACTACCTAACCCAAGCCTAATCGGTTTACTCTAACGGGGTGCGCCCCATCTTCTGGGAGGAAGAACAATGTTTACACGTAGAACTCTTATGGGATCGGTTGCTGCGTTTGCAATCGCTTTTGGCGCCATGCCAGCCGTGGCCGACCCGGCAGCAGCTCTGGCTGCGCTTCAGGAAAGCGTTCTGTCCAAGGGACCGAACGGCGAAGACCCAAGCCCTGCAGCTGATTTATCGCTGAGTGGAGCCGAGATCGACCAGATTAAAGCTATGAATGCCACGGCGGCGATCGTTATGCATTACGGCGGCAACGATTGGTCTCGAGCGCAAATCGAAGGTCTAAAATTTCAGTTTGCTGAAATGGGCATCGACGTAATCGCGGTCACTGATGCTGGTTTTAAGCCAGAAAAGCAGGTGGCAGATATCGAAACCGTTATGGCGCGACAGCCAGATATCATCGTTTCCGTTCCGACTGACCCAGCGGCAACAGCTGCTGCGTATAAAGCGGCGGCCGAAGCCGGTGTAAAAATCGTGTTCATGGAAAATACCCCTCCGGGCATGAATGCGGGCGAGGACTATGTATCAGTCGTATCGGCAGACAACTACGGTAACGGCGTTGCAGCAGCCCATCTGATGGCTCAGGCCCTTGGCGAGGATGGCGGTCAAATCGGTCTGGTGTATCACGCGGCAGATTTCTTTGTGACCCGTCAGCGCTACGATGCGTTCAAGGCAACGATTGAAGCGAATTACCCTGAAATCGAAATCGTTGCCGAACAAGGCATCGGTGGACCGGACTTTACTGGCGACGCAGAAAAAGTGGCGTCGGCTATGCTCACATCTCGTTCTGATATTGATGGCATTTGGGCCGTGTGGGATGTCCCGGCTGAAGGCGTTATCTCGGCTGCGCGTGTTGCTGGTCGTAACGACTTGATCATCACCACCATCGACTTGGGTGAGAACGTCGCCATTAATATGGCACAGGACGGTTTCATCAAAGGTCTGGGCGCACAACGTCCGTTTGATCAGGGTGTCGCAGAAGCGATGCTAGCGGGCTATGGCCTGTTGGGCAAATCCGCTCCAGCCTTTGTTGCGCTACCAGCGCTTCCGGTTAGCAAAGATAACCTACTTGAGGCTTGGCAAACTGTGTATCGCACCGAAGCTACCAAAAACATTCAACGAAGCATGAAGTAATCATGCGTAGGTCCTGCGGGCCCTCCCTTGCCGCAGGACCACTCTTTCCCACATTCTGACGGAGCTATCCGATGACCAAGACCTTGAACGTTGCCATGATTGGCGGCGGCTTCATGGGCAAGGCGCATGCCATGGCCTATGCCGCAATGCCGATGTTTTTTTGGCCCGCCCCCGCAATTCCTCACCGCAAAGTTGTGGTCGATCTGACCGACGGTGCAGCACAAGATGCCCGTGACCGTTTTGGCTTCGACGAAGCCTCAAGCGATTGGAAAGCCACGGTCAACCGCCCCGACATCGACATCGTCGATATCTGCACCCCAAATAATGCGCACTCTGAGATTGCGATCGAAGCGTTGAAGGCGGGCAAACACGTGATTTGCGAAAAGCCATTGGCGTCGACGCTGGAAGAAAGTGTTGCCATGGTCGACGCGGCCCGTTCTTCGGGTGTGACTACGATGGTTGCTTTCAACTATCGCCGAACACCTGCTGTTGCGTTAGCAAAGAAATTCATTGAAGAGGGAAAAATTGGTGACGTGATCAATTTCCGTGGCACCTATTTGCAGGACTGGTCCGCTGATCCAAACGGTCCATTGTCATGGCGCTTCCAGAAAAGCATCGCAGGTTCAGGCGCGGTCGGAGATATTGGTACCCACGTTGTGGATATGGCCCACCATCTGGTCGGCCCGATTGAAACCGTTCAAGCCATCACGCCAACGTATGTGAAAACCCGTCCTGTCCAACAAGGTGGCGTCGACAAGCTGGGTGCCTCGGACAAATCTGCGGATGGGGAACGCGCCAAAGTTGATGTGGACGACGAGGTTATATCGATGGTGCGCTTTAAATCGGGCGCGATTGGCAGCATTGAGGCCACCCGAAATGCGTGGGGACGCAACAACTTCCTTACGCTGGAAATACATGGCACCAAAGGATCTATCCTGTTCAACTATGAGCGTCGCGATGAATTGCAGGTGATGTTCGCTGATGATCCCGGTGAAGCGCGTGGTTTCCGTACGATCTATACAGGTCCCTCACATCCCTATGGCGAAGGTCTCTGGCCTATCCCTGCGCTTGGCATCGGTTATGGCGAAACCAAGATCATCGAGTGCTATGATTTCTGCAAGGCCATCGTCGAAGGCACCCAGCCGTCGCCGAATTTTGAAGAGGCTCTCTTGACGGAAAAAGTCGCAGATGCCTTGCTGCGATCGGGTGAAACCGGCGCATGGGAGTCGATTTGATGTCTACTGTTGCCGTCCGCATGACGGGCATTTCAAAACATTTTGGCGGCGTCAAGGCGCTGGATAACGTGGATTTTGAGGTCTTCGCTGGTGAAGTCCATGCTCTTCTGGGCGGTAACGGCGCAGGCAAATCAACCATCCTGAAGGTTCTGAACGGGGTTCATGTGCCCACTTCTGGTACAATTGAGGTGGCCGGAGTCCCGCTGACCACGCATAACCCTACTGCATCCCGAGCAGCAGGGATTGCCATGAATTATCAGGAAATGAGTTTGATTCCGACGCTTTCTGTGGCGCAGAATGTATTCCTAACACGTGAAACTCTGTCCGGAGGTCTGATCAACGACAAAGATGCAGAGCGCAAAGCGGCTGAGTTGTTCCGTATGTTAGAAGTCGACATTGACCCTTCAGCGATTGTTGGAGACTTAGGCGCTGGACAAAAGCAACTGACCGAGATCGTCAAGGCGATCTCTCAGGATGCGCGGGTTCTGGTGCTGGACGAACCCTCGACGGCGCTTGCTGTGTCAGACGTGGACCGTCTGTTTACATTCCTACGCAAACTAAAATCCCAAGGAGTGGCTATAATCTATGTTAGCCACCGTATGGATGAAATTGCACGAATTGCTGACCGTGCCACAATCCTTCGGGATGGTAAGCATGTGACTACAGCTGACATTGACGATCTACCGATTGACACGATGATTGAGCATATTGTCGGCAAACGCTCACTGGGCCTGGCTGATGTAAAACGCAAAGACGTCGTACGAGGCGATATTGCGTTAGAGCTGCGCAATGTCTGCGGGCGTGACAAGCCTCAGGATATTTCGTTGACTATCCACAAAGGCGAAGTTGTTGGGCTGGCAGGTCTTTTGGGCTCGGGTCGGACGTCTTTGGCAAAGTTGATCGCAGGCATTGAGCCGATCACCTCGGGCGAGATCCGTATAAAGGATCGCACGGTGAGTATCCGCCGCCCAAGCGATGCTATTGCAGCGGGCGTGGCGCTGGTACCAGAGGCGCGTGCGACCCAAGGCATTATTCCAGCGCATTCGGTTGCAGATAACGCAACACTTGCTGTGCTTGACGATATTTCACATGCTGGATTTGTTGACGGGAACAAGTTGCGCAAGACGACGGATGCCCAGATTGAGCGCTTGTCGATCAAAACTGCTAGCAGAGATCATGCAGTCAGCACGTTGTCCGGTGGTAATCAGCAAAAGGTCGTCATTGGGAAATGGTTAGCCGCGAATCCCGATGTGTTTGTTTTGGACGAACCGACTGCCGGCATCGATATCGGTTCAAAGTCGGAGATCATTCAAATGGTTCGAGATTTGGCGGCTAGCGGCAAGGCAATCCTGATGATTTCATCTGAGTTATCCGAATTGCTGACCGCGTGCGACCGCATCATTGTGATGGCCGACGGCCGCGCCTATGACGACATCCCTCATGCAGATCTGGAAGATCCGGCCGAGGTCAATTCCAATGCAGCCCATAGACTACAGGTCGCCGAACAGCGCCTGCAGATCGCAATTCAAGAAGCCCTGACCGCAGGGCAGGAGGTTCCTAATGGCCATTACTGACACCAATCGACCGTCAAAGGCATTAAATGCGTTTCTCTCAAACTGGCGCCAAAACATTATCTACATCGGCTTTATTGCTATTTTTATAGTATTTGCCTTGACCCTTAACGACCGGGGCTTTTTGAACCCGAACAACTTGCTGAACATCGTGCGCCAGACGACAATGATAGCGGTTATGGCTGTGGCAATGACTTTTGTGTTGTCGGCGGGTGAGATTGACCTTTCCGTAGGGGCAGTTGCCGGGCTTGCCAGTGTAACGGTTGCCTTGGCAATATCGGTAGCCGGACCGTTCGGCGGAATTATCGCCGGATTGGCGACAGGGATCGCGGTCGGCGTGTTTAATGGATGGCTTACTACTAAGATCGGTATCCCCTCGTTTCTGACCACTCTTGCCATGATGGGAATCGCGAAAGGCATCGCCATGTGGGTTTCTGACACGGCTGCGGTTCCAATTCTGTCGCAGGGCTATGCTTGGTGGTTCGGGGGAGGTTCGATTGGACCCGTGCCAGTTCTGCTATTCTGGATGTTGATCTTTGGGGTCGTAGGCCACGTCGTACTGAGACGTACCAGCTTTGGTCGCCGCGTGCTTGCTACTGGCGGCGGAGAACAGGCGGCTAGCTACTCTGGGATCAATACCGCACGCATCAAGTTTCGAGTGTTGGTACTTTCATCCACTGCTGCGGCAGTTGCAGGAATGCTTTATGCGGGCCGTCTGCAATCGGGGCGGTTCCAGCTGGGAGAAGGTGATGAGCTTTCGGTTATTGCCGCCGCTGTGCTTGGTGGAACATCGTTGTTCGGCGGTAAAGGCACTGTGATTGGCACAATTGTAGGGGCTTTGATGATCGGTTTGATCAACAACGGTTTGATTTTGATGGGACTGGAGTTCAGCCAGCAATTGATCGCCCGTGGCGGCATTATCATTCTAGCTGTCGCTCTTAGTCAGAAAAGGGGCTGATTAATGGCACATGTCACTATTATCGGTACCGTAACTGCAAAACCGGATACCCGCGAAGAACTACATGAGCTTCTTGCAAAGCAAGTTGTTCCGACGCGGGATGAAGAAGGCTGTATCAATTATGACTTTCATGTTGATGCAACAGACCCGTGCCGTTTTGTTTTCTATGAAAACTGGCGAACTCAAGAGGACCTTGATGCACATCTAGAAATGCCACATCTGCGCCCTCTGTTTTCACAGCTTGACCGGCTACTAGCCTGCCCAGTCGATATTCGCCACCTGAACATGATAAGCGAGATGGTGTGATGGCAGCATCGCAAATAAAAGGACCCGCTCTGTTTCTGGCTCAATTTGCGCAGGACGAGGCTCCGTTTAACAACCTTGAAAACATTACAAAATGGGCGGCGGATCTTGGCTATAAAGGTGTGCAAATCCCGACCATCGATGGGCGTCTGTTCGATTTGGAAAAAGCTGTCAGTAGTGATGCCTATATTGATGAAATAAAGGGTATCTGCGCTGACGCGGGTGTTGAAATCACCGAATTATCAGTTCACCTGCAAGGCCAATTGGTGGCGGTAGCTCCTGCCTACAACGAAGCTTTTGATATATTTGCGCCAGAAGCCTATCGGGGAAATCCCGAAGCCCGCACCGATTGGGCGATCGACCAGTTGAAGAAATCGGCTGTCGCGTCTGAACGTCTTGGATTGAAGCACACGGTTGGCTTCACGGGCTCTCTCGCTTTCCCGTTCCTTTATCCGTGGCCGCAGCGTCCGCAGGGTTTGATCGAAGAAGCCTTTGCCGAGCTTGGCCGTCGGTGGAAACCCATTCTCGATTTCTACTTGGATCATGGTCAGGATATAGGCTTCGAAATCCATCCCGGAGAGGATGTTTTCGATGGAGCGACGTGGGAAATGTTCCTAAATGCGGTTGATCAACATCAAGCCGCAATGATCAACTATGATCCCAGCCATTTCGTGCTTCAACAGCTGGACTACCTAGCTTTCATCGATCTCTATCACGACCGCATCAACGCGTTCCATGTCAAGGATGCCGAGTTTAATCCTGATGGCCGTCAGGGTGTATACTCAGGCTATCAAAATTGGACCAATCGAGCCGGGCGGTTCCGAAGCCTTGGCGACGGTCAGGTCGATTTTGACGGGATATTCTCAAAGCTCACCCAATATGGCTATGACAGTTGGGCTGTGTTGGAATGGGAGTGCTGCATTAAATCGCCAGAGCAAGGTGCTGCTGAAGGGGCTCCGTTTATTGCTTCACATCTGATCAACGTGACAGAAAAAGCCTTTGACGATTTTGCCGGAGGTGAACGGGACGAAGCACAAATTAAGCGGTTGCTTGGATTATGAAAAAGCTGAAACTTGGAATGGTTGGGGGTGGGCAAGGCGCCTTTATTGGTGGGGTTCATCGGTATGCCGCACGGTTGGACAATCGCTGGGAGCTGGTTGCAGGGGCATTATCGTCAAACCCCGAGCGCGCGGCGGCTTCGGCAGAAGAACTGGGGTTGGAACGATCTTACGCATCCTACGAAGAAATGGCCGTTGCAGAAGCTGCTATGGAGGATGGCATCGAAGCTGTGTCGATTGTTACTCCGAACCATATGCACGCCGGTCCGGTAATCGCTTTTCTGAATGCTGGCATTCACGTCATATGCGACAAGCCGTTGTGCGCAACGACTGTTGAGGCCGAGGAGATTTTAAAAGCCATCAAATCCTCGAGCGCCCATTTTATTTTGACTCACAATTATACAGGTTATCCCCTCATACGACAGGCACGAAACATTATTGCAATCGGTGAATTGGGTAAGATCCGCGTAGCACAAGTTGAGTATGCCCAAGACTGGCTCACGCAATGCATCGAAAATGAGGGTCAAAAACAAGCGAGCTGGAGAACCGATCCGGTGAAGTCTGGTGGCGGTGGTGCCATCGGAGATATCGGTACGCACGCATTGAACTTGCTGGAATTTGTCACGGGTCTAGAGGCTCAAGCTCTAAGTGCTGAACTACACAGCTTTGGTCCGGGTAGGCTTGTAGACGACAACGCCCATGTACAACTTCGGCTTGATGGAGGGGCAAAAGGTACCTTATGGGCATCTCAAATAGCAGTGGGAAATGAAAATGGGCTTCGATTGCGGGTTTACGGTGATAGGGGGGGGCTTGAATGGTCACAGGAAGACCCGAACAAAATGACCGTTGCTATTCATGGGAGTTCAAAGCGTATTCTGACTCGAGCGGGGGCTGGTCTTGGAAGTAGCTCTTCCTGGACCCGTATTCCTCCCGGTCATCCGGAGGGATATTTGGAAGGGTTTGCCAACATATATTCTGATGCAGCGGACCTAATAGAAGGGAAAAGCGATGGTTCTTTGCTTCCCGGATACAAGGAAGGATTGCGTGGTATGTCTTTCATCCAAGCCTGTTTAAAGTCTTCGCGAAATGACGGTAAGTGGGAGTTTATCTAGTCAGAGAAAGGAGACTTTCTCATGTTGTATTCTAAAAATGGCCCTTTGCATAAGCAGCATTGCTTTGACGTAGCAATTAATTGCATGAATGCGTCGGTTTGCGAAAATTATGTCATTTAATCAGGCTCTGCTTCAATGACATTGCCAACTTATTTGAATCGGCCCGACCGTGATTTATTTTTCAGTTATCAGGCGATCATTTCGATGTTTCTGAACAAGAATGTCGAGAACATCGCCGTAGGCATCAACTGCTCGCCATAGCCAAAGTTTCGTGCCACCAATGGGAACGACAACTTCGTCTAGGTGCCATTCGTCAGCGGAACCGGGCCGATCTCGGTTGATAAAATACGCAAAATGATGGCCGAACCGATTTACCCATTGCCGAACGGTTTCCCGGCTGACAAGGACACCGGGTTCAGCCAGCAGGTCCTCGGCGTCGGCGGCACTCAGAGCGAACCGATGGTAGGCCCACACAGCGTAGCTGATGATCTAGCGCGGGAAACGGAAACCTTTGAGGCGGGGTATAGTCGTCGGTATTTTCATGATGTCCGCCTAGGCGACAGCTATACCGCCGTCAATTAAGTTGGCAATGCCCAGCGAACTCACACTACTTGTCTTTAGCTTTCAATTATATCGTCAAATCGCTTGGCAGCCTTGCACCGGCAACGCGCCGCGCATTTGGCAGGTCGTTTTCTTCGGCTCTCCCGCGGGCTTTTGGATCTGTAAGTCCGTGCGCCAACCAGCGTTCTACCAACCTCTTTTCAAGAATGTCCGAAGGCACGTTTAGTCTCACGCTATAATCCCAATATTGTGCAAGATCTCGCCATTCCGGTTCATCGAACAGTAGGTAATTTCCTTCAAGGATAATGATCCAATCATCCCCGCACACCACACCTGATCCGGCAATTGCTATATCTCGTTCTCGATCAAATGTCGGAAAATATACAGTGTCTTCTATCGACAGTGCTTCTATCAACCGCATGAACCCCTGAACATCAAAGGTTTCCGGCGCACCTTTTCGAGCTAATAAATCCAACTCCATCAAGAGATTGTTGCCAAGATGGAAGCCATCCATTGGCACAACCTTTGCAGCAAGTCCCTGCTGGATAAGCTCGTCGCAAAGGCGTTCAGCTAAAGTGGACTTTCCGGACGCAGGTGCACCAGCGATCGCAATGAGCTTTCGCCGGTGCCTTTGGGGAACTGCCAGAATAAGTTCTGCCAGTTCTCGAATTGTTACGGTGCCACCGCTCATGCAGCGTCCTGCTCAGGAGGCTCTTTAGCGCCGGTCATAAAGGCGACCGCGTCCGACATAGTGTAGTCTTTGGGGTCAATGGTGCAAAGGCGCTTGCCCAAACGATGGATGTGAATGCGATCAGCAACTTCGAAGACATGTGGCATATTGTGGCTGATCAAGATGATCGAAATACCGCGTGCGCGCACGTCTTTGATCAGCTCCAGAACCCGTCGACTTTCTTTCACGCCCAATGCAGCAGTGGGTTCGTCCATGATAATAAACTTCGATGCAAACGCTGCTGCCCGAGCCACCGCAACACCCTGACGTTGACCGCCAGACAAAGTTTCCACCGGTTGTTTGATCGACTGAACGGTCATCAAGCCAAGTTCGGTAAGCTTTTCACGGGCAAAGGCTTCCATAGCGGGTTTGTCGAGCATGCGGAATACGTCGCCCATGATGCCTTTTTTACGGATTTCGCGGCCGGTGAACATGTTGTCGGCAATCGAAAGCGCTGGCGAAAGCGCAAGGTTTTGATATACAATTTCGATGCCCATTTCGCGTGCTTCAATTGGGCTATTGAAATGCACCGGTTTTCCGTCGATCAGAATTTCACCGGCGTCGGGTTGGACAGCTCCGCAGATTGCTTTAACGATTGACGATTTGCCGGCCCCGTTGTCTCCGATTACGGCAAGGATTTCACCCTGGCGCAGTTCGAAATCCGAGTGGTCAATCGCGGTGACGTGGCCATAGCGCTTCACGATTCCGCGGGCTTCAACAACTGGTGTAGACATTATGCCGATACCCTTCTGATCCATTGGTCGATAGCGACCGCAATAATGATGAGCCAACCGATGGCAAAGACCTGCCACAGCACATCCACTCCGGCCATTCGAAGGCCCGATTGGAAGACACCCACGATCAAGGCTCCGAAGAGAGCGCCCATGATTGAGCCACGCCCACCGAAGAGAGAGATCCCGCCAATCACAACAGCAGTGA
>Ga0181569_10002768_pt1 | contig 13771 bp, 10 predicted proteins | sample 101ome_19_FD_132452 | JGI IMG/M metagenome (GOLD analysis project Ga0181569, IMG submission 132452) | Coastal salt marsh microbial communities from the Groves Creek Marsh, Skidaway Island, Georgia - 101405AT metaG (megahit assembly) | ecosystem: Environmental > Aquatic > Marine > Intertidal...
AAGCGATTCCCCAAGGTGAAGTTCGAACACGCCACCGGCTTCAAGCGGGCGGCAAACATGTCGACCTATTCGGCGCGGTTCTACGAAGGCCGCTACGTGGTCGGCAAGATCGTCGGCAACATGACCAAGTCGAACACCATCGGCTACATCGCGTCGTTCCCGATCCCGGAAGTTATCCGTGGCATCAATGCAACCTACCTGGCGGCGAAATCGGTCAACCCGGACGTCAAGATCAAGATCGTCTGGGTCTCAACCTGGTTCGACCCCGGCAAGGAAGCCGATGCTGCCAAGACCCTGATCGATCAGGGCGCCGACGTAATCATGCAGCATACCGACAGTCCGGCGCCGGTTCAGGTTGCCGAACAGCGCGGCGTGTGGGCGGTCGGTCAGGCATCCGACATGACGGCGTTCGGTCCCAAGGCGCATCTGACGTCGATCATCGACAACTGGGCGCCGTACTACATCGCCCGGGCGAAAGCCGTGCTGGACGGCACCTGGAAATCGACCGACACCTGGGACGGGTTTAAGCCCGGCATGGTTGAGATGGCCGACTACAACAAAGCCATTCCGGAACGCGTTGTCGCGCTGGCGAAAGCCACCCGGGCGGGCATCGAAGCCGGCACGATCCATCCCTTTACAGGCGAGATCAAGGATCAGTCCGGCAAGGTCGTCGTGCCGAAGGGCAAGACAGCCGACGACGGAATGCTTGCTGGCATGAATTTCTATGTCCAGGGCATCGAAGGCTCGATCCCGAAATAAGCGAAAACTGAGAATTGGGGCGGCGCGGTTTACTCCGTCGCCGCCCTTTTTCGTTCGTGTCTGAGAGGCCGCTACCCTGTCCCGAACACGCGATACCCGACTGCACCTGACCGGCCGGACGCTGACTTTTAACGGCGATCCGCGCATCCATGACGGTGCGGTCCGATACACGGAAAGGGGCGCGGTCCTGATCGAGGGCGGGCGCATCGTGTGGCACGGTCAGGCCGGTGAGGAACCGGACGATCTGGCGGCCGGCACCGAGCGGCACGATTACGGCGACGATCTCATCCTGCCGGGTTTCGTGGACGGGCACGTTCATTATCCGCAGATCGGTGTTATTGCGTCGTTCGGTACGCAGCTTCTGGACTGGCTTGAAACATATACTTTTCCCGAAGAGGCGAGATTTTCAGATCCGCAGTATGCGCGTGAAACCGCATCGCTGTTTCTCGATCTGCTGCTCGCCAACGGGACCACGACGGCGGCGGTGTATTGCACGGTGCACACGGAATCCGCCTATGCGTTCTTCGAGGAATCGTCGGCGCGCAACCTGCGCATGATTGCCGGAAAGATCCTGATGGATCGAAACGCGCCCGACGGGGTCACCGATACGGCGCAATCCGGATACGCCGATACGAAATCCCTGATCGAAAAGTGGCATGGCAACGGGCGCAATCTCTATGCGGTGACGCCACGTTTCGCGCCGACCAGCACGCCCGACCAACTGGAAGCGTGCGGCACGCTGATGTCGGAATTCGACGATGTGTATCTGCAGACGCACGTTTCCGAAAATACGGATGAAATAGGTTGGGTCGCGGAACTCTTCCCCGATGCGCGCTCCTATCAGGACGTTTATGCCCGCTATGACATGCTCGGACCCCGCGGGCTGTACGGCCATGCCATCCATATGGATGACGCCGATCTGGCCCTGGCGGCGGAAACGCAAACGAAGTTCGTCCATTGCCCGACCTCGAACCTTTTCATCGGCAGCGGCCTGTTCGACATGCGCCGGACATGGGATGCGGGGGTCGATGTCATGCTGGGCTGCGATGTTGGCGGCGGCACGTCGCTGTCGCCTTTCGCGACGATGAAGGCGGCATACGAGATCGCCCAGTTCAGCGGCTATTCGCTAAGCCCGGAACAGGCATTCTGGCTGTCGACCGCGGGCGGTGCGGAGGCGCTGTCGCTGAGCGACAGGATCGGTCGACTGGAAGCGGGCTACGAGGCGGATATCGCGGTTCTCGATCTGACCTCGACACCGGTGATCCGTCAGCGTGTCGAACGGGCGGAATCCCTGCGCGATATTTTGTTCGCACAGATGATCCTGGGCGATGACAGAGCGGTCCGTGCGGTCTACGCGAATGGCCGTAAAGTCGTAGGTTGATTTCGTGACCGGGGTTGCAGCGCGCGATGCGATACGCAAACATCCCGGAATATAATTCCGGTTCATTCCAAGGGGAGAGAATTTGATGGCCGATACTCACACACCGCCGTTCCGTGCCGATCATGTCGGCAGCCTGTTGCGTCCTGCAGAGGTGATGGAAGCGCGCCACAAGTTCTATACCGACGCGCCAAGTATCTCGGCCGAGGAACTGAAAGCCATCGAGGACGCGGCCATCGCAGACGTCATAAAGATGCAGGAAGACCTGGGACTGCAGGTCGCCACAGACGGAGAGTTCCGGCGGTATTTCTGGCATTACGATTTCATGGGCATGCTGACCGGATTCGAACTCGACAAGCGCGACGAGGGCGTCCAGTTCGCCGGCACGCAGATCCCGCCGCTATATCCGACGATCACGGGCAAGCTCGATTTTCCAGCCGACCACCCGATGCTGGATCATTTCAAATTCGTCGCCGAAAAGACGACCGTGACGCCCAAGATTTCGATCCCCGGCCCGAGCTGCTGTCATTTTCGCACCGCACCGGAGGATATCCATCCGGCGGAATACGCGGACGACGACGTGCTGTTCGGCGATATCGCGGCGACGTACAAGAAGGCCGTGAGCGCGTTTTACGATGCCGGTTGCCGGTATCTGCAGATGGACGATATCTATTTCGCCTATCTGTGCGATCCGAAACAGCGCGACATTCAGAAAGGGATGGGCCGCGATCCGGACGACATGCTGAAGCGATACGCCTGGATGATGAACGAGGCGATCAAGGACCGCCCCGACGACATGGTGATCGGTATGCATATCTGCCGCGGCAATTTCCAGTCGACCTATGCGGCGGAAGGCGCCTACGACCCGGCGGCCGAGGCCATCTTCTCGACCGGCGTCGACATTTTCTTCATGGAGTACGACAGCGACCGGGCCGGCGGGCTGGAACCGCTGCGCCTGCTGCCCAAGGGCAAGCAGCGCGTGCTGCCCGGTTTCGTGACCACCAAGACGCCGGAACTGGAACCGGTCGACGACCTGAAACGGAAATTCGACGAGGCGTCGAAATACGCCGATCTCGACCAGCTCGGCATCGCGCCGCAATGCGGGTTTTCGTCGACCGAGCACGGCAACAAGATCACCGTCGACGATCAGCGCCGGAAGCTGGAACTGGTCGTCACCGTGGCCGAGGAAATCTGGGGCAGCGCCTGATAGCGGGGCGTTTGTCGCGTTAAACAAGCGTTTACCCCGCCGGGCCGATAATCGGCCCATGCGATATGTCATAACCTTTTGCATCTTCGCCGCGTTGCTCGATCCGGCCCACGCTGCGACGGTGACCGTCACCAGGGACGACTGCCGGCATATCGTGACGCACACGCCGGACGCTTCGGTCGCCTACACGCCGGGCGTGGACGCATACGGCCGGCCGGTCGCGCCCGCCAATCTGGGCGGCGGCCATTCGGTGAAACCGCCCGAGACGTTCTCGATGGACATCAACATCGACCTGCAGGAACGCTTCGGCCTGCCCGCCAACAAGGGCCAGTACATGGGCGAGATCAAGGCAGGCAGGGTCGAGATCAAAAAGGCCGGGCGGGCCTACTACAATGGTCAGGAACTCGTTACCGGCGCACAGAACGAAATCGCCCGCGCCTGCCGGGAACTGCAGAAGAAGTAGACTGTTCATCGCCGCAGTTTCCATTGCGGCCCCCCCCGCCATTCCCTATGTTCGCCTCGCACGTTAACGGAGGCCGCTTCACCCATGCGCATGTCGCAATATTTCCTGCCGACGCTGAAGGAAGACCCGTCCGAGGCGCAGATCGTCTCGCACCGTCTGATGTTGCGCGCCGGCATGATCCGCCAGTCCAGCGCCGGTATCTATTCGTGGCTGCCGATGGGACTGAAGGTCCTGCGGAAGGTCGAACAGATCGTCCGCGAGGAACAGGACGCGGCGGGCTGCCAGGAACTGCTGATGCCGACCATTCAGCCGGTGGAATTATGGCAGGAAAGCGGGCGCTACGACGATTACGGCGCGGAAATGCTGCGCATTCGCGATCGCCACGACCGCGACATGCTGTACGGGCCGACCAATGAGGAGCTGATCACCGAGATCGTGCGCGCCCATATCCGCAGCTACAAGGACCTGCCAAAGCTGCTCTATCACATCCAGTGGAAGTTCCGCGACGAGATCCGCCCCCGGTTCGGCGTGATGCGCGGGCGGGAATTCCTGATGAAGGATTCCTATTCCTTCGACCTGACCTACGAAGGCGCGCGCGACGCCTATAACAGAATGTTCGTGGCGTATTTGCGCACCTTCGCGCGCATGGGGCTGAAAGCGATTCCGATGGCGGCGGACACGGGGCCGATCGGGGGTGATCTCAGCCACGAATTTATCATCCTCGCCGAAACCGGCGAGAGCGAGGTGTTCTGCCACAGGGATTTGCTTGAATTCGACGTGCTGGGCGAAGACGTCGATTACACGGCCGATCTGCAGCCGGTGGTCGACCGCTGGACGGGACTCTACGCCGCGACCGACGAAAAGCATGACGAGGCCGAGGCCGCGAAGCTCGGCGATGCGCTGGTCAACGCGCGCGGTATCGAGGTCGGGCACATCTTCTATTTCGGGACCAAGTATTCCAAGGCCATGAACGCCGCGGTGACAGGCCCGGACGGCGAGAAGGTATTCCCCGAAATGGGGTCCTACGGCATCGGCGTGTCGCGCCTGGTGGGCGGCATTATCGAGGCCTATCACGACGACAACGGGATCGTCTGGCCGGAGAGCGTGGCGCCGTTCGGCGCGGCGGTGATCAATCTGAAAACCGGCGATGCGGAGTGCGACGCGGTGTGCGACGATCTCTACGCGAAACTGCAGGCCGCCGGCATCGATCCGCTGTATGAGGACCGCGACGAGCGCGCCGGCGCCAAATTCGCGGACATGGACCTGATCGGCGTGCCGTGGCAGATCGTCGTCGGGCCGCGCGGCGTGAAGAACGGCGTCGTCGAGTTCAAGAACCGGGCGAGCGGCGAGCGCGAGGAAATATCGGCAGAATCCGCGCTGGCGCGGCTGACCGCATGATCTTCAACGCTTTCGAGCGCATGGTCGCGCTGCGCTATCTGCGCGCGCGGCGCGAAGAAGGCTTCGTCTCCGTCATCGCCGGGTTTTCGCTGGCCGGAATCGCGCTTGGCGTGGCAACGCTGATCATCGTCATGTCGGTGATGAACGGGTTTCGCGCCGAGCTGCTGCAGCGAATCCTCGGCCTCAACGGTCATCTCGGCGTGTACGAACTGACCAACCGGCCGCTGACCGATTTCGATACCATCGCGGGGAAGATCGCGAAGGTCGACGGCGTGGTCCGCGTCATCCCGACCGTCGAAGGCCAGGTGCTGGTCAGCGCCAACAGCGTCGCCGCCGGGGCCATCGTGCGCGGCGTGCGGCCCGACGACATCAGGGCGCGCGCCATCATCGCCGACAATATCCGTGCCGGTACGCTGGACGATTTCAGGGGCCGCAGCAGCGTCATCGTCGGCTCGCGCTTCGCGACCAAGTTCGGCGTGCGGCTGGGCGACACGGTCCGGCTGGTCTCGCCGCAGTCGAACCCGACCGCGTTCGGATCGGTCCCCCGCAGCAAGCGGTACAAGGTGGCCGCCGTGTTCGAGGTCGGCATGTTCGAATACGATTCCAGCTTCGTGTTCATGCCGCTCGAAGCCGCGCAGATCTATTTCCGCTCCAAGGACGCGGTCACGAATATCGAAGTATTTCTCGACGATCCCGACCGGGTGCCGCAGACGCGCGTCGACATCCTGCGCTCCGCCGGCAAGGTGCTGCGCATCGTCGACTGGCAGCAGGCCAATGCCAGCTTCTTCAACGCGATCAAGGTAGAACGCAACGTGATGTTCCTGATCCTGACGCTGATCATCCTGGTCGCCGCGTTCAACATTATCTCCGGCATGATCATGATGGTGAAGGACAAGGGCCGCGATATCGCCATCCTGCGCACCATGGGCGCGACGCGCGGCATGGTGATGCGGATATTCCTGCTGGCGGGCGCGTCGGTCGGCATTATCGGCACGGCCATCGGTTTCGGCCTCGGCGTTGCCTTCGCGGGCAATATCGAAACCATCCGGCAATGGCTGCAGGGGCTGACCGGGACCGAACTGTTCGCCGCCGAAATCTATTTCCTGTCGCAGCTGCCGTCGGTGGTCGAAACCTCCGACGTGGTCAGTGTCGTCGCCATGTCGCTCGGCCTGTCGTTCCTGGCGGTGCTCTATCCGGCGTGGCGGGCCGCGCGTCTCGATCCGGTGGAGGCGCTGCGCTATGAGTGACGCGGCGCTGGCGCTGGACGGCATCGAACGGACCTTCAAACAGGCGGGCAACGACCTGCATGTGCTGCGGGGCGCGTCGGTTTCCATCCGGCGTGGCGAGACCGTGGCGCTGGTCGGTCCGTCGGGCGCGGGCAAGTCGACCCTGCTGCATATCGCCGGACTGCTCGAACGCCCCGACGGCGGCGACGTGATCGTGGGCGGTACGTCCTGCCGGCGGCTCGGCGACGACGCGCGCACGGCGCTGCGGCGGACGGCCATCGGCTTCGTCTACCAGTTCCATCATCTGCTGCCGGAATTCTCGGCGCTGGAAAACATCGTCGTGCCGCAGATGATCGCGGCGGCCTCGAAATCCGCCGCGCGCGACCGGGCGCTGGATCTGCTTGGCATGGTCGGGCTCGCCGATCGGGCAACGCATCGTCCCGCCAAGCTGTCGGGCGGCGAACAGCAGCGCGTCGCCATCGCCCGCGCGCTTGCCAACAGCCCCGACGTGCTGATCGCCGACGAGCCGACGGGCAATCTCGATCAGGAAACCGCCGAACGCGTGTTCGCACTGCTTATGCAGCTCACCCGCGACACCGGCGTTGCCGCCCTGGTGGCGACCCATAACCCGGATCTCGCCGCCCGCATGGATCGTAAACTGACGCTGCGGAACGGGGTGCTGGAGGAGGTTTAGGGAGCTCTCTCTTATTCCTCCGGGCTTGTCCCGAGGGAATAACAGCATGTCTTCGGGCGGCGTTTTCATCCACAGAAATCAGGCCATCGCACCTCCAAACCCCGGCGATTCGCTCTAAACTGGCCGGATGACCGATCCGGGTTTCATTCATCTGCGGGTACATACCGCCTATTCGCTGTCGGAAGGCGCGATCAAGCTGCCGAAGCTGGTCGAGCTGTGCAAAGAACACGACATGCCTGCCGTGGCGGTGACCGACACCAACAACCTGTTCGGCGCGCTGGAATTTTCGCTGGCGGCGTCGAAGGCAGGCATCCAGCCGATCGTCGGCACCCAGATCGACGTCGCGCGCGAAGGCGAGGCGGCGCGTAAATCGACCGGCAAGGGAGAGGTGACGCGCCACGACCGGCTGGTGCTGCTGGCGCAGAACGAGACCGGCTACGAAAACCTGATGGAAATCGAATCCGACGCGTTCCTGACGACCGAGCACGGCGATACCCACACCACGCTGGAAAAACTCGCCGAACGCGCCGACGGGCTGCTGTGCCTCGCGGGCGGGCCGGACGGGCCGCTGGGCCGGCTGATCGCGGACGGGCAGGGCCCGGCGGCGGAGGCCATGTGCAAGCGCCTGAACGATATGTTCCCCGGCCGCTTCTATATCGAGATCCAGCGCCACGGCACGGCGGTCGAACGCCAGACCGAGGCCGGTCTGCTGAAACTCGCCTACGATCACGACATCCCGCTGGTCGCCACCAACGACGCCTATTTCACCACCGCCGACATGTACGAAGCGCATGACGCGCTGCTCTGCATTGCCGGCGGCACCTATGTGGCGGAACGCGACCGCCGCCGTCTGACCGAGCATCACCATTTCAAATCGGCGGCCGCGATGCGCGAATTGTTCGCCGACCTGCCCGAAGCCGTCGACAACACGGTCGTGATCGCCAGACGCTGCGCCTATATGCCGTCGGAGCGGGCGCCGATCCTGCCGCCGTTTGAGATCGAGGGGGCCTCGAACGAGGAGGAAGCGCTGCGTCTGATGGCGCGCGAAGGGCTTGAGGCGCGGCTGGAAAACCAGGTCTATACCGACGATATGGACGCGGAGGCGCGGGAGAAAACCGCGAAGCCCTATCGCGAGCGTCTCGACTTCGAGCTCAACGTCATCATCGAGATGGGCTTTCCCGGCTACTTCCTGATCGTCGCCGATTTCATCCAGTGGTCGAAGGATCACGGCATTCCGGTGGGGCCGGGGCGCGGGTCGGGCGCGGGCTCGGTTGTCGCCTGGGCGCTGACTATCACCGATCTGGATCCGCTGAAATTCGGGCTGCTGTTCGAACGCTTCCTGAATCCCGAGCGCGTGTCGATGCCCGACTTCGACATCGATTTCTGCCAGGACCGCCGCGACGAGGTGATCCGCTACGTGCAGGAGAAATACGGCGACGACAAGGTCGCGCAGATCATCACCTTCGGAAAGCTGCAGGCCCGAGCGGTGCTGCGCGACGTCGGCCGCGTGCTCGGCATGCCTTACGGCCAGGTCGACAAGATCACCAAGCTGGTGCCGTTCAATCCGGCGCACCCGCCGACGCTGCAGGAAGCGATCGACGGCGAGCCGCAGCTGCGCGCCCTGCGCGACGGCGACGAAACGGTCGCCCAGCTGATCGACAATTCGCTGAAACTGGAAGGGCTGTACCGCCATGCCTCGACCCACGCGGCGGGGGTGATCATCGGCGACCGCAGGCTGGCGGAACTGGTGCCGCTGTATAAAGACCCGCGTTCCGACATGCCGGCAACGCAGTGGTCCATGAAATACGCCGAGGCCGCCGGGCTGGTGAAGTTCGACTTTCTCGGCCTGAAGACTCTGACGGTGCTGGCACGCGCGGTCGAGCTGATCGCCAAGCGCGAGGAGCCGCCGGACCTGCTGAACCTGCCGCTGTCCGATCCGAAGACGTTCGAGATGCTGTCGAAAGGCGACACGGTCGGCGTGTTCCAGCTGGAAAGTTCCGGCATGCGCGACGTGCTGCGCAACATGAAACCCGATACGTTCTAGGACATCATCGCGCTGGTCGCGCTGTACCGTCCCGGCCCGATGGACAACATCCCGCGCTATATCGCCTGCAAGCACGGCGAGGAGGAGCCGGATTACCTGCACCCCAGCCTGCAGCCGATCCTCGAGGAAACCTACGGCGTGATGATCTACCAGGAACAGGTGATGCAGATCGCCCAGGTCCTGTCCGGCTATTCGCTGGGCGGCGCCGACCTGCTGCGTCGCGCCATGGGCAAGAAGATCGCCGCCGAGATGGAGGCCCAGCGCAAGGATTTCGTCGACGGCGCGGTCGAAAACGGCGTCGACAAGGCGCAGGCAGGCCGCATCTTCGACCAGGTCGACAAGTTCGCCGGCTACGGGTTCAACAAATCCCACGCTGCGGCCTATGCGCTGGTCGCCTATCAGACCGCCTATCTAAAGGCCAACTACCCGGTCGAATTCCTTGCTGCGTCCATGACGCTCGACCTCGGCAACACCGACAAGCTGAACGTGTTCCGCCAGGAACTCGACCGGCTGAAAATTCCGCTGCTGCCGCCCGACATCAACAAATCCGGCGTGGTCTTCGGCGTGGAGACCATCGTGAACGGCACCACGGTCTATGCCGTGCGCTACGCGCTGGCCGCGATCAAGAATGTCGGCCGCCAGGCGATGGAAGACGTGGTCGCCGAGCGCGATGCCAACGGCACCTTCGCCGATCTCGCCGATTTCGCGACACGGCTGGGCCAGTCCGGCGCCAACAAGGGCCAGTCCGAAAACCTGGTCAGGGCAGGGGCGTTCGACAGCCTGGACCCCAACCGCAAGCGTCTGTTCGAAGGGGCGGAGGGCGTGATGCGCCTCGCCAATCAGTCGGCGCAGGAACGGAACTCCGGCCAGGAAAGCCTGTTCGGCGGCGCCGTGGCGGAAGACGACAACATGCGTCTCCGCCTGCCCGATACGCTCGACTGGCCGGTGATGGAACGCCTGACCCACGAATTCGAAGCCGTGGGCAGCTATCTGTCCGCCCATCCGCTCGACGCCTATGCCGGCCAGCTGCGCCGTCTGCGCGTCACCGCCGCCGCCGATCTGACCGCCTCCATGGCCGGCACCTCGCCGAACGTCGCCGGCGTCGTCATCAGCCGCCAGGAACGCACATCGGCCAAGGGCAACCGCTTCGCCTTCGTGCAGCTGTCGGACACGTCCGGCGTGTTTGAGGTGGTGCTGTTCTCCGAACTGCTGGCGACAAGCCGCGAGCTGTTGGAAGGCGGCCAGCGGGTGCTGATGACCGTCGACATCCGCGCCGATGACGGCGACGGCGTCCGCCTGTCCGCCACCAATGTCCGCCCGCTGGACGAGGCGCTTGCCAATGCCTCGACCGAGCTGCAGATCGTGATCGAGGACGAAAAGGCCATCCCCGGCATCCGGCACGCGCTGGACACGGGAGAGCCCGGCAAGTGCAAGGTGGCGCTGATCGTCGATGTCGGCGACCACCAGGAGGTCGAGGTCAAGCTGCCGAAGAAGATCGCGCTGACGGGGGATTTCCGCGCCGCTGTGGCGCATCTGCCGGGGGTGGCGGCGGTGCTGGATCCTTAGTCAACGGGACTGGTGTCCCTAGTTTCTACCCGCCGCGCCATAAAAATCAGCACGATCGACAGCGTTGTAAACCCCACCGACATGTACAAAATCGCGTCCATGGTGATGCCGACATCGATCATCCATCCGAACGGCACCGGTGAGGCGGCGCTGGCCATGACCATCATGGCGGCGACCAGGGCGCGGATCGCGCAGGTGTCATCCGGTCCGGAACTTTGGGACGAGCGGAGCGGGCTGGCAACATTTCGCAGGAAATCACCACAAGGGAAGGCCAAATGTTCGCATAATGTTCTTGTTTGTGTTAGGGTGATTTCTGATCTACTCGGATGGGAGATAGCGGCACGAATAAATGACGAACTGGCGCGGTCCGCGCGTTGAAAATAGGGAGTCCGACAGGGTGACGTATTCCGTTCACTGTAATATGGAGCTTCCTGTGCATGGGGTTGTTTTTCGTGTTTTGAAAACTGTGTCCCCGGACTGTTCGGGTGCATGGGGTTGTTCTGGGGCTTTGCCGGTGTGGTTCGAGTGTCACCGAGATTACAGACTTTATTCCCCCGGCCTTGTGTCGGGGGTCAATCTCGGACGGTGTGCGCTGTCGGCCATGGGATCCCGGGATAAGCCCGGGAGAATAGCGGAAAGCGTTTAGGGGGCGGCGGTGGAGGAAATGGAAGAGACAAGGACGGACAAGCGGCGCCTGCACCCCCACAAAACCCCTTGCAAATCCGGGCGCCGGGGCGTAAGAACGCGCCCGTAAATCCACACGCGGGGTTACGGGCGGCGGCGTCATAGGCTGACCGTTCGATCCGGTGTCAGGCAGAAGCGGGGCGGCATGGTGCCAACCCGCTGAAATATCTGACCATTCCCGCGGCGGCTCAACCGGAGAAGGACACAGATCATGGCGATGCCAGAATTCTCGATGCGTCAGCTTTTGGAAGCGGGCGTTCATTTCGGACATAACACACGGCGCTGGAACCCCCAGATGGAGCCGTACATCTTTGGTGTACGGAACAAGGTGCATATCCTTGACCTCCAGCAGACAGTCCCGATGCTGCACGCGGCGCTGGCGGCGGTGCGCGAGGTCACGGCCCGCGGCGGGCGCGTGCTGTTCGTGGGCACCAAGCGCCAGGCGAGCGACATCGTCTCGGAAGCAGCCGGTCGCTGCGGCCAGTACTACGTCAACCATCGCTGGCTCGGCGGGATGCTGACCAACTGGAAGACCATCACGGCGTCGATCAAGCGCTTGCACGAGCTCGACGAAATGCTCGGCTCGGCGGAAGTCGCCGAAGGCCTGACCAAGAAGGAGCTGCTGAACCTGACGCGCGAGCGCGACAAGCTGGAACGTTCGCTCGGCGGCATCAAGGACATGGGCGGCCTGCCCGACATGCTGTTCGTGATCGACACCAACAAGGAAGAGCTGGCGGTCGCGGAAGCGGTCAAGCTCGGCATTCCGGTCGTCGCTGTGGTCGACAGCAATTCCAGCCCCAGGGGCATCACGTTCCCGATCCCGGGCAACGACGATGCGATCCGCTCGATCGCGCTTTACTGCGAACTGGTGTCGGCCTCCGTGCTCGACGGGTTGCAGCAGGAGGCGACGACGTCCGGCGTGGATATCGGCGCGGCCGAGGAAGCCCCGGTGGAAGCCATCCCGGCGGCGGCACCTGCGGAAGCGCCGGCGGCAGAAGCGGCGCCGGCAGCCGATGCGGCCCCTGCGGAAGCGGCCCCGGCACAGGCGGAAGAAAAACCAGAAGCTGAGTAAGAATATTTATTTTTATCAGCTTGTTACGAACGTTTATTGAGAAGGTGAATTATGGCTGAGATTACAGCGGCGCTGGTCAAGGAACTGCGCGAAAAATCCGGCGCCGGCATGATGGACTGCAAAAAAGCGCTGACCGAAAACGACGGAGACATGGAAGCCGCGATCGACTGGCTGCGGACCAAGGGTCTGGCCGCGGCGGCCAAGAAATCCGGCCGCGTTGCGGCGGAAGGCCTGGTCGCGGTGGCGACGTCGGGCAATACCGGTGCGGTGATCGAGCTCAACTCCGAGACCGACTTCGTCGCCCGCAACCCCGATTTCCAGTCCTTTGCCGGCAGCATTGCGGCGGCGGCCCTCGACCAGGGCGGCGATTACGAGGCCACGGCGGCGGCGCCGCTGGACGGCGGCAAGTCGGTGCAGGACTCGGTGACCGAAATGGTCGGCACCATCGGCGAAAACCTGACCTTCCGGCGCGCGGCGGGCGTCAGCGTCGGGTCCGGCGTTGTGGCGTCCTACGTGCACAGCGCGGCGGCTCCCAACATGGGCAAGATCGGCGTTCTGGTGGGACTAGAATCTTCCGGGGATGCCGGCAAGCTGGGCGAGTTCGGCAAGCAGCTGGCGATGCATATCGCCGCCGCCAACCCGCAATGGGTGTCTCAGGACGGGGTCGACCAGGCCGCGGCCGAGCGCGAGCGCGAAGTGCTGGCCGAACAGGCCCGCGAATCCGGCAAGCCGGAGGACATCGTCCAGAAGATGGTCGACGGCCGCATGCGCAAGTATTTCGAGGAAGTCTGCCTGCTCGACCAGACCTTCGTCATCGACGGCGAAACCAGGGTGTCCAAGGCGGTCGAAGCGGCGGGCAAGGATGCCGGCGGCGATATCGCGATCACCGGGTTTGTCCGCTTCCAGATCGGCGAAGGGATCGAGAAGGAAGAATCCGATTTCGCGGCCGAGGTCGCGGCGACGGCGGGCGGCTAGATCGCGGATCGGACAGGGAATACCGGCATGGCGGACGGCGACCAGTTGCGGTTCAAACGGGTCCTCCTGAAGGTTTCGGGAGAAGCCCTGATGGGCGACAACCAGTTCGGAATCGACCCCGGGACGGTCGACCGTATTGCCAATGAAATCAAGGCTGTAACCGATCTCGGCGGCGAAGTCTGCCTGGTCATCGGCGGCGGCAATATCTTTCGCGGCATATCCGGCGCGGCGGCCGGGCTCGAACGCGGCACCGCCGACTACATGGGCATGCTGGCGACGGTCATGAACGAGCTAGCCATGCAGGA